>Ga0207690_10000258_pt1 | contig 38278 bp, 31 predicted proteins | sample KBSC23metaG_FD_184315 | JGI IMG/M metagenome (GOLD analysis project Ga0207690, IMG submission 184315) | Corn rhizosphere microbial communities from Kellogg Biological Station, Michigan, USA - KBS C2-3 metaG (SPAdes) (version 2) | ecosystem: Host-associated > Plants > Roots > Rhizosphere > Soil ... | reverse complement strand
GTAGGGTTAAGGGGTATACCATTCCGCCGCAGCGCCTCATTGGTGTTCTCTATTACGCCGTGGGTATATACTTTGCCAATGAACAGGTCGAGGTTTTGCAATATGCGCTGCGCCTTGCCCAGGCTATAGCCAACAATCACCGTCGCCAGGTTATTCTCTATATTTTGCCGCCACCAGCTGTTTATCTCGTTAAAGGTATCTTCCTGTGCTTTCCATTTGTAAACCGGCATCCCAAATGTACACTCCGATATAAAATGATGGCAGCGCACCGGCTCAAAGGGTGTTGATATACCATCGTCTTCTACCTTATAATCTCCGCTCACCACCCAAATTTCATCCTGATAACAAACCCTAACCTGCGCCGAACCGATAACATGCCCCGCCGGAAAAAGCGTGATCTCTACACCGTTCTTCATCACCCGCTCGCCATATTCTACCGTTTGCAACTGTATATCGCCCAAACGGTAACGCAACACCTGCTCCGAAAAATGGTGGGCCAGGTAACGTTTATTGCCCAAACGGGCATGATCTGAATGCGCGTGGGTGATCACCGCGTCGTCCACAGGCAGCCATGGGTCGATATAGAACCCGCCCCGGGGGCAGCATATGCCTCGATCGGTAAATTCAAGCAGTGGTTTTCTGGCCATAAAACAAAAAGGCTCAGCATAAAGCTAAGCCTTTTGATAACATGGTTTATGTACCAATGTTTTAATTGCCCGAAGACTATTGGTTTTAATTTAAAACGTCTTGCTGTTAACCTTAGTGATCTTATTATCCATCAAAATATAGTCGGTCAATATCTGGCCGGCCTCTTTTTTAATGAAATCGATGTCTTCATTCTTAGGTTTGGTCTGCCCTTTCTTTAAAGGCGCGAATCCCATGGCTACACGTATGGTATTTTCGCGGGCCAGGTTCTTTTCGGCATCTTCATCACGCTGTTTTTTAAGGGCGACTTCGTTTAAAGGTACCGATTTTTCGGCATCTTCCTTTTTATAATCGGCCTGTACATCCAGCATGTATTTATAGGTAGGGTTATTTACCTGGCGTGCTTTGTACAAAGCGGTTAACTTAGGTACAACCGTTTTAAAGCTGCCTGCCATAGTATAATTGCTTTTCGCGATGGTATCCCATGGCATTGCTGATGGCTCGGTATCTTCACCATATTTTTCCATCGGGATGAGCGACGGGAATACAATATCAGGCGTTACGCCCTTGTGCTGGGTAGAACTTCCGTTAACACGGTAAAACTTAGCTATGGTCAGGTTAAGCTGGCCAAAGGTGCTTTGGTTAGTTGGCGTTGCCACTATTTTGCCGGTCGAGTCCACCTTGCCGGTTATGTTTTTTCCTTCCGATTTTAAACGTGCGGTCATGGCATCGAGCACCCGTTGTTTTGTTGTCGGGTTGATCACGTTATCCAGATCTATCTCGTTTTGAACAGAACCCTTACCATAGGTTTGTGTGCCGATAATTAAGCCGCGGCCATAATCCTGTATCGCTCCCGAAAATATTTCGGATGCGGAAGCACTGAAACGGTCGACCAATACAGCCAGCGGGCCCGAATAAGCTACCGATGGGTCCTCATCCTCATCTACTTCGATACGGTTTTGCGAATCGCGCACCTGTACTACGGGGCCCGATTTGATGAACAGCCCCGTCAGGCTGATCGCTTCTGATAAAGAACCGCCGCCATTTTCGCGCAGATCTATCACTACACCATCAACATTCATTTGTTTAAGGGTATCCAATATCAGGCGAACATCGCGTGTGGTGCTCTTATAATTGGGATTACCTGCCTGGTACTCTTTAAAATCAATATAGAACGCCGGTATGTTAATGATACCTATCTTGGTGATCTTACCATTGTTATTATAAGTTTTAATCTCCTTTTTAACCGATTGATCCTGCAGGATGATCTTCTCGCGCACGATCTCGACGATCTTAGGCTGGTCAGAAGTGGTTTTCCCTTTAGGGATGATCTTCAGTTTTACAAGGGTTCCTTTATGGCCGCGTATCAAGCCAATGGCATTATCCAGGCGCCATCCTATAACATCCTGATATTCGCCATCTTTACCCTGCGCAACGCCAATAATGTGGTCGCCAACATCAATCTGTTTACTTTTGTAGGCAGGGCCGCCCGGTACAATACTTTGTATCGTTACCATATCATTCTCGGTAGTTAACGTAGCGCCAATACCTTCGAGCGAGCGCGACATTTCCATATTGAACTGCGAGGCGTTAAACGGCGTAAAGTAGTTGGTATGCGGGTCAACCGCCTCGGTAACCGCATTCATGTATTTTTGAAATACATCAGCAGCCGATAGTTTTTCCGATTGGCTCAACAGGTTCTTATAACGTTTTCTCAGCGTCTCTTTATCTTTCGCTACATCCGGCGTAGCCAGTTTAAGGCTCAGCAGATCGTATTTAACGCGCTTGGCCCACAGCTCATCCGATTCCTGTACCGAATTGGCATAAGGCAATTTCTCGCGATTATACAGGAACACTTCGTTCTTACCAAAATCAAAGTCTTTATCCAGTTGCGCTATCGAAAAGTTAACACGCTCAACGTATCGTTTTTGAAAAACATTGTACATATAGAACGCGTCGCTCAGGTCGCCGCTTTTCAGGTCGTCATCCAGTTTAAGCCTGTATTGCTTAAAGCTTTCCACGTCCGATGCCAGGAAGTAATCGTGGTTTTCGTCCAGGCTTTTCAGGTAACGGTCAAATATCACCGCCGATAACGAATCGTTTAACCTTACCTTTTTATAGTTATTACTGGTTATCATTTGTGCCACTACACGGCTTACCAAACTTTGCTTTTCATCGGGCTGCAAATCGTTGGAGCCGTCTACCTTTGCCGATTTTTTAACCGGCGTTATCCCATCCTCCAGGTGCAGCCCGCTCAGGTCGATCCCGTTTGCTGATCCAACCGGCGAAGCGTTGCATGCCAATGCCGCTCCTAATATTAGTAGTACATATATCCTCTTAAACATATCTTTTACTGCAGTTAAATTAAATCCCGAACTAAACATTTATTAACGTAATATTTTGGCTAAAGTATATAAAAAAAGAAACAGCATCAGGGCTGTTACATTATTAGAATAACAATATTACAATAATGTTTTATTTGTTTGACAATAGGATGAGCATCAAGTTACATCACTTTCCGCTTTTTTCTTCCTCAACAATGGCGGCATACCGGTTCTCGCTTTTGGTGTTGGCAAGCTGTTTGGCTTTAAGCACTATAAGCTTTTTATCAATATCGGCTACATCATTCGCGCGGCCAAGCATGGTGCACATGCTGCGGGCCTCGGTTAAGTCGTTATGTGCCTGGTCAAACTCGCCTATCTCGGCTTTAACCATAGCTACCTGCGTTAACGAGTAGATCATGCCATCGGTATCGCCCATTTTCTGAGCCAGCATATTACATTGCAGCAAATGCCATTTAGCTTCAGAGTAATGCCCCTGGCTGATGTACAGATCAACAACGGCATGGTAATTTTTAATACTCTCGGCATCCTGGTGAAAGCGGCGGGTATGGTACAAAGCTTTCAGCATAGCGGCTTCGGTAGCTTCAAAGCAATAGGTGGTCATACCAAAATCGATATCGGCTTTTATTTTAGGATGGCTAAGACTGCTTACCGCGTCAACATTAAGCGCCATACTCCTGGCGGGCGGCAAATTGGGATATCTAACGGCAACAGGCTCCTTTTTTTTGAGCCAGGCAAACTGCGCCGATACCGGCAAACAAAATATAAACAATAAGGAGGTGAGTATGAGTACTCTTAACATTTTAAACAATAGGGTTAATTTTCAAATATACGTTTTTTAATCAGTAGTTAACAAGGGGGCTAAATTCATTTTGTTATAGCGAGGATATTCATTTGCACATCCGCGCATTTGCACATTATTTCTTCTTTTCTTCCAGATAAAAATGCCATAATAACATCGTCGCGATGGTACGGTAAGGTTTCCAGCCATCGGCAATCAGCAGCAGCTCTTCCCGGCTAACCGATACAGGCAAACCCTTTACCTTTTTAAGGGTGTTTACAGCGGCCAGGTCGCCAACGGGGAAAACATCCGCCCGCTGCAATACAAACATCAGGTAAACATCCACCGTCCAGTTGCCTATACCTTTTACGGCGCAGAGCTGTTTACGCACATCGTCGTCGCTAAGTTGTACCAGCGCTTCCAGTTTTAACTTTCCGCTGACAATCTGCTCGGCCAGGTGCTTTATATACAGCGTTTTTTGCCTGCTGAAATAACAGGCTCTCAATTCCTCATCGGTAAGCAGCAACACCCGCGCCGGACTGATCTCCTGCACCCGCTCCTTCAGCTTGTTCAAAGCCGACAGCGCCGAAGCCAGCGAAACCTGCTGCTCCAAAATAATATGCACCAGCGATTCAAAGGTATTCTCCCTGCCCCACATCGGCGGGTAGCCATACTTTTGCAGGATGCCGTTCAGATCAGCATCCTTTTTACAAACCTCATCACAGTATTGCGCAAAGGTGCTGTGGTTGAAAGTCAGGATCATTAATTATCAATTTCATAATTCACACCTTCAAAAAAGGTGGGTATCGGGTGGTTTTGGTAGGTAAAAGTCGGTATATTTCACACCCACCATTATCAATTTCGCAATTCATGCGTCCTATCAATCTTGCCAAACATTGAATCATTCTGCCAATCAATCATTGAAAAAGCAGGTAGGTAAAAGTCGGTATATTTCACACCCACCATTATCAATTTCGCAATTCCTGCGCCCTGTTCATCTTGCCAAACATTCAATCATTCTATCCCTGCCTGTCGGCAGACAGAAATCAATCCTTCAATCATTAAATATCTACAATATACGGCTTTTTTGCGGGATATACAAACATATAGCCGTTGCCGGGGATCGGTATCTCAAACAAACATCCACCCACCATCAATATTTATTTGCACCGTATACAATGTTTGTGTATTTTCGTCATCAACCAATTAATTGTCAATAAGACATTTTTAAAATCTATCATGAAAAAAAATTTTACGCTGTTAATGCTGCTGCTTAGCCTGGGTGTTGTAAAGGCACAAAACCCCAAACTAACGCTCGACCTGGGCAAACCCGGAGCCGATGTTAGCCCCACACTTTACGGCTTAATGACCGAAGAGATCAACCACTCTTACGATGGTGGGCTCTACGCCGAGCTGATTAGGAACAGGATATTTAAAGATAATCCCAAGGCTCCCGATAACTGGAGTTCGCTGGCACAAAACGGCGCTGCTGCCACTATAGCGCTGGATAATAAAAACCCCATTAACGATGCTTTAACCGTATGCTTAAAGCTTACCGTTACCAATGCCGGTGGCCGCGCGGGTATTGCTAACGAGGGCTACTGGGGTATACCGGTAAAGCCGCAAACAACATATAAGGCATCATTTTACGCCAAAGCGGATGATGAAGCGGCAGGGTCATTAAATGTAAGTATTGAAAGTAACGACGGTGCCATTACCTACGCTACCACACAGGTTACCTTAACAAAAGGCGATTGGAAAAAATACACCCTTACTTTAACCACCAACGCCACGGTTAAACCTACTACACAGGCTCGTTTTGTAATTACCGCGCCGCATACCGGTACCTATTGGTTTAACCTGGTATCACTGTTCCCGCCTACTTTCAACAATAGGGCCAACGGTAACCGCGGCGATATTATGCAGCTGATGGCCAATATGAAGCCAAAATTTTTGCGTTTGCCGGGAGGTAACTTTTTAGAAGGGGATATGTTTTCGAGCCGTTTTATCTGGCAATCAACCCTGGGCGACCTGGAGCAGCGCCCGGGCCACCCCGGCTGCTGGAAGTACCGAGCATCCGACGGTATGGGCCTACTTGAATACCTGGAATGGTGCGAAGACCTGAAGATAGAACCCGTGCTCGCTGTTTTTGCCGGATACGTTTTAAGAGGCGATTACCTGCCCGCGGGCCCGCTGCTGAAACCCTTTGTTGACGATGCCTTAGAAGAGATAGAATATGTTACCGGCGATGTAAATACCAAATGGGGCGCCGAGCGTGCCAAAAACGGCCATCCGCAGCCTTTTAAATTAAATTATATTGAAGTAGGCAACGAAGATGGTTTCGATATGTCGGGAAGTTACGATGGCCGCTTTACGCAGTTTTACAAAGCTATTAAAGCCAAATACCCGCAATTGCAGATCATATCTACCGTAGGTGGCCGCGACCCGCTGGGCCGCAGGTTTAAAGTAACCGGCAGCAGACCCGAACTGTTCGACGAGCATTACTACCGCAGCGCCTGGGAAATGGAAGCCGACGCCACACATTATGATGATTACGACCGCAAAGGACCAAAAATATTTGTTGGCGAATGGGCCACCCGCGAAGGCAGCCCTACCCCGAATATGAATGCCGCCCTTGGCGATGCCGCCTGGATGACCGGCATGGAACGCAACTCCGACCATGTGGTAATGTCGTGCTACGCGCCGCTCTTTGTAAATGTTAACCCCGGCGGTATGCAATGGAGCTCCGACCTCATCGGCTATAATGCCATATCCAGCTATGGTTCACCATCGTATTATGCCGAAGTAATGTTTGGCAATAACATCGGCAATAAAGTGGTGCCCATGGCCGGCGAAAATATCCCGACACAAACACGCCCTGCTACTAAAAAAGATAGCGTAGCCGGCGTAATGCCCGCGCCCATACCGGCCATGTTTTACGTAGCTACGCAGGATACGCAAAAAGGTATATTGTATGTAAAAGTAGTAAACGCGTCGGCGCAGGCGCAGGCCGTTACCATTGATATGAAAGGCATTGCCAAAGTATCGTCCAAAGGCCTGCTCACCGTGCTAAAAAGCGACAAACCTACCGATACCAACTCCATTACCGAACCCGAAAAGATAGTACCGGTAAGCCAGCCCATTACCGGCATAGGCAAAACCTTTACCCGCACATTTGATGCCTACTCTATCAATATATTAAAACTGCAATTGCAGTAAACACTTTTTAATGGATGGCCCCGCGCATGTCGGCACAAGTACAGCCCGGCATGTGTGGGGCCATTTTATGTTATAGATTATTTTATCAGCAAGGCAGAAGCAGCAACTTATTATTTTTCCTTTACCATTCGGCCTTCCACTACCACATGGCTAAAGTTGTACGATACATTAATTAAACACCTGTTGCCCGATGTGTTTATAATGTCTACGGTAGTTACCGCATCCGGCCGTGGCACGTGATTTCTTTTAATAAAATCCGGAGTGGGCGTTAGTGTATATTGGCAGTCATTTATCCATTTTACTTTAAATGTATCCCGCTCAATGGTATCGCGCTCATTAATATTTCGCTTGGCCAATTCTATTTGCTGATCGCCATTCCTTACAACGGTAGAAACGTAATCTTTAATAACAATACTAAAGGTACCGTTCCTGAATTGTTTGCAATCAAGCGGCTGGTTACAAGCCAAAGCAAACAGGGATAACAAAAGGCAACCGGCGACAAGGTTTTTCATAACAAATGATATATTTAGCTTAAATATATCATTTATGTATCGGGTTAGCAAACCTCAACCTAACCACTCAACCCACCATGTCATCTCGAAACGAGGCACGAGTGAGAGAACTTTACAAAGCGATGTTTGGAAGCGAAAGGCCGCCATTGCATATTGGGAATACGAAGTTCGTAAAGTTTTCTCCCGCTGGTCGAAATGACAGTGTTTGTTAGTATTTACTTTTGTGACAAAGCTGTAACCTTCGATCAGTAGTGGAATATTTGCCGAGGCTATTAATCGAATTGTTCAGCATAATTTTTGAATTGTTCGTTAAGTGCATCTTGAAAATCTGATTGTATCATTATCGCTAAGTGATCTTTTTCATCAAAGTAAACCCTAATTATTGGAAAATCATCTTTATTATCGCTTGCTTGACTGAAAAATGCCGGAGAAAATATGCGCCCGTCGGGAAATTCAATCAAATAGATTGCGCAAACTTTTTTTGAATCAAAATGGGGTTTTGAAGGCATCTGATTCATATCAATATCTTGTGGTGTTTTATATATAGGTAAAACAGCTTGCATATGAAATTCATTACCGTCAAATGAAGATACAAGCAAAATATCGTCAAAGTACTTATAGTTTAGAAAAAGAAACGGCGATGACTCCACTTTTTTTGCACTCGAGTCATATTTACCCCTCCAAATGACATAAGTTATATCATCTATTTTAGAGAATTTATTGCCATTGTAAAAAATCATTTCAAAACCTGCTCCCCAATGTTTTTGAATGGAGTCTAGGCTTAGCCGTTCATAGCCCAAGACATTTGCAAGTGCTATATAATTTAAGGAAATAGCTTGGTAAAAATTCTTAGACTCCATTTGATGATTAATCGTAAAACCATCGTTAATCCTTTTAAGAAAATCATTCTGACCTGAACCTATAGCAAGTGTCTCGCCAAACAACGGAGAATTAGCCATTACCCAACTTCCTTTGCGACAGTAATATACTCTGTCGTCCTCTTGATTGATAAATATTATTAAAAAGCTTACCCCATCAAAGTTGCTATCAGAGTCATATAATTTAACGAAAGCCGAAACACTTTCGATCGATGGATTTGTATAAGAAAAATGCATTCTTATGTCTTCGAGCAAGTATTTGATACTATATAGATCTCCCGCAAAACCAATGCAAAGCCTGTCATGTAATACGTATATCTTTTGCCTAAATAACACAGGGAATAATTCAGCTTCAGGAAAATATTTTTCAATTCCCCTTAGATATTTTGGTAGTTTGGTTTCATCACCTTTTTGGTTTGATGTAATTAAAATATCTCCTATTAAAAATGGGATATTATTAGTCAGGGTGGTGGCTATAAGTGTCATAGAATTAAAAATATCATTCGTGAAATTAAGATTATAATTAGTTATAATACGTTTTGCTTTTAATTTTCTGCAATTGCCGGGGCACACGTACCGTGTGTGGTCCTATCCAAAAACTAAAAAGCCCCGCTGTTCGTAGTCTCCGACTGCAGGTTTACCCCACAAAAAAAGCCCTCGATCACTCGAGGGCTTTTCAATATTCAAAAAGCTTATCGCTTAGTATTGCTTATGCGTTTGGTAATACGCCTCACTCCACCTTAACTCATTTTTAAACTGCGGGATATTGGTATCCTTGCCTATCAGTACAAACTCAATACCTGCCATTTCAGCGAAATCGCTTAATTGCTCTGATGTTAAGTTTTGGCTGTAACCGGTATGGTGGGCGCCGCCGGCCAGTATCCAGGCCGCGCAACCGGTTTTCATATCGGGCAGTGGTTTCCATAATACACGGGCTACGGGCAGCTTAGGCAGGTCGTGCTCGGGGGCTACGGCTTCTACTTCGTTCACCAACAGGCGGAAACGGTTACCCATATCTATCAGTGAAGCGTTCAGCGCGGGGCCTCCGGCAACGTTAAATACCAGGCGTACCGGATCGGCTTTGCCGCCAATGCCCAGCGGGTGTATCTCGCAGGCTGGCTTACCCGAGGCTATCGACTCGCAGATCTCCAGCATGTGCGAACCCAATACCATTGGGTTACTTGGGTTAAAGTGGTAAGTATAATCTTCCATAAAGCTGTTACCCCCTTTAAGGCCGCTGCCCATTACCTTCATGGCGCGTACCAGGGCCGCTGTTTTCCAGTCGCCCTCGCCGCCAAAGCCGTAGCCCTGGCCCATTAAGCGCTGCGAAGGGATGCCAGGCAATTGTACCATGCCGTGCAGATCTTCGAAGGTATCGGTGTACCCTTTGTAGTTGCCATCCTTTAAAAAGGCGCTTAAGCCCAATTCAATGCGGGCGGCCTCGCGCAGCGAGTTGTACTGCGCGCCGCCTTTGCGTAATGATGGCACCACGGCGTAAGTAGCTTCGTACTCGGCAGCCAGGCGGTCAATCTCCGCGTCGCTCATCGAGTTAATTACCTGTACCAAATCGCCAATGCCGTGGGTATTTACCGAGTAGCCAAAACGCATTTCGGCTTCTACCTTGTCGCCATCGGTAACGGCAACATAACGCATATTATCGCCAAAGCGAACAAAGCGCGCGCCCTGCCAATCGGCCCAGCCAGCGGCAACGCGGGTCCAGCCGCCAATCTGGCTCAGCACCTCTTCGTCCTGCCAGTGGCCAACCACCACCTTGCGGTTAATGCGCATACGGCTCATAATGAAGCCGAACTCGCGGTCGCCGTGGGCGCTTTGGTTCAGGTTCATAAAGTCCATATCAATGCTGTCCCATGGTATATCGCGGTTAAACTGCGTGTGCAGGTGCAACAAAGGTTTGTGCAATATTTTCAGGCCGCCTATCCACATTTTAGCCGGCGAGAAGGTATGCATCCAGGCTACAATACCGATACAGTTTTTGCTGCTGTTGGCATCGCGGCAAACGTTATAAATCTCTTCGGGGCTTTTTACCGTTGGCTTGTACACCACGCGAACAGGTATTTGGGCCGTATTATCAAAAGCTTTGGCAATCTCCTGCGAGTGTGCCGCAACCTGTTTCAGCGTTTCTTCGCCGTAAAGGTCCTGGCTGCCGGTTACAAACCAAACCTCATATTCTTTCAGATCGATCATTGTTTTATGTATTGTTGTTATAAATATTTACTCTAATTCTATTTTATTCCTTGGGCCTTGCGCGTCAGGCTCCCCTCTTGAGAGGGGTTAGGGGTGTGTCCTTGCAAAGCGATTAACACATCCCTGCCACCGTTCTTTCGCTTCGCGCCCCCTCTCAAGAGGGGAACGAAATCTCACCACTCACTTCACCGGAAACCACACCTGCATTTCGCCCGCGCCGCGGTTTGCCCAGGCGTAATAGGGTATGGCAACTATGGCTTTATTTTCGTTGGTGCTTTTTAATATCGTTACGCCGTTCAGCAATTCGGGTTTGTACTGTGGTACAAATTGGATATCGTCGCCAATGGTAATATTGCTGGTTTTGCCGTTATTGTCGGGCCACTCGGCGCAATAGATCAGCGGGCCGCGTTGCAGGGCAATCTTTTGTTGGTCGTCTTTCAGGTTAGCATTCGCGGTAACGCGCTTCACCGCCATGGGCAGTTCCACATCAACAACGTCGCCTTTTTTCCAACTGCGGCTGATGGTGGCATAGCCGTTCTGCATTTTATAGATAGCAGATTTGCCGTTCACTTTGATGCTAACAGTGCCTGCGGATTTATCCTCGAAACTATAAAGATCCGATGGTATCGCCTCGCCTTTCACCCAGCCCGGTATGCGTATCATCAGGTTGAAGTTAGTGGCTGTAGCCGGATTGATATTGAATTTCAGGCCGCCATCCCAGGGGTAATTGTTTTGCTGGATAACCTGCACCGGCTTGTTAGCGATGCTGAGGTTAGCGCTTCCGCTGATGAAGAGGTTTACGTAAAGGCTATTGCCCTTTTCGGCATAAATATAGCCCGGCACCGATGGCACCAAACGCACCAAATTGGTAGGGCAGCAAGAGCACTCGAACCATCCCGAACGGGTTACCTCGATGCCTTTATTATTAAAGCTGTTAAAGTTGGTACCCGTTACACCATCGGTAATCTGCATGGCATTGGTATAGAAGAACGATTTGCCATCCAATCCCTCGCCCGATATCAGGCCGTTGTACAACACCTTCTCCAGCACATCAATATATTTCGAGTCGCCGTGCAGCATAAACATACGCTGGTTCCAGTATACATTGGCTACGGCGGCGCAGGTTTCGTTATAAGCAGTGGCATTGGGCAGCTCGTAGTTTTCGCCGTAGCGCTCACCACTGCCAATGGCGCCCACGCTGCCCTGCACATACATTTTTTTAGAAACCATGTTCTCCCATATCCTGTCAACCGCTTTTATCAGCGCGGCATCCTGCGTTAAAGCGGCTACATCGGCCATAGCAGAATACAGGTAACCTGCCCTTACGGCATGGCCCTCGGCTTCGTCCTGCTCGGTTACGGGTTTATCGTCCTGCCAGTACATGCCGTTCTTCCACTCGTCTTTGCTGGCTTTGTCGTATTTATCGTAATGCCCGCGCTGCTCTATAAAAAATTTTGCTGTAGCGAGGTATTCCTTTTTACCGGTAATGCGATAGAGCTTTACGAGGCCCATCTCTACAATTTCGTGCCCCGGCGCCACGGCCCGCTTACCCGGACCAAATACCGAGCAAACCAGGTCGGCGTTTTTTAAGGCGATGTTCAAAAAGTTCTTCTTTTTAGTAGCCAGGTAATGCGCCGAAGCGGCCTCGTACAAATGCCCGGCGTTGTATAGCTCATGGCTCAGCTCGCGTTCCTTTTCCCAACGGTTTTTACCCGACCATGAATGCACCGCTGCGGGGTTAATGGTACGCGCGGTGTAGAGGTAGCCATCGGGCTCCTGCGCCTTGCCTACGATTTCCACCAGCGAATCCACAAAATGATCCAGTTTCGCGTCGGGATGAACGGCTAAGGAGAATGAAGCGCCCTCAATGGTTTTATAAATATCGGTATCGTCAAAAGGGTAGGTAGTTAAAAACTTGCCGCTTTTATTGGCCGCGTTCACAAAATTCTGGATACGGCCGGTGCTCTGGCATCGCGCAAAGCTGGCCGGAATAGTTACGGTGCGGTTGGTCTCTATGCGCGGCAGCCAAAATTTATCCTGCAGCTGCACCTTAGTAAAATCAACCGATTGAATAGCATAGTCTTTCTGTTGCGCATACAATGATGCCGAACCCATCAATAACATTAACAAAAACAGCTTTCTCATAACCAATGTCTGATTAATTATCGTGCAACCATTCACCTAATAAACTACTCACTTAGCGCTCACCCTATACAAACCCGCGCCATGCTTATTCACCATCGGTGCAAATTCTCCTGTAAATGTTCCAACATCGGCTTTGGCCCATAGGTCGCGCACTTTGCAGGCACCTGTAAAACCCAGCTCGTTCAGTTTAACGCTTACCTTTACGGGATCAGCGGCATCGCCCGAGTTAAATACCGCCACAAACTTATCGCCCGATTTCGGGTCATCGGCAATCCAGATGATCTTATCGCCAACACGGTAATAGGGCTTATTTTCGGCGCTGTTCTTCAGCACATACAATACCTCTTTATTATTTAGTAATGATAGGGTGAACTCATCATTGTCCGGCAGGTTACCGCCAAACATCAGCGGCGAACGGAAGATGGTCCACAGCGTCATCAACGTATATTGCTCATCTTTGGTAAAGGCGCTCATGCGCGGGTTGCCCCGCTCGGCACGGATACCTATCTTGCCCAAAGGCAGCATATCGCCATCGGGCCAGCCGCCGGCGATACGGTATTTGTTCCAGCGTTCAAACACATCAAAGTGCTCCTTCAGCATTTTCCAGTTATCCCAAAAATCATCCACCGTGCGCCACATATTGGCATGCTTTTGTACATCGGCCGCAGCCGCTACGGGTGTTTCGCCGGGCGAAGTGCTCAGCACTATCTTTCTGCCGCAACGGTCTATCGCTTTGCGTATCATATCCACTTCGGCGGCATGGTACGGACGCGACAGGTCGTCAACCTTCACAAAATCCAAACCCCACTCGGCGTATAGTTTAAACAGCGAATTATAGTAATCCTGCGAGCCTTCCCTGCCGGCAACGGTGCCGTACATATCGTGTAGCCATTGGCACTGATCGGTAGGGTTGGCAATATCTTTAGTGGTATAAATACTGCCGAAAATAGGCAGGTTGCGCTTAACCGCCTCAACCGGCACGCCTCGCATAATATGGATGCCGAATTTAAGCCCTTTGCCATGAATGTAATTTGCCAAAGGCTTAAAGCCCTTGCCGCCCGCCGCCGATGGGAACTTTACCACCGAGGGCTGAAAACGGCCATACTCATCCAGCACATAATCCGGGTTGGTTTCGTTATAGCCATGGGCCTTATCGTTACCCACATACCAGCGTATATCAACAACAATATATTCCCAGCCTGCCGACTTCAGGTTCTTTGCCATATAATCGGCATTTGTCTTTACCTCGTCTTCAACCACATTGGGGCCAAAGCAATCCCAACTGTTCCAACCCATTGGCGGGGTAGGCGCCCAGTCGTGAAAGGGTACTGGTTTTGGCTGTGCCGCTGCAATGCATGCCGATAGTAAGAGTCCCGATAGTAAGCCGGATAATTTCATGGTGGTTTGGGTTTATTGTCCGTAATAGCTGCCTTCGCCGTGTTTGCGCTCGTAATGTTTGTTTATTAGCGCGTCTTTTAAACGCGGCGCGTTCGGATTTATTTGCTCGGTCAACAAGGCCATTTGGGCTATCGCCTCTAAAACAGCGCTGTTGTGTACAGCCTTATGCGCGTTCTTTCCCCAGGTAAAAGGCGCGTGGTTTCCTACTAAAACCATTTCCACTTCTTTATAGCTCATGCCTTTATCTTTCAGGCAATTCATGATCTGGAAACCGGTTTGATATTCATAATCGCCTTTTATCATCTCGTCGCTCATGGGCGGCGCGCAGGGGATGTTCACGGTATTGTAATCAGCATGTGTGGTACCGAAGATTGGGATGTCTCTTTGCGATTGCGCCCAGGCCGTAGCATAGGTAGAGTGCGTATGCACTATACCGCCAATGCTGTCCCAATGTTTGTACAAAACGGCGTGGGTTTTGGTATCTGATGAGGGGCGAAGCTTGCCTTCAACCGTGTTGCCGTCAAAATCAACGATCACCATCTTCTCCGGCGACAGTTCCTCATAAGCCACACCGCTTGGTTTGATAGCGAACACACCCAGCGAACGGTCAACCGCGCTTACATTACCGAAGGTGAATATTACGAGTTTTAACTCGGGCAACTCCATGTTTGCCGCGTAGGCTTCTTCCTGTATATGTTGGTACTTACTCATTATTTATTCAATGTTTGTTGTTCAATAAAGTTACCTAATTGGTTGTACTGCTGGTAACGACGTTTATAAATTTCCTGAGTTGCCGCTTGTGGGAAGTACTCCACATCAAAGCCGCCACCCATGGCTGCCATTGCTTCTTCAACTGTTGGATAAATGCCTGCCGCGGTTGCCGCGAACATAGCCGCGCCCATAGCGCAGGTTTGCTCCTGGCTGTGGATGCGAATAGGCATATTCAATACATCGGCCATCATTTGCATAATGTATGGCGATTTGCGGGCTACACCACCTACGCCGATGATGCCCTTAACAGGCACACCTTCGCTGATAAAGCGGTCAACTATCTTCTTCGCGCCAAAGCAGGTCGACTCGACCAATGCTTTAAATACACGCGGCGCATCGCTGCCTAAACCTAAACCGGCAATAGCACCTTTCAGCTCCTGGTTGGCATCGGGCGTACGGCGACCGTTAAACCAGTCAACCGCCACTTCATTTTCGTCTATAGGCAATAATGCTGCCTGGCGGCTTAGTTCAGGGATGATCTTGCCTGATACTTCGTCTCTTAATAACTTCGCGGTAGCGGCATCAATCACTTTCGATTCCAATAAGATATCGCCTAAAGGCCATTCTATCAATTTACGGAACCATGCATAGGTATCGCCAAAGGCCGATTGGCCGGCTTCCATACCCAGCATACCCGGGATAACCGAGCCATCAACTTGTCCGCAAATGCCTTTGATCAGTTTGCCTTCCAGGTCTTTTGTCGGGGCAACCAAAATATCGCAGGTTGATGTGCCCATTACCTTGCTCAGGTGATAAGGTTCTATCTGCCCGCCAACGGCGCCCATGTGCGCGTCGAACGCCCCCACGCCTACAACCACATCGGTTGAAAGGCCAAGGCGATTCGCCCATTCCGCACTCAGGTTTCCGGCCGAAACATCGGAGGTATACGTATCTTTAAATAAACGTGAAGTAATGCCTTTTAACAGCGGATCAAGCGATGAGAAGAACTCCTCCGGTGGTAAACCACCAAACTCTGCCGCCCATAGCGCCTTATGTCCTGCCGAGCAGCGGCCGCGTTTTATATCGGCAGCGTTTGTTCCGCCTGTCAGTAAAAAAGGTATCCAATCGCAATGCTCCACCCAGCTGTGCATGGCATTACGTACAGCTTCATCGGTACGCAGGGTGCGCAGTAACTTGGCCCAAAACCATTCGGATGAATATATACCGCCCACATATTGCAGGTAGTTGGTATCAAATTTGGTAGCGTGCTCGTTTATTTCGGCGGCCTCTTTTATGCCGGTATGGTCTTTCCATAGCACAAACATGGCGTGCGGGTTGTTCTCGAAACCCGGCAATAATGCCAATGGCGTTCCGCTTTCATCAACAGCTACAGGCGTTGAGCCGGTAGTGTCAACAGAAATGGCCCTTACTGCCGATGCGGCAACTGCGCCGCCAGCTTTGGCTATACAATCTTTTATGGTTTGCTCTAAACCCTCAATATAATCTAAAGGGTGTTGCCTGAACTGGTTCTGTGGCGCGTCGCAAAACAGGCCCTGCTGCCAGCGCGGATAATAAAATACCGATGAGGCTAATTCGCGGCCATTTGCCGCGTCAACTAAAACCGAACGCACGGAATCACTGCCGTAATCCACGCCGATAACAAAATTGTCTTTATTCATAACTGGTTAATCGTGTCGAATTAACACTTATTTTTTGACATTCTAAAATTTTAGCGCAATTATTTACTATACCAGGTTGTGCAATTGTTGTAGGATATTGGCATGAAGGTTACAACACGGTAATGTTATTGACTGATGTAAAGTTAGTTAAAGGACCCTCGATTAATTCAACACCACCGCGCTTTGCTGGTCGGCCCTTTCTTCCTCAAGCGGAAAATAAGGTGAAGAAAATAAAGTGGGAAAATGGAGTCCACCCTCTTTTAGTCATAGATGAAATGTTGATCTAGCAAGTAAAGACAAGGTGAGTGACTAATGACAGCCTACACAAACTGCAAATGGTCCGGGTTGGGTATCAGGTTTAAAAACGCGTGGAAGTTCTCGTTATACTTGCCAATATCCAGCATATAATAAAAAGCGCCTTTTTTGGAGTTCAGCTTATCCTTATCTTTTTGTTTAATGAGCAAACCTGTCGATAATATTTTGCGGCTAAAATTTCGTTTATCAAATACACTGTCGTAAATACCTTCGTAAAGGCTTTGCAGTTGCGGTATAGTGAATTTTTCGGGGAGCAGTTCAAACAATATCGGGTGCAGCGCAGCTTTATACCGCAGCTTTTTACGCGCCATCTCCACCATATCGTTATGGTCAAAAATAAGCGGCGGTACCTGGTCAAGCTCAAACCACTCGGCGTGGTACTCATGGCTTAGCTGCTGTTCGTATTTGTGAATGTCTATCAAAGCAAAGTAGGCCACACTGATAATGCGGTCGGCCGGGTCACGGTACACCTCGCCAAAAGCGTGCAACTGCTCCATGTAAACGCCTTCCAGGCCGGTCAGCTTTTTCAGGATATGATCCGCGGCAGCGTTTAAACTTTCTTTGGGCTGAACAAAACCACCCATCAGGCTCCACTTATGCAATTCAGGCTCAATGCCGCGCTGTATCAGCAACAGCTTCAGCTTTTCGCCGTCAAAGCCGAAGATGATGCAGTCTACTGCGATAATTATGGGTACCTGGTGGGCGTATTTGGTCATTTCGTTTAAACAATCAAAGGCTAAATTAGTAAATTAATACACATTTAATAATTGCTTAAAAAAAAGTGTGTGTCTTAAAAATAAATTAATTGTAAAACAGACACATAATTTAAAATATTTATACCTTAGTTTTTTTAAGGCGCTAAGCCTGTAAACCTAACAAACCAACAAAATTACTATGAGATTGACATTCAAGCTGTCGGTTGCGCTTTCACTGATGTGCTCTGCGGCATTCAGCCAATCATCGGCAACACTATCCATCGTTAACGATGATTCCAAATTAATTATTAGCAAGCACATTTACGGTCATTTTTCTGAACATCTGGGTCGTTGTATTTACGATGGCTTCTGGGTTGATCCTAAACTCAACGTACCCAAAACCGACCGTATCCGCATGGATATTGTAGATGCGTTGAAAAAAATAAAGATACCTAACCTGCGCTGGCCGGGCGGCTGCTTTGCCGACGAGTACCACTGGCGCGATGGTATAGGCCCCCGCGACCAGCGACCTAAAATGGTAAATACCAACTGGGGCGGCGTGAGCGAAGACAATAGCTTTGGCACGCATGAGTTTTTACAACTATGCGATCTGCTTAAATGTGAACCTTATATTGCGGGCAATGTGGGCAGCGGCACGGTAGAAGAAATGGCCAAATGGGTAGAGTACCTTAACTGCGGCGCCGAAACCACCGTAACCAATATGCGTAAAGCAAACGGCCATCCTGAACCCTATAAAGTTACTTTTTGGGGTGTAGGCAACGAGAGCTGGGGCTGCGGCGGTAACATGACGCCCGAGTTTTACAGCGATAACTACAGGCAATATGCTACCTATGCGCGCAACTATCCGGGTGCACCGTTAAAAAGAATAGCCAGCGGATCGAACGGGAAGGATTATAACTGGACCGAGGTTTGTATGAAAAAGATAGGCAACCAGATGTGGGGCCTTACCCTGCACTGGTATACTCTGCCAACCGGCGACTGGGGCAAAAAAGGCTCGGCAACTAATTTTGACGAAGCGCAGTATTTTAACACCATGAAAAACTGTTTGGAGATGGACGAGATAGTTGCCAAACATTCGGCTATTATGGATAAATATGACCCGGCTAAAAAAGTAGCTTTAGTGGTTGATGAGTGGGGTATCTGGACGGACCCTGAGCCCAACATGGGCGTTCTGTACCAGCAAAACAGCATGCGCGATGCATTGATAGCCGGCAGCACACTCAATATTTTTAACAACCATTGCGATCGTGTTAAAATGGCCAACCTGGCACAAAGTATTAACGTATTGCAGGCGCTCATCCTTACCAATAAAGAAAAAATGCTGTTAACACCTACTTATCATGTGTTCGACCTGTACAAGGTGCACCAGGATGCCAAATATCTGCCCATCAAGTTTACCGCGCCCGATTATGTAGTTGGCGATAGCAAATTGCCCGCACTGAATGCTTCGGCTTCTATTGATGCAAACAAGGTTATCCATATTTCGTTAGTGAACATTGATAACAGCAAGAGCATTAATATCCGCACCGCGCTGAGCGGCTTAAACTGGAGCTCGGTTACCGGTCAAATTTTAACTTCGGCAAAAGTTACCGATATTAATACCTTTGATAAACCTGACAATATTAAGATAGTAGCTTTTAACGGTGCGAAAAAACAAGGCAATGAACTGATTGCCGATGTGCCGCCGCATTCTGTTGTAGTTTTAGAATTAAAGTAAAAATCATATACCAACAACCCAACGAATAACCATTCAGCAATTATGAAAAAGAGAATTATCTTCGCAAACTTATCGGCCCTGCTTATTGTCGGGTCAATTTTTACATCTTGTATGAACAATAAAACATCTAACGAGGCCGGCAAACAAGGCATCACCAAAATAGTTTGGGATAGCGTGGGCAATCAAAGCGTAGACCTGTATACCCTCAAAAACAAAAACGGTGTAGAGATAAATATCTCTAATTACGGCGGTAAGGTTACTTCATGGATAACTCCCGATAAAAACGGTAAAAGATCCAACATTGTACTCGGTTATAACAGCGCGAAAAAATACACGGATAAAGTACCGTATTTTGGTGCGATAATAGGCCGTTACGGCAACCGTATTGCCAAAGGTAAATTTACAGTTGATGGTAAAGAATATACGCTTGCAACCAACAATGGCCCAAACCACCTGCATGGCGGTAATAAAGGATTTGACAAAGTAATTTGGACCGCAGAACCAATTGTAGATAGTATTCCTGCTTTAACACTTACTTATTTAAGTAAAGACGGCGAAGAGGGTTATCCGGGTAACTTAAAGGTGACCGTTAAATATACCCTGACAGATGCCGACGAACTAAAAATTGAATATACCGCAACTACAGATAAAGCTACCCCGGTTAACTTAACCAACCACACCTATTTTAACCTGAGCGGCGACCCTACAAATGCCATACTTGACGAAGAAGTGCAGATAAATGCCGACAAATATACGCCAGTTGATGCCGGTTTGATACCAACCGGTGAGTTGAAAGCGGTAAAAGGCACACCGTTCGATTTTACTAAACCAACCAAAATTGGCGAGCATATTAACCAGGTACCGGGCCCGCCTGTAGGTTACGACCATAATTTTGTATTGAATAACTCTGACACAACATTGCACCAGGCCGCCATTGTTTACGATTCGGCAACGGGCCGCCAATTGGAAGTGCTTACCACCGAGCCTGGTATACAATTTTATACCGGAAACTTTTTGGATGGCACATTATCAACAGATGATGGCAAGCCAATTAAACAACACACCGCGCTATGTTTAGAAACCCAGCATTTCCCTAATTCGCCAAACCAGGCGTCTTTCCCGAGCACTATCTTACAGCCGGGCAAAACTTTGCATAGCACCACTATTTATAAAGTGACTGTGAGATAAGATTTAGTATTATTCCATTAAATAATGGCGTATCTTTAGTTAGGTACGCCATTGTTATTTAAGCCGATCTATGAAGAGATATTTATCCATTATTACATTTTTACTCCTGTTTGCATCAACTGGCTATGGCCAGGTATTTGTTAATCATAGCAGTTGGCTGGTAGAAAGCAGGTTGAAATACGCCTTCAAAAAACATAAAACTATTGTAAACCAAACCGATACCAGCTTAACTTACCTGCTCAGGGACACCTTAACAAGGCCGCTTGATATTTATTGCAGTTTCGACAAAAGCAAGAACTGCATTTTTCAAAAAATGAGTTTTGATTGCGACAGCTGCTATCATAAATTTCTCAAAGGAGAATTGGCAGAAAAGAAATATGAATGGCAATCAATTGGTGGTACTCGTTATCTATCTAAATATTCAAAGCATTTACTCCTTGTTGGCGATGATAAAAAGTTGTACTACACTTTAAGTCTTTTTAATTATACCGAAGACGAATACAAAAAGATATTGGGAACTAAATAAGTATTTCTCCTTTTTAATTACTTATTGTACTTTTAACACTTTGTAATTAAACCTATAATTTTCTTCCTGAAATATGAAAAACTTAGCCGGCTATCTTCTGCTGCTTATCACTGCTTTGTTGTGCGATGCCGTTTCGGCGCAAACACCGCTTATTACCAATATTCCCGCCCGTAAAACGGTAAGCCTTGATGGCAAATGGCAATATATTGTTGACCCTTACGAAACCGGGTTTTACGATTATCGCTACAAGGAAATGAAACCGAACGACCAGGGCGCATACTGGACCACCGATATACCGAAAAACAAAACCGACAGGAAGGAGTTTGGCTATACCGATAAACAGACCCTGAACGTACCCGGCGACTGGAACTCACAGGCTGATAAGTTTTTTTATTACGAAGGAACCGTTTGGTACAAAAAGAGTTTCGATTTTGTAAAGGCAAAAGCTGCCGATAAGCTTTTCATCCACTTTGGCGCGGTTAACTATAAAGCCGATGTGTACCTGAACGGCCATAAACTGGGGCAACACAAAGGCGGCTTTACACCGTTTGATTTTGAGATAGCCGATTCGGTACTGAAAGCAAAAGGCAACTATTTAGTAGTGAAAGTTGACAACAAGCGTTATAAAGACGAAGTGCCAACGCTCAACACCGATTGGTGGAATTACGGCGGCATTACCCGCGAAGTGAACCTGGTTGAAGTACCCGCCAATTTTATCCAGGATTATGTGATACAGCTTAAAAAGCCCGAAGCGGGTCAAACCGTATCCGAAGTGGAAGGCTGGGTGAAACTGAACCAACCATCGGCTAACGAAACGGCTACGATAGAAATACCTGAACTGAAAATTAAAAAGACCTTCACGGTTAACGGCGATTATTGCGCGGTTAACTTTAAGTTACCGGGCGTACAGCTCTGGTCGCCCGAAAGTCCGAAACTGTATAAAGTAACGGTAAGTACAGCTACCGATAAGGTTGACGAGAAGATAGGCTTCCGCACCATCGAAACCAGGGGCAAGCAATTATTGCTGAACGGCAAGCCCCTGTTTATGCGCGGCATCTGCATTCATGGCGAAAACCCGGTTGAGGGCCGCCGGGCCTATACCGGTAAGGATGCCGCCATGCTGCTGGGCTGGGCCAAAGAGCTGCACTGCAATATGGTAAGGCTGGCGCACTATCCGCACAGCGAAAAAATGACCCGTATGGCCGATTCGCTGGGCATATTGGTATGGAGCGAAATACCCGTTTACTGGACGATAGAGTTTACCAACCCCGATGTGCTGGAAAAAGCCAAGAGCCAGCTGACTGAAATGATCACCCGCGATCATAACCGCGCGAGCATCATTATCTGGTCGGTAGGTAATGAAACCCCGGTTAGCCCGGCCCGAACAGATTTTATGCACAGCCTGATCACCAAAACAAAAGAGCTGGATAAAACACGCCTGGTATCGGCAGCGCTCGAGGTGAATTACGCTTCGGGTAAAAACGTGAATGAAATTGACGACCCCCTTGGCGAATTTGTGGACCTGGTTGCCTTTAACGAATACCTGGGCTGGTATGGCGGCTCGCCGCTTACATGCCGCACCACAAACTGGGCGGTTAAGTATGATAAACCCATGTTCATCAGCGAAACCGGTGCCGAAACTTTGGGCGGTTTCCATGCCGACAGCCTTACCCGCTGGAGCGAAGAGTACCAGGAATGGTATTACAAAGAGCAGGTAGCCATGTTAAAGCGTATGCCCGATAACTTTGTGGGCCTGTCGCCCTGGGTATTGGCTGATTTCCGCTCGCCTAAGCGCAACAATCCTTTATACCAGGAAGGCTGGAACAACAAAGGGTTGATCAGCCATAAGGGTAACAAAAAGAAGGCGTTTTACGTATTACGAAAGTATTATGATGAGCAGGCGGCAAAGTGAGATTTGATCTTTTTTAATCGGCCATATTAAACTTATCACGGTGTTACTGTCTAACATCCGTTTAAAAACCAATCCGCGTTTTTAAACGGTTTGGGATAGTATTGTAAATTTTGAAGTAGAAGAATTATCTTCATAAAATAATTGAGGGGCATTAACTGGCTGATCTTGAAAAAAGCAGAGAAATTTACATTCGTAATAGTATGTTCAATGGCTTTGACATTGGGTGCTCATGCGCAAACCAATCAAAATGAAAGCCGTATCAGCAAAAAATTTAAACAGCTTTTATCAAGCGTAAATGCCAGCTTTACCGCACCCGAAGGGTTTGTTGAAGTAGCGCCGCTTAATAACGATAAAACCGCCTACCAGTACGCGCTTGAATTACCAAAGGGCGATTTTGAGGTCCGTTTCCAGGTTAGCCCTATCCGGCGCGACTGGAAAAATTATGAGCGGGCAAAATCAGATCCCGAAAGAATAAACCCCGATTCGCTTTATAACAGGATAGCCGAAGCGCAGGTGAACAGCATGGCCGGCGAAGGAAGGCGCTTTAACAGGCCTATCCCACCCAATATATTACAGTATTACAATGCCGATATCGGCAAGTCATATTTCTTCAACCTTACCGACGCTGAGCTTACAAAGCATTACCAGTACGCCCTTTTGGTGATCATCCAAAAAAATCACCTCGGCACCATTTCGGTTATCTGCTTCGGTAATGAGCGCGGCCCCGAATTTTTTAAGAAGATAAACATGCTGCGTAACTGCCTTAAATTCAACCCTTCATAAAGACTACCCTTCGCTATCCAGCCAGGCCTGATCAACGTTTTTAACACAATGTGGAGTATTATTTATTAATGCTTGCCTAACACTTTTATCTTTGTATTATGGCTGAGAATGTAAATTACGATAATGACAGTATACGGAGTTTAGACTGGAAAGAGCACATACGCCTGCGGCCGGGTATGTACATTGGTAAACTGGGCGATGGCTCTGCTTATGACGATGGCATATACGTATTGCTCAAAGAGATTGTAGATAACTCGATAGATGAATTTGTGATGGGCGCGGGCCGCTCTATCGACATCAATATGAGCGATCAAAAGGTTGCTGTGCGCGATTATGGCCGCGGTATACCCCTGGGCAAGGTGATCGATTGCGTATCTAAAATAAATACAGGCGGTAAATACGATAGTAAGGCCTTCCAAAAATCGGTAGGCTTAAATGGTGTGGGTACCAAGGCGGTAAATGCCTTGTCCAACTCGTTTACTGTACAATCTTACCGAGACGGACGCACCAAGCTGGCCGAATTTGCCAAAGGCGAACTGATACGCGATGAGCCTGAAAAAGAAACCACGCAGCGTAACGGTACCGCCATCAATTTCTTTCCGGATGATACCATCTTCCGCCATTACCATTTTATACCCGAGTTTGTAGAGAGCATGATATGGAACTACGTGTTCCTTAACTCGGGCCTAACCATAAACTTTAACGGCCAGAAATACTTTTCGGAGCGCGGCCTGTACGATCTGCTGGTACGCAACTCTGATACCGAAAATATCCGCTACCCGATCATTCACCTTAAGGGCGAAGACATTGAGGTAGCCATGACGCACGGGCAGCATTACGGCGAAGAATATTATTCGTTTGTGAACGGGCAGCATACCACGCAGGGCGGCACGCACCAGGCGGCCTTTCGCGAAGCGGTGGTAAAAACCATCCGCGAGTTTTACAAAAAAGAGTTCGACGCGGCGGATATCCGCTCTTCAATCGTATCGGCCATTGCCATCAAGGTGCAGGAGCCGGTGTTCGAGTCGCAAACCAAAACAAAGCTGGGCTCGCAAAATATTGGACCGGATGGGCCAACGGTGCGTACCTTTATTAACGACTTTTTAAAGAAAGAACTGGATAACTACCTGCATAAAAATCCGGCCACAGCCGATGCTTTATTAAAGCGCATTCTGCAATCGGAGCGTGAGCGTAAGGATATTGCAGGCATTAAAAAACTGGCTAACGAGCGTGCCAAAAAGGCATCGCTGCATAACAAAAAACTGCGCGATTGTAAGATACACTTTGACGATACGCATGAGCGCCGCCAGGATACTACCTTATTCATCACCGAAGGCGACTCGGCATCAGGCTCTATCACTAAATCGCGCGATGTGATGACGCAGGCCGTATTCAGCCTGAAGGGTAAGCCGCTAAACTGTTACGGGCTGACCAAAAAGGTGGTTTATGAGAACGAGGAATTTAACCTGCTGCAGCACGCCCTGAATATTGAGGACGGGTTGGACGGCATCCGTTATAACAATATTGTAATTGCTACCGATGCCGATGTGGATGGTATGCACATCCGCCTGTTGCTAATGACCTTCTTTTTACAGTTCTTCCCCGATGTGGTAAAGGCGGGCCATTTGTCTATCCTGCAAACGCCTTTGTTCCGGGTTCGTAATAAAAAAGAAACCATTTATTGCTACAGCGACGAAGAGCGCCGCAACGCCATCGAGAAGCTGGGCAACAAACCCGAGATCACCCGCTTTAAAGGTTTGGGAGAGATATCGCCGGATGAGTTTGGCCTGTTTATAGGTAAAGATATCCGCCTCGACCCGGTTATTTTGAAGGATGCCAACATCAAGAGCCTGCTGGAATACTTTATGGGCAAAAACACACCCGACAGGCAGCAGCACATTGTTAACAACCTGCGGATTGAAAAGGATGATGAAAGTATCAATCCAACCATCGCGGAGCTTGATCCTTTGCCGGTGGCGGTGTAAAGTAGAAAGCTATTTTAGGTACTAAGCTCTGGTTTTTCCGGGGCTTTTTATTTTGTTCTCACACTGGTCGAAGTTGAAAGCTTCGACCAGTGTGAGAAAATTGCATCCATGACTCTTGATACTATTTCCGAAATTTTTTCTTAGGATTACGACTCGTGTGGAAGATCGCAATAACAACTATCTGTTTTAGATCCTCATCAATAGTATAAACGATCAAAAAGGGAAATGTATCGATTAGGGCTTGATGAAAGTTTTTATGAATCGTTTTATAATGGAAAGGGTAATGGCAAATTCTATTTAATTTGTTCTGCAACTTAGTTTCAAATAAGTCACCCAAGCCTTCCTGCTGTTCTTCATACCAAATGTAAGCATCTGCAAATTCCTTTACGGCTTCCGATCTTAGTATAAAAGAATAATCCATTACTATTTTTTCCGTTCAGCCAAGGCTTGTTTGGCTATAGAAACAGTTTCATCCCAGGTATAAGTTTTACCTATGCCATTTTGGTGGTCAGCATATCTTCTGTCTAATTCTTCTTTTTGTTCCGCACTTAAGCTATAGTCATCAGAAATTTCATTTTCAAGCAAAGTATAGATAGCTTTTAGCTTCTTATCCTCAGCTGCATCAATGTAATCGTGCAGTTGCTGTCTGATTTGTGTGGTACGCATTATTATCCCTTTTCACAAATTTAACTAATCTGAAACATAGTAACAACAACCATCTGCACATAAACTAAGTAATCAATTTTCGTAACTTTACGCTATGCAGTCCGCCTACCATAAGTACAACGCAAAATTTCAGGAAGCCCTTGCCACATTGAACCCGCAGCAACTGGCGGCGGTGAATAAAATGGACGGCCCGGTGCTGGTGGTTGCGGGGCCGGGTACGGGTAAAACGCAGATATTAGCCGCACGTATTGGTAAAATATTGACCGAAACGGACGCCCGTCCGCACGAAATATTGTGCCTCACCTATACCGATGCCGGCGCGGTAGCCATGCGCAAGCGTTTGTTCGATTTTATTGGCCCCGATGCTTACCGGGTGAACATTTACACCTTCCACGCGTTTTGTAACGAGGTGATACAGGAGAACCTGGAGTACTTTGGTAAGATGAACCTGGAACCGTTGTCGGACCTCGATTCGGCTTTGTTGTTCCGTGAGCTGGTAGATGAGTTTTCGAATACCCATCCGCTGAAGCGTTTTACGGGCGATGTATATTACGATGTATCGCGATTGAAGAACCTGTTCTCGACCATGAAACGCGAAAGCTGGGATGCTGCCATGATAAAAAAAGCGGTGGACGAATACCTGGCCGACATCCCCTTACGGGAAGAATTTACCTACAAACGGGCCAATGCCAAGCTGGGCATCAACATTGGCGACCCAAAGCAAAAAGATATTGACGCTGTTGCCGAAAAAATGAATCAACTATTGGCGGCAGTTGGCGAATACCAGAATTACGATGCTAAAATGAAGGCACAGGGCCGGTATGATTATGACGATATGATCATCTGGGTGCTGCGTGCTTTCCGCGAGAACGAGGAGATATTGCGCCGTTACCAGGAGCGCTACCAGTATATTTTGGTGGATGAGTTCCAGGATACCAGCGGCTCGCAGAACGAGCTGCTCAAATTTATACTCAACTATTGGGAAACCCCCAACGTATTTGTGGTGGGCGATGATGATCAGTCGATATTCAAGTTCCAGGGCGCCAACATGAAGAACATCCTGGATTTTGCCAACGACTATGTGAGCACGTTGTATACCGTGGTGCTGAAGCATAATTACCGCTCCAACCAGCATATCCTCAACATATCTAAGGTACTCATCGACAATAACAACGAGCGCTTAACCAAACAGCTGGCGCTGGATAAAAATCTGCAGGCCGCGCACCCGCGCTTTGATGAGCTGGCTGTTGAGCCGGTCATCCGCGAATATGATAACCCCGACCAGGAAATTGTTGACGTGGCCCTGCAAATAGAAAAACTGATAAAAGATGGCACGGAGCCCGGCGAGATTGCTGTAATATACCGCAACCACAGCCAGGTAGAAGAACTGGTGCATTTTCTGGATCAGAAAAAGATAGCGGTAAGCACCCGCCGTAAGATTAATGTGCTGGAGCTGCCCTTTGGTGAAAAGGTGATCTCTATTTTGCGTTACCTGGCCATGGAGCTCGATTCGCCTTACAGCGGTGATGAACTGCTGTTCGAAATATTGCATTATGATTTTTTTGGCGTAGCGCCGATAGAGATAGCCAAGGCCAGCATTGAGGTATCGAAGAATAATTACGGGCTGGCTAACAACCAGGGTAAAACATCGTTGCGCCGTTACATCAGCGAGATGAAGGCGCCCAAGGCCGACCTGTTCAACACAGCCGATCAAACTACCAAAATGAAGTTTTTGGTGAACGATATTGACCAGTTGCTCACTGATGCCGTAAGCCTGACGCTGCAGCAATTGTTCCAGAAGCTGATAGCTAAAATGGGTATCCTCAAATACATTATGCAGCAGCCCGATAAAGGCTGGTACATGCAGGTGCTCACCAGCATATTCAACTTTTTGAAGGACGAGAGTCGCAAAATGCCCGAAATAACCCCGGCAGATTTTGTAGCCACTATTGACCTGATGAAACGCAACAGCATTTCGCTTGACCTGAACCAGGTGATCTTTGCCGAGAATGGGGTGAACTTTATGACGGCGCACGGTTCCAAGGGCCTGGAGTTTGAGTATGTGTTCCTCATCGGCTGCAGCAAAAAAATATGGGATAGCAAGGGCCGCAATATGGGCTTTAGCTACCCGGATACCCTGACCCAGTCGGCAGCGGATGATATCGCTCAAAAAGAAGAATCTCGACGCTTATTTTACGTGGCGATCACCCGCTCGAAACAGTGTTTGTTCATATCGTATGCTGGCAAAGACAAGAACGGCAAGCCGCAGGAATCATCGCAATTCATCGGTGAGATCGTGGCGGATACGCATCATGATATCCAGTATCCAAAAGTTGGCGAGGATGCCATGATGACCTTCTTCCTCACCCAGTTTAACGAGGCCGAAAAACCAAAAGTGAGCCTGCTGGATAAGAACTATATCGACCTGCTGCTGCAAAATTATACACTCTCGGTAACGCACCTGAGCAATTATTTGGACTGCCCGTTAAAGTTTTACTTCCAGAACCTCATCAGGGTACCGGCGGGCAAGAGCCCGGCGGCTACGTTCGGGCAGGCGGTGCATTGGGCGCTTAATAAAGCGTTTCGCGCCCTGGCGGATAACAATAACGAGTTCCCGGCAACGGATGAATTTATGGGCCAGTTCAGGTGGTACATGTACCGCAACCGCGACTCGTTCACCAAGGAGGATTTTAAGCTGCGGTTAGATTACGGCGAGAAGATCCTTCCACCATACTATGAGCAGAACCTTAACAAATGGAACAAGATCGCCATCACCGAGCGGGCCATAAAAAATGTGGAGATAGACGGCATCCCGATTAAGGGAAACCTGGATAAAATTGAGTTTACCGGCAAACAGGTGAACGTGGTGGATTATAAAACCGGCAAGTATAAAAATGCCAAAAGCAAATTTAACCGCCCTAACGACGATGAGCCCGTGGGCGGGGATTACTGGCGCCAGGCGGTGTTTTATAAGCTATTGATAGACCATGACCGCACGCTGGATTGGGAAGTAATAAGCACGGAGTTTGAGTTTGTGGAGCCCATTAGCGAAGGTGAATATTATAAAGAAAAGGTAGTAATAACCCCGCAGGATGTGGAGCAGGTAACCAACCAGATAAAAGACGTTTACCAAAAGATACTGAACCACGATTTTAATACCGGTTGCGGTAAAAAGGAATGCGACTGGTGCCATTTTGTAAGAAGCAATTTTGAGCAAACCGGCGAGATGGTGGAGGAAACCACCGAAGACGGGATTGAATAAAATAATTTAACAGTATTAATTTATGAGAAGAATTTTTACACTTTGTTTATTGCTTGCCATTTTTAGCGGCACCAAAGCGCAGGAAAAGAATATCGCGAAGATCACCGATAGCTTAGTGACCGAGGGCAGAGCGCTATATCAATCGGAAATAGCATCGTGGTATGGAACTGACGCGTTTGTGGAAAAGTGTAAGGATAAACTGGCCCTGTCGGGAGGTTATTTATCTTATGATACCGGGGATGGCGAAACCAATATCTTTTTTTCGAAGGGAGATTCGCCGAAGATATTGGCAACTATTTCTTTCGAAAAACAATTTAATGCGCGCGTTTATAAATTTGACACTACCAGCCGCGCCCTAACCAAACAAGAGAACGAATTGGTTACCATAAGGCAAAAAGCGCTTGCCGAGGTTAACAGGGATACTATTTTTAAACGATATAAAAACACCGACCTGAACCTAATACCTCTTATTTCGAACGGGGTTAAAAAAGTATACATTTTAACCGGGCCACAGCAAAACGGCCTTGTTATTTTAGGAAACGATTACCTGCTTACTTTTAATGACAGGAATGAGATTATCTCGAAAAAAAGGCTGCATAAAGGCGTGTTTTTCTTCAAAAAAGATCCACAAAATACAGCGGAATCAGCCGTTCACTCGCATGTAACAGAAACAGGCGACTTTATAACGGCTACCGATATTTGCACCTTGATGTTATATGAAAGATCGGCAGGGTGGAAATTCCATGTGGTTATTTCGGCTAATTATGTCTCTTCATGGAATTGCGAGCGCAACCAATTGGTTATATTAACAAAACAAGCCTGGGAAAATATCGCTAAATCACAAACAGAGAATAAAAACTAAGAAAAGTGTTTAGGCCTTTTTTGTAAAACATTTGATAATCATTGCCGTTATTCGGGCGTAAGGTGTATTTTAGCGGCCAATGCGTAACTGGTATTTTTCGGCAATCTGTTTATTCTCGCTTATCGGCCTATCATGCAACCACGCGGCTACGCAACAGGAGCACCCTTCATTTAAAAGCGTAATGGGCATTAAGTTTACCGAAGTAAGGCGCGTGTTTGATAACGGCCTGTCTTTCGCGCAAAACGGGTACCAGATGAAGCCCGACTGGCAGCTTACCTTTGTATCGATGGATTCGGTGAATATTTACAGTCCGGCTAAAAAGCGCTTTCTAAACTGCCCGGTGATATTTGACCACGATTCTGTTTTTAACGTGGCCTGGGCCTGGCTAAAGCTGCGCAAGCTGACGAAGGATAGCATTTTGTTCCAGGTGCTGCATGTGGAGAACCAGGTGATATCGGACACGAAGTCGAACATGTTTATGACACTGTATGCCGATGATTATATTAAAAACAAGCTGCATACCACAGCGGCGCAATTGCAGCATCCATCCCGTAAGGATACCCTTTATATTAAAAAACGCATTGCCGAAGTAACCAATTTTACCGACAGCGCCTTCTCGGCAACGGAGCAGGTGGTGCTTAAAAGCAAGAGCCCCTTGCTGCAAATAACGCAGGTAATGCCCGAGGCGAATTTAGCCGGCATGGAAGAGCCGCTGCCCACCTATATGCTGCCGGAATATAACATCAGCATTAAAAAAGCGTATGATGATTTTTATTATTCCTTTTCGGTAATTGTTGACGCGCGGGGCGAAATGCAGTTTTACCGCTCCACCACGGTACTGATGCCCGAGTTTGCCGAGCGGACCAAGAAAACCATCCGCGCCATTATAGCGGGCTATTTAAAACATTACCTTGATGTTGCGCCCGGCAAAACATTAGGCCTGCCCCATGCCAGCATGATATTGCTGAATGTAAGGGGCACGAAAGCCCCCTAACCCCCTGATCGTTGCTTCTGATTTAGATAAATCCGAAATCGAACATCCGAAATCCGAAATCATGCTACTTCCATCGCGTGTGCCATTTCAACCTGGTGGCGCAGGGATTGAATCTTTTTCTTGTTCAGCTTTAAAAAGCGCAGGTGCATCAGGCCTACTATCAGGGCTACGCAGCCTTCAAAAAGCACGGTGTTCTGCACATCTATCCACGCGGAGAGGGTGCCTACCAGCAAACCACCCAAAGGCTGCATGCCGAAGAAAGCCATGGCGTAAAAGCTGATCACGCGGCCGCGCATGTTGGGGGCAACGCTCATCTGGATGAGGGTGTTGCTCACCGTCATTTGCGACATCATACCAAAACCACCAATAACGGCGAATATTAATGCCAGCCAGTAATGTGTTTCGTGCGAGAACAGTACCAGCCCGGCGCCGAATATGAGGGTATTAAAGGCGAGAATTTTGCGCATATCCCGCCCCGGTTTTAATGAGGCCAGGAATACCGCGCCCGAAAACGCGCCCAGGCCTATCACACTATCTATCACCCCAAAGGTAGATGCGGTGCCTTTAAAAATATCTTTGGCATAAACGGGTATCAGCGTGGCAAAGGGCAGCACAAACAGGCTCACAATAGCCAGCATAATGAGGATGTATTTTATAGAGGGCGTATGCTGGATATAGCTGAGCCCTTCTTTCAGGTCGACGAGTACGTTCTTGTTGTGGGGTTTTTTTTCGTATTTGGGCAACTGCATTAACAGCAGCGAGCCGATAACCGCGATAAAGCTTACGGCGTTCAAGCCAAAGCAAACCGTATCGCCAAACTTTTCCAGCATAATACCGGCAATGCCCGGGCCTATTAGCCGCGACAGGTTAACCATGGATGAGTTTAGCGCGAGGGCATTGGGCAGGTCGGCCTTATCTTCCACCATTTCGTATATGAGCGATTGCCGGGCCGGTACATCAAAGGCATTTATCAGGCCCAGGAACGCGCTTAACGCGATAATGTGCCAGGCCGAATAATGGTTAAAGAAAACCAATACAGTTAATAACACCGCCTGCACCATAGAGGCTGCCTGCGTAAGTAAGAGCAGCCTGAAACGGTTATACCTATCGGCAGCAATGCCGCCTAAAAACGAAAACAGGAACGAGGGGAACAGGCTGGCAAACAAGGTAAGCCCCAGCATAAATTTAGAATGGGTAAGCGAGTAAACTACCCAGCTCACCGCTGTTTTTTGCATCCAGGTACCAATGAGCGATACCGACTGGCCCATAAAAAACAGCCTGTAGTTTTTACTTTTAAACGCGTTAAATGTGCTGATGTTCATCCCTGCTTCCCTTTCTGTTTTAGTTTTTAATCAAATTCTACCAGTTTTTTTAATGGCTCAAGAGCCTGTATCAGTTTATCCATGTCTTCGGGGGTGCAGGTTTGGTGCAGTGCCTCGTCGAGCCATTCATCGCGCTCGCTTCGCACCTTCAACAGTACTTCCTTACCAAAATCGGAGAGCGAGATGAGCGTTTTCCGTTTGTCTGTTTGCGATGGGGTGCGGATGATGATGCCCAGCTCCAGCAGATGGCTCAATATCTGCGACATGCTTTGCATGGTGATCTTCTCCATCGAAGCAAGCTCGTTGGGATAGAGCTCGCCATATTGGTCGAGCACAAAGATGGTTGAGCGCTCGGTTAAGGAGAGCTGGTCGCCGGTGGCCGATTTACGGCGCAGCTTTTTTACCAGCCGGGTAACTACGGTTCTCAATTCGGATGCTAATGCCTGGTTTTCCATTATTATTAGGCAAACTTGTTAGTTTACCTTACAAATATAGGAATTATACAGAGCCCGAAAAGTCATTTGGCTGCAATTAAAAATTTACCGTAGATATTGCATCTTAATGTATCTTTATTGCATAACCTTTTCAGATCACATTTTTATGAGACCATTCTTTATCATCGGCCATAACCCAAACACGGTTGCCGATGCCCTTAATTACCTCAGAGCCGGTGCCAACGCGCTTGAGCCGGATATCCACAATATAAACAGCGTATATTATATGGGCGAGGGGACCACCAGCACCGATCTATCGCTCGATAACTACCTCATCGGCCTGGGCAATTCCTTAAGGGGCAACCCTTCCCTGGTACCTGTGCTCATTATGTTCGATATCAAAAACTCCAATGGTAACCTACCCTTACTGATCGACAGTATTAAAAAGAATTTTACTGCAGAATTTAAAGATACCGTGCTGAGCTTTACCCGCTCGCACGCCGGCGCGGATGAGCACGTGTTTTTTGAGCATGGCGCACCATCATTACAACCGGGCATAGCTTTTGGGATAGATGAGCATACCGACCCTGAATATGCCGATGCTTTTTTCAGATCCATCAACGCGCCCAATTATACTTTTGCCGATGGCATATCCATACAGGTGCCTTTGCTGGCTTACTTTTTTACCGGCCGTATCAAACGCGCCGTAGCCATGAGAGATAAGGGCAACAGTTTTAAAATGGTTTACGCCTGGACACTGGACCACCCCGGCGAAATTGTGGCTTATCTGAAACTGAACCCTGATGGCCTCATTACCGATAACCCGGCTGCTTTAAAAGATATATTGGCCACTAAGTTTGCAGATAAGTTTGAAATAGCAAAGCCCGGATACAACCCCTTTAAATAAAAAAAGCCGGTAGTGCAACAAACACTAACCGGCTATTCAACAACTTAACAACTTATTTTTTTGTTTAAAATCTATTAGGGGAAAGAGATTTTATATTAACGTGATCAGTATAAGTCAAATAAGATACCAAAGCGTAAAAGCGTCGTTTTTATCCAATAGCGCAACATTTTGTAATTTAAGGCAAAAAATAATCGGGGAAATTATATCCGGTTTGGGGAATTTTGTTTACAGTGTGGTTTTGTTTGAATGTACGTTGGAGCCGGTGAGTACGGAGCCTTTTTACCTTTTTCCCGATAAAAAAATAACAAAAAATCAAGTCGGCAGATAGGTTTCTTTATCTTAGCATAACACTACTTTATTGAAATTATGCGTAAAACAATCATACTGTTCATTTTTGTTATTGTGTCTTTTAAAACCGCTTTTACGCAAAGCTATAGCGTTGTAACAACAGACATCGACAATTTTTGGCAGGCTTATGATAAGATCACCTCGACCAAAGACAGCGCCCTGCAATACGATTATCTGAACAAATTTTTCCTTGAGAAGGGCACACCCGGCCTCAAAGCCATTATGGAGGCGCGCAATTATACCGCTAAATCGTACATAAACGCCATAAACAGTTATCCGCTCTTTTGGGCGTCTGTCAGGCAAAATACTTTTAAAGCCAAAAGTTGCGCGAAAGGGATTGCAGCCAATGTACAAAAGTTAAAAGCGCTGTATCCCGACTTAAAACCTGCCAATGTTTACTTTACCATCGGCGCGTTAAGAACCGGTGGCACAACCCTTAACGGGATGGTATTAATAGGTACCGAAATTGCCTTTGGGGATAAAAATACCGTCACCACAGAATTTCCAAAAGGTTTTGCTCATTTACGCCCATATTTTGATGCTAACGCGGGCGGTGCCGCTATAGTTTTTACTAACATACACGAGTATGTACATACCCAGCAAAAAACCACTGTGGCCAGCTCATTATTGGCTCAAAGTGTTTTAGAAGGGGTTGCCGAGTTTATGGCTGTAAAAACTACAGGCGAACCCTCTGGCGTCGCGGCCCTGGGCTATGGCCCGGCTCATGATGCCCAGGTACAACAAAAATTCGCATCGCAAATGTTTAATCCCTTTATGGGATTCTGGTTATACAGCAATGCCGAAAATGAGTTTGGTACCAGGGATCTTGGTTATTATGTAGGGTATGCCATTTGCCAAAAGTATTATGAAAGGGCGCCCGACAAAAAGAAAGCCATTAAAGAAATGATAGAACTGGATTATAACAATCCTGCCGCCTTAAATGCTTTTGTGGAGCAATCGGGCTATTTTAAGGCACCGCTTGAATTACTTAAAAGCAGGTACGAAGAAAGCAGGCCCACTGTACTTTCGATCAGGCAATTTAAAAATAATGCCAGTGCTGTTGATCAGTCTATAACAGCGGTCACGGTTGAGTTTTCGAGGGTGATGGATAAACGCCAGCGCAATTTTGAATTAGGGCCGCTTGGCAAATCAAATTTATTATCCTTAAAACGTTTTATTGGCTTTTCGGATGATGGCCGGTCGGTAACGTTTGAAATTGAACTAATGAAACCTAACTTTCATTACCAATTAATACTGGGCGAAAATTTTAGCAGCGCTGATGGGGTTTCGCTAAAGCCCTATCTGATAGATTTTACTACTGCCGGGAGGTAGTCTCTTTTAAATTTCAAGCTCTGTTCCTATCGAAACATCAGCAACGTCGGAAGAATCTTATCTTAAAAACCAATGCAAATAACCGCAGTTACTGCACACAAAGCAGGTGGCTGCATTGTCTGTCCACTCCAGGTTTAAAAGTGTACGGGCCGGTGAATGTAATTGCTCTTGCCTCGTATAAAATGTATCGTTACTGCAAAATGTACAGTTTAGTTTTTTACCGTCAATTTCGTAGTGCGCTGCTTCTTCTTTGCTGAATAGTCCCATTAGGTTTAAATTTTTATTAAGGTAGGAAAAGTTTGTTGACCGGGTGGTTTAATTAAAAAAATAAGCGGTTATCGGGATAAGGAAAAATGGAAACCCTATCTTTAACCGGGGATTATTTAATACTATGAAACTGCACGAATTGACCAACTACCTGGAAAGCCTCGCGCCGCTGGCTTACCAGGAGGATTATGATAACTCGGGCCTCATTGTGGGGCATCCCGATAAGGAAATAAACAGCGCGCTGGTATCATTGGATTGTACCGAAGCGGTGGTTGACGATGCCATGGCCAAAGGCTGCCAGGTGATCATATCGCATCACCCTATTGTTTTTAAGGGTCTCAAAAAGCTAAACGGCAAAACGTATGTGGAGCGGGTGATAGAGAAGGCCATCAAAAACAACATCGCTATTTACGCCATACATACCAACCTGGACGCGGTAGCCAGTGGAGTAAATGCCCGCATCTGCGAAACGCTGGGCTTAACAGATTGCCGCATACTGGCACCCAAACACGGCCTTCTCAAAAAGCTGGCGACGTATGTGCCGGTAAACTATGCCGACAAGGTACGTGCCGCCCTGTTTGCCGCCGGTGCCGGGCAGATTGGTAATTACAGCGAATGCAGCTTTAATACCGAGGGCACCGGCACCTTTAAAGCCGGCGAGAATACCGACCCCTTTGTTGGCGAAAAAGGCATCATACAAAAAGAGCCGGAGATAAAAATAGAGGTGGTTTATCCGGTAAACCTCGAAAATAAAATACTGGTGGCGCTGTTTATGGAGCATCCTTACGAGGAGGTGGCTTATGACCTGTACGCCCTTACCAACCAATACCAAACCGTAGGCTCGGGCATGGTGGGTGAGCTGGCCGAGCCGATGGATGAGCTGGCCTTTTTACAGATGGTGAAATATAAAATGAACGCGGGCGCCATACGCTATACCAAACTGCGCCATAAACCCGTTAAAAGGGTAGCCGTTTGCGGCGGCTCGGGCAGCTTTTTATTAAAGAACGCCATCAACGCCGGGGCGGACGTTTTTGTGACCGCCGATTTTAAGTATCACGAGTTTTTTGATGCGGAAGAAAAGCTGGTTATTGCCGACATAGGACATTTTGAAAGTGAGCAATTTACACAGAATTTAATAGTTGAACTTATTAAGAAAAAATTTGCTAACTTTGCCGTCCGTTTAACAGAAGTAAATACAAACCCCATCAAATATTTGATTTAATGGAACAAACAGTAGAACAGAAGCTTAAGGCCCTATACGAGCTGCAAACCATCCACACCAAGATCGACAGGATCCGCCAGGTAAGGGGCGAACTTCCAATGGAAGTATCTGATCTGGAAGATGAGGTTGCCGGTTTAGAAACCCGTATACAAAAGATAAAAAGCGAATTGGATGACTTGGAAGATGCGATAGTTACCCGCAAAAACCTGATCCGCGACGCGCAGGCTAACATCAAAAAATACGAAGTTCAGCTTAACGAGGTTAAAAATAACAGGGAGTATGACGCGATATCGAAAGAGATCGAGATCCAGGGCCTTGATATCCAGGTAAGTGAGAAAAAGATCAAAGAATTTGGTTTTGAGATCACTACCAAAACCCAGATCTACGAAAAGGCTGTTGCCGACCTTGAAGGCCGTCAGCATGACCTTGACGCTAAGAAAGCCGAATTAGAGACCATCACCAGCGAAACTGAAAAAGATGAGCAGGAGCTGATAGACCAGGCCGAAAAAGCTAAAACAAACATTGAAGAGCGCCTATTAACTGCTTACACCCGTCTGCGCGGAAACGCGAAGAATGGTTTGGCGGTTGTAACCATCCAGCGCGACTCGTGCTCGGGTTGCTTTAACCAGATACCCCCTCAACGCCAATCAGACATACGCCAAAGAAAAAAGATCATTGTTTGCGAACATTGTGGCCGTATTTTGGTTGATGAACAAATGGCCCTTGAAGCCGAACCTGCATAAGGTTTAGTTTTTTAATGATATATTGGCGCCTCTTTAACCAGGCGCCTTTTTTTTGGATAATGTTTCGGAAGCTTTTATTAATAACGGTTCTGTTGTTTACTGCCAGGGCTGGCGCCTATGCCAACTTTGACTTTAACCCAAATTGCGTTCAGGCTTATAAATGCCTGTTGGATATGCGACTTACCGAAGCGCGCGAGCTTATCAATAAGGAGAAGGCACAGCATCCGCAAAACAGCATTACACTGCTGTTGGATAACTATTA
>Ga0207690_10000256_pt1 | contig 38480 bp, 38 predicted proteins | sample KBSC23metaG_FD_184315 | JGI IMG/M metagenome (GOLD analysis project Ga0207690, IMG submission 184315) | Corn rhizosphere microbial communities from Kellogg Biological Station, Michigan, USA - KBS C2-3 metaG (SPAdes) (version 2) | ecosystem: Host-associated > Plants > Roots > Rhizosphere > Soil ... | reverse complement strand
CGCCGAGCCCTGATAGACCACGCCGCAGATCGATTTCGGATAGGCCGGATGGCGGACACGGTTCAGCACCACCTGGGCGACCGCCTCCTGCCCCTTCACCGACTCCCGGGCCGCTTCGTAATAGATCGCCTGGGTCATGCAGTGCAGGGCGCGCGCGCTGTCGTCGGCGTCGGCCTTGAGCACGAACGGCCGCATGGGGCGGATCGGCAGCCCGGCGAAGGGCCGCAGGTTGTTGAGCGCGACGGCCCCCTCGCCTTCCTGGGTCGAAAATCCGAGGTCGGGGACCTGATGCAGGTCGAGATTGCCCCAACCCGCCGGGCGGCCCCAGAGGTCGGCGCGGCGCAGTCCCGGATCGTGGCGGCGCGCAAGGTCGCGGATCGCCGGATCGAAACGGGCCGTCAGGTCGAGCAGGGTGCGGTCGGAGAGGTCCTGTGTGGTGAGCATGCGGACGTCCGACGTCGAGGCATGCTTCGCCGCCGGCGCGCAGCCCGCGAGCGCCGCTACCGCCATGACCGTCGCCAGGCCGGCGCGGCGCCATCTGTCGATCAGCCTGCGGATCTCGTCGTCTTCCTGTTCTCGACGCCCGTCGGGCCTAGCCTTGGCGCGGGGCGCGGGTTGGACCGCAAACCGGCCAAATAGTGAACAAGCGGAGCCATATTCCCCGATGGGCGTTGTCTCTCCCGGGGCGGACACGGCTCATATCCTCCGTTGCGCCCCAGCGCCAGCACTCCCATTCTGGCGCCGGCCCGCCCGAGCCTGCAGACTTCATGCCGGAGACGCTCTCGAATGACGCCTTCCGAATGGCCCCTGAGGTTCGTTCCAAGACGTTCTCCGCCGCTCTGGCGCGCCTTCCTGATCAGCCTTACCGCGCTTGCGGCCGCCATCCTGGTCCGCGGCGTCTTTCTCGGCTTTGACCAGGCGGCCGGCATATCGGCGACCTTCTTCCCGGCCTTCATCGTGGCGACGCTCTACGCCGGGCCCCGCTGGGGCTGGGGCTGCCTGATCCTTACCCTGTTGATGGGCCTGGTGGGCCCTTCCGCCCTGGCCGCCTCCATTTCACGCGAGGCGATCATCCTGCAGTTCGGCCTGTCCGGCGCGGCGACCGTCCTGGTGGCGGCGGCGTTGCGCGAGGCGTTGCTCCGGCTCGACGAAGCGAAGGCGGCCGAGGCGGAGGTGAAGGCGAGCCTGGCCGCCACCGAGGCCCGCTTCCGCAACCTCGCCGACAGCGCGCCCGTACTGATGTGGATTTCCAACACGCAAGGCGCCCGGGAGTTCGTGAACCGCGCCTACCTGGAATTCCTGGGCCTGGACTACGAGACCGCGCTTGGCTTCGACTGGCGCGGGCTGATCCATCCTGACGATATGGAACGTATCGCGGCCGACGAGCAGCGAAGCCTGGCGACCGGCGGGGATTTCGTCTGGGAAGCGCGCTATCGGCGCAGCAACGGCGACTATCCCTGGATCCGGTCGGTGTCTTTGCGGCGCTACCTGCCGAACGGCGAGCTCGCGGGCTACGTGGGCGTCGGCTACGACATCACCGACGCGAAGCGGGCGGAGGCCGACCTCAAGCGGATCAACGACCTCCTGGCCGAGCGGGTGCGGGCCGCGCTTTCCGAACGCGACGAGGCCGAGGCCGCGCTTCGCCGCGCTCAGAAGATGGAGGCCGTGGGCCAGCTCACCGGTGGCGTCGCCCACGACTTCAACAACCTGCTGACGGTCATCATCGGGGCGCTCGACCTCATCCAGCGCCACCCCGCCGACGAGGCGCGGCGCGAGCGGATGATCGAGGCCGCGCAGGGCGCGGCGCGGCGCGGCGAGCGGCTGACGCAGCAACTGCTGGCCTTTTCGCGCCGCCAGGCCCTGAAGCCCGAGCTGATCTGCGTCGACGAGGTGCTGGCCGAAAGCGAACCGCTGCTGCGGCGCGCGGTCGGAGAGGCGGTCACCCTGGCGGTCGCGCCTGGGGCGCCCGAGGCGGTCAGCAATATCGACCCCAGCCAGTTCGAGGCCGCGGTGATGAACCTGGTGGTCAACGCGCGCGACGCGACGCCGGCGGGTGGCAGCATCCGGGTGGAGACCCGCCGCTGCGTCGTCGAGGCCGGCGAGGCGGAGGACGCCCCGCCGGGCGGCTACCTCTGCGTCTCCGTCCATGACACCGGCCAGGGCATGGACGCCGAGACAGCCAGCCGTGTGTTCGAACCCTTCTTCACGACCAAGGAGCCGGGACGCGGCACCGGCCTTGGCCTCAGCCAGGTCTATGGTTTTGCGCGGCAGAGCGGGGGCGCGGCGGTGGTGGAGACCACGCTCGGCAAGGGCTCCACGGTGCGGATCTACCTGCCCCTCGTCGAGGCGACGGCGACACGCGAGCTGGCCGCGCGCGAGGCGACGGCGGTGAAGCTGGGGCCGACCCGCCGCGTGCTGCTGGTGGAGGACGACGCGAGCGTCGGCGAGATGGTCGAGGCGATGCTGGCGGATCTTGGCCACGAGGTGATGCGCGCCGAGGCCGCCGGACCTGCACTCAAGGTCCTGAAGCGCAAGGCGCGCATCGACCTGATGATCACCGACCTGATCATGCCCGGCGGCATGAACGGCGTCGAGCTGGCGCGCGAGGCCGTCGCCTTGAGACCCGGCCTGCCGGTGATCCTGACCTCTGGCTACACCGGCGAAGCGCTGGGCGCGGCGGCCGAGGCGCCATGGCCGCTGCTCGCCAAGCCCTACCCTGCCGAGGCGCTGGCCGCGGTGATCGAGGCGGTGATGGGGCGAACGCCGGAAGCTGCATGACTTCGTGACTTGCGCTCGCCGGACAGCGCGCTATATCTGTCTCACCGCTTTTGCTCGAAGTGAGCAAAAGAGGGCGCGTGACCCGCCAGCGATCACCCCGCCTGGCGTCTTTTTAGGCCGAAGAAATGCTCATTTTGAGCATAAGGAGCTTCGAATGGCCGCAGATGGATTCCATTTCGCGTTCACCCCCGAGGTCGAGGCGCAGACCGCGCCGGTCTGGGAAAAGGTCCGCCGCCACGTCACGCCGATGGAGTGGCGCGCCCGCGCCCCGCTGATCGCGGCGATCAATCGGCTGAAGGCCGAGAAGGACGCGGTGATCCTGGCGCACAACTACATGACGCCGGAGATCTTCCACGGGGTCGGCGACTACGTCGGCGACAGCCTGGGCCTCGCCAAGGAAGCGGCCCGTTCCAAGGCCCGCGTGATCGTCCAGGCCGGCGTCCACTTCATGGCCGAGACCTCCAAGATCCTGTCGCCGGAAAAGACGGTGCTGATCCCGGACCTGCGCGCCGGCTGCTCGCTGGCCGCCTCGATCACCGGCGCCGACGTGCGGCTGATCAAGCAGCGCTATCCGGGCGTGCCGGTGGTGACCTACGTCAACACCACCGCCGAGGTGAAGGCCGAGACCGACATCTGCTGCACCAGCGCCAACGCGGTGCAGGTGGTCGAGGAGGCCGCGCGCATGTGGGGGGTGGATCGAGTGATCCTGATCCCCGACGAGTTCCTCGCCCGCAACGTGGCGCGCCAGACCGGCATCAAGATCATCGCCTGGAAGGGCCGCTGCGAGGTACACGAGCGCTTCACCGCCGCCGACATCCTGGAGATCAAGGAGGCCTACCCGGGCGCCGAGGTGCTGGCCCACCCCGAATGCCCGGCCGAGGTGCTGGAGGTCGCTGATTTCGCCGGCTCGACGGCGGCGATGAACAACTACGTGTTGAGCCGCAAGCCGAAGCGTGTGGTGCTGATCACCGAATGCTCGATGGCCGACAACGTCGCGGCCGACGCGGTCGATACCGAGTTCGTGCGGCCGTGCGTGCTCTGCCCGCACATGCAGCGGATCAGCCTGGAGAACATCTACGAGGCGCTGCTGCACGGCCGTCACGAGGTGACGGTGGAAGCCGCGGTCGCCGAGCGGGCGCGCCTGGCGGTGCAGCGGATGGTCGACCTGCCGCCGCCGGCCATGCCCGCGCGCTACGACCTGATCAAGGCGCGCCACCACGTGGACGTGGAGCTCATCTGATGCGCCGGATCGCCCATGACGGGGTGCTGGTCGTCGGGGCGGGCCTGGCCGGCCTGAGCGCGGCCCTGCCGGCGGCTGCGCACGCCAAGGTGCTGGTGCTGACCGACGCGGCCCTCAACCATGGCTGCTCGTCGGCCTGGGCGCAGGGCGGCATGGCCGCGGCGCTTTCCGACGACGACAGCGCCGACGCCCATGCGCGCGACACCGTGAGCGCCGGCGCGGGCCTAGTCGATCCGGACAGGGCGCAGATCCTGACCGAGGAAGGCCCGGCCGCGGTCCGCGCTCTGGCGGCCCTGGGCGCCCCGTTCGACCGCACGGCGGACGGCGGCTTTTCCCAGAGCCTGGAGGCCGCCCACTCGCGGCCCCGCGTGGCGCGGGTCAAGGGCGACCAGGCGGGCGCCGCGATCATGGATGCGGTTGTCGTCGCCGTGCTGGCCGCGCCCGCCATCGAGGTGCGCACCGGCCATCGCCTGCGGGGCCTTTTGCATGAGGCGTCCGGCCGCGTGCGGGGCGTGGTGGCCGAATGCGAGGGCGCGCTGGTCGAGATCACCGCGCGCGCGACCATCCTGGCGACCGGCGGCGTCGGCGGCCTCTACGCGGTAACCACCACGCCGGGCGAGCTCAAGGGCGAGGGTCTGGGGCTGGCGGCGCTGGCCGGCGCCCTCATCGCCGATCCGGAGTTCGTGCAGTTCCACCCCACCGCCATCGACATCGGCCGCGACCCCGCGCCACTGGCCACCGAGGCCCTGCGCGGCGAAGGCGCGGTGCTGGTCAATGCCGACGGCGAACGGTTCATGGCCCGCTATCATCCCGACGCGGAGCTCGCGCCGCGCGACGTCGTCGCGCGCGCCATCCACGCCGAGCGGGAAGCCGGGCGCGGCGCCTTCCTGGATGCGCGCGCGGCGGTCGGCGCGCACTTCCCCGAGGAGTTTCCGGCGGTGTTCGCCGCCTGCATGGCCGGCGGCGTCGATCCGAGAACCCAGCCGATCCCCGTGGCGCCTGCCTGCCACTACCACATGGGCGGGATCGTCACGGACGCCGAAGGGCGCACCTCCCTGCCCGGCCTCTATGCGGCCGGCGAGTGCGCCTCGACCGGCGTACACGGCGCCAACCGGCTGGCCTCCAATTCCCTGCTCGAAGCCGCCGTGTTCGGGACGCGCGCGGGCCGCGCGGCCGCGGCCGAGGCGGAACCGCAACGCGCCCGCCTGCTCCGGCTGGTCGCACCCGAGTTGCCAGACGCGGCGGTCGCGAGCCTGCGCCGCGCCATGAGCCGCGACGCCGGCGTCGTGCGCCAGGCTGACGGGCTGTTGCGGTTGCTGGAGGCCATCGACCGCCTGGAGTCGCAGCACGGACGGGCTGCGGCGCTGGTCGCCGCGCGGCTCACCGCCGCCTGCGCCCTGGCCCGCACGGAAAGCCGCGGCGCGCATTTCCGGGCCGACGCGACCTCACCCGACCCCATACCCGCCAGGACGTTCGTCCGCTGGTCCGATCTCATGCCCACACAGCGCTGGAAGCACGCCGCCGAATGACCGAGCCCCTTCCGGATCTTTTGATCGCATCCGTCGTCCGGGCCGCGCTGGCCGAGGATCTCGGCCGCGCCGGCGACATCACCTCGCAGGCCTGCGTGCCCGCCGACGCGCGGCTGCGCGCGGTGTTCGTGGCGCGCAAGGCGGGCGTGATCTCGGGCCTCGCCTGTGCGCGCCTCGCGATCTCCGAACTCGATCCCACGGCGGACTTCAAGGCGGTGGTGGAGGATGGCGCGCGCGCCGGGGCGGGGGAAAAACTCGCCTGGGTGGACGCCAACGCCCGCGCCCTGCTGGCCGCCGAGCGCACGGCGCTGAACCTGCTCGGCCGGCTTTCGGGCGTGGCCAGCCTGACCCGCGCCTATGTGGACGCCGTCGAGAACAGCGGCGCGATGATCGTCGATACGCGCAAGACCACGCCGGGCCTGCGCGCGCTGGAGAAGTATGCGGTGCGCTGCGGTGGCGGGGTGAACCACCGCTTCGGCCTGGATGACGCGATCCTGATCAAGGACAATCACATCGCCGCGTGCGGGTCGGTCGGCGAGGCGGTGCGCCAGGCCCGGGCGGCTGTCGGCCACCTGACGAAAATCGAGGTCGAGATCGACCACCTGGACCAGCTCGACGAGGCCCTGAAATACGGGCCGGACGTGGTCATGCTGGACAACTTCGGCCTGGCGGATCTTGCCGAGGCGGTGCGCCGGGTCGCCGGCCGCGCCGTGCTGGAAGCGTCCGGCGGCGTCAGCCTCGAAACCATCCGCGCCATCGCCGGCACTGGCGTCGACGTGATCAGCGTGGGCGCGCTCACCCACTCGGCCGGCACGCTGGACATCGGCCTCGACGCCACCTGAGGCGGCAGGCGGCAATCCTAGGCCGCCTCGCCGCGCACCGTCAGCGGGGCGAACTGCGCGCGGTATTCGGCCGGCGTCATGCCCGTGCTGCGCTTGAACAGGCTGCGGAAGAAGGCGACGTCGTCGTAGCCCACTGCCGCGCTCACCGACTGGATCGAGACCCCGTCGCGTTCCAGCATCGCCTTGGCCGTGGCGATGCGAACCGCCTGCAGATAGGCGGAAGGGTGGCGGCCCGTCGCGGCCTTGAAGCGTCGCGCCAGGGTGCGGGCGCCGAGCGCAGCCTTCTTGGCCAGGACGCCGATGGAGACGTCGTCCTGGAAGTTCTTCTGCAGGAAAACCTCGACGGCGCGGATGCGGTCGTCGCTGTGCGGCGGCGAGAGCGGCAGCATGGCGTAGCCGGACTGGTGGATGCGCGGCCGCGTCAGCAACAGCGCCCGGGCGCACTTCATCGCCACCTCATGGCCGCAGAGCTTCTCGACCAGATAGAGGCTGAGATCGATCGAGGCGTTCACCCCGCCGCTGCAGAGCAGCCGCTGGTCCTCCGTGACAAACAGGTCGGGACGCCAGTTCACCTGCGGGTAGCGCCGGGCAAGGTCGTCGGCCACTGCCCAGTGGGTGGTCGCCATCCGGCCGTCGAGCAGGCCGGCCGCGGCGAGATAGGCCGAGCCCATACAGACGCCGGCGACGTAGGCCCCCGCGGTGTGGTGCTTGCGAAGCCAGGGCAGGAGCGCGCTGTTCTCCACGAGCTTGACGTCAAGCTCCAGGCCGGAGGTCGGCACGATGACGATATCGGCGCGCGCGATGTCGGCGATCGAGGCCTCCGGCTGGATGGCCAGGCCCTGGGGATTGCGCACGGCGCGACCGTCGATCGATGCGGTGACCACTCGGAACGCGGGTTCCGGCGGATGACCCTGCAGATCGTTCCAGAGCACGCCCGCGGAATGGAAGATCTCCAGCGGCATGATCGCCGTCGACGAAAGGCCATCGTCCAGCAGCAGGACGGTCACGTCGAGCACCGCGGCGCCGCAGGGACCGACATAGGGCACGGCCCGGGCAGGCGGGGCGCAGGCGTGAGCGAAGTTCATCTAACGCGGTCCTCTCAAAATGGTCGGGGAAAATGCGCTGGCGCCTGCTGGGCTTGAAGAGGCGATCCGGACAACCAGCAGGGGTGATTGCTGCAGTTGTCGCGGAAGTTGAGCCGAGGCCGGCGGGCCGGCAGGCCCGGCGCATCGGGTGGGGTCCGACGCGCCGCGCCCGGCTCGGGCTTCTAGCGTTGAGCCAGAAGCTGGCGCTGGACGTCGCCGCGGTAGATCGCGGTGACGAGTGGGGCGTCGACCCGCGTGACCGACCGGGACGTGGCCTGGCTCACGCAGCGGCGAAAGGCCTGATACTCGCCGAGGCTGAGCGGGCTGGGCTCGGCGCCGCAGGCCGCGCGGGCCGCGAGCTGGATGCGTCCGATCAGCGTGCGCGCGCCCTGCTCGCGCGTCAGGTCGAGCTCGGGATAGCGCAGGACGATACGGGCGCCCTCCTCGCTCGCAGGCGTGTGGCCCGGCTGGGCTGAAGCCATGCCCGAGGCGAGGCTCAGTGTGGCGGCCAGCGCCAGGGTCATAGTTTTCATTCGATTTTCTCCTCTCGATGAACGGAGGGGAAACTGGGGGGCGCGGCCTCGGGTCGGTAGGCGGCGATCTGGACAAGTCGCCGGGGCGATCGTGGAAAAAGCGACCGATGTTCGGCGATCCGCGGCGCTTGTGATGGGCGCGGCGTCGGTTCACGGTGCGCGCGGCAAGGGAGACAAACCATGAGCGTCGCGCCGAAAATCGAACCCGCGGGCGAGGTTCAACGCATGGCCGAGGTGCTGCGCCGCCAGAAGGCCGCCAACATCGCCGAGGGCGCGCCCAGCCTGGAGGCGCGGCTGAACCGCCTCGACCGCGCGATCGGCCTCCTGATCAAGTACGACGACCGGATCGTGAAGGCGTTGACCCAGGACTTCGGGACGCGGGCTCCGGCGGTCAGCGGCATCACCGACATCGGCGCCTCGATCGGCCCGTTGAAGCACGCCAAGGCCCACCTGAAAGCCTGGATGAAGCCGGAGAAGCGCAAGACCACGCCGTCGCTCCTGGGCCTGCTCGGCGCCAAGGCCGAGGTCCGCTTCCAGCCGAAGGGCGTGATCGGGATCATCAGCCCCTGGAACTTCCCGGTGAACCTGACCTTCGCGCCGCTGGCCGGCGTCCTGGCGGCCGGCAACCGGGCGATGATCAAGCCGTCGGAATACACGCCGGCCACCTCGGAGCTGATGGCGAGGATGTTCGCCGACGCCTTCGACGAGACCGAGGTCGCCGTCTTCCCCGGCGGGCCGCAGGTCGGCCAGGCCTTCTCCGAACTGCCCTTCGACCACCTGGTGTTCACCGGAGCCACCTCGATCGCGCGCCATGTGATGAAGGCGGCCGCCGCCAACCTGGTGCCGCTGACCCTGGAACTCGGCGGCAAGAGCCCGGTGATCCTGGGCCGCTCGGCCGACTATGCGACCAGCGCCGCGCGGATCATGGCAGGCAAGACGCTGAACGCCGGCCAGATCTGCCTGGCCCCCGACTATGTGCTGGCCCCGCGCGACCAGCTCAACACCTTCGTCAAGGAAGCCACCTCGGCGGTGACCTCGATGTTCCCGACCATCAAGGACAACCCCGACTACACCTCGGTGATCGCCGAGCGGCACTACGAGCGGATCAAGGGCTATGTCGAGGACGCCCGCGCCAAGGGCGCCGAGATCGTCGAGATCAACCCGGCCGGCGAGGACTTCAGCCAGCAGGAACACCGCAAGATTCCACCGACCCTGATCATCAATCCGACCGAGGAGATGAAGGTCATGCAGGAGGAGATCTTCGGGCCCGTCCTGCCGGTGATGACCTATCAGTCGGTCGACGAGGCGATCGGCTACGTCAACGCCCATGAGCGGCCGCTCGGCCTCTACTACTTCGGCGACGACGCGGCGGAGGAGGCCAAGGTCCTGACGCGGACGACCTCCGGCGGCGCGACCGTCAATGACGTGATCTTCCATGTGGCCATGGAGGACCTGCCGTTCGGCGGCGTCGGCCCGTCCGGCATGGGCAGCTACCACGGCGTCGACGGCTTCCGCGAGTTCAGCCACAGAAAGAGCGTCTATCGCCAGCTCAAGAAGGACCTCGGGCCGATGAAGGCGCTGCGCCCGCCCTACGGCGAGGGCGTGAAGAAGTTCCTGGCCGCCCAGCTGAAGCCCTAGCGGCCGGAGCCATCATCACCCGAAGTTGTCAGAGGTGCGCCTCGGCGGGGATGACGGTCTCGCCGTCTTCCTTGGGCGAGGCCTGTGCGCCCATCGGGCTGCGGTCGCGCAGCGGCACCCGCGGGATCAGCAGGACCACCAGCAGCGCCGCCGCCACCACATAGAGCCCGAGCGCGAAGACGCTGGTGATCGCGTCGGCGATGATGTCCTTGACGAACTGCGGCAGCACGGGCGCCGCGCCGGCATGGGCCGTCCCGCCCATGGCCCGCAGCTTCTCGACATTGACGCCGGGCATCACCTTGCCGAGGCCCGAGTTCAGGTGGGCTGTGAGGAACGTCCCGAAGATCGCCACGCCCATGGTCGAGCCGATCTGGCGGAAGAACTGGCTGGACGAGGTCACCACGCCCAGGCGCTCGATCGGCATGGCGTTCTGGATGGCGAGGCTGAACAGGCTCTGACCGGGGCCGAGGCCGACGCCCAGGACCAGCATCCGCCAAGCCAGGTCCACGCGCGTGGTCTCGGCGTGCATCCGGCTGAGCAGCCAGATGCCCACGAAGGTGACGATCACGCCTCCGACCATGAAGCCCTTGTAGCGGCCCGTCCGGGTGACCATCCGCCCGCAGACGATGGACGAACCGAACAGGCCCGCCATCAGCGGCAGCTGCGAAAGCCCGCTGGCGGTGGCGGCCACGCCCTGGCCGAGCTGCTGGAAAAGCGGCAGGAAGGCCACCGTGCTCATGAACGACATGGAGACCAGGAAGCCCGCCAGGTTCGCCGTCGAGAACACCGGGTTCCTGAACAGCTCCAGCGGCAGGATCGGGTCCGAGGCGAAGCGCTCGTTGACGACGTAGAGCAGCAGCCCCGCCGCCGAGCCCGCGAAGAGGCCCAGCACCTGCGGCGATCCCCACGGGTAGGTGTGCCCCCCGAAGGTGAGCGCCAGCAGCAGCGGCACGACGGTGGCGATGATCAGGCCCGCGCCGATAAAGTCGATCTTGCCGCGCGCGTGGTGGGACATCTTGGGCATCTTCACGATGATCATGAAGAGCGACAGGATCGACAGCGGCAGGTTGAGGTAGAAGACCCAGCGCCAGCCGGCGACCACATGGCCCAGCAGCGTCACTGTTCCATGGTCGGTGAAATAGCCGCCGATCAGCGGGCCGATGGTGCTGGAAAGCCCGAAGACGGCCCCGAACATGCCGCCGATCTTGCCCCGCTCGCGCGGCGGATAGAGGTCGCCGATGATCGCGAAGGCCGTCGTGAACAGGGCGCCGCCTCCGACGCCCTGCAGGGCGCGGAAGACGATCAGTTGCACCATGCCGCCGCCGATCAGCGGCAGGTCGCCGAACTCGCCGGACAGGCCCGACAGCCACGAGCCCGTCAGGAAGATGCTGATGCCGGCCAGCAGCACGGGCTTTCGCCCGAAGAGGTCGCCCAGCTTGCCCCAGATCGGCACCATCACCGTCGAGGCCAGCAGGTAGGCGGTGGTCACCCAGGAATAGAGCGCCAGGCCGTTCAGCTCGGCGATGATCCGCGGCATGGCGGTGGCGACGATCGTCTGGTCCAGCGCCGACAGCAGGAAGACGATCGCCACGCCCCACAGCGTGACCCGCTTCTCCAGCTCGGAGAATTCCCGCGTGCTCAAATTGAAGTCCCCCCAGACCTGGAGGGACCCTGTAGCCCTATTTGGGCGCGGGCGCAGCAGGCGCCGGCGAAGCGCGTCGGGGCGCGGGCGGCGGCGCGTTGGGGTCGGCGATCCCGTGGCCGACCACTTCGCCGCTGGCGAGCACATGGCCCTGCATCGCCTTGGTGATCGCCTCGTAGCTCGACTTGCCCTCGTCAGGGATGGTGGTGTCGATGGCGAAGATCTCGAAGTGATAGTTGTCGCCGGGCCCCGGCGGCGTGCGCGGGCCGGTGTAGGGCTTGGACGCGCCCAGGTAGTTCGGACCGTAGGACGAGCCGGGCGGATTGCCGGTCGGCGGCATGCCGGCCTCGAGCTTGGTGACGCTGGCCGGAATGTTGAACAGCGTCCAGTGCAGGATCGGCGCGCCGCGCAGCAGCAACGAATTGTCCTGCATGATCAGCACATAGGACTTGGTCGCCGCCGGTCCCTTGGTCCACGACAGGCCCGGGAAGGTGTTGGTCCGGTACTGGGTGTTTTCGAACGGGATCTGCCCGCCGTTCTTGAAGGCCGGCGTCGTGACGGTGAGCCTTTCCTTGGCGGGCATCAGGTCGAGTGCGGTGCGCGCTTCGGGCTGGCCGGGCGTCGAGCGCGAGACCTGCGAGCAGGCCGGGGCGGCGAGGCTCAGCAGCACGGCCACGGCCGCGATCGGGATCATCGTCTTCATAGGTCATCTCCTCCCAGGCGCCGCCCCGCTTGGCGCGGGGTCGGCCAGCGTTGTTGTCAGGGCTTGGGCGCGTGGCCGACCGACCAGACGTAGGCCGCCACCGCCGCCAGGTCGTCCGGCGACAGCTGGGCGCCGCCCATCGGCGGCATCGGGCTGCGGTACTGCTTGGGCGCGGGCACGCCCTTGGTGATGACCTCGGTGATCCCAGCCAGGCTGCCGTCGGTCCAGAGCGGGCTGCCGGTCGTGAGGTTCGGGCCGATGGCTCCACCCGTGGCGTCCTGGCCGTGGCAGGCGGCGCAGGAGCCACCCTTGAAGAGCGCCATCCCCTTGGTCACCTGCTCGGCCGTGGCGCCGGGAGGCGTCGGCAGGGCGGCGGCCGGGGCGGCTGCGGGCGCCTGCTCGGCATAGCTTGGCGCCGGTGCGCCGGTCACCGGGGCGTTGGCGGGGCCCTGGTAGGTCACCTTCCAGATGCGGCCCTTCGCGTCGTCGGTGATGTAGAGCGCCCCGTCGGGACCGATCGCCAGGCCCGAGGGCCTGTAGACCGCCTTGCCGGAGGCCTTGTTGGGACCGGCGAAACCGTCGGCGAAGACCACGTAGTTCCCGCTGGCCTTGCCGTCCTTCAGCGGCTGGAAGACGACGTTGAAGCCGGCCTGCGGCGCCGGCGCGCGGTTCCACGAGCCGTGGAAGGCGATGAAGGCGCCGCCCTGGTAAGCCGTCGGGAACGCCTTGGCGGTGTAGATCTTCAGGTCGTTGGGGCCCCAGTGGGCCGGGAAGGCCGCAACCGGCGGCGTCTTCTGGGCGCAGAGGCCCACCGCCTTGCCGCCGTCGCCGCCGTATTCCGGGGCCAGCACCAGCTTCTTCTGGAAGGGGTCGTAGTAGCAGAACGGCCAGCCGTAATCGCCGCCCTTGGTGACCAGCATCAGCTCCTCGGAGGGCAGTTCGGTGGCGACCTTGGCGTCGGGATAGAGCTTGCCCCAGTTCTGCAGCAACTGGTCGCGCCCGTGCTGGGTGGCGAAGAGGCGGCCCGACGCGTCGAACGACAGGCCCATGCCATTGCGGATGCCGGTGGCGTAGCGCTCCTTCGGCGAGAAGGCCTGGTCGGTCTTGTCGGCGGAATAGAGCCAGGTCCCGCCGCGGGTCTCGAGCTCCGTGCAGGGCTGGTTACCCGGCACGCCCGCCACGCGGTTCTTCGGTTGGCAGCTGTTGGTCGCCGTCCCCATGTCGACGAACATCTGGCCCTTCGCATTGATCACGAAGGGATGCATCGGGTGGTCGCCGCCCAGCGGCATGCCCGAGACCACCACCTGCGGCCTGGCGGTCGGGACGCCGCCGCCCGCCTGCAGCGGATAGCGCACGATCTTGTCGTTCATCTCGGCATAGACCGCGCCCTTGTAGAGCCCGATGCCGGTGCCGCCTTTCGAGCCCTCGGCGGCTGTCAGGCCGAAGTGGGTGATCTTGTCGGCCTTGCCGTCCTTGTCGGTGTCCTGCAGCGCGATCAGGAACCCGTCGGGCGCCACGGGCGTGCGCGGGAAGTAGGACGAGCCGTTCCAGGTGTTGACGTAGACCGTGCCGTCGGCCGCGACGGCGATGTGACGCGTGGCGCCCAGGTTGTCGGCGAAGATCGTCGCGCAGAACCCCGGAGGCAGGGTGATCCCCGTGTCGCCGCCGGCACAGGCCGTGGCCTTGGCGGCCGAGGCGTCGTTGGGCTGGGCATGGACGGCGAGGGTCACGCCAACGGCAAGGGCCAGAGCGGCGCCTCCGGCCAGAAGCGCCGCCAGCCGGTTCCGATCACCCTGTCGACCGATCATCTGCTCGTCCCTCCAGCGCCTGCGTTATGTAATCTGTCTACCTATCGCCTTGCCGCCGACGCCGAAAGGCCTCGCGACGCAGCCGCCTCGATCAGCAGGTCTTCGTAGAACGCGCCAAACGGGCGTTTTGGATGCGCGATCTGGATTTCCAGGATCCAGAGCCCGGTTGTCGGGCAGGCCTCCAGGTCGCCCAGCGTGCCGGCCTTGTAGATGGCGTGGGGGAAGTCGCTGACCCGATGGCCCTTCACCTCCCAGTTCAGCCGCCAGCCCATCGCCTCTGCACGACCGCGGGCGTAGTCGTAGAGCGCCTCGCCGCTGACGCCGGCCTCCCGCCAGCGCCCGGCCACGTCATGCCACAGCGTGCGGGCCGCCTCGGCGCAGGCGGCCATCTCCGGGTCGTCGCCGACCACGAAGGTGTCGCCGGCGTCGCCCTCGTGGCCGTCGAACACCGCGCCCAGGTCGACGAAGAAGATGTCGTTCTCCTGCAGCACCCGGTCGGGCTCGAACGGGGCGTGGAAGGTGTCGACCGTCCCCGGGCCGAACCGGACGATCGACTTGTGCCAGAGCCGATCCATGCCGAGGCCTTCCAGCGCCTCCTGGGCGAGCGCCAGGGCGCGGCCCTCGGTGACGCCGGGACGGACGCCGTCTGCGATCCGCCGCACCGCCTCGAATGTCAGGTCACGCGCCACGACCATCGCAGCCAGCGAGAAGGCCGCGCCGACGCCTTCGCGCCGCTGGGCGATGTCCTGGCTCATCGCGCCTCAGGCCGCGCGCCGGACGTCGGCGACGATCGCCTCGGCCTTGGCGAAGAGCGCCGGACCGATCTTCAGGCCTGAGGCGGCGGCGTTCTCGTCGAGCTGTTCGGGCCGGCTCGCGCCGACGATCGCCGAGGCCACGTTCGGCTCGCGCAGCACCCAGGCCAGCGCGAACTGCGACAGCGAACAGCCGGCCTCCTCGGCCAGCGGCTTGAGCTTCTGCACGGCGCCCAGCACCTCGGCCGACAGCCAGGACTGGATCGGCGAGCTCATGGCGTCGCTGGCCGCCCGCGAGTCCGAGGGCGGCGGCGCGCCCGGCCGATACTTGCCCGACAGCACGCCCTGGGCGAGCGGCGACCAGACGATCTGCGAGACGCCGTTGGCGGCGGAGATCGGAATGACCTTCTTCTCCGGCCGCCGGAACAGCAGCGAATACTGCGGCTGGCTGGAGACGAAGCGCTCGACGCCCGGGATCGCGAAGGAGGCCTCAATCTGCTCGGGCGACCATTCGGAAAAGCCGATCCACCGCGCCTTGCCGGCGCGGACCACCTCGCTCAGCGCCTCCATGGTCTCTTCCAGCGGCGTGTTCGGGTCGTAGCGGTGGCACTGGTAGAGATCGACGAAGTCCGTGCGCAGGCGTTTCAGGGAGGCGTCGATCTGCTTGAGGATCTGTGTGCGCGACAGGCCCTGGTCGGTGTCACTCATCTGGCCCCAGACCTTGGTCGCCAGGATGTAGCTGTCGCGCGGCCGAGCGCTCAGCATCTCGCCCAGCACCGTTTCGGCGGCGCCGCGGCCATAGACGTTGGCCGTGTCGATGAAGTTGATCCCGAGGTCGAAGGCGCGGTCGACGCAGGCGCGCGCCGCGTCGGCCTGTACCCCCACGCCGAAGGTGAGCCACGAGCCCAGGGAAATTTCGGAGACCTCGAGGTCGCTGGCGCCGAGCTTGCGGTATTCCATGGCTCAAATTCCTTCGCACTGGGAATGACGGATCGGAGGCAATCCCCGACCATAGGCCGTCCAGCGCACGCGGCGCACGCGAGATCATCCGCGCAGGGCGAATCCGCCGCCGTCCAGGCCCGCGAGACCGGCGGCGTCCTACCGTCAGGCGGGCTGCAGCCTGCGCGCCGCCTCCTGCGCCGCGGCGCGGCGCGAGGCGACGAGGCCGCCCATCCGGCTGTTGTAGGCGGCCAGGACCTGCGGCGATGCGAGCTCCGGGCGGCCGGCGCGGAACGGCGGGTCGGGCGCATATTCGAGACCGAGCTGGACGGCCTGGGCGGGCAGCTCGCCGGCCACCTCGGCCAGGACCGTGAAGGCGAAGTCGAGGCCGGCGGTGACGCCGCCGCCGGTGATGAGGTTGCCGTCGCGCACCACGCGGCCGGTATCGACGATCGCGCCGAACGGCTCCAGCAGCTCGCGCCAGGCCCAGTGGCAGGCGGCCCGCTTGCCGGTGAGGAATCCCGCCGCCGCAAGGATCAGAGACCCCGTGCAGACCGAGGTCACGTAGCGCGCGCCGGCGCCCAGCCGGCGGATCTCGCGCATGAAGGCCTCGTCCAGCATGGCCTCGGTCGCGCCGAGCCCGCCCGGCACGCAAAGCAGGTCGCAGCGCTCGACCTTCGCCAGGTCGGCCAGGCCCGTGAACGTCAGGCCGTCGGAGGCCATGTCGCGACCATCCGGCGAAGCTACCGTCACCTCGACGCCCGGCGCGCGGCTCAAGACCTGATGCGGGGCGGTGAAGTCCAGGTGGGTCACGCCCGGATAGATCGGGAAGACGATCTGAAACATGTCGGCGGCTTGGGTCATGGCTTGGCCTCTCGTGATTTGACGCCGGCAGGGTCGCCGATCTAGCTTGCGACCGAAATGACCTTTTTCCCTCGGAATCTGTCATGCCCCGCAAGATCGCCGTCGTCATCTTCCCGGATTTCCAGATCCTCGACGCCACCGGCCCGATCGCCGCCTTCGAGATCGCGGGGCGCATCGTTCCGGGAACCTATGAGCTGACGGTGCTCGCGGCCGGCGGCGGCGAGGTCGCCAGTTCGTCGGGCGCGGCGATGCTGGCCCGGCCGCTGGACGCGGCGGCCTATGACACGATCGTGGTCTCCGGCGGCAATGGCACGCGCGCGTTGCCCGAGCTCGGCGAGCCGATTGGCTGGCTGTGCCGCCGCGCCTGCGACGTGCGGCGGATCGCCAGCGTCTGCTCCGGCGCCTACCTGCTGGCCGAGGCGGGCCTCCTGGACGGCAAGCGGGCGACCACCCACTGGAGCCGGTCGGACGATTTCGCGCGGCGGTATCCCAAGATCCGCATGGAGCCGGACCGCATCTTCGTGCGCCAGGGCGACGTCTGGACCTCGGCCGGGATCACCGCCGGCATCGACCTGGCGCTGGCGCTGATCGAGGATGACCTGGGCGCCGAGGTCGCGCGACGCACCGCCCAGCAGCTCGTCGTTCACCAGCGCCGGCCCGGCGGACAGTCGCAGTTCTCCGCCCTGCTCGACATCGGCGGGGTTCATGGGCGGTTCGCCGCGCTGATGGACTGGATGCGGGAACGGCTCGACGAACCGCTGGGCGTGGAGCGGCTGGCCGACCAGGCCGCCATGAGCCCGCGCCACTTCGCCCGCGCCTTCACCGCCGAGACCGGCGTCACCCCCGCCAAGGCGGTCGAGCGGCTGCGGCTGGAGGCTGCGCGGGTGCGTGTGGAGTCCGGGCACGAGCCGATCGACCGCGTGGCCGAGGCGGCGGGCTTCCGCGACCCCGAACGGATGCGGCGCGCCTTCCTGCGGGCCTTCGGCCAGCCGCCCCAGGCGCTTCGGCGCGCGGCGCGGGTCTAGGTCTTCTTGGCGGTCAGCTTGTCGACCTGGCCCTTGAGCAGGCGCAGCGCCTCGCGCTGCTGGCGCAGCATCTCCAGCATCTGCTTCTCGCGCATGGTGTCGACCTTGTCGTGCAGATGCATGATCTCCAGCTCGGCCCGCAGGTTGACCACATAGTCGTGGTCGGCCGACTCGCGGTCGCGGGCGGCGGCGCGGTTCTGGCTCATCATGATCACCGGCGCCTGGATGGCGGCCACCATCGACAGCATCAGGTTGAGGAAGATGAACGGATAGGGATCGAAGGCCTGCGGATGACCCTTGGTCAGCTCATTCCAGCCGATCCAGAGCGCCAGGAAGACGCCGAAGGCGATGATGAAGCCCCACGAGCCGCCCATCGCCGCCACCCGGTCGGCCAGGCGGTCGCCGAAGCTGCGGTCGTCGTGACGCAGCGCCGGATCGACGTGGGTCGGCGTCTCGTTGGCGATCAGGTCGATGACGCTGCGCTGGACCGGGTTGAGCGCGGCATAGTCGCAGTTCAGGAGTTGCTTCGAGAGTTCCTGATGAGCCTGTTCCGCCATCCGACCGCTTCCTGAGACTCGCTCGCCAAAGGCTGGCGGCGAAGCCTGCCTAGCGCAAGACGCAGGCGCGACGATTTCAGGAGGCCGCGGAGTCCGTGGATTGCTCGGGGGCCGTGGTCGCCGCCGCCTTGCTGAGCGCGGTCGGCAGCTCGGCAGGCTTTGCAGCGGCGGCAGGCGTGATCTTGGCCTCGACCGCCGGCGTCACGGCGGTCGTGGGCGAGGCCAGGCCCGTCGCGGCCACGGCGGCGTCCGCGGTCTTGGCCAGCACCGCCGTCGTCAGGCGCAGGTTCGCGGCCGGACCCATGGGCAGGTTGACGAACACCGCCCGGTCATCGGGTTGGGTTACGGGCGCATGCGGATTGAAGCGGTAGAAGACGTGCAGCCCCACCTTGGCGACGCGCATCATCTGCGGTCCCCACCCCGGCTCGACGCCGATGGTGTGGAAGTGGGTCGCCTTGCCGACGTCGGCCAGGACGACGCCCGACAGGGCGCGCTCGGCGATGCGGCGCGCACGGTCCCAGGCGGCGGCTTCGCGCCCGCGGCGCATGGAGCCGTCGCAGGCGAAGCTGAACTGGCAGCCGCGGGTCGCGGCGCCCTGGAACACCACGCCGCAGACGCTCTTGGGGAAGCGCGGATTGGCGACGCGATTCATGACCACCTGAGCGACCGCGGCCTGCCCGCGCGGCGTCTCGCCCCGGGCTTCGAAATAGACCGCGGACGTCAGGCAATAGAGCTCGCGGCTGTGCTCGGACGGCGCGTGAATGGCGGGCTCGGCCCGCGCCAGAGTGGTCGGATGGGCCGCACTTATGCTGCGCTGCAACATGGTTGCCGGCGGCGCGCCAGCCGTGGCGACGACGACTCGGTCGGCCCGGAAGTGGTCAGCCGCAGCCTGGCCCAGCCCCGCCGTGAGATAGCTTGCGCCCAGGCCCAGACCAATTCCGGAACCCATCAAAGCGGCGCTAAACAGCCCGCGCCAGTCGGCGCGCGCCTGCGTTCCAGATGACAAAACAACGTGTCCTACGCGGCGAGGGCGAACTGCCCCCCGACATTGTCGCCGCGATCGCCCCTGCTCTTGCTGGCAGTGACCGCTGGCTTAGCCCGCCCCGGGACTCGATGGGGGCAGGCGACGGCAATTGGTGAAGTGTCTATGAACAACTTCAGCCAGGATGGCAAGCCTATATTGCGATGCAGCATGAAATTGCACGCAGCAGGCGAGCTCTCAGAGGCGCCGTCTCTTTCGCCTGGCGTGTGTATGGCCGCCCAGCTTCGCCTGGCGTGTGTATGGCCGCCCAGCCTTCGCCGTTGCGGGAACCGCAAGCGCGGCCGTTTCGTTTGTCTGGCCGACACTTCCGGATTGGAGAACAACGATGCGCAAGACGTTCACCTTGATCGTCGCCGCGGCCGCCCTGACTGGCCTGGCCGCCTGCGGCCACACCATCGAACAGAAGGCCGCCACCGGCGCCATCGGTGGCGCGGTCGTCGCCGGTCCCGTGGGCGCAGCGGTGGGCGGGGCGGCCGGCGCCGCAGTCGGCCACGCCACCGACGACAAGCACTAGGACCAAGTCGCTGCGCCCGCGCCTTCGCCAGGTGTGGACGCGAGGCCCAGCTCTCCGCCTGGGAGCCTTATCCGGCGGCAGGCCCGACTCCGCCGCCCGTCTTCCAATACGCCGTTGCAAGCCCTCTCGCTTACGCCGTAAGCGGTGATATGGTCGGCCCAAACGGGAGGCTTTCCACATGCGTAGATTCACCCTGGCCGGCGTCATCGCCGTGGCGACCGCCCTCGCCTTCGCCGCGCAGGCCGCCCCCGCCGGCAAGCTGCAGGACAAGTTCACCCAGAACGGCGGCGTGAAGATCCACTACGTCGTGGAAGGCAAGGGCCCGCTGGTGGTGATGATCCACGGCTTTCCCGACTACTGGGCGACCTGGAAGCCGCTGATGGCGACGCTGTCGGCCGCCGGCTATCGGACCGCCGCGCTCGACAACCGCGGCTACAACCTTTCCGGCCAACCCAAGGGCGAAGCCGCCTACGCCATGCCGAACCTGATCGGCGACGTCGCCGCGGTCATCGCCGCCGAGGGGCAGAAGAACGCCATCGTCGTCGGCCACGACTGGGGCGCGGCGATCGCCTGGCAGACCGCGCTGAACCGTCCGGACCTCGTGAACAAGCTGATCATCATGTCGGTGCCGCATCCGGCCGGGATGGCCCGCGAGATGGCCACCAACAAGGCCCAGCAGGAAGGCTCCAACTACGCGCGCAACTTCCAGAAGCCGGGGTCGGAGAAGAACCTGACCGCCGAGGGCCTGGCCGGCTGGGTGAAGGACCCCAAGGAGAAGGCCGGCTACGTCGAGGCCTTCAAGCGTTCGGATTTCGCCGCGATGATGAACTACTACCGCGCCAACTATCCGAAGGGCGTGGGCGACACGGCCGCACCGCCGCAGACCTATCCGCCGATCAAGGTCCCCGTGCTGGTGATCCACGGCATGAAGGACACCGCGCTGAACGCCGCCGGCCACAACGGCACCTGGGATCACGTCACCGCCGACACGACGATCCTCATGATCCCCACCGCCGGCCACTTCGTGCAGCACGACGCCCAGGATCTGGTCGACCGCACGATCAAGGACTGGCTGAACCAGCGGCGCTGACCAGATCCTCCCCTTCAGGGGGAGGTGGATCGGCGCGAAGCGACGAGACGGAGGGGGCTTCATCCCGGGCGGATGGATCGGTGGGCGTGAACCCCCTCAGTCAGCTTCGCTGACAGCTCCCCCTGGAGGGGAGCATCTGAACCCTAAGGCGCGAAGCTGGAGCGGATCTTCACGCCCCAGTGGCCGTCCTGGCGGGTGATGACGTAGATCGAATCGAAGCCGCCGATCACCGAGCCGTCCTTGCGGTAGCGGGTGAAGCGGGTGTCGATGTGCACCTTCTCCGGCCCGGCGTGGATCACCTCGCGGCGATCCCAGGCGGAATGGTCCCACTCCGCCAGCGCCCCGGTGGTGAACCGCTCGGCCTTCATGTCGCCGGCGTTGAGGATCACCAGCCCCTGGCTCGCCAACCGCACGCTCGGGAAGTTGAAGGTCGCCTCGAAGGCCGGGATATCGCGGGCGTTGAACGCCGTCATGAAGGCGTCGAGCACGCCCTGCGCGGCGCGGATGGCTTCGGCGTCGAGGTGGTCTTTGGGCATCGAGTCCTCCTTTCCCTCCCCTTTATGGGGAGGGTCGAGCGGGCGCCAGCCCGCCGGGGTGGGGAATTCGCGTTCGAACGCTGAGCCAGCACTCCGGCCCACACTTCCCCACCCGTCTCGGCTTCGCCTCGCCACCCTCCCCATAAAGGGGAGGGAAAGCTGCCGCCACCCTGCTGTCAGCAACCGCGTTCGCCGCCCTGGCGTTTCGGCCCCCGACAACCTAATTTGGCGTTCATGGCCCGTTCTCCCGCACCCGTCGCCGAAGCCTCAATTTCAGGCGTGGGCGTCGCCGACATGTCGGCGAGCTTCGACTACGACGAGAACACCATGCCGATGCTGTGGAAGCCGCACCGGCCGGAGCGGCCGGCGAAGTCGGAAGGCGGCGGCAGGTTCAAGCTGGTCAGCGACTACCAGCCGGCCGGCGACCAGCTCACCGCGATCCCCGAGCTCGTCGCCGGGGTGAATGAGCGCGAGCACGACCAGGTGCTGCTGGGCGTCACCGGCTCGGGCAAGACCTTCACCATGGCCAAGGTGATCGAGGAAACCCAGCGCCCGGCGCTGATCCTCGCGCCCAACAAGACGCTGGCCGCCCAGCTCTACAGCGAATTCAAGAGCTTCTTCCCGGAGAACGCCGTCGAGTTCTTCGTCTCCTACTACGACTACTACCAGCCCGAGGCCTATGTGCCGCGGACCGACACCTACATCGAGAAGGACTCGTCGATCAACGAGCAGATCGACCGGATGCGGCACTCCGCGACCCGGGCGATCCTGGAGCGCGACGACGTGATCGTGGTCGCCTCCGTCTCCTGCATCTACGGCATCGGCTCGGTCGAGACCTACACGGCCATGACCTTCACGCTGGAGCCCGGTCAGCAGCTCGACGAGCGCAAGCTGATGGGCGATCTGGTGGCCCAGCAATACAAGCGCAACGACCAGGCCTTCGAGCGCGGCACCTTCCGCCGGCGCGGCGACACCATCGAGATCTTCCCGGCCCACTACGAGGACCGCGCCTGGCGGATCAGCCTGTTCGGCGACGTGATCGAGGCGATCACCGAATTCGACCCGTTGACCGGCAAGAAGACCGCCGACCTGAAGGGCGTGAAGATCTACGCCAACAGCCACTACGTGACGCCGCGCCCGACGCTCAACCAGGCGATCGGCCAGATCAAGGACGAGCTGAAGGAGCGGCTCGACTGGCTGGTGGCCAACGGCAAGCTGCTGGAAGCGCAACGGCTGGAGCAGCGCACCACCTTCGACCTGGAGATGATCCAGGCCACCGGCTCCTGCGCCGGCATCGAGAACTACAGCCGCTACCTGACCGGCCGCCGGGCCGGCGAACCGCCGCCGACCTTCTTCGAATACATTCCCGAAAACGCCCTGCTGTTCGTCGACGAGAGCCACCAGACGGTGCCTCAGATCGGCGGCATGTACCGCGGCGACTACCGGCGCAAATTCACCCTGGCCGAGTACGGCTTCCGCCTGCCCTCGGCGATGGACAACCGCCCGCTCAAGTTCGAGGAATGGGAGGCGATGCGGCCGGACACCGTGCACGTCTCGGCCACTCCGGGCCCCTGGGAGATGGAGCGCACCGGCGGCGTCTTCACCGAGCAGGTGATCCGCCCCACCGGCCTGATCGACCCGCCGGTGGAGATCAAGCCGGTCGCCAAGGACGGCTTTTCCCAGGTCGACGACGTGATCGACCAGGTGCGCCAGGTGGCCGCCCAGGGCTACCGCGCCCTGATCACCGTGCTCACCAAGAAGATGGCCGAGGACCTGACGGAGTACATGCACGAGCAGGGCCTGCGCGTGCGCTACATGCACTCCGACGTCGACACCCTGGAGCGCATCGAGATCATCCGCGACCTGCGGCTAGGGGCCTTCGACGCGCTGGTCGGCATCAACCTGCTGCGCGAAGGCCTGGACATCCCCGAATGCGGCCTGGTGGCGATCCTCGACGCCGACAAGGAGGGCTTCCTGCGCTCGGAGACTTCGCTGATCCAGACCATCGGCCGCGCGGCGCGCAACGTCGACGGCCGGGTGATCCTCTACGCCGACACCGTCACCGGCTCCATGGAACGCGCCATGGCCGAGACCAAGCGCCGGCGCGAGAAGCAGGAAGAATGGAACGCCGAGCACGGCATCACGCCGGCCAGCATCAAGAGCCGCATCAAGGACATCCTGGCGTCCCCCTACGAGAAGGACCGCGTCACCGTGCCGGTGGGCGTGGCCGAGGACGGCGCCAAGCCCTTCATGGGCGACAACTTCAAGGCCACCCTGCGCGACCTGGAGGGCCGCATGCGCGCCGCCGCCTCCAACCTGGAGTTCGAGGAAGCCGCCCGCCTGCGCGACGAGGTCAAGCGCCTGAAGCTGCTCGACCTGGAGTTCGCCAACGACGCCCTGACCGCGCCGGGCGAGGCCGTGGATCGGGAGGCGGTGAAGCGGGTGAAGGCCGAGGCGCGGGCGGAGGCGGCGGAGCGGTTCCGGAAGGGGCGGCGGTAGGGCCGCAAGGCATGGAACTCGGCATCATTTGATGCTATAGTTCGTGCATAGACGGAAAACGACGATGCGCACCACCCTCGCCCTCGACGACGATCTGCTCTCGGCAGCCCAGGGCCTCACCGGGGTTCGGGAGAAGTCCGCCCTGGTTCGGGAAGCGCTGATGGCGCTGATCGAGCGGGAGAGCGCGCGGCGCCTGGCCCGCCTGGGCGGCAGCGAGCCTGACCTGAAGACGCCGCCGCGACGGCGATGATCCTGGTCGACACGTCGGTCTGGGTGGAACACCTGCGACAGGGCGAGCCCGGCCTGGTTCGACGCCTGAACGCAGCAGAAGTGCTGGTGCATCCCTGGGTGATCGGCGAACTCGCGATGGGCAACCTGCGTCAACGCGGGACGATCCTGGGCGCCCTGCGGGCCTTGCCGCACGCGGTCGTGGCCTCGGACGACGAGGTGATGAGCCAAATCGAACGCGAGGCGCTGCACGGGCTCGGCATCGGCTATGTGGACGCTCACCTCCTGACGTCGACCCGACTGAGCCGCGACGCCACGCTGTGGACGCGCGACAGGCGGCTGGGCGAGATCGCCTCACGGATGGGATTGAACGCCGGTCTCTGACCTCCCGGCTCGCGGTCCCCCATTAACCCAACACCGTGTCCCCCGCGCCTCACCGCGCCAGCAAGCGGCGCCGTTCATGCAGCGGTCAGGGAACCTGTGACGTCTTTTGTACGTAACCGAGACAGCGCAGGAGCCCGCGGCCCATCGGTTGGGGATCGTTGTGATCCCCTGGGGCCGCGCCAAGACCTGGGTTGGGGAATGAGGACTTATCGAATGAGCCCGTCACTTAGCGTGGTGGCCGACAACGACCTCCAGACCGCCACGAAGCAAGAAACCGTCGCCGATCGCGTGCGCCGCCTGCAGGCCGAGGCCAAGCAGCTCGCCAAGGATCACGTCCACGCGCTGTCCGCGGCGATCCTGAACGCCGAGCAGATCGCGGCCGAGATCGCGGAGGGCGGCGACGCCTATCCGCCCGGCATCCGCGACCTGGCCCGCCGCTTCGTCGAAGACGCCGACATGCGCGTCCAGACGCTGGAAGCCATCTCCTCCCGCACCTGAGTTGCGGGCGATCTCGGCCGGATGTCCCGCGGATGCGCGGGCGCCGACCGGCGGTCCTGGCGCGCACGGACGCGCCGTTCCGACGAGGGCGCTTGAGCCCCTCCTCCGTCGAGGAAGCCTCCGGAGCAAGCCCAGCGGTTAACCGCGAAAATTAGCGATGATTTCCCCTGAGGGTTGTTTGCCCTCACCTATCATCCCGGTTTCGCGACGCGAAGACCGGGACCCATGATCGCGAGCGCTCGCGATTGCGCGGAGTGGCGACGCGGCGCCTCAAGCCGCGAAGCCGGAGCATATGGGTCCCGGACAAGCGCTGCGCGCTTTCCGGGATGACAGTGGGGGGATTATCCCACCAGGTCCCCGAACTCCTTGCTCCGCCGCAGCCATGCGGCCGCATAGCCGCAGATGGGCGTGATGCGCAGGTTCCTGGCCTTCGCGTCGGCCGAGAGCGCGGCCATCAGGCGGCCCGCCGCGCCGGAGCCGCGCAATGGCACGGGGCTTTCCACGTGGTCGATGTAGAGCCGGTCGCCCGAGCGGCGATAGTCGGCCCAGGAGGTCAGCCCCTGCTCGTCCATCTCGTAGCGATCGCCGGTGTCTCGTAAGGCGCTCTGGGGCTCGGACATACCTCTGTTCTCCTGGCGCGGGATGCGGTTAGCTCTGTGCCAAACTGGGCATTGGGTCGGGAGGTTCAAGATGAAGCGCGCGATGTTGGTCTGCGGCGCGGCCGTGCTGGCGCTGGCGGCCTGCCAGAAAAAGACCGAGACGGCGGCCACCGGCGAGAGCGCCACGGCGGCCGCAACCGCGCCGGCTTCGCCTGCCGGTCCGCTGACGCCCCCGCCGCGCAAGGCCGGCCTCTGGCAGCAAACGGTCTCGATGGCGCAGATGACTCAGTCGACGAAGCTGTGCCTCGACGCCGCCAGCGACAAGCAGATGGCCTGGTGGGGCTCGCAGGCCGCCAAGTCCACCTGCGCCGAACAGACCATCACCGCTCACCCCGGCGGCGGCTGGGACTTCCACTCGGTCTGCAAGTCGCCGGCGGGCGGCACGACCACCTCGGACGGCACGGCGAGCGGCGACTTCAACTCGCACTACAAGGTCGACGTGACCTCGACGACCACCGGCGGGCCGATGCCGCAGGCCAACGGCGTCCACAAGATCTCCATCGAGGCGACGTGGCAGGGGCCCTGCCCGGCCGACATGAAGCCCGGCGACATGGAGATGCCCGGCGGCATGAAGATCAACATCGCGGACGCCATGTCCGGCAAGGGCCCTGCGGGCGGCCATGCCCCGAGCCCCGCCGAGATCGCCAAGCTGCGCGCCCAGGCCATGGAGATGGCCAAGCACCGGCAGTAGGAAGGATTGCCACGGAAAGCACGGAAAGAGCACGGAAGGGGTTCCACCCGCCCGCCTGAGCGATTTTCTTGATCGCGCCTAGGCGCGATCGGGCATTTGCCCTGAGCCCATCCAGCTAGAGCACCTTCCGTGCTCTTTCCGTGTTTTCCGTGGCTATTTCTTCCTAAACCAGCTCCACGGCCATGGCTGTCGCTTCGCCGCCGCCGATGCAGAGCGAGGCCACGCCCTTCTTGCCGCCGCGGGCTTCGAGCGCGCTCAGCAGGGTGGCCAGGATGCGCGCGCCGCTGGCGCCGATCGGGTGGCCGAGCGCGCAGGCGCCGCCGTTGACGTTCAGCCTGGCGCGGTCGATGCCGAGGTCGCGCTCGGCGATCATCGCCACCACGGCGAAGGCCTCGTTGACCTCGAAGAGATCGACGTCGTCCACGGTCCAGCCGGCGCGCTTCAGGCATTTCTGAATCGCCGGAACGGGCGCGGTGGTGAAGAGGCCCGGCTCGTGGGCGTGGGCGGCGTGGGCGGCCACGCGGGCGACGATCGTCATGCCGAGCTTCCTGGCCACGCTTTCGCGGGTCATCACCAGCGCCGCCGCACCGTCGCTGATCGACGAGGCGTTGGCCGCGGTGATCGCGCCGTCCTTGGCGAAGGCGGGCTTCAGCGTCGGGATCTTCGCCGGGTCGGCCTTGGCCGGCTGCTCGTCGTCGACAATCAGCACCGCGCCCTTGCGGGTGACCACCTCATAGGGGACGATCTCGCGCTTGAAGGCGCCGCTCTCGGTGGCCGCCTTGGCGTTGTTCAGCGAGCGGATCGCGAACTCGTCCATGGCCTCGCGGGTGAACTGGTACTGCTTGGCCGTCTCCTCGGCGAAGGAGCCCATCAGCCGGCCGGGCTCGTAGGCGTCCTCCAGGCCGTCCAGGTACATGTGGTCGTAGGCGGTGTCGTGGCCGATGCGGGCGCCGGCGCGGTGCTGCTTCAGCAGGTACGGCGCGTTGGTCATGCTCTCCATGCCGCCCGCGACGATCACCTCGACGGAGCCGGCGGCCAGAGCGTCGTGCGCCAGGATCGCGGCCTGCATGCCCGAGCCGCACATCTTGTTGACCGTGGTCGCCTCGACGGACGTCGGCAGGCCCGCGCCGATCGCCGCCTGCCGGGCCGGCGCCTGGCCGAGGCCCGCGGGCAGCACGCAGCCCATGACGATCTGCTCGATGGTGTCGGGTTGGGCGCCGGAGCGCTCCACCGCCGCGCGGACGGCTGCGGCGCCCAGGTCGGTGGCCTTGACGGGGGCGAAGACGCCCTGGAAGCCGCCCATGGGCGTGCGGGCGTAGCTGGCGATGACGACGGGATCGGAGGCGGTGCTGCTCATGGGCGGGATATAGCGATCCGCCTAGTCCCACTCCAGTGTCATCCCGGTTTCGCGGAACGCGAAGACCGGGCCCCATAGGCGCCAGCGTCGAAGACCTTGCGGAGAACGTCGCGTTCATGGGTCCCGGACAAGCGCTGCGCGCTTTCCGGGATGACACCCTGATGGGTGTCACTTGTGGTTCAGCCCCTTCAGCGTTTCCGCCAGGCGGGCTTCCTTGCCGATCTTGCCGCCTTTCCTGGCCGCGGCGTGCAGCTTGCCGGCCGGGATCTTCTCGTCCTTCGGCACGTGCAGCGCCTCGTGCAGCTTGCCTTCCTTCTTGGTCGCGCCGGCGATCCACTTCTTCTTGCTGGCCATCGGGTGACTCCTTTGGCGCAAGAACATCCGAGCACCGTCAGAGGTTCGCGCGCTCCGTGCCGGCGATGAAGCCGCCGCCGAGCACGCGGCTCGGCGCTTCCGGCGCATAGAGGGCGCAGGCCTGGCCGGGCGCGACGCCTTCTTCGGCGGCGTCGAAGACCACGGCCGGCTGTCCTTCGATCAGGGCCAGGCGGCCGGGCGCGGGCTCGCGGGTGGAGCGCACGCGGGCCAGCACCGGGCGCGCGGCCGTGCAGGCGGCCTCGATCGAGGCGCCGTCGCCGATCCAGTTGGTTTCCTTCAGCGTCAGGGCATCGGTCAGCAGCGCCTCGCGCGGGCCGACCACCACCTGACGCGCGTCAGCGTCGATGCGGACCACGAACAGCGGGTCGCCCACCGCCACGTTCAGCCCGCGGCGCTGGCCGATGGTGTAGCGGGTGACACCCTCGTGGCGGCCGAGCACGCGGCCATCCAGGTGGACGATGTCGCCCGGCTCCGCGCCGTGCGGGCGCAGCCGATCGATGATCGTGGTGTAGCGCCCCTCCGGCACGAAGCAGATGTCCTGGCTGTCCGGCTTGTCGGCCACGGCCAGGCCGAGTTCCGCCGCGGCCGCCCGCACGGCGGGCTTTGGCAGGCCGCCCAGCGGGAAGCGCAGGTAGTCGAGCTGCTCGGCCGTGGTGGCGAACAGGAAGTAGGACTGGTCGCGGTTGGCGTCCGCCGCGCGGTGCAGCTCCGGCCCATTCGCGCCGACCGCGCGGCCGACGTAGTGGCCGGTGGCCATGGCCTCGGCGCCAAGATCGCGCGCGACATCCAGCAGGTCGCGGAACTTGACGGTCTGGTTGCAGCGCACGCAGGGGATCGGCGTCTCCCCGCGCAGGTAGGCGTCGGCGAACTCCTCGATCACCTCGGCGCGGAAGCGGCTTTCGTAGTCGAGCACATAGTGCGGGACGCCCAGGGCCTCGGCGGCCGTCCGCGCGTCGTGGATGTCCTGGCCGGCGCAGCAGGCGCCCTTCTTCTGGATCGCCGCGCCGTGGTCGTAGAGCTGCAGGGTCACGCCCACCACGTCGTAGCCGGCCTTGGCCAACAGGGCCGCGGTCACGGTGGAGTCCACCCCGCCCGACATCGCCGCCACGATCCGCGACCCGAGCGGCAGGCGCACGGCGTCGCGCGCAGCCTCGACGAGGCCGTCGCTCAGCGTCCCAGGGTTCAGAACCGGCGCGTTCATGGCCGCCTATCTAGCGGCTCGGACCCGCCTTTGCGAGGTAGGGCGCTATTTCAGCAGGTTCAGGAGCGAGGAGCCCTGCATCACCTGCAGCACCTGGGCCGTCGCCTGGACCGAGAGCTGGGCGTTCGCCAGATCGGTGGCCGCCTTGGCCATGTCGGCGTTGGTGATCCCGCCGATCATCCCGGCGAGGGTGTTCTGCTGATCGGTCAGGCGCGAGTTCACATCGTCGACCTGCTTCTGCAGCAGGCCGTTCTGCGCCGTGGAGATCGTCAGGTCCTTGCCGATCTGGTCCCAGCCGGCGAGCTGGCCTTGCAGGAAGGTGCGCTGGGCGTCGGTGAGCTGGCCGTTTATCGGCCCCGAGCCGCCGGTGTCGAAGGCCTGCAGGGCCTGGAACGAGGTCAAGAGGCTGGTCCCCAGGTCGCTGGCCAGTTGGCCGGTCGTGGCCGTCGTTGAATCGTCGAGCTTGGCGCTCGCCTTGAAGGCGTCGTTCTGGAAGAAGCTGGAGATCGGCGGCCCAGACGTCAGGTCGCTGAGTTGGCCGGCCGTCACCGGCTGGGTCGTGACCTTGCCGCCGGCGAACAGGTACTTGCCGTCGTACTGGGCGTTGAGGCCTGCGACCGCGGTCTGGAACTGGCCCTGCACGACCTGCATCAGCGCATTGGCGTTGTCGTTAGCCAGCGCCTCGGTGATCGCCTGGCGCACAGCCGTCGCCGAGCCCGCCACGGCGTTCAGCGCGCTGTCCTGGGTGGTCAGCTTGGCCGCCACCTGGGTGTTGGTGGTCTGGTAGTTGTCGAGCCGCGCGTTGACGGTGTTCATCGCCGTGAGGGTCTCGGCCTGGTTGGCGTAGCCTTTCAGGTCGTTGCCGTTCTTCTGCGAGGAGACGCGGCTTTCGGCGTCGACCTGGCGACCCTCGGCGGCCATCAGGTTGGCAAGAATGGCGGAATAGTTTCCGGCGGTTGAGACGCGGTCGACCATGGTCGGATCCTTCGGAACGTGAGGCGGGTCAGTTGATCAGGTTGGCCAGGATGTCGAACATGTCCCTGGTGGCCTGGATCATCCGGGCGTTCGCGCTGAACGCCTGTTGATAGGTGGTGAGGTTGACGAGTTCCTCGTCGATGTTGACGCCCTCGACGGACTGCCGGCGCGCGTCGGCCTCGGCCTGCACGGCCGTGGCGCTGGTCTTTTTCGACTCCGCCGTGGCGGCGTCGCGCCCGATCGAGCCGCCCAGTTCGGCCGCATAGCCGCTGAGCGTCATGTTCAGGGCGCCGAGGTCGCCGGCGGCCTTGAACAGGATCGAGGTCTGGCTTGCGCCTGCGAGCGCGGTCGCGCCCGTGCCGTCGCCCGGTGTGATCGCCGGCTGGCCGGCCGCAACGCCGAGGTCCAGCGTGCCCAGGGCGAGCTTGGTGGGGTCGGTCAGCACGGTGGGGTTCACCGAATAGGTCCCGGCGCGCGCCGAGCGCGGGGCCAGGCCGATACCGAAGAGCTGGCTGATCGACGGGCCGCCAACGCCGCGCTGGGTGGTGTCCTGCACCACCGAAAGCTCGGCGTTCTGCGGCGGAGCGCCGGTGAAGCTGAGGCCGCCCTGGCTATCGAGGCTGAACGAACCGTAGACGCCGACGCCGGTCGAACTGCTGTTCAGGGCGTTGACGAGGTCGCCCACCGTCGGGCTGCCCGCCGGCGGCACGGTCACCACGACGTCGCGGATCGGCTTGCCGTCCGGGGTCGAAAGCCGAAGCGTGATCTGGTCGCCCGGCGTGAAGCCGTTGGCGTCGGTCAGCTTCAGGCCGGTGTCGTAGGTCGACATGCCGCTGGCGGTGATCAGGTCGTTCATCCCGAAGAACTGGGAGAACCCCTGGCCGGCCTTCTGCGATGTGCCCTCGTCGATGGCGACGCCGTTGGTCCCGGTGGCGGCGATCTTCAGCGCCCCGTTCGCGAAGCTCGCCGTCCCCTGCGCGCCCAGGCTCGTGTTCAGCGTCGAGACGAAGGTCGCCGGCGTGAAAGCCGTGCCCGCGCCGCCGTTGACGCTCATGGTCCCGGCGTCGAAATCGATCGCCACCGTCCGCTGCACGACACCCGAGGAGTCGGTGATCGCCACCGTCGTCTTGCCGGTGAAGCCGCTGGCCGCCGTGGTCGCATCGAGGCCGGTGTTGCGACCGGTGAGCGAGGTCGGCGGCGGCGAGGCGGTCGAGGCGTTGTGGGCCGCGTTCAGCGCCTGGGCCGTCCGCGAAACGAATTCGCCGAGCTGGTCGGCGATGCCGGGCAGCTTGTCGTTGCGCAGGTCGAGCAGGCCGCGCATCTCGCCGCTCTCGATGGTGATCGACTGCGGCGCGCCGGTCGAAGCGCCCGGAGTCACGACCGAGATATAGCCCGGCGTCGTGGCGCTGTGGTTGTAGGTGAGCGTCGAGGCGCCGTCGCCCGCCAGCAGAACGCCCTCGGTCGAGCGGACCGTGACGCCGCCCTGGTCGCGGGCGCTGATCTTCACGTTCATCAGGCCGGTGAGCTGGTTCAGCAACTGGTCCTGGATGTTCTCCGACCCGCTGGAGTCGCCGCCGGTGATCTTGGCGCGGGAGATGTCGGTGTTCAGCTTGTCGATCTGCGACAGCAGGTTGTTGACCTGGGTCACGTCGCCGACGATCTGGGAGTCCACCGTCGTCCCCAGCGCGGTGATCTGGGTGTTGATCCGGTCGGCCTCGCCCAGGAAGCTGTTGACCGAGTTGACCGCCTGGCTGCGCAGCAGCGTCGAGGACGGATCGTTGGCCGCCGCCGCGAACGCCGCGGAGATGTCATCCGGCATGTTGAAGAAGTAGCCGGCGCCCGAAGGGTCGCCGAACAGGCTCTGGGCGTTGTCCAGGAACTGCGAATAGACGTCATAGCGGCTGGACTCGGAGCCGGCGGTCATGCTGGCCGACTGCAGGTACTGGTCGGTGATCCGCTTGACGCCGGTGACGTCGACGCCCGCGCCGGCGCCGCCCACCACCTGCTGCTCCTGGGTGACCGTCTTGCGGACGTAGCCGGGCGTGTTGACGTTGGCGATGTTGTCCGAGACCGCCCGCAGCCCGGCCTGGGCCGCCTGGAGGCCCGACGTGGCGTTCTGCAGCGCGATGGTGAGCGACATCGATCAGCCCTCCGCTCGGCAAAGGCTGACGCCCAACCCGGCGGAATCTGCCGGGAGCTTGGTGAACGCCCGCGCGAGGGCCTGGAAAATATCGTTTGTTTTCAACATCGTTGGTCTCTGGGTCGAATGACCTCGGAAAATGGGGCGCAAGACCGGCGCCAGACCTCGCGAGCCCGCCGTCGCGGCGCAACGGCTGGGCGGCAGGAAACGCCCATCGGACCGCAAACGCCCGGCAATTTCCGCTCTCGGCGTCCGGTAGGCCTGGACGCCGGAGAGGCTGTTATTTGTGGAAAAGCAATGACTTGAGAAGTTGGCGCAAAGGTTGCTCCAGCTTGTCCGAATAACCCCGACGCAGCACGCGTCAGCCCATCGTCATTCTCCCAGACGCCCAAGGCTGTCGATCTGCATGTCTGTTCCCGCGTTCGTTCCCGCCGCGCCGCCGCAACCTCCGTCCGCCTCCGCGGGCGGCTCGAGCGCGGCCGCCCAGGCCTCGCAGGGCGACGCGCCGCCCACCGGCTTCGACGCCGTGCTGGCGGCGGTTGGCGGAGGCGCTAAGGACAAGCCAGCCGGCGCGTCCGGCAAGGATTCCACGAAGCCGGCAGATCTCGGAAAGCCGGAAAAGGCCCCCGGGGCTTCCGACGCGACCAAGGACAAGGACGCCGCAGCCGACTCGGATGCGGCGACGCAGGCGGCTGCGACGGAAGCCGGAACCGCGGCCGCGGCGGCGATGCTGCTTCCCACCGCCGCCACGGCCGTGGCCGCAGCCACCGCCCCGGCGCAGGACGTGCAGGGCGACAACGCCGCCGCCGTTGTCGCGTCCAACCTTCCTGGCGACGGGGCAGCCAACCGAAGCGCCGTCGCAACGGCCGTCCTGACCAAGCTGTTCGCCGAAACCGGCGCCGAAACCGATGCCAAAGCGGGCAAGGCTGACAATGGCCAGGCCACGACGCCCGGCGCGGTCGCCGCCGTCGCAACAGCGGCCGCGAAGGCTCAGAACGCCACGGCCGCCGCCACGCCAGCGCTTCCCAAGACCGATGCGGCGCCTGCGCCGCAGCCGGCCACAGCCACGACCCCGGCCGTCGCGGCGCCCCCGGCCGCCGTCCCGACCGCGCCCGCGGCGCCGCCTGCTTCGCCGGACGCGGCCACCGCCGCCCTCGACGCCACCGCCGCGGCGACCGCCCAGGCGCAAGCCGCTCAGCCCAAGGCCGGGGAAGCGCCGGCCGCGAGCTCCAAGGACAAGGGCCAGGCCACCAAGAGCGCGCGGGTCGAAGGCGCCCAATCGGAGGCTGCGCCCGGCATCAACACTCCCGCGAAGGCGGCCAACGTCCTGCCGTCCGCCGCCGACGGCGCGGGCGTGGGCAAGCCGGCTCCCGACGACAGCCAGCCTGGCGCGGCCCTGGCCAACGCGAAGACCGACACCGACCCGCCGGCCACCACGCCCGCGACCCTGAACGCCGCCGCCAACAACGCACCGGCCGCCCAGGCTCACGCCGCGAGCGCCGCCGTCCGCGCCACGCCGCAGACCGTCGCCACGCTTGCCGCGCAGATGGCCAAGAAGCTCGACGGGCGGTCCAGCCGCTTCGACGTGCAGCTCGACCCGGCGGGCCTCGGCAAGGTGAACGTCCGCGTCGAAATCGGCGGCGATGGCCGGATGAGCGCGGCGATGTCCTTCGACAGCCCGCAGGCCGCGGCCGAACTGCGAGCCCGAGCCGGCGAGCTGCAGCGCGCGCTGGAACAGTCCGGCTTCGACCTCACCGGAGGCCTCTCCTTCGACGTGGCCGGCGACAGCGGCCAGGGCCGCCAGGCGCAGGGCGGCGACACCAACAGCGGCGCGGCTTTCCGCGGCCGCGCCTTCCAGGCCGCGATCGACACCACCGCCGACGTCGCGCCCGTCAGCCAGCATATGTTCCGCCGAAGCTCAGCTTCCGGCGTGGATATCCGGATCTGAGGACCCCATGACCGTCAACCCGACAGCCAGCAATCCGGCGACGACCGCGAACCAGACGGCGCTCGGCAAGGCGAGCCTCGCCGACAACTTCAACACCTTCCTCAGCCTGCTCACCACGCAGCTCAAGAACCAGGACCCGACCGCGCCGCTGGATTCCAACCAGTTCACCCAGCAGCTCGTGCAGATGACCAGCGTCGAGCAGCAGCTCAACGCCAACGACCTGTTGCAGCAGCTGGTGAACAACACCTCGAACGGCATCACCACCGCCGTCAGCCTGATCGGCAAGAACGTGAAGGCGGTGAGCGACAACGCCAACCTGACCGGCGGCCAGGCGAAGTGGAGCTACAACATCCCGGCCGACGCCTCGGACCTGAAGGTCGAGGTGCTCGACGCCAACGGCAAGGTCGTCCACGTCGAGGCGCCGAGCGACCTGAAGGCGGGCGACCACGCCTTCACCTGGAACGGCAAGGACATGACCGGGACCCAGCTCCCGGACGGGCCCTACACCCTGCGTGTGACGGCCAAGGACGGCACAGGCGCGACGCTGGCCACCACCAACTACGTCGAGGGCGTGGTCACCGGCGTGGCCCAGAGCAACGGCTCGACCTCCATCACGGTCAACGGCGGCCCGGTGGACTGGGCGAAGGTCGTCACCATCAACCAGGTCGCGGCGACGACGCCGCCGGCCACCACACCGGCAGCCTCGTGAACCGGGCCAGCCCTTCCCATCAACTTGGGCGACGCCTGGTCGTCGCCCAGCGGCCGCTGAACGGCATCTAGGAAAGAACGGAACGAACCATGAGCATCAATTCGGCATTGCTCGCCGGGGTTTCGGGCCTGGTGGCCAACTCCTCGGCGCTGGCGGCCATCTCGGACAACATCGCCAACGTCAACACCACCGCCTACAAGCGCAACAACGTCAGCTTCGCCACCATGGTCACCTCGCAGGCCGTGAAGGGCGAATACTCGGCCGGCGGCGTGCAGGGCATCTCCAAGCAGTTCGTCAGCCAGCAGGGCCTGCTGCAGGCCGCCTCGTCCTCGACGGACCTGGGCATCAACGGCGACGGCTTCTTCGTGGTGTCGACCAAGGGCGCGGGCCTGACCGCCGCGGACCCGCGGCAATTCACGCGCGCGGGCGCCTTCGAGCCCGACGCCAACGGCTACCTGGTCAATGACGCCGGCCTCTACCTGCAAGGCTGGCCGGTGCAGGCCGACGGCAGCTTCTCGACCGATCCCTCCGACCTCAGCAAGCTTGGGCCGATCAACGTCAAGAGCCTGGGCGCGGCGGTCCAGCAGACCAGCACGCTGGGGGTCAGCGCCAACCTCGACCAGACCACGCCCGTCAGCGCGGCCGCGGCGAGCTACAACGCCGCGAGCAACAGCATGGCCGACTTCGCCGCGACCGGAACCGGCACGGCTCCGGACGCGCCGCCGGTCGAGCTGACCGTGATCGACTCCATGGGCGGCGCGCACAAGTTCGCCCTGGCCTTCGAAAAGACCAGCACCGCAAACACCTGGAACGCCGAAATCTACGCCGTTCCGGCAACCGACGTGACCCCCACCAACGGCCAGGTCGCCGCCGGTCTGGTCAAGTTCAACACCGACGGTTCCATCGACCTGGCGAATTCGACCCTGTTCGGGCCCGCGGGCTCTCCGGCCACCATCACGCCGCCCTGGGCGGCCAGCCTGGGGATCGCCGCCCAGTCGGTGAACGTCGACCTCAGCCAGTTCACCCAGCTCGCCGCGGCCACCACCGTGAACTCGGTGACTTCGGACGGCGCGGGAGTCGGCAACATCGTGGGCGTGCAAGTCGGCGCGGACGGCGTCGTCTCGGCCCTGTTCGACAACAGCCAGGTCCGCAAGATCGCCAAGATCGCGGTCGCCACCTTCCCCGACGCCAACGGGCTGCAGGCGACCAGCGGCAACGCCTACCTGGCGACGCTGACCTCGGGCCAGATGACGCTCAAGGCGCCCGGCAACGGCGGTGCGGGCAAGATCGCGCCCTCCAGCCTGGAAGCCTCGACCGTCGACCTGTCGTCGGAGTTCACCGGCCTGATCACCACGCAGAAGGCCTACTCGGCTTCGTCGAAGATCATCACCACGGCGGACCAAATGCTCGATGAGCTGATCAATATAATCAGGTAAGCAAGATTAACGCAGATTAACCATGATTAAGAACAGCATTGTCCCGAATTAGTACATGGAAAATCAAATGATAAGGCCTTTATTCACTCTGACGATTCAGCGGCTGTTAGGAGCCGTCGCATATTCTGTCGCTCAACAGTGATGGTTGGAAAGACGTAAAACCATGTTGCAGCAACAGCAGACGCGCACGAACAGCCGTGGGGAGTCCTACGTTATCGGGCCCACGGGCGCGCCGTTGACGCTGAGGGACTTGCCGCCGGCCGACACCGGTCGCTGGGTGATCCGCCGCAAGGCCGAGGTGGTCGCCGCCGTCCGCGGCGGGCTGCTTTCGCTCGAGGACGCCCTGGAGCGCTATCGGCTCACGTCGGAAGAGTTCCTGGCCTGGCAACGCTCCATCGACCGTCACGGCCTGGCCGGGCTTCGCACCACCCGCCTCCAACAGTACCGCTAGCCTCCCATCATTCCCCTGAGGCTGGTGTTAGAGCGGCCGCGCCCCAAGGGCGCGGCCGTTTTCGTTTCAGGCCGCCGGCGGCGCACCCTCGACCTCGGCGATCAGCATGCGCGCCAGTTCCGCCTCGCTTTCGGGGACCATCAACCGGTTGGGGAGCTGGCGGTAGGCCGAGGCGGTGTCGAAGACGAACGGGTGAAGGTCCGCCTCCTCGAGGATCATTTTCAGGAAGTTCAGGCGCACGGGATCGTCGGTCTCCAGGATGGCGATCACCGCGAAGCCTCCCGCTGCGGATGGAAGGGCGCGCGGAAGCCGGCGCCGGACAGCTTGCGCACGGTGACGCTGATGCGTTCCCGATCGCCCGCCTCGCGCTCCACCAGCAGGCGTGCGACCTGGGCGTCGTCGTGGAAGGCGTAGCCCTTGATGGCGTCGAGGATCGCCTTGGCCAGGTTGTCGAGGTCGAGCCACGGCGGATCGCCGACATATTCCATGCGGATCTCGACGGCGAATTCGCCCCAGCTTGGCCGCGACCCGCGCCAGGCCTTGCGAAAGAACTCGTAGATCAGGGGCTTGTAGTACTTGGCCTGGGTGGTGAGGCCGTCGACCACCACCTCCATGACCCCCTCGGCCTCGCGGGCGCGGACCTTGCCATGCTGGGTCCAGGCGTCGTCCGCACCGAGGCTCATGGGGCTCAGGCCCGCTCGATCTTCACCGCCGTGCCGTAGCAGAGCACCTCCGTGATGCCGTCCATGATCTCGTTGGCGTCGTAGCGCATCGCCACCACCCCGGTCGCCCCGGCCGCGGTCGCGTGCTCGACCATCAGCTCGTAGGCCTCCTGGCGGGCGTGCTCGGCGAGCTCCGTGTAGATCGACAGGTTGCCGCCAAAGATCGACTGGAGGCCGCCGGCGAGATTGCCCACCACGCTGCGCGAGCGGACGGTGACGCCCCGCACCATGCCGACGTGCGCGGTGATCCGGTATCCGGCGATATCGTTGGTGGTGGCGACGAGCATGGTTCGGCCTCCGAGCTTGAGCGTTCACCTATATCGCCCACACCCGCCTCACGCCACGCCCGTTGCGGCGAGCCCAGCCGGCGGCTAGACCCCCTCGCAACCGCCGCCTTGGGACCCGCCAGATGACCGCCACCCGCACCGAGACCGACACCTTCGGCCCCATCGAGGTTCCTGCAGATCGCTACTGGGGGGCCCAGACCCAGCGCAGCCTGCAGAATTTCAAGATCGGCTGGGAGAAGCAGCCCGCGCCGATCATCCACGCGCTCGGTGTGGTGAAGCGGGCGGCCGCCGAGGCCAACCTCGCCCTGGGCAAGCTCGACCCGAAGATCGCGGCGGCCATCGTGGCGGCCGCCCAGGAAGTGATCGACGGAAAGCTGGACGATCACTTCCCGCTGGTCGTCTGGCAGACGGGCTCCGGCACCCAGTCGAACATGAACGCCAACGAGGTGATCTCGAACCGCGCCATCGAGATGCTGGGCGGCGACATGGGCTCGAAAAAGCCGGTCCACCCCAACGACCACGTCAACATGAGCCAGTCGTCCAACGACACCTATCCGACGGCCATGCATATCGCCTGCGCCGAGGAGGTGGCCCGCAGCGTGATGCCGGCGCTGGAGCACCTGCACGCCGCCCTGACGGCGAAGAGCAAGGAATTCGCCCACATCATCAAGATCGGCCGCACCCACACCCAGGACGCCACGCCGCTGACGCTGGGCCAGGAGTTCGGCGGCTATGCGCACCAGACGGCGATGTCGGTGCGCCGGCTGAAGGAGACGCTCTACGGCCTCTACGAGCTGGCCCAG
>Ga0207690_10000255_pt1 | contig 38626 bp, 38 predicted proteins | sample KBSC23metaG_FD_184315 | JGI IMG/M metagenome (GOLD analysis project Ga0207690, IMG submission 184315) | Corn rhizosphere microbial communities from Kellogg Biological Station, Michigan, USA - KBS C2-3 metaG (SPAdes) (version 2) | ecosystem: Host-associated > Plants > Roots > Rhizosphere > Soil ... | reverse complement strand
GGCTGCGGCTCCGGCGGCGGGCGCGGGAGCCGGCGACGCGGGGCTCGCGACCTGCGGATCGCTGACCGGGGGCGGCTCTGGCCTTGCCGAAATCACCACAGGCGGCGGCTTGCCCTTGGCGACGACGAGCGGCGGCGGGCCCGATTTCCTGGCGCGGGCATTGGCGATCGGGCGCTTGAAATCCCGGTCGCAGAGCGCGCGCACGACCGCTCCCAGCGGCGCGGTCGGCGTCGGCGCGACGAAGGCGGTGTCGGCGGGGCGCAGCACCCTGGACTCCGAGCGCAGGTCGCGGCTGCGGAAGCCCGTCATGGCGCCCAGCCGCACCTGGCGGCGATCGCAATCGACTTCGGCGGGGATCGACCACGAGGCGATGCCGTCGTGCGTTACGATCTCCGGATTAACCGCCTCGGAGGCGATGGTGGCGAGGAATCCGCGGGGCTGGCCGGTCGGGGCGCTGGAGACGATCGCCGTCACCGCGGAGGGGCTGACGTCGACGACCTGCGCCGGGGCGATGGGCGTGTCCTTCCGCAGCCAGGCGAACACGTCGGCCAGCGAGCGGGAAGGCGGATAGCTTACGGACGGCCCCAGCGCAGCCGTCTGGCCGGAGGCCGGTCCCGCGGTCGCCACCGCGATCGCCGCAAAGAATCCAAGGCGCTTGGCGCGCGCAACAACGGTGGTCGAGGGGCCCGTCATGAGGGTCTTGATACTCCGACTCGCCGCCTTTGCCCCGCCTAGCTTGGCGGCGAAGCCTCGGTCACCGGGCCGAACACCTGCGCGAAGCTGGCCTTCAAGGCCGCGTCGGTCTCGTCCAGGGTGACCGGCAGCCCCAGGTCGACCAGGCTGGTCACGCCATGATCGGTGACGCCGCAGGGTACGATGCCGCTGAAATGGGTCAGATCCGGCTCGACGTTGAGCGAAACCCCGTGGAACGACACCCAGCGGCGCAGCTTTACGCCGATCGCGGCGATCTTGTCCTCGCGCGGCGGCGCGCCCGGCGTGCGGCGCTCCACCCAGACGCCGACCCGGCCGGGCCGGATTTCGCCTGCGACGTTGAACTGGCCGAGCGCGCCGATCACCCAGGCCTCCAGCGCCGCCACGAAGGCGCGGACGTCGCGGCGCCGCTGGCTCAGGTCGAGCATCACATAGGCCACGCGCTGGCCGGGGCCGTGATAGGTGAACTGGCCGCCCCGGCCGCTCGCGAACACCGGGAACCGGTCCGGGTCCAGAAGGTCGTCCGGCCTGGCCGAGACGCCCGCCGTATAGAGCGGCGGATGCTCCAGCAACCAGACCAGTTCGCCTGCGCGGCCCTCGGCGATGGCGGCGGCGCGCGCCTCCATGGCCGCGACCGCATCGGGGTAGGCCACAGCGTGCTCCGACACCGCCCAGCCGGCCGCCAAGCCGTCCTCGCGCCCGAAAATCGGCGCCTTCGTCGCTGGATTTAACACCCGGTCAAGCATGTCGCGGCCAATGTGGGGCTTGGGCCTGCCGTGCGCAAAGCCCGTGTGAAGTCAGGGGCGTTCTGCGTGAGCCAGGTCAAGGCGGTCAATGTCGAGATTCAGGTGGTGCTGGGGCGCTCGACGCTGCCCATGCAGCAGCTCCTGCGGATGGGCCGCGGCGCGGTGATCCCGCTCGACGCCGGCGTCAACGACGAGGTCTGGATCCTGGCCAACAACCATCCCGTGGCGCGGGGCGAAATCCAGATCAGCGACGAGAAGATTTCCATCGCCGTGACCCGTGAGGCGAACGTCTATGACTTCATGGCTGGCGGACAGTAGCCGAGCGGACGCGATGGGCGATTTCGCCGCCCTTCACAAAGCCTTCGCCGTTTGCTACCCCCCGCGCCTCACCACGAGCGGTCGTGGCGGAATTGGTAGACGCGCAGCGTTGAGGTCGCTGTGGGGCAACCCGTGGAAGTTCGAGTCTTCTCGACCGCACCAGTGAATCAAGGTCCAGAAATTCTTCAGGAAAACAGCGCTTCGACATAAGCCAGGGAGGTCCGCATGAGCCGTGAAACGGACGACCTTGAGCTGAGCGAGCGGCCGGAGACCGAGGAAGACCTGGAAGACCTCGCGCTTGGCGAGGACTATTCGCTAAATCCGGCCTATGTCCCGATGGTCGTCGACGCGCTCGACCGCGGCGATGCCGAACGCCTGCGCGAACTGCTGGGGGCGTTGCACCCGGCCGACGTGGCCGACCTGATGGGCTTCCTGTCCGCCGACGACCGCGAGGAGCTCGTCCCGCAACTCGATCCCGAGATCCTGGCCGAGGTGCTCTCCGAGCTCGACACCGAGATCCGCGAGGAGATCCTCGAGCACGTGCCCTCGGCGACGCTGGCCAAGGCGCTGGGCGAGATGGAGAGCGACGACGCCGCCGATGTGGTCGACGACCTGGAGGCGGACAAGCGCGCCCAGGTGCTGGCCGCCATGCCGGAGGTGGAACGGGCCGCCATTGAGACGACACTCGCCTATGAGGACGAGACCGCCGGGCGGTTGATGCAGCGCGAGGTGGTGGCCGCGCCGCAGTTCTGGACGGTCGGCCAGACCATCGACCACCTGCGCCGCGAGAGCGAGGAACTGCCGGAGCTGTTCTTCGACGTCTATGTGGTCGACCCGGCCTACAAGCCGGTCGGCGCAGCCCCGGTCAGCCACCTGCTGCGCACGCGCCGCGAGACGCCGCTCGCCCAGATCATGGAGCAGGTAACCGAAATCCCGGTCGACATGGACCAGGAGGAGGTCGCCTACATCTTCGACAAGTACCGGCTGATCTCCGCCCCCGTCGTCGAGGCCGGTGGGCGGCTGGTCGGCCAGATCACCGTCGACGACATCGTGGGCGTCATCCAGGAGGAGACCGAGGAGGACATCCTGGCCCTGGCCGGTGTGTCCGACGCGGGCCGCGACGCGGACTTCCTGGGCATCGTGCGCTCTCGGCTTCCCTGGCTGCTCGTCAACCTGGTCACCGAGGCCATCGCGGTGACCGTGATCGCGCCGTTCCAGCCGATGATCGCCAAGATTGTCGTGCTCGTCATGCTGCTGCCGATCGTCTCCTCATTGGGCGGCAACGCCGGCACCCAGGCCCTGACGGTGGCGGTGCGCGCCATCGCCAGCAAGGAGCTGAACGCGGCCAACTCCATGCGCATCATAGCCCGCGAACTGGGGGTCGGCGTTATGAACGGCGCGGCAGTGGGGCTGATGCTCGGCGGCGGCCTCTACCTGTGGCAGCACGACTTCAAGCTATCGCTGGTGGTCTTCCTGGCGATCATCGCCAATCTGTTCGTCGCCGCGCTGGGCGGAATCCTGGCGCCGATCGTGCTCGACCGCGTCGGGCGCGACCCGGCAGTGTCGTCGTCGGTGGTGGTCACCTTCATGACCGACCTGTTCGGATTCCTCGCCCTTCTCGGCATCGCCGCGCTTATCCTGTTGTAAGGACAGGCCTAGTAGCATTCCGGCCCAGGAATTGCGGGCGGAAGTTCGCGCTTGTACGCGTTGCGTCAAACTGGGTCAGAGGGCATGCAGCCTCGCCATCGTGTCTCCCGAACCGCGATCGACCTGATCAAGCGGTTCGAGGGCTACCGCCGAACGGCCGCCCAGCTTCCCGACGGGCGCTGGACGATCGGCCATGGCCACACGCTCACCGCCCGGCAAGGCGCGGAGGTGTCGGCCGACGACGCCGAGGCCCTGCTGCTCTACGACCTCATCGCGATCAGTCACGCGCTGAACGGGGCGGTGTTCACGCCGCTGACCCAAAACCAGTTCGATGCGCTCTCGTCCTTCGTCTTCAACATCGGGCTGGACAATTTCCATCGCTCCAGCGTCCTGCGCCGGCTCAACGAGGGCGCGCCGATCCAGGCGGCCTGCGCCATGGAGCTATGGCGCAAGGCGGAAGTTGCCGGCGAACGGATTGTCATCGACGCCCTGGTGCGTCGCCGGGCCTGCGAGAAGACGCTATTCCTGACGCCGGAAGGCGACGCCTGGGTGCCGGCGCCGTCACCTGTGCTGAAGCCCCTGCTGGACTCTGACGCGTCCGGCCTGGTGCCGCACGAAGCGCCGGTCGAGGTGAGCGCCTCGATGGAGGGCGAAGAGATCGTCGTCCTGCGCGAAGGTCAGCCCACGCCGCCGCCAGCGCCGCCGGAAGACGAGGACCAGGGGCCGGCCACGTCCGCCGCGGAAGCGGTCACCGCGCGCCTTTCGACGCTTTTCCAGGAGCCGGGCGAAGAGCCCGCCGCCCTGCCGGGGTTCCTGCCGCTGGAAGACCCCATGCCCTCCTTCCTGCGGGCGCCCGAGGCCGCCGAGGACGAACCCGAGGAATTTGAGGAAGAACCCGCCGTCGATGACGACGAGCCGCGCGGCCGCGACCTGTTCGATCCTGCCCTGGCAGACGATCCGGCGGCCGACGGCGGCGAGCGGTCCGAGGCCGCCTTCGCGGAAGATGCGGACGACGAGCCCTCCCGGGGCCGCCTGGTCATCGATGACGCCGCGCCCTACGAATTCGTGCCGCCCGTGGTCCAACCGCTGCCGGCGCCGACACAGGGCGGCGTCCTGACCCTGGTGGCCTTGGCCGTGCTCGGGCTGGTCTTCTTCGGCGGCGGCATCTTCTGGGCGACCAACGCGCGGCCGGTGGCCAATTCCATCTGGCTGGGCCCACGCCTGGTGGGCGGCCTGGCCGGAATCGCCGGCGTCGGCTTTTTCGTGGTGGCGATCTACTTCCTGCTCGATCGACTGGGCCGCGTGTCCGAACGGCGAGCCCGCGATCGCCGCTAGCCTCTCTATCGCGAGCGGGGGCGACGCATGCTAAGCCGCGCCGCATGATCCCGAACCACGGACCCAGCCTGGAATTCGGCCTCGGCGAGACGGCTGACGCCATCCGCGAGACGACCGCCCGCTTCGCCGCCGACCGAATAGCCCCCATCGCGGCCGAGATCGACGAGACCAACACCTTCCCGCGCGCGCTGTGGCCGCAGATGGGCGAACTCGGCCTGCACGGCGTGACGGTCGAAGAGGACTATGGCGGCCTGGGGCTGGGCTATCTTGAGCACGTCGTGGCGATGGAGGAAGTTTCCCGCGCCTCTGCCTCGGTAGGCCTGAGCTACGGCGCCCACTCCAACCTCTGCGTAAACCAGATCCGCCGCTGGGGCTCCGAGGAGCAGAAGCGGCGTTACCTGCCGAAGCTGATCTCGGGCGAACACGTGGGTTCGCTCGCCATGAGCGAGGCCGGCAGCGGCTCGGACGTGGTCTCGATGCGCCTCGTGGCCCGCAAGATCGGCGACCGCTACGTGCTGAACGGGACCAAGTTCTGGATCACCAACGCGCCGCACGCCGACACCCTGGTCGTCTATGCCAAGACCGACCCCGAGGCGAATGGGAAGGGCATCACCGCCTTCCTGATCGAGAAGGGCATGAAGGGCTTCAGCGTGTCGAAGAAGCTCGACAAGATGGGCATGCGTGGCTCCGACACCGCCGAACTGGTGTTCGAGGACTGCGAGGTCCCGGCCGAGAACGTCATGGGTCCCGAGAACGGTGGCGTGGGCGTGCTGATGAGCGGGCTCGATTATGAGCGCGCCGTGCTGTCGGCCGGGCCGCTCGGCATCATGCAGGCCTGCCTGGATGTCGTGCTGCCCTACGTCCGCGAGCGCAAGCAGTTCGGAAAGCCGATCGGCAGCTTCCAGCTCATGCAGGGCAAGGTCGCCGACATGTACGTCGCGCTGAACTCGGCGCGCGCCTACGTCTATGCCGTGGCCAGGGCCTGCGACGCGGGCATGACCACCCGCTTCGACGCCGCCGGCGCGATCCTGATGGCGTCGGAGAACGCCGTGCGCGTGAGCCTCGAGGCCGTGCAGGCCCTGGGCGGCGCGGGCTACACCAAGGAATACCCGGTGGAGCGCCTGGTGCGCGACGCCAAGCTCTATGACATCGGCGCCGGCACCAACGAGATCCGGCGCTTCCTGATCGGACGGGAGCTGATCGGCGGATGAGGGCTCTGGGGGCCATCCTGCTGGCGGCCTTGGTGCTCGCCGGCTGCGCCACCGTCCCGCCCGGGCCGCCATGCCCGACGGGCCAGGAGCGGATGCGCACGGCCCAGCTCTTCTTCGGCCGCAACATCGGCGGCAAGGCCTCGGTCAGCGAGGCCGATTTCCGCAAGTTCGTGGACGAGGAGATGACGCCGCGGTTCCCGGACGGCCTGACCGTGCTGGACGCCGGCGGCCAATGGCGCGGCGACGAGAACCGCCTGATCCGCGAAGCCTCGAAGGTGGTGCTGATCGTCCTGCCGCCCAGGCGCGGCGCCGCTGACAACCTGCAGGCGGTGAGGGCCGCTTACAAGGCGCGCTTCCACCAGGAATCGGTGCTCCTGATCACCCAGGCGGCCTGCGTTTCGTTCTAGAGCACGATGAGTTTTGATGGAATCATCAAAACTCTGAATCGTGCTCGCAAGTCCAAGCGACGACCCTGTTCTCCCCGTTTTAATGGTTTCCATCAAAACGGGACAGGGTCTAGGCGCCGGCGCACATGCGAAGGGCCGCCGGAGAACTCCGACGGCCCTTCCACCGGGTGCGTGGCCGGCAAGCTCGGGGGAGAGCCTCTCCAGAGCCGGCTGCGCTGCTCCGGCGTAAGCCTAGCGACGGACCGAGGCGCCGCCGCTGGCGGAGGCGTCGGCCGAGGCGTGCGGCGTCGAGCTGATCGAGGCCGATCCCGAACCCTGGGCCGAGCCGCCGGCCTCGACGGGCCGGGTCTGGACCTGGCTGGAGCCAGCGGCCTGGCCGCCGGCGGCGACGCCCCGGTCGGCTGCTGAGGTCGCCTGCTGCTGAGCCTGGCTGGCGAGCGCGGCGCCGTTTTCGGCGGCGCCGGCCGCCGTCGCTTGCCCGGTTGCGGCCGCACTCGCCGCCGCGCCCTTCGCCTTGCGGGCGGCGGAGCGTGAAACGCCCACGCCGCGCGAGGTCGTGTCGCGCAGGTGACCCGTCAGGTCCGGCTGGGCGCCGAAGGCCCCTGAGCCGGCCAGCGAGCCGCCGAGCCCGCCAGAAAGACCGCCAGAGAGGCCGCCCGGACCGGACAGGCCTCCCGTCAGGCCGCCCGTCAGGCCTCCGGCAAGGCCGCCCTGACCGCCGAGGATCTGAGCATCGGCTGCGCCGGCGCATGAGAGGCTCGCGGCCAGAATGCCGGCCAGAAGGATCGAGGTCTTACGCATGGAAGGTCTCCTGTCGTTGCGAAGCTATCGACAGGTCCAACGACCGACTTTCGCCGTTTCATCCACCGGCCGGCGGATTTTTCAGCGCCGCCGCGCGATCCTGGCCGGATCGGTGCGCACGTCCTCGCCGACTAGGCCGCGCCCGTAGATCGGGTCCGGGCCGGGGACGCCCAGATCGACGGCCTGCCGCGCGAGGATGTCCAGCGCCGCCGCAGACCCGCTGCGGGCCTGCAGGATCGCCAGGCGGCCGGCGACGACCGGGGCGGCGAACGAAGTGCCGCGCACCGCGACCAGGCCGCCGGTCACGCCCGCCGCCGCCATGTCGGCGCCCGGGGCGGAGAAATCCACATGCCCGCTGCGCCCGGCTTCCGGCAGCACATGGCGCGCGGCGTCGACGCCGGTGACGGCCACGACGCCGGGATAGGCCGCGGGATAGAGCGGCGGCGCGGCGGGTCCATCATTGCCGACCGGGGCCACCACGAGCACGCCCTTGGCGATGAGCGCGCGCACGGATGCCCCGAGCAGCAGGTTGGGCGGGCCGACCAGGCTGATGTTGACGACCGGCGCCTTGTCTTGCGCGAGCCAGTCCAGGGCGGTGGCGATGGCCTGGGCGGAGCCCCCGGCGGGCGTCGGGCCATAGACGTCCGCCACCAATAGCGTGGCCCCGGGCGCCGCGCCGTGGAAGCGGCCCGCCGCGCCTGAAATCAGCGACGCCACGGCGGTGGCGTGGGCCGTGACGCGCGCCCCGCCGGGCGCGAATGCCCGCTGGATCAGGCGCACCCCGGAGAGCGCCGGACGGCTCGCCGCCGCGGATCCATCCACCATTCCCACCTTCAGGCCCCGGCCGTCGGCGCCCGCCGTTCCACCCGCCGTCCTCGTCGCGCCGGGGGTTTCGTCCACGGCGCCGGCCGCCTGATAGAGATGGTCGAAATCATACTGGCCGGCCGGGTCGAGCTCGCGCAGGCGGCGGATCGCCTCGACCGCCGACAGCCCCTTCGGCAGACCAAGCACGGCCGTCTTCAAGCCAAGGGACCGCAAACCGACCTGGGCGCGAACGGTGAAGCCCGCGCGGCGCAGCCTGTCGAGAGTGTCGCGGTCCACGTCTATGGCCAGCGCCTCGCCGCGCACCACCGGCTGGCCGTGGTCGTCGGCCTCCACCAGCCCCGAGTGCTCGCGCAGCAGCCGCTCCACGGTAAGGCGCCGGACGTCGTTCAATGCGCCCGAGACCAATTGGTCCGCGGCGCCCGCGACCTGCGACGCCGGCTCGGCCAGGGCGCTCGGCGGGACGGGCCGAGCCGGGAGCACGGTGCGCGGAACGCCGCCCAGCCCTGCCGGCAAGCCACTCGGGAGTCCACTTGGGATACCGACGGGCAGCCCGCCGCCGAGGATCTGGCCGGCCGCCGGCGCGCCCCAGGCAAGCACGGCGGCGAGGCCGAGCGCGCTCAGGGATTTCCAGACTCGGCGTTCAGGCGTCATCGTGAACTCATGAAACTCGGCCTTGGCCACGGCGGGCCTTGGAATGGACCCATGGATGAAACGCGCCGGTCGGCTCGTTACATCCTTCGAGACGAAGGTAATCCTTGAACGCCTTTGAGCGCGAGATCGTCGAGTTGCTGCCGCGCCTGCGCAGGCTGGGGCGGGTGCTGACCCGCGCGCCGGCCGACGCCGACGACCTGGTCCAGCTCACGGTGGAGCGGGCGCTGGCGCGGCGCGCCCAGTGGCGCGCGGGGACCCGCCTGGATAGCTGGATGTTCCGGATCATGAAGAACGCCTGGATCGATGAGAGCCGCGCCCGCGCCCGCCGCGGCGAGGTCTTCGCCCCCGAGGAGGAGGGCGAGCGGGCCGGGGCCGACGGCGCTGCCGCCATGGAGGCTCGTCTCGCCGCGCGGGAGGTGGAAGGGGCCATGGCGCGGCTGCCGCCGGACCAGCGGATAGCCGTGGCGCTCGTGCTGGTGGAGGGCCTGTCCTACCAGGAGGCCGCCGAGGTGCTGGAGATCCCGCCAGGCACCCTCACCAGCCGCCTTGTGCGCGGACGCGCGGCTCTGTTGGCGCAGATCGGGGGGGCCGTGCGATGACGTCCGAAGAGCGGCTCATCGCCTATGTCGATGGTGAACTGTCCGGCGCGGACCGCGCGGTGTTCGAAGCCGAGATGGCGGCAGATCCGGATATTGCGGCGCAGGTCGCTGCCCATCGCCGCCTCGCCCGGAGCATTGCCGGCGCCTACGCCCCGATCCTGGACGAACCCGTTCCGTCCCACCTCGCGGCCTTGGCCGCCGCCGCCAACGATCGGAACACGGGAGGGCGGCCCGGCCTGCCGCAGTGGGCCGCCATGGCGGCGTGCCTGGCCCTGGGTGTGCTGGTCGGGCGGATGTTGTGGCCGGAACAGGGGCCGCTCGTGGCGCGAGGCGGCGTGCTGATCGCCCGCGGAGACCTCGACAAGGCGCTGACCACCCGGCTGGCCGCCGAGGGTGGCGCGATCCGCGTGGGCCTGACCTTCAAGGCGCGGGACGGCGGCTACTGCCGCACCTTCGCGAGCGCCGCCGATCACCTCGCCGGCCTGGCCTGCCGCCGCGATGGCCGTTGGGCCGCGCAGGTCACCAGCGCCTGGAACCCGCAGCCCACCGCCGGCTATCGCACGGCCGCCAGCGCCACGCCGCCCGCCGTGCTGGCGGCGGTGGACGCCACGATCGCAGGCGAGGCCCTGGACGCCGCCGCCGAGCGGGCGGCCCGTGACGGGGGCTGGAGGAACTGACCGCTACTCGCCCGGGCGGTAGCGTCGCTCGATATGGCCGGCAAGCTGGTCCGGATAGAAATAGACCTCGCGCAGGTCGCCGCTCGCATAGCGGCCCGCCTCGTCGTTGAAGTGCTTCGAGCCGGGATGACCGCTCTCGCCGCCGGCCGTGACCGCCCGCGCGCGGACCCGGTCGCCGAATTCCACCACGGCCACGAAACTGTTGCCGCTGGAGCCATAGTATTTCTTCGTGTCCGGGTAGCGCTTGGCGCCGAAGGAGGCCAGCGATCCCCACTGCGCCGAGGTGAAGGGCGCGGGAATGCTCGGCTTGGCGTCGTCGAAGTGCTGGACGATGTCGTCGTTGATCCGTTGGAAGCGGTTGATGTCGCCCCACCGCACCTTCCAGGTTCCGAAGTCCTGGATCAGGCGATCGGCCGCCTCGGCCAGCGCCTGCAGCTTTTCGTCCGGCGACGCGCGCTCGGCCATGTAGTCGTAGGGTTTCATGCCGGCCGCCTTGGCCGCGGGCGTCGTCTCGGCCCACAGCGCCTCGCCCCAGCCCACCGCCGTGGTGGTCGGAACCGAGTCCGCCGCCCAGTGGAAGTCCCAGGCGCGCAAGGCCGCGATCGGCGCGCGCAGCTTCGCCTTCAGCGGATCGTCGGCGGGCGCGGCGTCATAGGCTGCGACCAGGCCCGGGACCATCCGCTCGAACGCCGGCAGCCAGGGGTCGAAATCGGCGTCGATCACCCGTTGGATGGTGAAGTCCTTGCGCGCGCTCAGCACCCGGATCGCGTGCGGTGTGCGCGGATTGGAGCCGGCCTGGTCCATGTAGCGCGGGAAGGCGCTTTGCCGCGGACTGTCGGCAGCCGCCGCGCGCCACGGACTGTCGTTGGAATTGTAGACCCAGCCGGCCTTGGGGTTGATCACGTTGGGCATGTCGCCGAGGGGCGTCATGCCGCGCCAGCCGGTGGCGGGGTTCGACCCGTCGACGGGCTTGGTGTAGTCGAAGCGGTCGTCGCGCCTGGGCATGAACTGCGGCAAGAGCAGGGCGGTCTCGCCCTTGGAGTCGGCGAAGAGGGTGTTGTTCGAGGAGTTGGCGTCGAGTTCGGAGACCTTCAGGAACGCGGCCAGGTCGTGGGTCTTGGTGCGGCCGAAGGACTGCTCCAGCGCCTCGATCGGCTTGTTCATCAGCGAAACGGTGATCCACTTGTCACCGTCCGAGCGAACCACGGGACCATGGTGCGAGCGGTACACCGTGAATGTCTGGGACGCCATGCCGCCGTCCGGCGTCCGATAGGGGACGGTGATTTTCGATATTTTGAACGGTATGAACTCGGGCCCGTAAGCGTAGTAGGGTCGGCCCTCGGGGTTCTCGCGCGATGTACTGGGTTCGCCGGGCTCAAGGTAAGTGAGCCATTCCGCGAACTCGTCGACCGTGTCCGCCCCCGTCGAGGTGTGCATCCAGCCGGCGTCTTCATTGAAGCCCTGGTAGACGAAGATCTGCCCCCGGGTGACTGCGCCATAGGCGTTCAGCCCCTCGTCGCTGGTCATCTGCAGCTCGGAGCGGAAGAAGAACGAGGTGTGCGGGTTGATCAGCAGCAGGGCATGCCCGCCCTCAGTGATCGAGGGCGATATCGCGAACCCGTTCGAGCCGGACGGCTCCTTGAACGCCAGGGCCTCGTCGTCCGACAGGGCGGCGGTCCGCTGTGCGCCGTAGAAGGCCTCGAGCTCAGGCAGTGAGATGCGCTCGATGTCGCCGCCGATGCTGCCCTCGGTGAAGCTCAGCGCCATCCACGGCTCGAAATGGCGGATCACCCGAGGCTTCACCCTCGGATGGGTCGCCAGATAGTAGTTCAGCCCGTCCGCCCAGGCGTCCATGAGCGCCCGCAGCCCGGCGGGGCTCTGCGCGTATTTCGCCTTCAGGTCAGCGGGATCGATGAACAGCCGCTGGCGCAGGTCCTTCCAGATCGCCGCATGACCTTCGGCTTCGGCGGTGCGGCCGAGGGCTGTGATGTAGTTGGTCTCCACTCGATTGAAGTCGTCCTCGGCCTGGGCGTAGATCATGCCGAAGACGGCCTGCGCGTCGGTCTTGCCGTGGACGTGGGCGATGCCCCAGTCGTCGCGCACGATGTTTACCTGCGCGGCCTCGGCCTTCAGCCGGGCCATCTCGCCAGCGGGCTTCGCCTGCGCGGGCAGGGCGACCGCAAGGCCGATCAGCAGCAAGGCGCCCGATATCAGCATTCCGTCCCCCGATGTCCGGCGCGGCTGCCGCGCGCGCCCAGGCATCGGCAAGCCCGGTCGAAAATGCAACCCCGAGGACGACACCCATGACATGCGAAGGGCCGCCCCATCGCTGGGACGGCCCTTCCATAGTCGGACCGCAGAGCGGTTCGCGACCCTGCCTTTTAGCGTTGTAGGCTAGGCGCGGACCCCGCAAGCGGAGGTCCAGGTCACGGTCGCCGATCCACGGCTTTCACTATGAGACACTGGATCACCTCCTTTCAGTTGCTGAGCAAGGACGCTCAATATGGGTCGCTTCGGGGCGCGGCGCAAACGTCGCCTTGGGAGCTTCAGGCAGTCTGCGGCGCGTGTGACTTTTGCGCCGCCAGTTCCTGCAGGCTCGGGCGGCGGCGCAGGGCCTGGACAGGGCGATCCAGCTTGTCGAGGGCCTCGATCATCGCCCGGTAGCCCTCGGCCACCGCGGGGTCGTAGGCGCTGAAGTCGCGGATCTCGACCTTGGACACGTCCGGGGTCACCAGCACGTCGGTCGCCTCTCGGGCGGCGCTGAGGTCGCGCGAGGTCGAAACCGTCGCCGCGCGCATCAGCAGCGAGACGATGGGCGGGCCCTTGCGCCACTGGCCGGACCAGATCCACCTCCAGACGGAGGCGGGCCGCGCCACGTCGTCGGCGGTGATGCTGCGCCCGGCGGTCACGTCGACGCCGACGATGGGGCCGAGCTGGCTGATCCGCATCACGTCGGCGGGGAAGTTCTTCATCACCGCCCCGTCGACCAGCACATTGTTGTGGTCGGTGGCCGGCGGCAGGATCCCCGGCAGGGAGATCGAGGCCCTGAGCGCCTTCCGCAGCAGCCCGCGGCGATGCATCTGGTAGGCGCCGGTGGTCAGGTTCGACGACAGGCAGAAGAACGGCAGCCACAGGTCGGCGATCTGGACCTCGCCGAAATGGTCCGCCAGCCGTTCGTTGACCTTCATGCCGTGGGTCATGGCCAGCAGCGGCACGGCGATGTCGTCGAGCGGGCTGGTGGTGACGAAGGCCTCGCGGATGCGCCGCTCCATCTCCGCGTCGTCCCAGCCCATGGCGACGCCGGCGGCGACCACCGCGCCCATCGAGACGCCGCCCACGAAGTCGATGGGCACGCCGCGCTCGCGCAGCGCCCGCACCGCGCCGATGTGGGCGTAGGCGCGCGCGCCGCCTCCGGAAAGCACCAGCCCCACCGACTGGCCCGTCAGGATCCGCGCCATGCGCGCGATGTCGCCGTCATGGTCGCGGCGCAGGTGGAAGAGCCGCGCCGGTCTGGCGACGTCCAGCCAGGCCTCGGAGCCGGCCGGGCGGCTGGTGTCGGGCGGGTGCAGCAGGATCAGGTCGACGAGCTGCTGGGCCTGCAGCGGCGAGGCCAGGGCCGCCGCCGCGCCCGCTCCGGATTTCGGTGGGTTGCGGTCGCCGCGGCCCACATGGAACAGCCGGTCCACCTGGCGGGCGACTAGGTGGCGCCATCCGGAATCGGGCGCCTCGGCGACATAGAGGACGAAGTCGTGGGTGCGCTCCACGTCGGAAAACCACTCGGTGGGCGCGCTCTGCACCTCCGAGCCGATGGCGGTCACCGAATAGCCGAGCCCGGCGATCTCGCGCGCCACCCGGTCGATCAGCGGCCGCAGCAGGCCCGAGCCCAGGGCGATGAAGCCAAATACCGAAGGCTCGCCCACGCCGCCGCGCGTCACCGCCTGGCGGCTGCGCAGCATCATCAGCTTGGCGAGCTCGATCATCACCGAGGTGTCGGCCTCGCAAGCCTCCAGGAAGACATCGCGCGGCACCGCGATGATTTCGCTGTCTCGCAGGGCCACCACGTCGGCGGAATGCGGGGCGTCGGCGATCAGCGACATCTCGCCGGCCGGCTCGCCCGGGCGGATCACGCCCAGGAACTGGACGTCGTGGCCGGGTTCGCGCCGGAACGCGCCCAGCCGCCCGGCGCGGACATAGTAGAGCTGGTCGGAGGCGTCGCCCGCCGAGAACAGTGTCTGGCCGCCGGGCAGGGAGAACCACACCGCCTCCTGCTGGACGCGCGCCTGGCTGAACAGGCGCGCCAGCGCCGAGTCGTCGGGAATGTCGGGCAACACGGACACGGGACGGGAGCCTAGCTTGGCGCAAGAGTCGGAGCTATGGCGTAGGCGTGGCGCCGCGAGGCCCTCTCGGGCGTTTTGTGCAGGCGCGCCACAAGGAGCCCCGCATGCCGAATCCTATCGCCGATCCCCTGGTCGAGGTTCCCGATACCAGCCCGACGACCGATCTGGTGCGTATCGAGGCGACGCAGGACGGCGCGGTCACGGTGATGTTGCACCGTCCGCAGCGGAAGAACGCCTTCAACGCCGACCTCATCTCCGCGCTGTCGGAAGCCTTCGAGACGCTGCGCGGCGCCGAGGGCGTGCGCGTGGTCTTCCTGCGCGGCGAGGGCGGGACCTTCAGCGCCGGGGCCGACCTGGACTGGATGCGCGAGGCCGTCGAGCGCACCGAAAGCGACAACCGTGAAGACGCCTACGCCATGGCCCATATGCTGAAGCAGCTCTGGGACCTGCCGCAGCTCACCGTGGCCCTGGTCGAGGGCGGCGCCTTCGGCGGCGGGGCCGGCGTGGCGGCCGCCTGCGACCTGGCCGTCGCCACGGCCGACGCCCGGTTCGCTTTTTCCGAGGTGAAGCTCGGCCTGATCCCGGCGACCATCAGCCCCTATGTGGTGGCCGCCATCGGCCCCAGGACCGCGCGCGGCCTCTTCGCCACCGGCCAGGTGTTCGACGCCGAGCACGCGCTGCGCATCGGCCTGGTCGGCGAGGTCGTGGCCGACGCCGCCGCGCTGGCCGCCGCCCAGGCGCGGATCGCGACCGACAGCCTGGCCTGCGCGCCCGGCGCGGTGGCCGACGCCAAGCGCCTGGCCACCGACGTCTACGCCCGGAAGATCGACCACGGGCTGATGGAGGAGACGGCCCGGCGGATCGCCGAAGCGCGGGTCAGCGGCGAAGGCCAGGAAGGCGTCCGCGCCTTCCTCGAACGCCGCAAGCCGGACTGGGCGCCCGGCGCGGACTGAGGCCCCGCGCCCCACTGGTCAAACGCCCGGACGCGCCCTAATCCAGAGCCATGGCCCTGCACATGATCAAGCTCTGCGTCGGCGCGGCGACCGTCGAGGATCTGCTCGAATGGCGCCGGACGCATGACGAGCCTCATGGCCACTGGATCATGCGCACCCGCCAGACGCCCAAGCGCGCGGCGGAGATGATCGACGGCGGCTCGCTCTATCGGGTCTTCAAGGGCGTGATCCTCTGCCGCCAGGCGATCCTCGACGTGAACACGGTGGGCGAGGGCATCAATGCGCGGTGCGAGGTGAGGCTGGACGAAACGCCGGTGCGGGTGGCGCCGACGCCCCGGCGGGCCTTCCAGGGCTGGCGCTACCTGGAGCCGAGGGATGCGCCGCCCGACCTGCCGGTCGACAGCTTCGGCGACATCCCGACCGAGCTCGCCCGCCAGCTTCGTGAAGTGGGCGCCTGGTAGAGCTTCCATCCACAGGCCGCGTCGTCGGGTAGCGTTGACGCTTCATTTACCAAGGCGCTCCCTAGCGTCGTGTGAGTCGGCGTTCGCCGACCCTTGAGGAGTTTCTGAAAATGCCGCAGGCCAGCGTCATCGTGGTCGGCAACGAGAAGGGCGGGGCGGGCAAGTCCACGATCGCCATCCACACCGCCACCGCGCTGATGCACGCCGGCGCCAGCGTGGCGGTGCTCGACCTGGACCTGCGCCAGCAGTCCACCGCCCACTTCTTCGCCCACCGCCGGGCCTGGCTCGACGCCAATTCCGCGGTCGCCCCGATGCCGGTGGACCAGCCGCTCACCGACCAGGCCGCGATGCTCGCCAGGGCGGGCGAGGTCGAGGCCCTGGCACGGTTCGAGGAGGCCTTCGCCTATGCCAGCGAGGCGGCCGATTTCGTGCTGATCGACACGCCCGGCAGCGACACGGCGATCAGCCGCGCGGCCCACGGCTTGGCCGACCTGATCGTCACCCCGATGAACGACAGCTTCGTCGACTTCGATATGCTGGGCGTCGTCGATCCCGTCACCCTCGAACTCAAGCGTCACAGCCTTTATTCCGAAACCGTCTGGAACAGCCGCAAGGCGCGCGCCGTGAAGGACCGCAAGACCATCGACTGGGTGGTCCTGCGGAACCGCCTGGCGCCCACCGAGGCGCGCAACCGCCGCCGCCTGGACGAGCGGGTGGAGACGCTGTCGCGCAAGGTGGGCTTCCGCATCGGCCCAGGCCTGCGCGACCGGGTGATCTACCGCGAGCTCTTCCCGTTCGGCCTGACCGTGGCCGACCTGTCGCCCAGGATCCGGCCCGTGGCCATGTCGCTGCAGCACGTGGCGGCGCGCCAGGAACTGCGCGCCCTGATGACGGCGCTCGGGCTTTCGGGGTTCTCGGACGGCGAGCAGATCGCCGCGGAATAGGTCATGCTCTATCTCGCGCTCGGGGCCGCGATCCTCTGGCTCCTGGTCGGCCTCGGCCGCGGGCGGATGGTCTTCAAGCGTCGCGAGTGGCGGCTGCTGTCCGGCGGTTTTGCGATCGCCGCCTTCGCCGCCGCCGCCTATGTCGGCCTGCGCGGCGCCTGGGAGATCGCGATCGTCCTGCTGGTGTTGGGCCTGTGGCTGGTGACCACGGCGCGGATCAACGCCAAGCGGATCTTCGTGCCTCGCCCGAGCCGCATGAGCCTCGACGAAGCGCGGTCGGTCCTGGGCGTCGGCCCTGACGCTACGACCGAGGAAATCCAGGCCGCCTACAACCGCCTGATCCGCGTGGCGCACCCGGACAAGGGCGGCACGACGGGCCTGGCCGCGCAGCTCAACGCCGCGCGGGACCGCCTGTTGAAGGGGTGAGCGCTCAGCTCGGCTCGAGGACCAGGCAGGCGAGGCGCTTGGCCTTCATGGCGCGGCAGGCGTCGCGGGCGTCGCTCTCGCTGAAGCCGGTGAACACGGCCTTGTAGCGGCGTCCGTCCTTGTCCGTGCCGCCGGTCGCGCCGTCGAACTTCTCGCCGAAGCGCTTTTCGACGAAGGCAATCTGCCGGTGCGCGTCCTTGGACGAATGGAACTCGCCGACCTGCACGGCCCACCTGGCCTTGGCGGCCTTCTTGGCCTTCGCGGGCTTGCGGGACTCGGCGACGTTGATCTTTCCAGCCTTGGCCGCGGGAGCCGAGGTCAGCTCGATCGTCAGGCCGGCCTGGTCGCCATCGCCCTGTTCCACAGGCGCGCGCACCACCGGGCCCGAAAGCTCCGGCTCGAAGAGGTTCTGCGCCACGGTGATCTTCTCGCCCATGGCGCGGCGACGAATGACGTCGAAGCCGGTGAGCAGCAGGTCCTCGGCGTTCTGGTCGCGCGCGACGCGGGTCGGCCCGCCCAGGACAACCACGATCAGGCGGCGATTGTCGCGCACGCCGGAGATCGCGATATTGAAGCCCGAGGCGTTGGTGAAGCCGGTCTTCAGGCCATCGACGCCCGGACCCAGCAGGTGGTTGTGGCTGTTGATCTGGCGGCCACGGAAGTCGAAGCCTTCCAGGCTGAAGAAATGATAGTATTGCGGGTAATCCCGCATCACCGCCCGCGACATGATCGCGATGTCGCGCGCCGTGGAGACGTTGCGGCTGTCCGGCAGGCCGTTAGCGTTGGAGAAGTGGGTGTTCTGCATGCCCAGTTCCTGGGCGCGCAGCGTCATCAGGGCGGCGAAGCGGCTTTCGGTGCCGGCCAGCTTTTCACCCATCGCCACCGCGGCGTCGTTCGCCGAGAGCGTGGTCATCGACTCGATGGCCTGGAGCACGGTGATGGAATCGCCCGCGCGCACGCCGAGCTTCGAGGGCGCTTGAGCCGCGGCGTGCGGCGAGAAGACCACCGGATCGTCCATGTGGATCTTGCCCGCCGCCAGGGCTTCGAAGGTGAGGTAGAGCGTCATCACCTTGGTGATCGAAGCGGGGTAGCGCGGACTGTCCTCATGCTTGGCGTACAGCACTTCGCCGGTCTTCGCGTCGACGACCATGGCGGCATACTTCGTCTGCGAAGCGAGCAGGTTACGGAAATAGGGAATCTCGGCGCTCGCCGGCGTTGCGACGGAACCAAACAGGGTTATGGCAGCCAGACCTAACGCTAGGAACAGGCGGCGGGCGTGCTTGATCATGCTTCGTCCGTCGAATCAGTGACTTGAAGCAGCGCCTGGCCGCCCCGTGAATCTGCCTACCATGACAGCCAGACCCTTGCTTGAGAGTAAACAGGAGTTGAACGGCGAAATTGTCGCGCCTTGGCCGTGAGCCGGGCGGATCGGGCGCGGAGCGGCGTCATGGAAATGTTGCACTGCACAAAAAAACGTTGACTGCTGCATTGCAGCATGGCACAACCCAACAGCGTTCACCTAACTCGCGCCCCGAATCCATTCGACCGCTGGCGTTCCCCCGCGCCGCACATCAGGAGATCAGCCATGGCCGCCGCTGCCGCCACCACCGACGCCGTGAAGTCCACCGTCGACCAGTTCACCGCCGCCTCGAACACCGTCTTCAAGGACGGCGTCGAGAAGACGCTTGCCGCCCTCAACGAAGCCAACGGCGTTTCCAAGAAGAACCTGGAAGCCGTCGTCGCCTCGGTGACCGCCGCCACCAAGGGCGCCGAAGCCCTGGGCGCGCAGGCCATGGCCTATTCGAAGACCTCCTTCGAAGCCCAGGTCGCCGCCGCCAAGTCGCTGGCCGGCGCCAAGAGCGTGCAGGAGGTGGTCGAACTCCAGACTGCCTTCGCCAAGACCGCGCTGGAAGGCTACATGGCCGAGATGGGCCGCATGTCCGAGACGGTCTCCGCCTCGGTGAAGGACAGCATGAAGCCGCTGAACGAGCGCGTGACCGCCATGGTCGAGCGCCTGCAGGCCGCTCGCTAAGAATTCCGCGTACGGCCTTCGGGCCGATGGAAGTGATGGCCCGGGGCGGCAATGCCCCGGGCCTTTTCGCGTCCGGCCTGCGAATGACCGCCGCGCCCATCGGCTGAGTGGATTCCGCGCCAGCGGAGCGCTAGACCTGGGGCCATGTCCCAGATCGAAGACCGACTGGCCGCCGCGGGCATCGTCCTGCCGCAGCCGAACCCGCCCGTCGCCAACTACGTGCCGTTCGTGCGTCACGGCGATGTGATCCACATCTCCGGCCAGGTGTCGGTCGACGGCTCCGGCGGGATCAAGGGCGTGGTGGGCGAGGACGTCGACGCCGAAACCGCCAAACGCGCCGCCCGGCTGTGCGGGATCAACCTGATCGCCCAGATGCGCGCGGCCTGCGAGGGCGACCTCGACCGCGTGGTGCGGGTGGTCAAGCTGGGCGGCTTCGTCCAGGCGGGCCCGCGCTTCTTCGAGATCCCGGCGGTGGTGAATGGCGCCTCGGACCTGATGGTCGAGGCGTTCGGCGACGCCGGACGCCATTCCCGCTCGGCGGTGGGCGTCTACCGCCTGCCGATGAACTTCGCGGTGGAGGTCGACGCGGTGGTGGCGATCTCGTGACCGACCGGCTGGCCACGACGCGGTTCGGCGAGGCCTGGGAGCGGCTCTTCCACCCGGCGATCGCGCATCGTGGCCTATGGAGCCCTGACGGGCCGCCGGAGAATTCCCTCGCCGCGTTCCAGGCCGCCTGCGTCGCCGGCTACGGCATCGAACTGGACATCCAGCTCTCGGCCGACGGCGAGGCCATGGTCTTCCATGACGACGACCTGGAACGGATGACCGGGGCTCCCGGGCGCCTGGGCGACCGCACCACGGCGGAGCTCGCGGAGTTGCGGCTCAAAGGGACCGACGAACGCATTCCGACGCTTACGGAGACGCTCGCGTTTGTGGGCCGCCGCGCCATGGTCCACGTCGAGCTCAAGACCCCTTACGGCCGGGTCGGACCCCTGGAGCAGCGCGCGCACGAAATCCTGATCGACCACGCCGGCCCGGTCTGCGTCATCGGCTTCAATCCCTATTCGCACGCCTGGTTCGCCGATCGGTTCCCCGGTGTCCTGCGCGGCCTCGACAGCTATTCCTACAAGCGCGCGCCGCAGATGGCCGAGGCGCAGCGCGAAAGCTTCGCCAAGCTCGAGCACGTGGCCATCGCCAAACCGAACTTCCTGGCGCTCGGCCTCGACATGCTGCCGAGCGAGCGCGCCGCGGCCCTGCGCGCCCAGGGCCTGCCGATCGTCGCCTGGACGGTCCGCGAACCGGCCCAGTGGGACGCGGTCCGCGACGGTTGCGACAACCTGATCTTCGAGGGGTTCGCCCCTTGAACAAGCCGGTGGCCGCCACGCTGAAGCCGGCGGTCAAGGTCTGCCGGCGGGTCGCGGAGATCGGCCGCGAGGCCTGGGACGCCTGCGCGCGCAATCGCGCCTACGCCGGCAATCCCTTCATCCGCTACGACTTCCTGGACGCTCTGGAGCAGTCGAACAGCGCCGTCGAACGCACCGGCTGGGGGCCACAGCACCTGGCCATCGAGGACGAGGCAGGCGAGGTCGCCGCCGTTATGCCGCTCTATCTGAAGTCCCACAGCCAGGGGGAATACATCTTCGACCACGCCTGGGCCGACGCCTACGAGCGGGCAGGGGGCCGGTATTATCCGAAGCTTTTGTCGGCGGCGCCGTTCACGCCGGCCACCGGGGCGCGGATGCTTGCGCGACCGGAAGTCGACGAGGACGAAGCGCGGCGTTTCCTGCTGGGTGGCGCGCTGACGCTCTGCGAGCGCTACGGCGCCTCATCCTTCCACGTGAATTTCCCGACGCAGGACGAGTGGCGCTGGATGGGCGAGCAGGGCCTCGCGCTGCGCGAAGGCCAGCAATACCACTGGGAGAACCGCGGCTACGCCACATTCGACGACTTCCTGGGCGCGCTCTCCTCGGGCCGCCGCAAGACCATCCGGCGCGAACGCCGCGACGCCGCCGAGGGCCTCGAGATCCTCTGCCTGACCGGCGCGGAGATCGGTGAGGAGCACTGGGACGCCTTCTTCGGCTTCTACATGGACACCGGCTCGCGCAAGTGGGGCCGCCCCTACCTCAGCCGTCCGTTCTTCTCGATGCTCGGCGAGCGCATGGCCGACCGCGTGCTGCTGGTCATGGCCCGGCGAGATGGGCGCTGGATCGCCGGCGCGCTCAACCTGATCGGCGACGACGCGCTGTTCGGCCGCAACTGGGGCTGCGTCGAGGACGTGCCGTTCCTGCATTTCGAGCTTTGCTACTACCAGGCGATCGACTGGGCGATCGGCCACGGCCTGGCCCGCGTCGAGGCCGGCGCGCAAGGCCAGCACAAGATCGCCCGAGGTTACCTGCCCCGGCCGGTCTACTCCGCCCACTACATAGCCGACCCGGCCCTACGCGGCCCCGTCGAACGCTTCGTGGCCCAGGAACGCCAGGGCGTGGAGCACGAGATGGAATGGCTGGCGGAGGAATACTCGCCGTTTAAACAATGACTTCCTTTCCCAAGAAGTGGGAGAGGGGACCGTCCGCCGAAGAGCGGATGGTGGAGAGGATAAGCCTCATGCGGAGCCTGTCGGTCAGCCGAGATCCGCTCCCCGCAAGACCACGATCCCTTGCGCCGTCATGAGGCCGCTTGCCCTTTCCACCACTCGCTCTGCGGCGAGCGGTCCCCCTTTCCCGTAGGCGGGAAAGCAAAATCAGGACCTCTCCCAGGCCTGCTTCAGGAGCGCCTCGAGCGACGCCTCCACCTGATCGGGCGAGGTCAGCAGCATCTGGCCCTTCAGCCGGTCGCCCCAGCTTTCGCTCTTGCCGCGAGGCGAGAGGCGCGGGTCCGCCGAAGGTTCGACCGCGAAACCCACCATGGCGTGGCCGCCCTTCACCGGGCGCGCGGCCGCCATCTGCACCTTGCGCGACCATGCGGTGAACGACTTGCGCTGGCCGGTGGTGATGTCGGGCAGCTTCGCGACGGCCGCCTCCAGCGCCTTGAGGATCGCCTCCGATGCGGGGTCTTTCCAGAGCGCCGCGCGCAACGGGCCCTCGTCGTCCCAGCGGATCTCCGAAGGGAAGGCGACGGAGAGCACGTGGGCCGCGCGATTTATCCCGAGGCCATGATGTTCGCGCAGCCAGTCGGCCCGGGCTTTCGGCTTGTCGTGAGGGCAGGTCCGGGCGATCGCCACCCATTCATCCAGCGTCTTGCCGGTGTCGCGCTCCAGGCTCGCCTGGACCGAGGCGAACCACTTCTGCTGACGCTCCGTCAGGCCGGTCGGCTTGTCCCGCTGTCCGCCGCCGTCGATACCCATCGTTCCGCCCTGCGCCGCGATTTGCTACCGAGGACCGGCAAGACCTCGGGAGCGTTGCGCATGAGCTTGGACGGGACCTACGACAACGGCAATATCTTCGCCAAGATCCTGCGAGGAGAGGCGCCCTGCGCGCGGGTCTTCGAGGACGAGCACGTCCTCGCCTTCATGGACGTCTTTCCGCAGGCGCGCGGCCACACCCTGGTGATCCCCAAGCACTCCAGCGCGCGCAACCTGCTGGAGGAGGAGCCGGCCGTCCTGTCGAACCTGATCCTGGGCGTGCAGCGCGTGACCCGCGCGGTCCGCGCCGCGCTGCAGCCCGACGGCATCGTCGTCACCCAGTTCAACGGTTCGACCGCCGGCCAGACGATCTACCACCTGCACTTCCACATCATCCCGCGCTGGGAAGGCGTCGCGCTGAAAGGCCACGGTGTCGGCGGCATGGCCGACATGGCCGAACTGAAGGCGCTGGCGGACCAGATCGCCGCACAGATCAGCTAGGTCGCTCCTGCGCTGAGACGGAGGAGGCACGCGCCTCAGTCGACCGGCGCGACTTCCGCGGCATCCTCGGCCGGCGCCTCGATCACCGGCGCGCCGGGCTCGCGGTCCTCGCCTTCGATGTCGAAGGCGAGCTTGCCGTCCTTGAGCACCACCTTGACGTGGCCGCCCTTGACCAGCTTGCCGAACAGGATCTCGTCGGCCAGCGGCTTCTTGATGTTCTCCTGGATGACCCGGGCCAGCGGCCGGGCGCCATAGAGCTCGTCGAAGCCGTTCTTGGCCAGCCAGTCGGCCGCCTCGTCGGAGGTCTCGATGGTGACGTGGCGGTCGGCCAGTTGGGCTTCCAGCTGGATGACGAACTTCTGCACCACCTGGCGGATGATCTCGGGCGTCAGCGACTTGAAGGCCACCACCGCGTCGAGGCGGTTGCGGAACTCCGGCGTGAACACCCGCTTGATCGCCTCCTCGGCTTCGTCGTCCTGCTTCCCACGGCCGAAGCCGATCGAGTTGCGCTGGGCGTCGGAGGCGCCGGCGTTGGTGGTCATGATCAGGACCACGTTGCGGAAGTCGATCTTCTTGCCGTTGCTATCGGTCAGCGCCCCGTGGTCCATGACCTGCAAGAGGATGTTGTAGACGTCCGGGTGGGCCTTCTCGATCTCGTCGAGCAGCACGACCGCGTGCGGATGCTGGTCGACCGCGTCGGTGAGCAGGCCGCCCTGGTCGAAGCCCACATAGCCGGGAGGCGCGCCGATCAGGCGGCTGACGGTATGACGCTCCATGTATTCGCTCATGTCGAAGCGCAGGAGCTCGATGCCCAGCGTCGAGGCGAGCTGGCGGGCGGTTTCCGTCTTGCCGGTGCCGGTGGGACCACTGAACAGGTAGCAGCCGATCGGCTTGTTGGCGTCGCGCAGGCCGGCGCGGGCCATCTTCATGGCGGCGGAGAGCTGGTCCAGCGCGTCGTCCTGGCCGTAGACCGCCCGCTTCAGGTCGGTCTCGAGCTGCTTGAGGGCCTCGGTGTCGGACTTGGACACCGACTTCGGCGGGATGCGGGCGATCTTGGCGACGACGGCCTCGACCTCCTTCAGCCCGATGGTCTTCTTCCGCTTGCTCTCCGGCAGCAGCATCTGGCTGGCCCCGGCCTCGTCGATGATGTCGATCGCCTTGTCCGGCAGCTTGCGGTCGTTGATGTACTTGGCGGACAGTTCCACAGCCGCCTTGATGGCGTCGTTGGTGTAACGGAGCTTGTGGAACTCCTCGTAGTAGACCTTCAGCCCTTTCAGGATCTTGATCGTGTCGTCGATCGTGGGCTCGTTGATGTCGATCTTCTGGAACCGCCGGACCAGGGCGCGGTCCTTCTCGAAGTGCTGGCGGAACTCCTTGTAGGTTGTCGAACCCATGCACCGCAGGGTGCCTGAGGCCAGGGCGGGCTTCAGCAGGTTGGAGGCGTCCATCGCCCCGCCGCTGGTGGCGCCGGCGCCGATCACCGTGTGGATCTCGTCGATGAACAGCACCGCGTCGGGGTGGTTCTCCAGCTCCTTCACAACCTGCTTCACGCGCTCTTCGAAGTCGCCGCGGTAGCGGGTGCCTGCCAGGAGCGAGCCCATGTCGAGCGAGAAGATGGTCGAGCCGGCCAGGACCTCGGGCACCTGGTGGTTGACGATCTTGCGGGCCAGGCCCTCGGCGATGGCGGTCTTGCCGACGCCGGGGTCGCCGACCAGAAGCGGATTGTTCTTGGTCCGCCGGCACAGGATCTGGATGCAGCGCTCGACCTCGGCGGAGCGGCCGATCAGCGGGTCGACCTTACCCTGCTTGGCCTTCTCGTTGAGGTTGACGCAATAGGCTTCCAGCGCCTCGCCGCCGGTCTTGACGGTGGGCTTGTCCTCGTCGTCCGAGGCGCCCTTCACGGGCTTGGCTTCCGTAGCGCCGGCCTTCTTGGCGATGCCGTGGGCGATGTAGTTGACCGCGTCGTAGCGGGTCATGTCCTGCTCTTGCAGGAAGTAGGCGGCGTGGCTCTCCCGCTCGGAGAAGATCGCCACCAGCACATTGGCCCCGGTGACTTCCTCGCGGCCGGAGGACTGGACGTGGATGACCGCGCGCTGGATCACGCGCTGGAAGCCCGCCGTGGGCTTGGCGTCCTCGCCGTCGTCGACCACCAGCGAGCGCAGCTCGGTGTCGACGTAGTTGGTGAGAGTGGTGCGAAGCGCGCCCAGGTCCACGTCGCAGGCGCGCATGACGCCCGCGGCGTCCTCATCGTCGACGAGGGACAGGAGCAGGTGCTCGAGCGTCGCGTATTCGTGCTTGCGCTGGTTGGCGTAGGCCACCGCGCGATGCAGGGATTCTTCGAGGGGTCGCGAAAATGAAGGCAAAGCGCCCTAATCCTTTTCCATGGTGCACTGCAGCGGATGTTGATGCCGCCGCGCCGTATCAACGACCTGGGCCACTTTTGTTTCCGCCACCTCGTAGGTGAACACCCCACAGACCCCCACGCCGTGTTGATGAACGTGGAGCATTATGCGAGTCGCATCTTCGCGCGACTTATTGAAGAATTGCTCAAGCACATAGACGACGAATTCCATCGGTGTGTAGTCGTCGTTCAAGATCAGCACTCGATACATCGAGGGCTTCTGCGTCTTGGGCTTGGTTTGGGTGACGACCGCCGAGCGGATGCCGGTGTCCTCATCACCCATTTTACGTTCGGCCATCGAAAGAATCTCCTGACGGCGCTGCCGTTTACGCCGCCATTCGATTAGATATGCAAACTCAAGTCATTTGGAAGGGTCGAATCGCCACGCCCCTCGCTAATCCGCCGGTCGTTCGAATTTCAGCCCACTTGTCCGCCGCAAATTCTTCTCAATCGGTTTTGACCTCGGTCTTTGCCCGGAAGATGCGACCCGAGGTCACAGCCCCGGCGCCGAACCGGGCGCGAATGGCGTCAAGCGTCCTTTCGCCCGCCAGCGCCCGGCGCTCGTCTCCGGCGAAGAAGTCGTCCTCGACCGCGCCGGCCTCGACCAGTTCCGCGAGGCCCACGCCGATCAGTCGATAGGGCCGGCCGGTCACCTCCGGCGCCAGCAACTCGCGGCCGACCGCGAACAGGGTCTTGGCGGTCTGGGTCGGCACGGCGATCGTCCGGCGGCGGGTGTGGATCTTGAAGTCCGTGGTGCGCAGCTTCAGCGTCACCACGCGGCCGGCCAGGCCGTCGGCGCGGGCGTGACGGGCGACCTTTTCGGCCAGTTCGGCCAGCACGTCCTCGAGCTCGGGCAGGGTGCTCAGGTCCTCGTTGAAAGTCGTTTCCGCGCTGATCCCCTTGCGCTCCTCGCGCGGGTTGACCACGCGGTGGTCCTCGCCGTGCGACAGGCGTGAAAGCCGCAGCCCATGGGAGCCGAAGCGCTCGACGAGGTCCTTGAGGTCGGCGCGCGCCAGGTCGCCCACAGTGCGGAAGCCGGCCTTCTCCAGGCTCGCCACCATCGCCGGCCCCACGCCCGGCAGGATGCCCACGGGCTTCAGCGCCAGGAACGCCTGCGCTTCGGAGCCGATCACCGAGAACCCGCGCGGCTTGTCCAGGTCCGAGGCGACCTTGGCCAGGAACTTGTTGGCGGCCAGGCCGATGGAGACGGTCAGGCCCGTCTGCGCCTCGATCCGCGCCTGCAGGCGCGCGAGCGTCACCGCCGGCGCCGCCTTGTGCAGGCGTTCGGTGCCGGAAAGGTCCATCCAGGCCTCGTCCAGCGACAGGTTCTGGATCAGCGGCGTGAGTTCGCCCGCCATGCCGAGGATCTGCTTGCTGGCCGCGCGGTACTTGGCGAAGTCCGGCTTGATGATCACCGCCTCGGGGCAGAGCTTCAGCGCCTTGAACATCGGCATGGCCGAGCGCACGCCCTTGATGCGGGCGATGTAGCAGCAGGTGGTGACGACGCCGCGCTTGCCGCCGCCCACGATCACCGCCTGGTCGCGCAGTTCCGGCCGGTCGCGCTTCTCCACCGAGGCGTAGAAGGCGTCGCAGTCCATGTGGGCGATGGCGAGGCTGGCCAGCTCCTCGTGCGCCACGATCCGCGGGCTGGCGCAGCCCGGGCAGCGGCGCACCGCCTGCTCGCCCTGCCAGAAGCAGTCGCGGCAGAAGGCCTTCACCGGTCCGCCTGCAGTGGCCACAGCCAGGCCGCCCCGCGCACGCCCGACGAATCGCCGTGCAGGGCCTTCGCGACCGGGGTCGTGTAGACATCGGAAAAGGCGTAGGCGGCGATCGCATCCGTCAGGTCATCGTAGATCGCCTCGACGTTGGACATGCCGCCGCCCAGCACGATCACATCCGGGTCGAGGATGTCGCTCACCGCCGCTAGCCCGCGCGCCAGCCGGTCGCGGTAGCGGCCGAGCGAGGCCTGGGCGCGCGCGTCGCCGGCGAGCGCGGCTGCGGCGATGGCCAGGGCGTTCTCGCCGGTCGCGTGATCGGCCGCAAAGCCCGGCCCGGATATCCACTGCTCCAGGCAGTTGCGTCGCCCGCAGAAGCATCCCGGGCCGGGCAGTTCGTCGGCCCGCGGCCAGGGCAGGGGCGTGTGACCCCACTCGCCGGCGATGCCGTTGCGGCCGGCCAGCACGCGGCCGCCGATCGTCACGCCCGCGCCGCAGCCCGTCCCGAGGATCACGCCGAACACCACCTCGGCGTCCGCGCCGGCGCCGTCCGTCGCCTCAGACAGCGCAAAGCAGTTGGCGTCGTTGGCGAGCCGCACGGGGCGGCGCAGCACGCGCTCCAGGTCGGCTTGCAGCGGCTTGTCATTCAGGTGCGTGGTGTTGGCGTTGCGGATCAGGCCGGTCGTGGGCGAGGGCGACCCCGGGATGCCGATCCCGATGCTGGCCCCCGCGACGCCCGCCTGGCTCTCGGCCGCCGCCACCAGCTCGCGCACGGCCTCCAGGCTGGCCTCGTAGTTCCCCGGCGAGGCTGCGCGCACGCGGGCCTGGAAGCGGCCCTGGCCATCCAGCGCCGCCGCCTCGATCTTGGTGCCGCCGAAGTCCACGCCGATGCGGATCATGCGTCAGCCATACCCGATTTGTTCCGCGCCGTGCAGCGCCCGCGCGATGGCCACGCCGTTGCCGAGCGGGCCGCCGCGAGCCTAGGATCGCGCCAGGCGAGGATGGGCGACGCTATGGCGGGCATCGAGGCCGGCGGCGAGAGCGCAAGCGAGGCGGAAGCCCGCGACCGGTTCGCCGAGTTCGAGCGCGGCGTCCTGCAGGACAACATCATCCTCTGCGACCAGAAGGCCGGCATCCTGCTCGCCTTCGCGGCGGCGATGATCCTGGTTTCCCTCGACGGCTTCGCGGCGCCGGGCCTGCGCAAGGCCGTCGCGATCACGCTGTTGGCGCGCGGGGCGTTCGTGCTTTCCGCGCTCGGGTTTCTGGTGAGCTGCTACTTCGCGCTCGCCACCGTGGTGCCGCGCATCCGCAAGGGGCCGGACGACCACATCTTCTGGGAATCCCCGGTCTTCAAGCTGCCGGTTGAGGACTATATCGCGCGCCACCGCACCATGGATGTCGAGCGTGAACGGCAGAACAGGCTGGTCTATCTGCACGCCATGGCGGGCATCTGCAGCAGCAAGTACCGGCACTTCGCGGTGGCGCTTCGTCTGGGTCAACTGGGCTTCATCGCCCTGGTGCTGGCCGAGATCGCCCAGGCCTTTAGCTGACGCCGCGAGCACAGAACTGCGTTCTTTATCTGTCTGACACACGACTTGAGGTGTGCTTTAGTTTCCGTCGAGAGTTCAGCACGTTCCTTGGCGAAGGCGGTAAGCCATGGCCGGAAAACGAACCGAACGGCGGCTGGTGGCCATCCTGTCCGCGGACGTGGCCGGATATAGCGCGCTCGTGGCCGGCGACGAGGAAGCGACCCTGGCGCAGTTCGCCGCGCACATGCGCGAGCTGGTCACGCCCAAGGTGGCCCGGCGCCACGGCCGTATCGTCAAGGAGATGGGCGACGGCCTGCTCGTCGAATACGGCAGCGCGGTCGACGCAGTGCGTTGCGCGCTGGATCTGCAGGAGGGCATGCAGCGACGCAACGCCGCGGTTCCCGAAGCGCGCCGGATGCAGTTCCGGATCGGCATCCACACGGCGGACGTCGTCACCCGCGACGGGGACATCTTCGGCGATGGCGTCAATGTCGCCGCCCGTCTGGAGGGGTTGGCCGAACCGGGCGGCATCTGCGTCTCGAGCCGGGTCGTGGAGGACGCGCAAGGCCGCCTGCAGGTCAGCTTCGAGGATGGCGGCGAGCAGCGGCTGAAGAACATCCCGCGCGCCGTGCGGGTCTATCGGGTGCGCCCGCTGGCGGCGCCGGAACCCGAACGGCCGTCGCTGCCGCTCCCCGACCACCCTTCGATCGCGGTCCTGCCGTTCCTCAACATCAGCGGCGACCCGGAGCAGGAGTATTTCGCCGACGCCATCACCGAGGACCTGACGACGGCGCTCTGCCGCTGGCGGTGGTTCTTCGTCATCGCCCGCAACTCGGCGTTTGCCTACAAGGGCCGGGCCGTCGACGTGAAGCGGATCGGCCAGGAGCTTGGCGTCCGCTATCTCCTGGAAGGCAGCGTCCGCGAGGTCGGCTCGCGGGTGCGGATCACCGCCCAGCTCATCGACACGGCGGACGCCACCCACCTGTGGGCGGACAGGTTCGACCGCGACCTCGTGGACATCCTGGCCCTGCAGGACGAGATCACCGAGCTGGTGGTGGCCGCCATCGAGCCGGCCATGCTGCGCCGTGAAGGCGTTCGCGTCGCCCGTAAGAACGTCAAGGACACCACCGCGCTCGATTGCTTCTATCGCGGCATGTGGCGGCTGAACGAGGTGTCGCTCGACGGCTATCACCAGGCCATCGCGGCCTTCCGCGAGGCGGTGGCGCGCGATCCCACCCTGGCGCTCGGCCACATCGGCCTGTCGCGGATCCTCTATGGCGGGGCGATCTACAACTGGTCGACCGATCCCGACCGCGACCTTCAGGAAGCCTATGAGGCCGCGGCGACCGGCATCCGGCTGGACCCCACCGACGCCTGCGGCCACTTCGCCTTGTCGGGAGCGGCGCTCTTCCTGGCGCGGCACGCCGAGGCCCTTGACGCGGCCCAGCGGGCCGTCGCGCTGAACCCGAACTTCGCCTTTGGCTACAATCGGCTGGGCCAGGTGCTGATCCACGTCGGCCGCCCGGCGGAGGCGATCGCGCCCTTGGAACGCTGCCTGCGCCACAGCCCGTTCGACCCGCAACTCGGGCTCATGCTGGGCGCGCTGGCGCTCGCGCACTACCAGGCCCGCGACTATGCGGCGGCCTGCGTGCAGGCGCGCGCCGCCGCCCAGCACGGCTATCAGCCGGCCGTGGCCCTGCTGGGCGCGAGCCTTGCCCGCCTGGGCCGGCTGGAGGAGGCGCGCCGCGCCATGCCGCCCGACTTCCTCGCGGTCACCGCCAGGCAAGCCTCGCGCTTCGCCCCCTATCTGAACCCGGCCGACCGCGATCACCTGCTCGAAGGCCTGGCGCTGACGGGCCTGGGCGCACGCGCGCCGGCCGAGGCGGACTAAGCCGAGGACGCCTGCACCTCGGCCGCCGTCGGTCGCTCGTCCGCCGGGTAACGGCTCTTGTAGAACACGGTGATCCCGCAGGGCGCGTCCCAGACATTCAGTTCGTAGTCGTAGGCCGGCGCCCAGGCGAAGATGATGCTCCGTGGCGGGCTGGCGCTAAGCGCGTAATAGATCACGCTTCGGAGGCCTTCCTGGATGGCGCCGGGCATCTGCCGCACGTATTCCGCGGCAGCCTCCTTCAGCTTGTCGTTGTCGTGGATCAGGAAGTCCAGGTTCAGCGTGCGCCCAGGTTCGAATTCGCGGGCCCGCTCCGCCATCTGGTCGATGTGTTCGTCTTCGAACTCGTGGTTCAGCCTGCGAACAAGCGCATAAAACATCACCATAGCCATTCACCTCGAAATCTTGGGATTTCAACGGAAGCTGGCACTGAAGCGCCACCCTAGCCGAGCAGGTCTGCGCGTCAACGCCGTGCCCCGCTCACGCGACTTGACGGTCGGGCGACGCCTGGCGGCGGCTGGCGCGGGCCGGTCAGGAATTGCTCGAAATCGGCGTCTGCGGGGCCGTTCTTGCCTTGGACAGGCAGGCCGCGGCCGCTAGGTTGCGCGCCATGACGTACATCCGGAACCTTGCCGCCCTCGCCGCGGCCCTCGCCCTTGCGGCGCCCGCCGCCGCCCAAACTTCGCTCACCAACAGCCATCCTGCGGGCCTCGACCTGGCCGGCATGGACAAGGCGGTAAAGCCCGGCGACGACTTCTTCGCCTACGCCAACGGCGGCTGGATGAAGACGACGGAAATCCCGCCTGACCGCTCGCAATGGGGCACGAGCGGCGAACTGGTGGAGCTCACCACCGCGCGCGTGCAGGACCTGATCCAGGCCTCGGCCAAGGCCCCGCCCGGGACCGAAGCCCGCAAGATCGGCGACTACTATTCGAGCTACCTGGACGAGGCCAAGATCGACGCACTCGGCCTGTCGCCGATCCAGCCGACACTCGCCCGTATAGCCGCGATCAAGGACAAGAAGGGACTGGCCGCCGAATTCGGACGCGAGCTGCGCGCCGACGTCGACGCGCTCAATTCCACGGACTTCCAGACCGGCCACCTGTTCGGGCTTTGGGTCGAGCAGGACCTCAACGATCCCAGGCGCTATGCGCCCTACCTGCTGCAGGGCGGGCTCGGCATGCCGGACCGGGACTACTACGTCTCGTCCAACGCCCACATGGTCGCCGACCGCGCGGCCTATAGGGCTCACATCGTCAAGATCCTGACGCTCGCCCACATCGCGGACGCGCAGGCCAAGGCCCAGCGGATCTTCGACCTTGAGACGAAGATCGCCCAGGTCCACGCGCCGCGCGCCGAGTCGGAAGACGTGCTGAAGGCCGACAATCCGTGGGCCATGGCGGATTTCGCCAAGAAGGCGCCAGGCCTCGACTGGACCGCCTTCTTCACCGCCGCCGGCCTTGAGAAGCGTCCGCAGTTCATCGTCTGGCACCCGAAGGCGACGGCCGGCGAGGCGGCCCTGGTGGCCAGCGTCCCGCTCGCGACGTGGAAGGAATACCTGACCTTCCGCCAGCTCGACGACAACTCCAACGTCCTGCCCAAGGCCTTCGCCGACGAACGCTTCGCCTTCTACGGCACGACGCTGGCCGGCACGCCGCAGCAGCTCGCGCGCTGGAAACGGGCGGTCAACGCGACCAATGCCTCGCTGGGAGAGGCGGTCGGAAAACTCTATGTCGCCAAATACTTCCCGCCGGACTCCAAGGCCAAGGTGCAAGCCATGGTCAGCGAGATCATCGCGGCCTTCAAGGTGCGGATCGACAAGCTCGACTGGATGGCGCCGGCCACCAAGGCCGAGGCCAAGCGCAAGCTGGCGACCCTGAAGGTGGGGGTCGGCTACCCCGACCACTGGATCGACTATTCGTCGCTGAAGATCGTGGCCGGTGACGCCTTCGGCAACCAGCAGCGCGCGGAGCTCTTCGAATACCGCCGCAACCTCGCCAAGTTCGGCCACCCGGTCGACCGCGGCGAATGGGCGATGACGCCGCAGACGGTCAACGCCGTGAACCTGCCGGTGCGCAACGCGCTGAATTTCCCCGCTGCCATCCTGCAGGCGCCGGACTTCAACCCAGCCAATCCCGTCGCCATGAACCTGGGCGCGACCGGCGCCACCATCGGCCATGAGATCAGCCACAGCTTCGACGACCAGGGCGCCCAGTTCGACGCCGACGGGCGGCTGCGCAACTGGTGGACGCCGGCCGACCTGGCGCACTTCCGGGCCTCGGGCCATGCCCTCGCGGCGCAGTTCAGCCAGTACCATCCGTTCCCGGACATCACGCTGAACGGCGAGCAGATGCTGAGCGAGAACATCGCCGACATCGCCGGTCTCAACGCTGCCTACGACGCCTATCGCCTGGCCAACGGCGGCAAGGAGGGGCCGAGCCAGCAGGGCTTCACCGGCGACCAGCAGTTCTTCATCGCCTTTTCGCAGAGCTGGCGGACCAAGACGCGCGAGGCGCTCGCCCGCCAGCGCGCCGTGGTCGACAGCCACGCCCCCGCCGAGTTCCGGGCTGACACGGTGCGCAACATGGACGCCTGGTATCCGGCCTTCGGCGTGAAGGTGGGCGAGAAGCTCTATCTCGCGCCCGACCAGCGGGTGCGGATCTGGTGAGGCGGCGCTAGGCCGGCACGCCGGCCTTCGCCAGGTTCACCTTCGGGATCGGCGCGTGGAACGCGGCTCGCTTGGCCTTGTCCCGCGCCAGTTCAGCCCAGGCCGCGGCGAAGGCGGTGGGCGTCTTGGCCACGCTTGCCGCGGGCGCAAAGCGGACGGAACGGCCCTTCAGCGCCGTGCTGAGTTGGGCCCAGAGCTCCAGGTCTTCCGTCGGCGGGTCCTCCACGGCGGCGAGGCGGCGCGGAACCATCAGCACCGCGCGGGTCGCGCTCTCCAGCTCCACCGCGAAGCCGGCCGGAACCCCCTTCAGCGCCTCGACCAGGCTCGCCAGCGCGATCCGCTCGGGCGAGGCGGTCCGCTCGCCACCCGCCACGCCGGAGAGCGCGCGGCCCTCCGCCAGCACAAAGGCCCATCCGCCCGCGCGGAACGCCGCCTGGTGGTCGGTCTCGAGCCAGATTCGGATAGGGTCAGCCATGCGCCGGGCTGGTAGCACCGGCCGGCCGCCGGGCGCCATCGTCTAGTCGGTGAAACGCTCGATATGCCCGCGGCCCCAGGTCCGCACGGTCTCAGCGATCGGCATCACCGAGCGCCCGTAGTCGGTCAGGGAATAGATCACCGGCGCGGGGACCTCGCCGGTCTCCTCGCGGTTCACCAGGCCGTCGTCGATCAGTTCGCGCAGCTGCTCGGTCAATACCTTCTGCGAGATCGAGGGCATCTCGCGCCGCAACGCCGCCAGGTGCATCGGCGATCCCGCCAGCCAGTAGATGATGATCAGCTTCCACTTGCCGCCCATGGCCGCCAGCGCCGCCGTCAACGGGCAGTCGCTCACCGGATTTCGCCTGCGGACCTGGGCCATAGGAACCTTGACGTGCCTTCTCGTGAAGCCGGAGGCGCTCGACTAGCTAGCCATCCTACCAGCTAAGCCAGCCTCGATGGGAAGGATGCCATGACGATCGCACCCAGACTGTTTCGCGTCGCGCTGGCCGCGATCGGCCTCGCCGCCGCCAGCCCCGCCAGCCCCGTCGCCGCCCAACCCGCGCCGGCCGCCGCTTCGCACGACGGACGCCACGACTTCGATTTCGAGCTCGGCGACTGGAAATGCCACCTCTCGCGGCGGCTGCATCCGCTGACAGGGTCCAACACCTGGGTCGAGTACGACGGGACCTCGGTCTTGCGCCCGCTCTGGAAGGGCGCAGCCAACATCGGCGAATTGGAGCTCGACGGTCCGGCCGGTCACATCGAGGGCATGAGCCTGCGGATCTACAATCCCCAGACCCATCAGTGGAGCGTCAGCTATGCGAGCAGCGCCCAGGGCGCTCTGGGCCTGCCGATGTTCGGCGGCTTCAAGAACGGGCGAGGGGAGTTCTACGCCCAGGACACCCTCAACGACCGCATGATCTTCGTGCGCTTCATCTTCTCCGGGATCACCGCCCACAGCTTCCAGCTCGAACAGGCGTTCTCCGACGACGGCGGAAAGACCTGGGAGGCCAACTGGATTGCCAAGTTCACCCGCTGACGCCCCAATGGCCGGCATGGCGCTTTCGGTGTTCATCCGCTTTCACGCGAAGCCAGGGCAGGGGCGGGCGGTGGCCGAGGCGCTGCGCACGGTGGTCCCGCCGTCCCGCGCCGAGCCCGGCTGTGTCTTCATCGAAGCCTATCGCTCGATCCAGGACGCAGACCTCTTCCATATCCACTCGCGCTGGGTCGACGAGGCGGCCTTCGATGTCCACGGCGGCCTGGCCCACACCCGCCAATTCCTCGCGGCGGTGCAGCCGCTGCTTGATCATCAGCTGGAGGTTGCCCGCACCCGGCCGCTCTGAGAGGCAAGCGGCGCCTTGGAAGGTTTCGACCCGCAGACCGATGAAGTCGGACATGGCCGTGCGCAACAGCCGTTGCATTGTGCGTGAGACGCCCAACGGTCACGCATCTGTGAGCATGGATTTTGCGTTGTGCTTCGGTGGGGTAGTGATGAGCCTCACGCACGGAATCGCCTGACCCATGATCGCCGCCGCCAAAGCGCCTGCCGCCGCCTCCGCCGCCCCTGCGCCTGTCACCTCCGCCCTCGACCTGATCGGCCACACCCCGGTGCTGGAGTTGACGGGCATGTTCGACTGCGGGCCTTGCCGCCTTTTCACCAAGCTGGAGAGCGCCAATCCTGGCGGCTCCATCAAGGACCGCATCGCGCGCACCATGATCGAAGCGGCCGAGGCCGACGGCCGGCTGAAGCCGGGCGGGGTGATCATCGAGGCCACCGCCGGCAACACCGGCCTGGGCCTGGCGCAGGTCGGCATCCTGAAGGGCTACAAGCTGGTGCTCGTCGTGCCCGACAAGATGGCGCGCGAGAAGATCCAACACCTGCGCGGCCTGGGCGTCGACGTGCGGATCACCCGCAGCGACGTCGGCAAGGGCCATCCGGACTACTACCAGGACATCGCCCACCGCCTCGCCGCGGATATCCCGGGCGCCGTCTACATGAACCAGTTCTCCAACCCCTCGAACCCGCTGGCGCACGAGACCACCACCGGCCCTGAGCTCTTCCAGCAGCTCGATGGCGACCTCGACGCCGTGGTGGTGGGCGTGGGCTCCGGCGGCACGCTGACGGGGCTTGGCCGCTACTTCGCCAAGGTGAGCCCGAAGACGGAGATGGTGCTGGCCGATCCCGCGGGCTCGATCCTGGAGCCCCTGATCAATCGCAACGAAAAGGTCACGCCGGGGAGCTGGATCGTCGAGGGCATCGGCGAGGATTTCGTGCCCGACAACTGTGACCTGAAGTTGATCAGGAAGGGCAACGCCTTCTCCGTGACCGATCGCGAGAGCGTGCAGGCCGCCCGCGAGCTCCTCTCCCGCGCCGGCGTGCTGGGTGGCTCGTCGTCCGGCACCCTGCTGGCCGCGGCCTTGCGCTACTGCCAGGCGCAGAAGACGCCCAAGCGGGTTGCGACCTTCGTGTGCGACAGCGGCAACAAGTACCTCTCCAAGGTCTTCAACGACCACTGGCTGGCCGATCAGGGCCTGACCGAGCGGCCGATCACCGGCGCCCTGCGCGATCTGGTCGCCCGCAACGCCCAGCAGGGCGGGGCCGAGACCGTTGGCCCCGACGACACGCTGGACACCGCCTACAAGCGAATGCGCACCGCCGACGTCAGCCAGCTTCCGGTGCTGGACGACGGCCGGCTGATCGGCCTGCTGGACGAGCACGACCTGCTGCGCGCGGTCGAGGGTGGCGCGAAGAGCTTCGGCGACCGCGTGGCGAGCGCCATGGTCGCCAAGCTCAACACCCTGCAGGCCAACGAGCCGCTGGACGAGCTGATCCCCATCTTCGAGCGGGACGAAGTCGCCATCGTCCTCGACGGGCGCGAGTTCCTGGGCCTGATCACCCGCGTCGACCTGATCAACCACCTGCGCCGGTCTTAGGCCGCCCTCGAATCTGGAGTTCTCATGACCGACGGTTCCAATCGCCTGGCGTTCGAAACGCGGGCCATCCACGGCGGCCAGCATCCGGACCCGACGACCGGGGCGGTGATGGTGCCGATCTACGCCACCTCGACCTACGCCCAGGAAAGCCCGGGCGTACACAAGGGCTTCGAATACTCCCGCAGCCAGAACCCGACCCGTTTCGCCTTCGAGCGTGCGGTGGCCGACCTGGAAAGCGGCGTGCGCGGCTACGCGTTCGCGAGCGGCCTGGCGGCCATCGCCTCGATCCTCGACCTGTTGGACGCCGGCTCCCACGTCATCGCCTCGTCCGACCTCTACGGCGGCTCCTTTCGCCTGTTCGACAAGGTGCGCCGCCGCTCGGCGGGCCTGCAATTCAGCTTCGTCGACCTGGCCGATGTCGCCGCGGTCGAGGCCGCGATCACGCCCAAGACCGGGCTGATCTGGGTGGAGACGCCCACCAACCCGATGCTGCGGCTGGCCGACCTCGACGCCTTGGCGCAGCTCGCCAGGTCCCGCGGCATCCGCATCGCCGCCGACAACACCTTCGCCAGCCCCTGGTGCCAGCGCCCGCTGGAATTCGGCTTCGACATGGTGATGCACTCGACCACCAAGTACCTGAACGGCCACTCCGACGTTGTGGGCGGCGTGGTGGTGGCCGGCGCCGAGGGCGAGGTCGCCGACCAGCTCACCTTCCTGCAGAACGCGGTGGGCTCGGTCGCCGGCCCCTTCGACAGCTTCCTGGCCCTGCGCGGCGTCAAGACGCTCGCCCTGCGCATGGAGCGGCACTGCGCCAACGCGATGGCGATCGCGCAGTGGCTGGAGACCCAGCCCGGCGTGAAGCAGGTGATCTATCCGGGCTTGCCGAGCCACCCCCAGCACGAGCTCGCCAAGCGCCAGATGCACGGCTTCGGCGGCATGGTCAGCGTGGTCCTCGACCGCGACATGGCCGGAACCCAACGGATGCTGGAACGCACCGAGCTCTTCACCCTCGCCGAGAGCCTGGGCGGCGTCGAAAGCCTGATCGAGCATCCGGCGATCATGACCCACGCCTCGATCCCGCCGCACGTGCGCGAGGAGCTGGGCATCTCCGACGCCTTCATCCGCCTGTCGGTGGGGGTCGAGAACGTCGACGACCTGATCGCCGACCTGGCGCAGGCGCTAGCTTAGCCCGAGATCGCCGCCTCGATCGCCTCGCCGAGCGCTGCCCAGTCGTCGATCCGCGGGTGGCGGTCCGAGCGCGGGGCCAGCGGACGCAGGCGCAGGTCGGCCACATGCTGGAAGGTCGCCGTCGAGGGCGAATGCTCGGCCACCGAATCGAGATTGGGGATCAAGTCGTCGATGAAGGCGCTCTTGCCGCTCGTCTGGGCCACCAGGCCCGCGGTGATCGGGCCCTTGGGGCCGCTGGAGAGGATCAGCGCCTGCGGCAGGCCGTGCCGCCGCAGCCAGTCGCCGCGCAGCTGCTCGGCCTCGGCTGGGGCGTTGGAGAGGATCAGCAGCTCGGCCCTGGGTTTGAGCCTCCGCAGCGCCTCGACCGCGCCGGGCGCCGGCTCCAGTTCATGGCAGCGCGTGCGGAAGAACTCGTCGAACAGCCTGCGCCCCTCGGTCAGGTCGAGGTGCTCGGTCGCGCCCGGCCGATAGATGTTCTGGAACAGCGCGAATCGGTCGAATCGCAGCTCGTACCCGTGCTCGGCGAGAAACGCCCCGAAGCCTTGCATGAAGAGGCCAAGCACCTCGTCCACGTCGACGATGACCAGCGGACGATCTCGCGCCAGCCCTAGCGTTTCCAGCGACGGGACGCTCGGCGGCAGGGGCGCGGCAGGTCGAGCGGTGGGACCGCGGTCGGCCACGGGGACTCCTTCGGCTAACGAAGTTTAAGGATATCCATGGGATGAACAAACCAGGGTGGGGAAGTCCGCTGTTTCGCGGAGACCACGTAGACAACGCCGGGTCCTAAATGGCCAAGAAGGTCCTCATCGTCGAGGATAACGAGCTGAACATGAAGCTCTTTCATGATCTGCTCGACGCCCAGGGCTACGAGACGCTGCAGACCCGCGAGGGCCTCCAGGCGTTG
>Ga0207690_10000254_pt1 | contig 38770 bp, 35 predicted proteins | sample KBSC23metaG_FD_184315 | JGI IMG/M metagenome (GOLD analysis project Ga0207690, IMG submission 184315) | Corn rhizosphere microbial communities from Kellogg Biological Station, Michigan, USA - KBS C2-3 metaG (SPAdes) (version 2) | ecosystem: Host-associated > Plants > Roots > Rhizosphere > Soil ... | reverse complement strand
GCTCGAACGGCCGCGGCGGCGTGAACGTCGGCTTCGCCTCGCCGTTGTTGAGGTAGTGGATCAGAGCGCTCTCTTCGCTCGCGACGTAACGAGACGGGATCTCGTGCAGCCGGACCGGTACGCCGTCCGGCCCGCCGCGGCGCGCCATCGCGGCCCGCACGGCGCCGGCGACCGGGCTGCCGCGGTGCAGGGCGAGATGCGCCTCGTCGGCACCGACCGCGCGAGCCGCGAGCTGGATGCCGTCGAGAACGAGGTGCGGCGCCCGCCCCAAGAGCAACGCGTCCTTGCCGCTCGCCGGCTCGCCCTCGGCGCCGTTCGCGACGACGACCGGGCGACGGTTGGCGGCGGCGGCAACCGTGCGCATCTTGCGCCCGGCCGGGAAGCCGGCACCGCCCCGGCCGAGCAATCCGCTGGCCTCGACCGCCTCGACGATCGCGGGTCCCGAAGCACCCGGCAACGGGCCCCACGTGTCGAGGTGCGCGGCGTACGCATCGGTGTCGCCGGAGTCGATGCCGGCGAGCACCCGGCGCGGCCAGGTCTCGGTTGCGGCCGGGCTCACCGCGACCGCCCGGCGACGCTGCGCAGCGGGCCGACCGGCTCGTTGGCGGCCGCGAGCCGGATGGCGACCGCGAGCACCAGCGCCAGCAGCGCGCCGATGTCCAGCCACAGCCCGAACCGGCCGTGCGCGGCGTCGGTGCCGGTCTCGAGGAAGTGCACGAACGCGAGCGGCCACACGGCGTAGACCGACCAGTGCACGGCCCGCCAGAGCCGCAGCGGCAACCGGTGCCGGACGAGACTGGTCGCGATCACCACGAGGATCACGTCGAAGGCGATCGTCCCGAGCGCGACCCAAACCCGCCGGTACGGCGACGTGCCGGGCACCACCAGCGACCACCAGCCGACGTACACGAACGAGTCGAGCAACGTCGAGACGATGTGCGCGGCGATGAACCCGAGACCGAGCAGCGACACGTTGCGGTGCAGGTCCTGCGTCGCGAACCGTGGCCATTGCCGGCTCGCGACCGCGCGCTGGGTCGCCGCGATGCCGAGGAACATGCTCGCGGTCAACAACACGAACGCCACGATCGCCGTACTGCGGGTCGTGTACCAGAGCGGCGCCGACGAGAAGCCGTTCATCGCGGCCACTCACCGACGTAGACCGGCGCGCCGTCGTGGCCGAGCAGCCGGGCGTGGAAGCCGCGTTCCCGCAGCCAGCTCGGGGCCGAGTCGCCGACGACGACGGCGGCCGTCGACGCGGTGTTGGCGAGCACACAGGTCGAGGCCGCGACCGTGACCGTGCGCCACGGACCGGCAGCCGGCAGGCCCGATCGCGGGTCGAGCAGGTGATGCAGCTCGACCCCGCCGCGCCGCCAGCGTCGAGCTCGCGTGCTCGACGTCGCGAGACCGCCGCCGCGAATCACGACGACCGGGCCGCAGTCGTCCGCGGGCAGCGAGAGATCGGTGACGTCCTCGATCGAGATCGGCCAGCCGCCGGCCGGCGCCTCCCCCGCGACCGCGATGTCGCCGCCGAGGCTGACGAGCACGCCGCACTCCGCCGCCTCGGCCGCCGCCGCCGCCGCGAGGTCGGCGGCGTACGCCTTGGCGGTGGCGCCGAGATCGACGCGGGTGCCGGCCGGCACGCGGGCCCGGAGCCGATGCTCGTCGAGCTCGACGTGCTGCCAGCCGGGCGCCGCGGTTGCGGTCAGCGGGAGTGCGCCCGCGACCGGCGCGACCTCGGCAAACGTGCGGTCGTAACCCAGCCGGACGAGCGCGTCGCCCACGGTCGGGTCGACCAGTCCGCCGGTCCACGCCGCGGCGTCGAGCGCGATGCGCAACGCGCCCGCGAACAGCTCGGAGACGTCCGTCCACGAACCGGCCGCCGCGTTGAGCCGGCTGATCTCGGAATCGGCACGGAACCGGCTGGCCGCGAGGTCGACCTCGGCGAGCACGTGCTCGACGGCAGCGCGGGCCACGGACATCGAGCCCGGGTCGGTGACGACGAGCTGCGCGGAGGTGCCGAGCGCCGGCCAGTCGCAGGCGGACAAGCCGAGCGAGCGCGCGGTCCGCGCGTGCTCGTCCCGCCGAGTCGTCGTGATCACTGCACTGTCTCTCAACTACCACCGCTGTGCGTGACCGAACCGCCGCCGTCACGACCGGACGACGGCGCGGTGGACGTCACCGACGAGTCGCCCGACTGCGGCGTGCCGTCGTCCGGCGTCACCGTCGAGGACGCCGCGGCGGCGCCGTGCGGGACCAGCGCCGCCGTGAGTCCGACCGCCGCGACGACCGCGCCGGCGCCCACCACGCGAGACGCCGTACGGACTCTTTCCGACGCGCGGCCGCGATCGGCGGCGGTGGCGCGGTGCGTGTGCAGGTCGGTCATGGCATCGACTCTTTCCGGCCGGGCTGGCCCGGACCTGAGGCCTGCCTGTGAGACGGCTGAGAGCCCCGGCTGGGTTCAACCACGGACCCGAATGCCACGATCGTTATAAGCGCTACACGCACCGGGAGGACATGCGATGAGCAAGGCGGAAGCGGCGTACGAGCTTTTCAAGGCCGCGGTCGGCGAGGACGAAGGCGCCGGCGAGTGGCTGGAGATCGACCAGCAGCGGATCGATGCGTTCGCCGACGTCACCGAGGACCACCAGTTCATCCACGTCGACCCGGAGCAGGCGGCCGCCCTGTCGCCGTGGGGTACGACGATCGCGCACGGCTTCCTGACGCTGTCGCTACTCACCCACCTGTCCGCGTCGATCCCGCAGCCGGCCGAGCGCTTCGACGGGATCCTCATGGGCATCAACTACGGCTTCGAGAAGGTCCGGTTCGTGACGCCGGTCAAGGTCGGGTCCCGCATCCGGGCGAAGTCGGTGCTCGCCAGCGTCGACCTCAAGGACGCGAACAACCTGCAGATCACGCGGACGTTCACGGTCGAGATCGACGGCGAGTCGAAGCCGGCGCTCGTCGCCGACTGGATCAGCCGGCTCGTCTACGGCTAGGCGGAGTTAGCGGCCGACCTGCACGCAGCTCGGCGCGTACGGCCGGTAGACCCGGTTGCTCCACGCGTCGTCGACGCCGACGCCGACCGACGACGAGATGTCCACGACCTTGCCCACGTCGGTGCCACTGAGGCTCTCGCCGTGCGCGCGGTAGGTGAACGTCGCGAAGTGGTCGACGTTCGTCTGGCTGAAGCTGGCGTACGGCGTGAAGACCGACAACGGCGCGGTCATCCGCACCTCGTGCGCCTGCAGGTCGAGGACGCCGGTCATCTGGCCGATGCCGGTCGCGGCCCGCGCGCCTGACTTGCCCTGCTCGAGCCGCTGGTCGGAGATGAACGCCTGGTACTCGTCGCCGCCGGGAAGCAACGACGCCATGGCGATGAAGTTCTTGCCGTTGGCGGTGAAGTCGTACTCGTAGATCCGGCCCGCCGGGTTGGTGAGGTCTTCCGCCGTCAGCGTCTTGACCTTAATGACGACGGTCAGCTTCGTGCGGTTCATCGCGAAGTCGCCGTCGAGGATGTCGAGCTGGCTGTCGTCGTCCACGCCGACGGACTGGGTGTCGCCGGGCGGGTCCGTGACGAGGCGGCAGGACTTCGCCGGAGCGCGGTGCGCCGACCCGTGCGTGGTCGCCTGTGCCGCCGGCGCGACGACGAGCGCGCCGAGAGCGGCCGCGGCCGCGATCATCCGTGCCCTCATGGTGTCCCTTTCCACGTCGAGGTGCCCTTCGACTAGACCTACGCAGCTACCTCCCGGCTGTAACGGAACCGGCGCGGATCCCGACTAGGGTCCGGACATGACCGTGCCCGCGCCGGAACCCGCCGACGTCGTACGGCTCGAGGCGTACCTGCGCTCGCTCGGCGCGACCGACGACGAGATCGTGGCCGCCCGCGAGGCGCACGGTCTCGGCCCGCTCGCGCTGGAGCTCGCGCTGCGGGCGGGCAGCGAACCGGTCGGCCTCGACGAGGCGGCCGCGCGGCTCGGCGCCACTCCCGACGAGGTCGCGAGGTTCTGGCGGGCACTCGGCTTCGCCGACCCGGCCGGCCGCCGGATGTCCGCCCGGTTCGTCGACGCGCAGACGGTCATCAGCGAGGCCGCGACGCTGTGGCTCGGCGAAGAGACCGCGCTCGGCATCGCCCGCGTGATCGGCGCGTCCGCGGCGAAGCTCGCCGAGGCGATCGTGGACGCCTACCGGATCGCGTTCGAGGTGCCAGAGCTGTCCGCGGGCACCAACTACAGCGACGTCGTCGAGGGATACATCGGCATCACCCGCGAGACGCTGCCGGCGTTCGAGGCGTTCGTGAGCGAGGTCTTCGAGGCCCATCTCGTCCGGGTCGCCGGCAGCGCCTGGATGCCGGGCGAAGACAGCGCGACGACCAGCCGCGAGCTCGCGATCGGTTTCGTGGACCTCGTCGGCTACACCGCCCTCGCGCGCACGCTCGACGCGCGGGCCCTGGCCGCCCTCGTGAACCGGTTCGAGGACACCGTCGGCGACGTGCTGGTCCGCCACGGCGGGCGTCCGGTCAAGACGATCGGCGACGGGGTGATGTTCGCCGCCGACAGCCCGCAGGCGGGCAGCGCCGCGGCGCTCGCCCTCGCGGCCGCGTTCCCGGGGTCGGCTGGCGCGCCGCCGGTGCGGGTCGGCCTCGCCTACGGCTCGGTGCTGTCGCTGTACGGCGACTACTTCGGCGAGGTCGTGAACCTCGCCGCCCGTCTGGTCGCGCTCGCGAACCCCGGCACGGTCGTCGTCAGCGAGGCCGTGGCGGCCGCGGCATCCGAACACCGGTTCGAACGGCTGCCCGAACAGGCGCTCAAAGGCTTCGGCACGCCGCCCGCCGTGTTCCGACTGGTTGGCGGGCCCGGTTCGTAGCGCCCCCGTCTAGCTCCGGAAGCACACCGCACGGCTGTAGACCGGCGAGCCGTAGGCGGTGTTGCCAAGACTGTCCGTCGCCTGCCAGATCGTCTCTGTCACGAAGCATGCGGGTTCCTCGCCGTACACCGACGCATCGACGGGGTTGAACGTGCGGCAGTTCGAGCATGTCTCCTCAAACCCGCCGTACGGTCCCGTCTCCGTTGATGCGGGGTCGTCTGCTTGGTGGCTGCGATAGAGATACACATCGAGCGTCAAGTCGCGGACCGTGTTCGTGCAACTCCAGCCGCCGCCGTACTTTATGTAGCCGCCGCTGATCTCGACAGGGTCCTTCGCGCCCGACGTGCACGCGCCGGTCGCGCTGAACGCCGACCCCTGCTTATCGTTCCAAATCTCAGATTCGGTGGTGGGAGCTCCGAAGATGATGTCCAGGCCAGCGCCGACCACCGGCACGTCTAGAACGAAACAGATTTCGTCACCGATTATCGAGGCGTAGCACGCACCTTGGATCAACAGCTCGAGGAACAGCTGGTCCCCGTCGTCCTCGGAGTACGGGTTCGCGGCTTGGACCGTACGCAGGTATTCCGCAAAGGTTCTCGTCGCCGCGTCGCCGTTCACGTGGGCGAAGTACCGGTCGACTTGCCGGCTGAACTCCGCGCTCGTGACCAGAGCCGTCACCCGCTGCGCGTCGCCGGGCTTGAGGAGCTGCGCGGACACTTCGGGCTGGGACTGAACGCGCTGCAAGCCGGCGAGAATTTCGGCGCGGAGCGCCTTGGCGTTCAGCGTGTCTCGCAACGCTTGCCGAGCCGAGGCCGGCAGTGGCGCCTCAGCACGGGCGACGAAGGCCGCGACCGCCGGGGACGGCCTCGGCGTCAAGCCACGTGTCCCGCCTGCGAGCGCGGTGTTAGTGATCAAGAGAACCGCCGCCAGGCCCGCTAGGACAGCTGTACGAGTGCGACGCGCCACTTTGAGCCCCCTCATCCCGTGCGGTCACGCCAGTGCCGCAACGGCAGACATCCAGGGGCAGACCGTAACCTTCCGTCGAAACCGTGGCAATCAAGGTTGATTTCGAGCATTCGGGCGATCCGGGCATACCTCCCTAGCGCGGGCGAACGTTGACCAGGAGTATGAATACGTACTTGTGACCCAGGTCACAGTGCCGGCCGTGACCCGTCCGCTTCTCCGGAGGTTCTGGTGAACCCATTCGGCAAGTTCGGCCCCCTCATCGTGGTCGCCGTCGTCCAGCTCGTCGTGGCGCTGGCCGCACCGAGCACGGCGCAGAACGCGAGCACCGCCGCGGGGGCGACGCCGTACAACTCCGGTCCGGGGGGCACCGCGCCGAACGGGCAGCCGCTCGGCGCCAACGGGCAGCCGCTCGGCGCCAACGGGCAGCCGCTCGCGGCCAACGGGCAGCCGCTCGGCGCGAACGGCCAGCCGGTCGTCGGCGGCAACACCTCCGGCGGCAACATCAGCGGCGGCACCGGCGGCTCCGGCTCGACCGCGAGCGGCGCCGCGCTGCAGAAGCTGCCGGGCGACCGCAGCCACTGCGTCGACGGCCGGCAGTTCGACCCGCACCTCGACTTCTACGCGCCGCCGTGCGTCCCCGGCACTCCGGGCGGGTCCTACCCGAACAACAACGGCGCGACCTGGCGCGGCGTCACCGACAGCACGATCGAGGTCGTCAACTACGTCGCCGACTACGGCGCGGAGGTCGACCAGATCCTCAAGGCGCAGGGCCTCTACTACACCGCCCAGCAGGCGAAGGTCTGGAACGACGCGTACGCCGACTTCATCAACAGCCACTACAACCTGTGGGGCCGCAAGATCCACGTCGACAGCGTCGAGGGCACCTGCCGGACGGTCCCGCCGGACTACTCGTGCCTCATCAGCGAGATGGACACGATCGTCGCGAAGTACCACCCGTACGCCGTGTTCTGGGAGACGACGGTGTGCTCAGAGTGCTTCGCCGAGCTGTCCCGGCTGCACGTCGTGAACTTCGGCGGCGGCGGCTTCTCGGACAAGTTCCACAACGCCAATGCGCCGTACTCCTACGACGGCGGCGAGAGCGCGACCCGCATCCAGCTGCAGTTCGCGAACTGGTGGTGCGCGCAGATGGCCGGCAAGAAGGCCGCGTTCGCCGGCACCGAGAACTCGACCGAGAACCTGCGCGGGATGACCCGGCAGCTGGGCGTCGTCAGTACCAACGACCGCGACAACGAAACGACCGTAAAAGAGGTGCTCTACCCAGCGCTCAAGAAGGGCTGCAACGAGTCGGTCAACGGGCACGAGTACTTCTACGCGCAGGACATCAACACTGCCGCGCAGCAGTCGGCCACGCAGGCGTCGAGGATGAACACGCCGACCAACCCGGCGACCAGCGTCGTGTGCTTCTGCGACCCGGTCGCGCCACAGTTCGGCCTCGGCGCCTACAAGTCCGACAACTACTGGCCCGAGTCGATCCTGGCCGACGACCAGACAATGGACTTCGACTCCAACGGGCAGACCTATTCCAACTCGAAGGACGACGGTGACACCGTCGCCTGTCCCAGCGGCGGAAACTGCCCGTTCGACAGCACGATCGGGTTGAGCTCCAACGACCCGCAGACGGCGCCGAGCAACACCGCCGCGGTGAAGATCTGGAACGTCCAGACGCACAACAAGCAGCTCCCGATCGCGGCGGCGACGCTGCAGATCGTCTGGAACGACTACAGCATGTTCGCCAGCCTGCTGCAGAACGCCGGCCCGCTGCTGACGCCGGCCCGGATGCAGGCCGCGGCGCCGGAGCTCGGGATGCGCGGCGGCGGTTCGACGAACATGCCGCTGCGCGGGTTCCGGCCCAACGACTGGTGCTGGACCAAGGACGTCCGCGTCGTCTACTGGAACAAGGCGAAGACCAGCCCGTACAACAACCACCCGGGCACCTACGTGCAGATCGAAGGCAGTCGCTTCGACATGAACTTCCCGTCGATGGCGCAGCCGCCGGCGCCGGCTCCGGAGAACCGCAGCGCATGAGCACCGTCTTCGATTGGCAACGCGGCAGCGCCGCCTTCGACCGGGCCGTCGACGTCGCGTCGAGCCCGCGCCTGCCCGCGGTGATCGTCCGGCGCACGATCATCGCCATCGGGTTCTTCTTCGTCGTCCGCTGGTTCTTCGGACTGACGACGAAGAACACCATCGACGGCCTCTCGCTCGGTTCGCTGTACGGCATCGTGGGCGTCGCGTTGGTGCTGGCCTACCGCACCAGCCGGATCATCAACTTCGCCGCCGCGGCGGTCGGGGCGGTGCCGGCGATCACGGCGGTCCTGCTGTCGACCGCCGACCACGTCAACTACCTGGTCACGATGCCGATCGCACTCATCGGCGGCATGCTCTCCGGCGCGCTCACCGAGGTCGTGATCCTGCGCCGGTTCAACAAGTCGTCGCGGCTCATCGTCACGGTGATCTCCATCGGCGTCGCGCAAAGCTATGCGGCGCTCGGCTTCTTCATCCCGGTGTGGTTCGGCGAGCGGGCCGCGGCGGTGCCGAAGGTGACGACGCCGTGGCAGGACTGGCAGTACCACAACTCGCGCGGCGAGCCGATCGTCACGGGTAACCACATCTTCGCCGTCGCCCTCGTCGTCGCGCTGACGCTCGGGCTGATGTTCTTCCTCAAGCGCACCCGGCTCGGCATCGCGTTGCGCGCGTCGAGCGAGAACGCCGAGCGGGCGAAGCTGCTCGGCATCCCGGTCAACAAGGTGAACATGGCCGCGTGGGCGATCGCCGGCCTGCTCTCCGGTGCGGCGATCTTCGCGCAGGCGCCGATCGTCGGCGTGCCCAGCGACGCGACACTCGGCTTCGACACGTTGCTATACGGCCTCGCCGCGGCGGTCATCGCGCGGTTCGAGAATGTCGGGCTGGCGCTGCTCGCCGGCCTCGGCGTCGGCCTGCTGATCACCGGGTCGACCGCGAAGTCGGGCAACTACGACTGGGCGGCGCTGACGATGTTCATCGTCATCTACTTCGCCATGCTGTTCCAGCGCCGCAGCCGATCCCGCGCGGTCGAGGCCGACGCGTCGAGCTGGCAGACGGTCGCGACGTTCCGGCCGACCCCGTTGGAGCTGCGCCGGGTCGACACGGTAGTCCGGGCGCGGGCGCTGAGCATTGCCGCCGTCCTCGCGCTCGCGATCGTGCTGCCGTACGTCATCGGCGGCGAGTACGTGCCGAAGCTGCAGATCCTGCCGATCTACGGCATCGTCGGCGTCTCGCTCGTCGTGCTCACCGGCTGGGCCGGGCAGATCTCGCTCGGCCAGTTCGGCATCGTCGGCATGTCGGCCGCGTGCGCCGGTGGCCTGATCGCGGCGCACAACATCGACTTCTTCGCCGCGCTCGCGATCGGCATCGGCGCCGGCGTCGTCACCGCGCTGATCGTCGGCCTGCCCGCGACCCGCATCCACGGACTGTTCCTCGCCGTGACCACGCTGGCCTTCGGCTACGCCGTGCAATCCTGGTTCCTGAACCCGAACTACGACGTCGGCAAGCACATCATGCCAAACAGCGGCGCGGCGGCCATCCGCCGTCCGTCGCTCTACGGCAAGTTCGACCTCGAGGACGAGAAGTCGTTCTACTTCCTGTGCCTCGGCCTGCTCCTGCTGTGCGTGCTCGCCGCGCAGGCGTTCCGCAAGAACCGCAGCGGCCGGGTGCTGATCGCGTTGCGCGACAACCAGCGCGCGGCGACGTCGTACACGATCGCGCCGGTGCGCACCCGGCTCGCGGCGTTCGCGGTCTCCGGCGCGATCTGCGGTGTCGCGGGTGTCCTGTACGCCTACCAGCAGCACAACGTGATCCCCGGCAACTACGACGTGTTCAGCAGCATCGGCGTCTTCCTGGCCGCGGCGGTCGCCGGTCTCGGCTCGCTGTCGGCCGGCGTGCTGGGTGTCATCTCGTTCGAGGCGTTCGTGCTGTTCGGGCCGTACGTCTACGCGCCGCTGGGCCCGACGTGGTTCGCCGTCATCCCGCTGCTGTTGACCGGCCCGTTGCTGATCCTCAACCTCTACGTCAATCCCGGCGGGCTCGCCGGCTGGGCGTTCGAGATCCGCGACGACTGGTTGCGCCGGGTCGCGGCACGACGGCGGATTCACGTGCCGGCGCTGGTCGCCGACAGCCTGATCCACGCCGACTCGCCGGCCGCGATGCCCTTGCCGGACGCCCGACCGGAACCGGAGTTGGTGAAGTGATGCCCGGTCGCCGTCTTCTCGGACGCCGCCGTACGGCGGACCCCGCCGCGGCACTGTCCGCACTGATCGACGCGTCGCCGTACCCCGACGGCGCGCCAAGTACGTCCAACGGGGTCGACGCGAGCGCTCCCCCGCTGCTGTCCTGCCGCGGCGTCGACGTCGCGTACGACAAGGTGCAGGTGCTGTTCGGCGTCGACATCGACGTAGCGCAGGGCGAGATCGTCGCGCTGCTCGGCACGAACGGCGCCGGCAAGTCGACGTTGCTCAAGGCGATCTCCGGCCTGGTCACGCCGAAGGCCGGCCGGATCACGTTCGACGGCATCGACATCTCGAACGCACACCCGGGCCGTACGACGCAGCTCGGCATCGTGCAGGTGCCGGGCGGCAAGGCGGTGTTCCCGACGCTCACGGTCGCCGAGCACTTCAAGGCGAGCTGCTGGCTGTACTCACGCCAGGACGCCCGCGAGGTGAGCGAGCGCACCGCGCGGGTGCTCGAGATGTTCCCGCGGGTGAAGGAACGCTGGAACAACCTCGCCGGCGACCTGTCCGGCGGCGAGCAGCAGCAGCTCGCGCTCGGCATGGCGTTCGTCGCCCGGCCGAAGCTGCTGGTGATCGACGAGCTGTCGCTCGGCCTCGCGCCGGTGATCGTCGAACGGCTGCTCGACGCGGTCCGGGCGATCCACGCCGAGGGCGCGACGATCATCCTGGTCGAGCAGTCGGTGAACGTCGCGCTCACGCTCGCGCACCGCGCGTACTTCATGGAGAAGGGGCAGGTGCGGTTCACCGGGCCGACGAGCGACCTGCTCGAACGCGACGACGTGTTGCGTTCGGTGTTCCTCGACCGGGCGAACCAGTCGATGGCGAGCGAGCGGGTGCGGACGAAGGAACGCGCCGCCGCGGTCGAGGCGGCGACCCGCCGGCCGGTCCTCGAAGTGAACGGGCTGAGCAAGAGCTTCGGCGGCATCAACGCGGTCAGCGACGTCACGTTCACCTTGCACGACAACGAGATTCTCGGTCTCATCGGTCCCAACGGTGCCGGCAAGACGACGATCTTCGACATGATCTCCGGGCACCTGCCCGTCGGCTCCGGACGGATCGCGCTGGACGGCCAGGACATCACCGGGTGGGCGCCGGAGAAGCGCGCGGCGTTCGGTCTCGGCCGGTCGTTCCAGGACGCGAAGATCTTCCCGTCGCTCACGGTCGCCGAGAACATCGCGCTCGGCCTCGAACGGCACATCGAGGTCCGCGACCACGTGTCGGCGCTGTTCGCGACACCGGCGATGCGCGAGTCGGAGACCGACGTCGCGTTCACGGTCGACGACCTGATCGAGCTGATGGGCCTCGGCGCGTTCCGCGACAAGTTCGTCGCCGAGCTGTCCACCGGGTCGCGGCGGATCGTCGACCTGGCGATGTCGATCGCGCACGAGCCGACCGTGCTGATCCTCGACGAGCCGTCGAGCGGCATCGCGCAGCGCGAGACCGAAGCCCTCGGCCCGCTGCTGCGCCGGATCCGCGAGGAGGCCGGCTGCGCGATGCTCGTCATCGAGCACGACATGCCGCTGATCACCACCGTCTCCGACTCGATCGTGGCGCTCGACCTCGGTCGGGTCGTGACGCAGGGACCGCCGCGCGAGGTGCTCGCCGACGAACGCGTCGTCGCGGCTTACCTCGGCAACGACCCGGCCAGCATCAACCGCAGTACTTCGACACCGAAAACCCGCACCGGCAAGGCAAAGGCGGCGACACGATGAGAGCACGTCGATGGTTGCTACGTACGGCGTTCGCGGCGACGGCCGGCACGATCGGCCTGGTCGCGACCGGTGCGGTGCTCTCGCCCGTCTCCGCCGATGCGCCGACCAAGGTCGGCTGGTGGACGGTCGGCGGCGGCCAGGCGAACCCGACGCCGGACGTCAACGCCGGCGGCATGCGGGTGGCGGTGGCACCGCAGGGCGGCGTCGAGTCCTACGGCGCGGTCGAATACTCGATCCCGAGCGACGCCTCGGGCACCCTGGAGCTCGCGGTGACCCAGGCGACGCCGGCGCCCCCGAACGCGCCGGGCGCACCGGTCACGTTCACGCCGCTGGGCAACGTGCAGGCCTGCCCGACGAAGGACGACTCGTGGAAGGCCGGCGACAACCAGAACATCTCGGCCGGTCCCGCCTACGACTGCTCGACGTACCACTTCGCCGGCGCGATCTCGAGCGACGGCAAGACGATGACGTTCCTGATCGACGGCGCGGCCGCGCAGACGCCGGGAGCTCCGGGCGTGCCGGTGTCGCTGAGCCTCGCGATCGTGCCGATCCAGACGACCGCGATCTACACCGCCGGCACCGACGCCGGCACCGACGCGACGCCGCCGTACTTCGTCGACTTCGACAAGCCGGCCGCGACGTCGCTGCAGATCGACACGTCGTCGATCATCACGCCGCCGACGGACCCGCCGCCGCCGTCAGGCGGATCGACGGGCGGCGGCACGGTCGTGACGGCCGGCGGCTCCACGGGCAGCGGCGTCGTCGTGCCGTCGGTGCCGCTCGGTGGCACCGGGACGATCTCGACGGACACGACGGCCGGCCAGACGCCGATCGTCGCCGGGCAGCCGACGCAGAACTACGCCGCACCGGTCGCCGCGACGACACCGACGGGGCTCTCGGAGAACCGGCGCGACCTGTTGCTGGTGCTGCTGATCCTGGTGCTGTTCGGGATCCTCTACACGCAGAACGCGACCGGCCGGACGCCGCGGGTGCTCGCCGGCCCGCGCTCCGCGGGTGCGGTCCCGGCGGGGGCCGACGCGGCGGCGGCCGCGGCGACGCCGGCGATGGTGGCCGCGATGACCGGCTTCGTGCCGTCGCGCGGCCTCGGCCGCTTCGCCAAGCCGCGAACGGGAGAAGCCCGGCCGCTCATCTGAGGCCGACCCCGCCGATCATGCGCTAGGCGGGCTTATTCGCGGCCCAGAACCCCCACTCGTGCATGATCGGCGACGGGTTAGAGCTGGGTGCGCAGCGCCTTGCGGTCGAGCTTGAACACGCTCGTCAGCGGCAGCGCGTCGACGATGCGCACGTCTCGCGGGTACTTCGCCGCCGACAACCGGCCGCGCGCGTAGCCGACGATGTCGTCGGCGGTGAGCGACGCACCCGGCCGCAGCTGCACGAAGGCGACGACCTCCTCGCCGAGCTTCGCGTCTTTCTTGCCAACGACGCCGGCGCCGACGATGTCCGGGTGCTCCAGCAGCGCATCCTCGACGTCGCGCGGGTAGACGTTGATCCCGCCGCGGATGATGAGGTCCTTGATCCGGTCGACGACGTAGAGGTAGCCGTCGCCGTCGAACCGGCCGATGTCGCCGGTGTGCAGCCAACCGTCGCGCAACGCGTAAGCGGTCTCGTCGGGCGCGTTCCAGTAGCCGGTCATGAGGTTCGGCCCCTGGACGCAGATCTCGCCGTCCTCGCCGACCGCCGCGTCCGATCCGTCGGCCTTCTCGATGCGTACGTCGATGAGCGGCGGCGGCTTGCCGACGCTGCCGGCGCGGGTCATCCCGGGCGGTGACGTCGAGATGATCGCCGCGCTTTCGGTGCAGCCGTAGCCCTCGACGATCTCGACCCCGGGCAGCCGCTTGGTGAACTCCTCCGCCACTTCCGGGGCGAGCGGCGCGCCGCCGCTCGCGACCCGGCGCAGTGCGGACAGGTCGTAGTCCTCGATGGGTTGCGCGAGCAGCATCTGGATCATCGACGGCACCAATGCGCTGATCTCGACCCGATGCTCGGCCGCCAGCGACAGCCATCCGGCCGGGTCGAACCAGCGCATCAGCACCGAGGTGCCCGGCTCGGTCTGGTGCAGGCCCATCACGCTGACGGTGAGCCCGTAGACGTGCGACAGCGGCAACGGCAGCAGCGAGACGGTCGTCGGCGGCTCGCCGGTCTCCTTGCCGGCGGCCACCGCGGCCCACGCCGCGGCCGACAGCGCGTCGTGGCTGAGCATCACGCCCTTCGACCGCCCCGTCGTGCCGCCGGTGTAGAGCAGCGCCGCGAGCTCGGTCGACTCGCGCGGCACGAGCTCACCCTCCGGTGCCGCTTCGAGCTCGGCAAAGTCCAGCAACGGCAACGAATTCTCCGCACCGGCGGCGTCGAGACCGCCGGCCACCACGACACCGCGCAGCGTCGAGATACCGGCCGCCGACGCGAGCACCTTCGGCAGGAACTCCGGCGTCGTGACGACGTACGCGGCTTCGCTGTCGTGCAGGACGTGCCGCAACTCGTCTTCGCTGAGCAGGAACAGCACCGGGGTCGTGGCGCCGCCCGCGCGCCACACCGCGCTGTAGGTGAGCCCGACCTCCGGGCAGTTGGCCATGCAGACGACGACGCGCTCGCCGGGCGCGAGCCCCGCCGTACGGAATCCCTCCGCCAGCCGGCGCACCCGCGCGGCGAGTTGCCCGCCGGTGAGCGCGGCGCCTTCGAAGTGCAGCCGCGACTCGTCGGCGAATCGGTCCCAGGCGAGCTCGGTCAACCGCGCCAGGCTCAGGCCGGTCGCGTCGGTCAGCATCGCGGTGCTCACGTCGTCAGTCTCCGTAGGGTCAGTTCCAGCGCCGCCCGAGCGGCCGGGACGTCGAGGTCCAGCTCGGCCCGCATGCACTCCCACGCGGCCCAGCCGCTCACGACCTCGAGCGCCGAGAGCAGGTCCGGCGCGGACGCCGCGGTCGCGAGCTCGGTCGCGAACAACCGCTCGAGTTGCTGCCGGCCGAGCCGCACCATCCGGTCGCGGTTGATCCGCAGCTGCGGTGAGAACGGCGCCTTGAGCCGGGCCGCCCGCCACACCGGCGCCATCTCCTCGTACATCTGCGATCGCTGCTCGACCAGCAGCTCGATGCGCGCCGGCAACGGCAGACCGGCGTCGATCGGCGTGAGGAAGGTCATCGCGATCTCGAGGTCGCGCTCGCCGGCCGCGACGAACAACATCTCCAGGTCGTCGAAGTGCTGCCAGACGGTGCGCACCGACACGCCCGCCCGCTCGGCCACTCGCGGGGCCGTGGGCAGCAGGTCGCCGTCGTGGTGCAGGCTGCGCAGCGCGTCGACGATGGCCCGGCGGGTCCGCGCCGACCGCGCCAGCCGGCCGTCGACGACCTCGGGTGCCGTGTGAGCTTCAGCACCCTGGATTGACGCCATCCGAGATTGATAGCACTCTGCGTGCAATCTTCAAAAGACGACCCCTGGGAGCCCCCATGTCCTGGCCGGACGCCGGCAACCTGCGTTGGACCCCGACCGTGCGGGTGCCCGCCGACGACGGCACCGAGATCGCCGTCGAGATCCTCGGCGACGCGCATCCGGGGCCGACGATCGTGTTCACCCACGGCTGGACGTTCTCCAGCCGCTCGTGGCACTACCAGCGGATGCTCGCCGAGCGCTACCGGCTCGTGCTGATGGATCATCGCGACCACGGCGAGTCCGGCCGCGGCCCGCGCGAGCACCGCACCGTCGACCAGGTCGGCCGCGACCTGCTCGCCGTCATCCGGGCGACCTGCACCGGCCGCGACGTCGTGCTCGTCGGGCACTCGATGGGCGGCATGACCATCCTCGCGCTCGCCGCCGAGCACCCGGAGCTGTTCGGCGACCAGGTCCGCGCGGTCGCGATGGTCGACACCAGCGCCGCGCGCGACTACGACGACGCCTTCGGCCTGCGCGGGCCGCTCGCGAAGGCCTTCACGAAGAACTGGGCGACCGAGCTCGCGCTGATGGTCGCCGACCCCGCGCGCGCCGAGCAGCGGCGCCGCTCCGGCTCCCGGGTGTCGGTCGCGGTCAGCCGGTTCCTGAACTTCGGGACCAAGCCGGACCGGCGGCTCACCCGGTTCACCGAGGCCATGTCGGCGGCGACGCCCGCCGAGGTCGTGGGTGACTTCTGGCTGACCCTCGACGCGCACGACAAGCGAGACGCGCTCGCGACGCTCGGCAACGTGCCGACCCTCGTCATCGTGGGCGATCGCGACCGGCTCACCCCGGTCGCTCACGCGCGCGCGATCGCCGCCGCCGTACCCGGCGCGAAGCTGCTTGAGGTGCGCGGCGCCGGGCACGTGCCGATGCTGGAACAACCCGAGGTCGTCAACGCCGCGCTGCGCGAGCTCGTGGAGTCGATCCCGGCGCGTACGGCGGACGTGGCGCGACGGCAACGGGTGCGTTCGTGACGAACCTCGGCCACCACCGCGTCGTCGTCATCGGCGCCGGGTTCGGCGGCATCGGCGCGTCGATCAAGCTCGCCGAAGCCGGCATCGAGCACGTCATCCTCGAGAAGGCCGGCGACGTCGGCGGCACCTGGTGGGCGAACAAGTATCCCGGCTGCCGCTGCGACGTGCCGTCGCATCTCTACTCGTTCTCGTTCGCGCTCAACCCGGACTGGTCCGACACCTACTCGCTGCAGCCCGAGATCCACCGCTACCTGCGCAAGGTCGCCGAGGACTACGGCGTGGTCGACCGGGTGCGCTTCGACACGGAGGTCACGGCGGCCCGCTGGGACGACGCGACCAAGCGATGGCTGATCGAGACCAGCGCGGGGTCACTGTCCGCGGACGCGCTGATCTCCGCGCACGGCTTCCTCTCCGAACCGGCGGTGCCGCACTTCGCCGGCATCGAGTCGTTCACCGGCCAGGTCATGCACTCGGCCGAGTGGGATCCGTCCTACGACGTCAGCGGCAAGCGGATCGGCGTGATCGGCACCGGCGCGTCCGCCGTGCAGATCGTGCCGCTGGTGCAGAAGCAGGCGAAGCAGCTCTACGTCTTCCAGCGCACGGCGGCGTGGATCCTGCCGCACCGCGGCCGGCCGATCCGGGCGTGGGAACGCGCGCTCTACCGCCGGGTCCCGCCGTTGCAACGACTCGTCCGCCAGCTCGTCTACCTGCGCAACGAGTTCCTGATCCTGCCGGCGCTGTTGCGCAGCAAGCGGCTCGACCTGATTCGCAAGATGGCCTATGACCACCTTGAGGCGCAGGTGCCGGATCCGGAGTTGCGGGCGAAGCTCACGCCGACGTTCGCGCCGGGGTGCAAGCGGCTCACCCCGACCAACGACTACCTGCCGGCGATCTCCGCACCCAACACCGAGCTCGTCACCGACGGCATCAAGGAGCTGCGCGGCGACGAGATCGTGACCGCCGACGGCGTCGCACGCAAGCTCGACGTGCTGATCCTCGCGACCGGCTTCCGGGTCACCGACAACACGTTCCCGGCCCGGCTCACCGGACGCGACGGCCGCACGCTGCGCGAGGTCTGGGACGCCGGCAGCATGGGCGGCTACAACGGCACGACGTTCGCCGGGTTCCCCAATCTGTTCATGCTCGCCGGGCCGAACACCGGCATCGGGCACACGTCGCTCGTGTACATGATCGAGGCGCAACTGCCGTACATCGTCGGCGCGCTGCAACACATGCGCGACAACGGCGTCGCCGCGCTCGACGTACGGCGGGACGTGCAGGCGGCGTACAACGAGATGATCCAGCGCAAGCTGCGGCTGTCGGTGTGGAACACCGGCGGGTGCTCGAGCTGGTACCTCGACAAGTACGGCCGCAACTCGACGATCTGGCCGGACTACACCTTCAACTTCGCCAAGCGGCTCAAGCGGTTCGACGTCGAGTCGTACTACCAGGAAGTCGCGCCGACGGAAGCCCCCGCGCAGCTCGTCTACGGCTAGGAGGGATCGGCGAAACGCGTCCGTCGCGAGCCGGGGCCGCGCAGCAGGGCGGGTTTCGCCGATCCCTCCTAGGTCGCGGGCGGGCCGGAGACCTCGCGCAGCCGGTGCGCCATGCCGGCGAGCAGCTTGCGCGCCAGCGCCGGCGACTCGTCCACCGCGGCGTAGAACTCGCGGCTGCCGAGCAGCACCGCCGCGGTGTCGCGCAGCGCGGTCACGGTCGCCGTCCGCGGGCCGGGGTCGAGCAGCGCGAGCTCGCCGACGTAAGCGCCCGGACCGAGCTTCGCGACCGTCTGGTCGCCGCGCGTCACGCCGACCTCGCCGTCGACGACGACGAAGAACTCCTGGCCTGGCTGCCCCTCTTCCATGAGCATGTCGCCGGCGGCGAACTCGACGATCTCGGCGTGCCGGGCGAGCCGGTCGAGCTCCTTGTCGCTGCAGGCAGCGAACAACGGCACCCGGCCCAACAACTGCTGCCGGTCACGCTTCCCGCTCATGCCCCGCCTCCGTCCGAGATCGACTCGCCGCCAGTCTCGACCGTGCGGCCCCGCGCTGTCGACCCACGTCGGCCGGCAATGTCGCGAACCCGACCAATCGGGCGTCGCGTATCGTCCGCCCATGACGACCGAAGCACCCCCCGCGGCACGCACGCCGGCCCGCAGCGCCCACCGGGTCCTCGAGCCGATTCACACGATGGTCTACTTCGTGCCGGAGGCGGCCGACCGGTACGCCGAGGCCGGCATCACCGGCGGCATGCGCGGCTACTTCGCCAGCCGGTCCGCGCCGCTCGGCGTCGTGCCCGCGGAGGTCGTGATCGCGACGTTCTACAACTTCGCGCCGGCGATGGTGCGCAAGGCGATCCCGTCGGCGTGGGAGAAGGCGACACCGGAGGCCGTCCTCGCGGCCCGGCTCGCGGCTGCCGACGCGGCGCTGACCCGGCTGCTCGGCGACATCGTGAGCTCCGACGAGATGGCCGAAGCCGCCGCGCTCGCGCGGGAGGCGACGACCGCCGCCGACGTCGTGGGCCGGCCGCTGTACGCCGCGCACGCCGCGCTGCCCTGGCCGGAGCCGGCGCACCTGCAGCTCTGGCACGCCGCCACGCTGTTGCGCGAGCACCGTGGCGACGGGCACATCGCAGCGCTCGTCCTCGCCGGGCTCTCCGGCGGCGAGGCGGTCGTGAGCTACCTCGCCACTGGCAGGTCGATGCCCGAAGACCTGTTGCGGTCGACGCGCGGATACACCGAAGAGGAGTGGGCCGCGCTCAAGCAGCAACTGAGAGACAAGGGGCTGTTCACCGACGACGACCAGTTCACCGCGGCCGGGCAGCAGCAGCGCGACGAGATCGAGGCGCGCACCGACGCCGCCGCGTCGGCGCCGTACGACCACCTGGGCCCGGATCGCACCGAACGGCTGACCGAGCTCGTCCGGCCGTGGGCGCGGTCGATCACCCAGCAGATCTTCGGCTGACCGCGATGAGCGAGCGGCGGTACGACGGCAAGGTCGCGTGGATCACCGGTGGCGCCAACGGCTTCGGCGCCGGAGTCGCGCGCCGGCTCTCCGGTCTCGGCGCGCGCGTGGTGGTCAGCGACGTCGACGCCGACAACGGCGCCAAGGTGGCGGCCGAGGTGGGCGGCAGGTTCGTGCGTTGCGACGTGACGTCGTACGACGAGAACACCGCGGCGGTGCGTTCGGTCCTCGATGAGCACGGCCGTCTCGACATCGCGTTTCTCAACGCCGGCATCGCGACCGGTGTCGGCATCGGCGACGACTTCGACCTGTCGCGCTACCGGCTGGCGATGGGCGTCAACCTCGACGGCGTGGTGTTCGGCATGCAGGTCGCGCTCGCCGCGATGAAGGATCGCGGCGGCGAGATCGTCGCGACCGCAAGCCTCGCCGGCCTGACCTCGGTGCCGTTCGATCCGTTCTACGGCGCCAACAAGCACGGTGTCGTCGGCCTCGTGCGCGCGGTCGGCGCGGCCTACGCAGCGCAGGGCATCCACGTCAACGCGATCTGCCCCGGCTTCGCGGACACCAACATCGTCAGCGCCGAGGCACGCGAGGTGCTGGCGAACATCGGCGTACCGCTGCTGGAGGTCGACCGCGTCGTCGACGCGTTCGTCGCGGCGATCGAGAGCGGCGAAGGCGGGCAGTGCTGGTACATCCAGCCGGGGCGCGACATCGAGCCGTTCCGGTTCCGCAACGTGCCGGGGCCGCGCGACGATTCCGGCGGGCGCGCCTCCGACCACGCCGGCGACATCCAGCAAGCATTGGTGGATCGCGACGCGCACTAGCTAGCTACGGCGATCCGCAGTCCAGGAAGGTTCCGCGCGCGGCCGGGCGCGGATCGGGACGCTGGCAGATCTCCGTCTGGATGCGCGACTGTGTTCCGGCGAACCGGTCCTTGCGCATGTCGGTGACCACCGTCGCCCTGCCGTCGCCGGAGGTCGTGTAGGTCAGGTAGACCGGGTCGCCCTCGGTGGTGAACTGCGTGAGCCGGAGCCGGGCCGGCCGCCCGCCGCCCCGCATCGCCGTCGTGAAGCAGGTCCAACCGGTCGCCGTGATGCCGCCCGATCGAACGTCGCGGACGAAGGTGCCGCAGTCCTTGACCCCCGCCCGGTCGGGGATCGGCCGCCGTCCGGTGTAGGTGGCCCCGTCGTCCCACGGCCGCGCGATCACCAGCGCGACCGCCGCTGCGACGACCGCCACCAAGCCGACCATGAGCAACCGGCGCATGGCCGTTCGACTCCGCGCGCGCCCGATCGGTTCGGAATAGTTGACGAGTCAACTATCTTGGGTCTGGCAGGAGGTAACGCCATGCCAGCCGTCACCGTCGACGACATCACCACGCTGCCCCGCATCCCCGCGACCGACCCGCAGGCGAATCAGCGGCGGGTGCGTTCGGTGACGTCGGCGCCGAGCGGTTTCGAGGGCGAGGGATTCCCGGTACGGCGCGCGTTCGCCGGTGTCGACCTCGGCCTGCTCGACCCGTTCGTCCACATGGATCAGATGGGCGAGGTCGACTACGCGCCGGGTGAGCCGAAGGGCACGCCGTGGCACCCGCACCGCGGGTTCGAGACGGTGACGTATCTGATGGATGGCACGTTCGAGCATCAGGACTCGAACGGTGGCGGCGGCCTGATCACCAACGGCGATACCCAGTGGATGACCGCCGGCCAGGGGATCCTGCACATCGAGAAGCCGCCGGAGTCACTCGTCGTGTCCGGCGGGCTGTTCCACGGCATCCAACTGTGGGTCAACCTGCCCCGCGCGCAGAAGCTGGTCGCCCCGCGCTACCAGGACCTGCGCGGCAACAGCGTCGCGCTGCTCGCCTCCCCCGACGGCGGCGCGCTGGTGCGGCTCATCGCGGGCGACGTCGAAGGCCACGCCGGCCCCGGATCGACGTACACGCCGATGACGATGCTGCACGCGACGATCGCGCCGGGGGCGTCGCTCACGCTGCCCTGGCGGCCGGACTTCAACGCGCTCGCCTACGCGCTCAGCGGCGACGGCTTCGCCGGCTCCGACCGAGCGCCGATGCGCACCGGCCAGCTCGTCGTGTTCGGCCACGGCGACGTGCTCACCCTCGCCGCGGGCGCGACCGAGCTCGACGTGCTCGTCCTGGGCGGCCGGCCGATCCGCGAGCCGGTCGCGTGGGGTGGCCCGTTCGTCATGAACACCAAGGCCGAAGTCCTGCAGGCGTTCGAGGACTTCCAGCAGGGCCGTCTCGGCACCGTCCCCGCACAGCGCGGCTAGCTCAACGCGGGTCACTGTCGGCCTAGTCAAACGTACGGCGCATAGATGACCCGGCGGGGTCTTTCGCCCCGCATGTCCGGCTGGCAGCTTCGATGTCGTGGCCGGCGGGCCGCTGTACGGCTCCGCCTCGGGGACAGGGGGACGTCATGTCAGGTGCGCGGTTCAAAGTCTGGGCATCGTTGCTCGGCGTGCTCGCGATGTCAGCCGGCGCGGCGGAATCCGTGGACGCCGCACCGAGGGTGAAGACGCCCACCGCCACGATCCTCTCGGTCACGCAGACCGGCCACTTCGCCGTGAGCGACGTGATCACCGCGTGCACCTTCTCGGTGAGCTACGCAGTGTCCGGCGTGATGAAGCCAAGCGCGTCATACATCGTCGAGCTCGAACTCATCACGCCGGATGCCCTGAGCTACACCAACGGTGACATCGGCACCGCGACGAAGCAGGCCAACGGGCTGACGCAGACCTTCTCCACCACGCCCGGTGACGGCTGGGGCCCGCTGGACGGTTCGACCTGGGACTTCCAGATCAACCTCTACAAGCCGACGCAGTCCGGTCGAACGCTCGTCAGCTCCAGCTCGCAGCTGCCGATCTCGTTCCTCTGCGCCGACATCGTCTGAGCCAATCGCCCGGGCCATCGGCGACAATCGAGGGATGGCGAACCCGCGGCTCCGGCTGCCCTACGGCCCCGACATCCCGCTCGGCGTGCCGTCGACCGAGTCGCTGCTCGCCGCCGGTCTGAACGTCTGGACGAAGCTGGTCAGCGGCCACCTCGCCGACATGACGCCGATGCCGCGCGACCGCTTGCACACCGCGCCACAGACGACGGTCTACCGCTACCGCGGCACCGGCGACGACACCGCGCCGCCGGTGCTGCTCGTCCCGCCGCTCGCGGCGCCGGCGCGGTGCTTCGACCTGCGCCGTAGCTGCAGCCTCGTCGAGCATCTCGTGGACGGCGGCCGCCGCACCTACCTCGTCGACTACGGCGAGATCGCGTTCGCCGACCGCCGGCTGGGTCTCGAGCACTGGATCGACAACGTGATCCCGACCGCGATCCGGGTCGCGGCGGACGACGCCGGCGAGCCGGTGCACGTCGCCGCGTGGTGCCTCGGCGGCATCATGGCGCTGCTCGCGCTCGCCGGGCAGACCGATCTCCCGGTCGCGAGCATCACTCTCGTTGCGAGCCCGTTCGACGTCACCTCGGTGCCGCTGATCGCGCCGCTACGGCCGGTCGCGCTGCTGACCGGCGGCCGGCTCGGGACCGTCGCCTACCGCGCGATGGGCGGCGCGCCCGCGTTCCTCGTCAAGCGCATGTTCCAGATGTCGAGCGTCGACAAGTACGTCACGAAGCCGCTCGCGATCCTCACCCACCTCGACGACCGAGACTTCCTCGCCCAGATCGAGGCGGTCGACGAGTTCACCGCGAACATGCTCGCCTACCCGGGACGCACGTTCGGGCAGCTGTACCACCGGTTCTTCCGTGCGAACGACCTCGCCGGCGGCTGCCTCGACATCGACGGCAAGCGGCTCTCGCTCGACGAGGTTCGGGTGCCCGTCCTCGCCATCGCCGGCACCGGCGACACGATCGCGCCGGTCGCCGCGGTCCACCACGTCGGATCGTTGTTGCCGAACGCGCCGGAAGTGCGGCTGGAAACGGCCCCGGGCGGGCACCTCGGCGTACTCACCGGGCGCGGCGCGCGTGCGACGACGTGGGCGCTGCTCGACGAATGGCTCGACACACAGCACCTTCACAGCGAAGCGGCCGGCGGCAACCGACGGCGGGGCTGAGGCGTCTCCTCCCTAACATGATCTCCGTGTCGACCCCGCCTGCCCCCGGCCGACGGCCGCGAGCGAGGCGCCTCCTCAAGTGGATCGCGATCTCGGTCGCCACCGTGCTGGTCATCACCGTCGGCGGCGCCTATCTCGTCTACCTGCATCTCAACGGCAACCTGACGCACTACGACGCGGGCAAGAACGAGCTGATCAAACGCCCGAAAAAGGTCGGCAAGGCACAGAACATCCTGCTCATCGGATCGGACACCCGGGCGTTCGCCGGCTCGTCGAAGTACGGCCGGCTGGTCGCGGGCGCCCGGTCGGACACCGCGATCCTCGTGCACCTCGGCGCCGGCGCGAGCAAGGCGATCCTCGTCTCGATCCCGCGCGACAGCTACGTCGAGATCCCGCAGTGCAAGCTGACCGACGGCCGCGTGTCTGCAGCACAGCACAACAAGTTCAACGCGGCCTACTCCATCGGCGGACCGGCCTGCACGCAGGCCACGGTCGAAGCGCTCACCGGCATCCACGTCGACCACTTCGTCGAGGTCAACTTCGCCGGGTTCAAGAACATGGTCGACGCGCTCGGCGGCGTGACGATCTGCGTGCCGCAGGCGATCGACGACCCGATCGTGCACACGGCGAACGGATTCCACGGCAGCGGCCTGCAACTGCCGGCCGGCAACGACCATCTCAACGGCGAGCAGGCGCTCGGTTACGTGCGGGCGCGGTACTCGCTCGGCGACGGCAGCGACCTCGGCCGGATCAAGAGGCAGCAAGCCTTCCTGTCGGCGGTCATCCGCAAGGCCACCAGCACCGGCCTGCTGCTCGACCTGCCGGCGCTCTACAGCTTCCTCAACGCCGCGACCAAGTCGGTGCAGACCGATCCCGGGTTCGGCTTGTTCCAGCTGAAGAATCTGGCTGGCCGGCTGCACGGGCTTAAGCCCGGGAAGGTCGTGCTGCTGACGGTGCCGCTGTCCGACACCAACGCGTACCGCGTGATCGGCGGCGCCAACGCGTCGGTCGTCATCTGGGACGAGGAACGTACGGCGTTGCTGTGGAACGCGTTGCGCACCGACGGCCCGCTGCCCGGCACCGAGCCGCTGCCGAGTGCGTCGCCGTCGGTCAGCGCGTCGCCGAACCCGACGCTCATCGTGCCGCCGAGCCACATCCACGTGCGGGTGCTGAACGGCACCGGCCAGCCGGGCATCGCGCACAAGGTCGCCGATCAGCTCGCGCAGGAAGGCTTCGACATCGTCGGAGTCGGCGACGCCGACTCGTCCGGATACACGACCACGTTCGTGCGCTACGGCACCGAGAAGAACGAGTCGTCGGAAACGCTCGCCGCCGCGGTGCCCGGCTCGGATCGGCAACTCGACGGATCGCTCGGCAGCGTGCTGCAGCTCGTCGTCGGCAGCAACTACTCCGGCGTCGTACCGGTGCAGATCTCCAGCGGCGGCGTGCCGACGCCGAGCCCGTCGCCGACGGCGACGCTCGACACGGTCACCGCGGATCGGGACGTGTGCGCTTCCTGACCCGCCACGACGTGAGGAAACCGAGCCCCCACGACAGGTGCATGACCATGAACACCAGTGGCAGGACCGACACCGTCCGCCACGACGCTTCGACGCACGAGGCGATCAGCACTGCCGTGACGTAGACCGCGGGCAGCAGGTACCCCGGCCAGAAACCGATCGCGCCGAGCACGACGCCGGCGACGATTCCCAGCAATGCCAGCGGCGGCGCGAGGTAGCGCAGGTTCACCGACTCCGGATGCCGGCGCATGACCTCGCGGCGCCAGCGGCCGTAGTTGAAGTACTGCCGGGCCAGCTTCAGCAGCGAGCCGCGCGGCCGGTACGCCACCCGCAGCGACGGCGCGAACCACACCAGGCCGCCGGTCGCCCGGATCCGGTAGTTCATCTCCCAGTCCTGCGCGCGCGAGAAGCCTTCGTCGTACCCGCCGACCCGGACCAGCGCGCTACGGCGGAACACGCCGAGGTAGACGGTGTCGGCCGGGCCTTCGTCGCCGCCGACGTGGAACCGCGCGTTGCCGACGCCGAACTTGCTCGTCATCGCCGTCGCGACCGCCTGCTCGAGCCGCGTGATGCCCTCGGCGCTCATGATGCCGCCGACGTTGTCGGCACCGTGCTCGCGCAGCAACGTGACCGCGGTGGCGAGGTAGCCGGGCGGCAGCTCGGCATGCCCGTCGACGCGGGCGACGATCGGGTACCGGCTGGCCGCGACCGCGAGGTTGAGGCCCTCGGGCGTCCGCCCGGTGGGGTTCGGCACGCTGCGCACCCGCGGATCGGCGGCGGCGAGCTCGGCGGCCACCGCATCGGTCCGGTCGGTGCTCGGCCCGAGCGCCAGCACGACCTCCAGCTCGCCGCCGTACCCCTGGTTCAGCACCGACGCGACGGCGGCGCGCAGGTGCCGCTCCTCGTTGAGAACGGGCAGCACGACGGACACCGCCGGCCAGCCGTCGACACCGTCCACGTCGGGTTCGCTGGTCATGGCCGCCCGACGTTACCTGCCGCGGGCGCCGGGTAGGTGATCGGAGCGAGTCGCGTGGCGATCTTCGGCGATCGCTACGCGCTCGCCTACCATCGAGGAGTCGGTGGGCCCAGTCGCTGTTGGCAGGGGCGTCCCGCCCAGCCCCCGGAGGTATGCGGATGACCGGGCCGATCGACGGCCCCCGAGACGACTCGGACGACCTCCCGCTGCCGGCTCATCTCGACCCGCGCGGGCCGCGCCGAGACGGCGTGGCCCCCACCGGAAAGCGCAAGCGGAGCAAGAAGCGCATCGCCGCCTGGATCGCCGGCAGCCTCGCGGGGATCCTCGTCGTCGGCGCCGTCACCGGGCTCATCGCGATCGACTCGATCCTGTCGAAGATCCGGCACGCGAGCGTCTTCTGCAACGACTGCGACCGCCCGTCCGGCGGCGTCGTCGGCGACCTCAACATCCTCGTCGTCGGCTCCGACAGCCGGGAGGGCCTGACCCGCGCCCAGCAGAACGCGCTGCACGTCGGATCCGACGCCGGCCGCCGCTCGGACACGATGATCCTGCTGCACATCCCGCGCGGCGGCGGCAAGGCCGTCATCGTCAGCCTGCCGCGCGACTCCTACGTCGTGATCCCCGCGCACAAGGACGCCAACGGCAAACCGGTGCCGGCCAGCCACAACAAGCTCAACGCCGCCTACTCGATCGGCGGGCGGCAGCTCGCCATCCGGACCGTCGAAGCCAACACGCACGTGCGCATCGACCACTACATCGAGATCAACTTCCTCGGCTTCGTGAAGATCGTCGACGCGCTGGGCGGCGTCACGGTCTGCACGCCGACCCCGATCCACGATCCGGTGCGCTGGGACCCGTCGACCCACGGCTGGGTGGGCAGCGGGCTCGACCTGCCCCGCGGCAAGACGCACATCGACGGCGCGAAGGCGCTCGCCTACGTCCGCGCCCGCGAGTTCGACCCGACCGCCGACATCGGCCGGATCCAGCGCCAGCAGAAGTTCATGTCGGCGTTGCTCCAAGAGGCGACCAGCGCCGGCACGCTGATCAACCTGCCCAAGATGTACGACGTCCTGTCGGCGGTCGCGAGCTCGCTGCTGACCGACAAGCAGTTCGGCGCGTCCCAGATCAAGCGGCTGGCCGAGAACCTGCACTCGATGTCGCCGGCGCACGTGCAGCTGCTCACCGTCCCGCTGGTGCCGGGAAGCCGTACGACGTCGGTCGGCAACGTCGTCACCTGGGACCCGGTGCTCGCCCCCGAGCTGTTCACCGACCTGTCCCGCGACCGCCCGGTCGGCGGGCCCGAGTCGGGCGCCACCGCCAAGGTGACCATCCCGCCGTCGAGCATCACGCTGACGGTGCTGAACGCGACCACCACGCAAGGGCTGGCCCGCAGCGTCGCCGACCAGCTCAGCGCGGACGGCTTCGGGATCCACGGCACCGGCAACGCCCCGGCGGGCAGCAGCCCGACCGACGTCGTCATCCACTACGGGCCCGACCGGGCCGACTCGGCGAAGACCGTCGCGGCCGCGCTGCCGGGCGCCAAGCTGAAGCTGGACCCGTCGTACTCGGGGTCGATCGAGGTGCTCGTCGGCTCCAGCTTCCGCGGGGTGCAGAAGGTCAAGGTGGTGGCGACACCAAAGAGTGGCGGTTCCGGCATATCGGTGCGAACCGCCGCGCAAGATGTGTGCTCGTAATGCCTGGATTTCCAGCCTAGGTGGCTAACGTCGCAGGTATGCCCCGTCGATCCCGATCGCTGACCGTTGCCGCCGTCGTACTCGGCTTTGGCGGGCTGGCCGCGTGCGGTGGCGGCGGCCACCACCCGCAGGCATCGCCGAGCCCGTCGCCGAGCCCGTCGCAGTCCCCCACCCCGGTGCCGACGCGGACGGTCGCGGCGACCTGCCCGCTGACCGGGCTGACCCCGAGCGCGGCGCAGAACCGCGACCGGCCGGCGCTGGCCATCAAGATCGACAACGTCGACGTCGCCAGGCCGCAGACCGGCATCGACAAGGCCGACATCGTCGTCGAGGAGCTGGTCGAGGGCGGGCTGACCCGGCTGTTCGCGGTGTTCCAGTGCGACAGCGCGCCGCGGGTCGAGCCCATCCGGTCGGCCCGCAGCTCCGACGCGGACCTGCTCGCGCTGCTGCACGGGTCGGTGTTCGCGTTCTCCGGCGCGAACCCGCGGGCGCTGCCGCCGATCCGGGCGGTTGGCGACACCGTGCTGATCTCCTACGACAGCCTCGGCACGTACTTCCACCGCGACGGCAGCCGGCCGGCGCCGCACAACGTGTACGCGTCGACCGACACGCTGCTCGCGGCCGGTCAGGCGCGCCGTCGCGGCCTGGGCCCGCCGCCGCCGATGTTCACGTACGGCGTCCTCGGCTCGACCCCGGCGAAGGCCGCGCGAGTCGTCTCGATGCGGTGGCCGCAGGCGTCGGCCGCCTGGACCTGGAACGGTGCCGGCTGGCAGCGCACCCAGAACGGCACCCCCGACGTCCTCAGCAGCGGCCACCGGGTGTCGGCCGCCAACGTGGTGATCATGTCGATCCTGATCGGCGACACCGGGATCCGCGACGTCGCCGGCAACGCCTCGCCGCTCGACATCACCGTCGGCGGACCGCGGCCGGTCTGGGTGCTGCGCGACGGCAAGGTCATCCGCGGCTCGTGGAAGCGCCGCTCGATCGGCTCCGGCTGGCGGCTGACCGACATCAACGGCCGCGTGATCCGGCTCAAGCCCGGCCGGACCTGGATCGAGCTGCTGCCCCGGCCGACCGAGCCCACCATCAGCTAGCCCCGCCCCGCCCTGCCCGCCCCATCCCGCCCCAGCCCGCCGATCATGCAGTTGTTGGGCTCATCGGCGCGAAATAGGCCCAACAAGTGCATGATCGGCGCGCGGGGCGGGCGGGGATGTCCGATTTTTCCGGACCCGTGCAAGGACTTTCGCGGTCTTCCGGAACCGGCGTTACCCCCGGTCATCCGGCTCGTTTCTCTAGGTGTCCACGACATCTTCAAGGAGTCGGAAATGTTGCACCTCCCGCGCACCATCACCACCCCGCTCACGCTGACCGTCACGACCGGTACCGGTGAGGCGGAGTTGTCCGGCGAGCTGCGCTACGACCCCTCCGACCCGTTCGCGGTCTCCCTCGCCATCGGCGTGGAGTGCGGCGAGCCGGTCGTCTGGACCTTCGCCCGTGACCTGCTCTCGGCCGGCGTCTCCGCCCCCTCGGGCGAGGGCGACATCACGATCGAGCCGGACGTCTCCCAGGGCTTCACCCACGAGGAGCGGGCGCTGCGCATCACCCTCGCGACCGACTGCCTCGCGACGATGCTGGTCTCCACCGACCGGGTCGTCGAGTTCCTCGTCGAGACCTTCGCCCTCGTGCCGACCGGCGCCGAGCTGGACCGGGTCGACTGGGACGCCGAGATCGCCGCTCTCCTCGGCTAGATCGTCCCCAATACGCCGGAAGGGGCTCACCGCGACTCGCGGTGGGCCCCTTCTCGTTGCGCGGCCGGGATTACCGCTTCGAGCGGCGGAGCACGATCAGGCCGCCGATCGCGGCCACAGCGCCGACCACCAGCAGCACCCGATCCGTCCGCAGCCTGCGGGAGATGGCGAACTCGCGGGTCCCGGTGTGCGCCGCACCGCCGCCGCTCGCGGCGATCTCGCGTACGGCGGCCGTCCGCGCCGCCGGGGTCGGGCTCGCCGCGGCCCGCGGCGGCGCGTCGATGACCGCGCCGGGGGCCTTCGATCCCTCGCCGCCGAAGACCGACGACACCTGCGCCTTGACCGCCTGGGCGCCGCGGCTGGCCGCGCGCTTCGGACTGATCCGGTCGGCGATCGCGTCGATCGTCTCCGCGAGCTCGGCTCGGGTCTGCTCGATCTCCTTCTGAATCGCGTCCGGATCCCGCGTCGTCGCCGCCACCCGACCTCCCATAGTTGGGCCTCCGTCGCCGGAGCCATCCGCACCCTCGGCGGGCAGTCTCTCATCGGCCATGGCCGACCCCTACCCCGGCCGGGGGAGGTACTAGCGTCGAGACATGCGGCTTGCGCCCGGAGACATCGCTCCCGACTTCTCGCTGCTCGACGCCGACGAACGGCCGGTCGACCTGATGGCGTTTCGCGGCGAGCGCGTCGTCCTGTACTTCTACCCCGCGGCGCTGACCCCGGGGTGCACGACGCAAGCCTGCGACTTCCGCGACAATCTCAAGGTCTTCCGCGACGCCGATCTCGCCGTCGTCGGCATCTCGCCGGACCAGCCCGCGAAGCTGCGCGAGTTCCGCGAGACGCACGAGCTCACCTTCCCGCTGCTGTCCGACCCGACCCGGCACGTCCTCGAGGCCTACGGCGCCTGGGGCGAGAAGCAGCTCTACGGCAAGACCGTCACCGGCGTCATCCGCTCGACCGTCGTCGTCGACCCGCACAGCCGGGTCGAGCACGCGTTCTACAACGTGAAGGCCACCGGCCACGTCGCGAAGCTGCTCCGCGACCTGCGCCTCACCGCCTGAGCGTCACCGCCTGAACGCTGCCCGCGCCAGGCTGCGGACCAGCGACGGGTCGGTCACCAGCGCGCCGATCGCGTGCCGCGGCCGGAAGTCGGTCGCGAACACCCACGCCGCCTGCCGCGGGGTCAGCCGGTCGAGCCGGCGGATGACGCGGTCCCACTCGGCGTCGCCGTACCCGCAGATCCTGGTGTTCACGGCGTACGCGAGGGTGAGGTCGCGCCCGGTCTCGCGCCGCCACGCGCGCGGGTAGGCCGCGAGCGCGGCCGCGCTGTAGTCGCCCCGGGCGGCGGCGATCGTGCGGCCGGCGAGGCGGCCGGCGGCGATCGCGTAGCGGATCCCCTCGCCGAGCAACGTCGAGCCCTGCCCGCCGGCGTCGCCGACCGCGACGAGACCGTCGCCCACGAGCCGGGTCGCGCTTGGCGGCAACACCGGCATCAGGCCGCTGTGCGACTCGATCGACCCGACCGGCGAACCCGGCGTGGTCAGGGCGCCGAACGCCGCCAGCAGCCGGTCGAGCAGCACCCGCGGCTCGGCGTCGCTGTCCGGCCGTACGACGCCGACCCCGAGGCGCACCCGCCCGCCGCCGACCGGGAACGCCCAGCCGTAGCCGCCCGGCGCGACCGCGTCGCCCAGCCAGAACACCGCCTCGTCCTGGTCGTAGCCGGGCGCGTGCAGCTCGAGCTCGAGACCGACCGCGCTGCGCTCGTTGGCCGGCCGCAGCCCGGCCGCGCGGGACAGGAATCCGGTGTGCCCGCTCGCGTCGACGACGACCTTCGCCGGCTGCTCGTAGGCGCCGCGGAACGGGTCGCGCGCCCGGACGCCCGCCGTCCGGCTCCCGTCCGTCAGCGCCGACTCGACGTGCGCCTTCAGCCGGATCTCCGCGCCCGCCTCGACCGCCTGCTGTCCGAGCCATTGGTACGTCGCGCGCACGTCGAGCACGCAGCCGAGCGCGCGGCGGTAGCGCTTCGTCACGTCGGTGGTGGGCCCGATCACCCGGATCCGGTGCACGGGGTGCCAGCAGCGCGACGGCACGCCGAGCGCCCGCAGCGGCTTCACGAACGAGCCGCCGCTGGTGCGCACCGGCTCGCCCAGAGCATGCCCGCGCTCGAACACCACGGTGCGCAGGCCGGCGCGGGCCGCCTCCGCCGCGGTCGCCAGCCCGGCGGGCCCGCCGCCGACGACCGCGACGTCGACGGGCGGCTGCTCGCTCACCGGCAACAACCTACGGCAGGGTCCAAGGGCTCTTGTGGGTGACGCGAAGGCGACCGAGCCTGGACAGAGCGGTGCGGAGAGGATGGCCGAAATGCGGCTGCTGCGGGCGCTGGTTCCCGGCCTCGTGCTCGCGACCGTGACGGCGGTCGCGCCGCCCGCACTGGCCGCGGACACGACGCCGCCACAGATCCTCGGTCTCACGATCAGGCCGAGCACCGTGACCCTCGACGGCCTCGCCTACACGAAGGTCGTCGTCTCGGTGCACCTGCAGGACGACAGCGGCATCTGCGTCGCGCCGGGATCGACGCAGTGCAACGTCGACGTCGACGACGCGGGGGCGTTCTACGGCTACCCGACGCCGCTGGTGCAGCTGAAGAGCCCGGTGAATGCGCCCGGCATGTTCGACATCACGTCGTACCGCGGGATGCAGCGAACGTCCGGCTCGGACACCGACGGCTGGTGGACGATGACCCGGCTCGCGACCGGCCTGTGGGACGGCTCGCTGCCGGTCGTGCGGATCGCGGCGTTCGACACCGCGGGCAACCACACCGACATCGATCCGCGCGGCACGGCGCTGGCCCGCACCCTGACGGTCGACGCGACCCACCCGGCGCGCATCTCCTACGGCATCACGCCGACCATCACGCCGTACGGCGTCAACAGCTTCACGATCAAGGGCCGGGCCTACTTCGCCGGCAGCGGCGCACCACTCGGCAACCGGACACTGCTGCTGTGCGAGGACACCGGCTGCGGGATCGAAGGCTCGTACGGCGGCGCCGCGGTCCGGACGAACGCGGACGGCTATTACTCGATCTCGGCGACCCGCACGGTGCTCGGCCTGATGCTGTTCAAGACGCTGGGCGGCGGCGGCTCGAACGGCCAGGAGTGGTATCCGACGACGTTCTACTCGAACCCGCTGTTCGCGTCGCGATCGGTCGCCCCGCCGCGCTCGGCGCACTACCTGACGGTGAAGACCGTCAGCCCGGCGTCGACGGTGCCGGCCGGGAGCCCGGTCACGATCAAGGGCCTGACCGAGATGTTCTACGACACGTCGACGCCGGTCGGCTGGCGGAGCATCTCGGTGCAGCGGCTGGTCAGCGGCACCTGGGCGGCCGGCACGATCGTGACCGAGCAGACGGCGCTGATCGAGAAGACGACCGTCCAGTCGGGGATCCACACCTACACGCTCGTCGCGCACCCGCCGAAGGGAACGTGGAGCTACCGGGTCTTCCGGACGTCGACCCCCGGCTACGCGCCGACCGCCAGGTACCTGACGCTGACCGGCCGCTGACCGCCGCGCTTTCGGAGGCGTCGGTCGCGGGACAAAGCGTCGCGCTTGGGTAGGTTCGCTCGCATGCGGGGAGTCGTGCGAATCGGAAGTGTCGTCGTCGCGCTCGGTCTGGCCTCCGGGCTCGGCGCGACCGGAGCTGCGCCGTCGATCGTGGCCGCCGGCACCGTCGCGGCGTGCCCGCCGGGCCAGGAGGTCACCACGCACGGCATCGCCGGCGGCCCCGGCTGCCGGGACCGCTACGAGATCGAGACCGCCGCCGAGGCGATGACCGCCGCCGCCCAGGACGCGTTCCGGCACGCCGGTGCGTCGGCGGCCGACCGGCTGGCGGCGGTCGCGTCGTACCGGCAGATGCTCGCGCACCCCGCGGTCGCGGTGCCGGACGCCGGCCAGCCGTGGACGAACGTCGGGCCGCGGCCGATTCACGTGACCGACCCGCAGTACGACCCGTCGCTGCTCGGCTGGACGACCGTCGACGGCCGGGTGACGTCCATCGCGATCGACCCGCGCGACCACGACGGCAACACCGTCTACCTCGGTACGGCGGCCGGCGGCGTCTGGCGGTCCACCGACGCCGGCGCGCACTGGACGCCGGTCTCCGACTCGCTGCCGACCTTGTCGGTCGGTGCGGTCGCGGTCGACCCGTCGGACGGCGCGGTGATCGTCGGCACCGGCGAGGGCAACACCAACTCGGACGGCTACCTCGGCACCGGCGTCTACCGCTCGACCACCGGCACCGGGGGTTGGGTGCACTCGACCGGCGTCCCGGCGAACGTCCTCGTCACGCACATCGAGATCGCCGGCACGTCGGTGTACGTCGGCACCAGCAACGGCCTGTACCGCTCGACCAACAAGGGCGTGACGTTCAGCCACGTCGCGCTGCCCACCAACGCCGGCAACACCGCGCCCGCGACCGAGGCCTTCGGCAGCTTCGTCACCGACGTGCGGGTCAAGCCCGGCACCGACTCGGAGGTCACCGCGGCGGTCGGCTGGCGCGGCGGCGGCACCCCGTCGCCGGGTCTCTACCGGTCGACCGACAGCGGCGCGACGTGGGCGAAGCTGGCGACCGTCGGCCTCGGCGTGAACCCGGTCGACGGCCAGTCGGCGGATCCGATCGGTCGCGTCTCGCTCGCCTACTCCGCGGACGGCAGCGCGCTCTGGGCGGTCGTACAGGATCCCGGCAAGCTCAACAAGGACAACAACCCGGTCAACTTCACCACGCCGGTGTCGGTGCCGCCGACCAACCTCAACGGCATCTACCGGTCGCTCAACGACGGGCTCGTGTGGGCGTTGAAGGGCAGCTACCACACGTTCGAGGACCCGGCGACCAACCCCGGTTCGGCCGAGCAGGTGCTCGGCACCGCGCTGTCCGGCCCCGGCGTACAGGCTTGGTACAACAACTACGTCCTCGTCGACCCGGCCAGCGCCGACCGCGTGCTCGTCGGCCTCGAAGAGATCTACATGACGACGGTCGGCGGCGACCTGCCCGCCGGCGAGGCAACCTGGAAGACCGTCGGCCGCTACTGGAACAACTGCGCCGGCCTGGTCGCGACCGAACCGTACGGCTGCCCGCCGGTGCCGGGGATCTACGGCGGCACGACCACGCACCCGGACCAGCACGCGGCCGCGGCGATCGTGCTGCCCAACGGGAAGACCCGGTTCTACGTCGGCAACGACGGCGGCGTCTACCGGCAGGACGTCTCGAGCGACCCGACCAACATCGGCGGGCTCAACTCCAGTGGCTGGACGTCGCTGAACGACACGCTGTCGATCTCGCAGCCGTATGCCGCGGCGATGAGCTCCGACGGCACGATCGTCGCCGGCCTGCAGGACAACGGCGAGGTGAAGATCCTGCCAAGCGGCCGCGCCGACATGATCTACGGCGGCGACGGCTTCGACAGCGCGATCGACCCCGTGTCGAGCAACATCATCTACGAGGAGTACGCCTACGGGCAGCTCCGCCGCAGCTCCAACGGCGGCAAGACCTGGACGACGATCGAGCCGGACGACGCGACCGGGCCGCGGTTCTCCACGCCGTTCGAGCTCGACCCGCGGGATCCGCAGCACATGATCTACGGCGCCGCGCAGATCTGGGAGACCGCCCGGGCGACGTCGGTCAGCGGCAGCAACTGGGTGCGGGTGTTCAACCTCGACGCGACCGCCGCGACGACCGACACGGTCGGTCTCTGCCGGACCGCGAGCACCCCGAACTGCCCGACACCGGACATCGCGGCGACGCAGGTCGACACGCAGGGACCGGCGTCGTACGCGGCGTTCTGCAAGGGTGCCTGCAACATCACGACCGCGACCGGCGGGCTCGACCCGACGCTGTTCGCCGGCGGCATCGCCACCAACGTGCAGGCGGGCTGTGACTACGCCGCCGCGTCGAAGGCCTGCTGGCACGTCGCCGCCGGTCACGGCTTGCCGAACCGGTTCATCCAGGGCATCGAGATCGACCACAAGGACCCGCGCACCGTCTACGTCGCGGTGTCGGCGTACTCGCGGCACTTCACGGTCGTGGGCTCACCGCAGGGCAGCGTGTTCGTCTCGCACGACGCGGGCGAGCACTTCACCGACATCAGTGGCAACCTGCCGAAGACGTTCTCGGAAGACGTGCAGGATCTCGGCGACCGGCTCGTCGTCGCGACCGACGCCGGTGTGTTCGGTGCGTTGAAGACGGCACCGACGGTGTGGGTGCCATTCGGCACCGACCTGCCCGCGGTGCCGGCGTACGACCTCTCGCTCAACCCGCAGGGCACCAAGCTGATCCTCGCGACGCACGGCCGCGGCATCTACGTCCTCGCGCTCAAGCACGCGATCCCGTCGGACACGTCCGGCGGCGGGAAGAAGGGTGGCGGCGGGCTGGCCGGCACCGGTCTCGACATCTGGGTGCCGTCGAGCGCGATCGTCTTCGTCGCCTTCGGGCTGGCGTTGCTGGGGGTACGGCGGCGGCGTGCCTGACGGTTCTGATTTCGCCGACGTACTCGCGGCGAACGAGAAGTACGCCGCCGGGTTCGCGATGCCCGGGTTGCCGGGCGAGGCCGCGCGCGGGCTGGCCGTCGTCACGTGCATGGACTCGCGGATCGAGCCGCTCGCGATGCTCGGGCTGTCCGCGGGCGACGCGAAGATCCTGCGCAACGCCGGGGCGCGGGTCACCGACGACGTCGTGCGCACGTTGGTGCTCGCCCGCTACCTGCTCAACGTCGAGCGGGTGATGGTCGTCGCGCACACCCGGTGCCGGATGGCGTCGGGAGATTCCGACGCCATCCACGACGCGATCCGCGCCGCCGGTGGTCCGGACACGAGCGACATCGCGTTCCTGACCACTGACGATCAGGAGGCGTCGCTGCGCTCCGACGTCGACAAGGTGCGCACGTCGTCGTACCTGCCGGACATCGTCGCCGGCGGGTTCCTGTACGACGTCGACACCGGGCGGCTGCGCCAGGTCTGCTAGGAGGGATCCCTCCTAGCTCTCCCAGCCGTGGACGTAGTCCAGGTTGTAGAAGTTCGGCGGGCCGTCGCACAGCTTGGCCATCGCCTCGGCGAACTCGTGCGTCGCCGGGTCGTTCGAGTTGGCCATCGCTGCCTCGTGCGACGGGAACTCGGCGATCGTGACGTAGCTGTTCTCCATGTCGCGGTTCTTGGTGACCGTGACGCGGGTCGGGCCGACGCCGCGTGCCTTCGCGCCCTCGCGGAACTCTTCGCCGAGCTGGCGCACCTCGTCGAACCGTGTCGTCTGGTACTCGATGATCTGGATGAATCCGGCCACGACGGCCTCCTCTGAAGGGATGGCGGCAGACTACAACCGTGCTCGCGCCGCCTGTCCAGACCTTCGCCGCGCCGGACGGCGTCCGGCTCGCATATCGCGCCGTCGGCGCCGGGCGACCGCTGCTGCTCATCCACGGCTACGTTTCGACAGGATTCACCAACTGGATCCGCTACGGCCACGCGTCGTTGCTCGCCGATCACGGCTTCGAAGTCGTGATGCCGGACCTGCGCGGGCATGGTGAGTCCGAGCGGCCGCACACGGCGTCGGCGTACCCGCCCGACGTGCTGACGCTCGACGCGCTCGCGCTGGTCGAGCATCTGGGCTGGTCCGACTACAACGTCGGCGGCTACTCGCTCGGCGGGCGCACGGTGCTGCGGATGCTGGTGCGCGGCGCCCGGCCGGCCCGCGCGGTGGTCGCCGGTGTCGGACTCGAGGATGTCGTGGCCGCGTCGGAACGGACGGCGTACTACCGGCACGTGCTCTCGCACCTCGGCACGTTCGCGCGCGGGTCGGCGGAGTGGCAGGTAGAGGCGTTCCTGCGCACCGTCGACGGCGACCCCGAGGCGCTGTTGCTGCTGCTCGACTCGTGGGTCGACACGCCACTCGCGGAGCTGGCGGCGGTCACCGCACCGACCGCCGTCCTCGTCGGGGCGGAGGACGACCGGGTCGACGGCGCACGCGAGCTGGCAGACACCCTGCCGAACTCGACGTACGCCGTCATCCCCGGGTCGCACATGGGTGCGGTCACCAAGCCCGAGCTGGGCCGGGCGATCGCGGACGCGCTGGCTACGGCCGGCGCAGGATGATCGCCTCCGGCGACCGCGGCCGATCGCGGTCGACGACGACGGAGATCGTGGCTCGCTGCTGCCACGCGTCGCGGACGACGTGCTCGATCGCCCGCTCGCGGGCGTGGAACGACCGGTCGCCTTCGTCTTCCAGCCGGAGCGTGAAACCGCTGAAGTCGCCGAACGCGTCGTAGTGCACCGTCGCCACCTTGCCGGTGAACGACAGGTCGTCGTCGCCGTGCCGCTTGCCCCGCGACCACACCGGACGGCCGTGCAATGACGGCGGGATCTTCGCCGAGTCGCCACCGAGCGCGTCGACCTTCTCCGCCCGGTAGCCGACGTAGCGCTCCAGCACCCGGTGCCAGCGGTTGGTCGACGGAATCGCCCGCAGCCGCCACTTGAAGATGGCGAGCGCGTCCTCTTCGGCGGCGAGCATCTTCTCCTCGTCGGTGACCGGCACCTTCACCTGGAACGACCCGGTGACGTAGCGCCAGGTCAACGAATCGGTCAGCGGCTCGGTCGCCGGCCCCGGCTGCTCCATCGCGAGCGTCACGTGCGGCTGGTCCGGTGGGACGACTGCTTTCTTGGCCGCCTTCTTGCTGCTCGCGGCGACCGTCCGCTTCGCTTCGACCGGCGTACGGCGCGGCTCCTTGTCGCGACTGCGCCGGGTCGCGATGCGCCGTACGACGACGTCGAACTCCTGCCCGTACTTGACCCCCGCCGGCATGTCGAGCGTGAGCAGCCCGGCCAGGTCGTCGGGCGCGTCGCTCGGGATCGGGACGAACGTCAGCGAACCGTCGACCTCGCAGCCGACGGTCTCCGGATCGACCACCGACAGCTGGTGCACGCCGTAGAGACGCGACGCGACCTCGAGGATGTCCGCGGCGTTCGCGCCCGGCCAGAAGATCTGCGCGGACGTGCCCTTCGGGGCATTGCCCCAGTCGATGACGAGCTCGTCGGGGTAGCCGAGGACGTCCGCGCGATCCGGAGTCTTCGGGCTGCGCCGGAGGTCGAACGTCTGCGGCACCCGGTGCGTCGCCGGCCAACCGGGGTTACCGGAGTGCGTCACCTGCAAGTTGCGCTGCGCCAGCTTGTCGGAGTTCTCCGGGCTCTGCGTCACGCCGCCGGAGTTGACGATGGGGTCTCCGTCGTACGCGATCTGGGCGACGATGCAGTGGTGGTCGCCGGCGAGCAGTGCCTGCACCTGGTTGGCGCCGTCGGGGGTGTTGGCGGGGTCGTAGACGTTGAGGAAGCAGCCGTAGTAGGCCCACATGCTGTTGCTGCCGGCCGGGATGACCAGGCTCTTGTTGTTGACGCCGTTGTGGCCGTACTCGGGGTTGTTGGGGTCGCCGAGGTTGGGGCTGTTGCCGGTCGCGAAGAACGGGATCGTGTGCGCGCCGGCGGGCAGCTCCGGATAGTCGGGCAGCCCGGCTATCCGGAGCTG
>Ga0207690_10000253_pt1 | contig 38909 bp, 35 predicted proteins | sample KBSC23metaG_FD_184315 | JGI IMG/M metagenome (GOLD analysis project Ga0207690, IMG submission 184315) | Corn rhizosphere microbial communities from Kellogg Biological Station, Michigan, USA - KBS C2-3 metaG (SPAdes) (version 2) | ecosystem: Host-associated > Plants > Roots > Rhizosphere > Soil ... | reverse complement strand
ACACTTATTTTGTATGTGTTTCCTGATTCTGGTATTAACATACCTATGACAGCGTTAATCGGTATGTCGGCCATGTTTGCGGGTGCATCAAGGGCCTATCTTACCAGCATCACTTTCGCGCTCGAATCCACCGGCCAATTCCATGCTTTGCTGCCTTTATTAGGCGCCTGCACGGCATCGTACCTCGTCTCATTTTTCCTGATGGAAAACACCATCATGACTGAAAAAATAGCCCGGCGTGGCGTTTCAACACCCGACGCTTATGAACCCGACGTACTGGGCAAATTAACGGTATCGCAGGTTATCGGCGGTAACGACACCGTGCTTAACCCCATACTTACCATCCGGGAGATAAGAGATATGCTGAAACATGGCAAACAGCAAAGCGATTACTATATTGCTGCCAACAAGGAAGGCATTTATACCGGCATGGTTAAACTGACCGATATTAACAGGCACGACCAAAACCCGGATGCGCTGCTCGAAACAATTATTTACCGCCAGGATATTTTTGTGGGCGATACCGATAGTTTGCGCAAAGCAGTAGAGATCATGTCGGCAGAGGCTACCGAAGTACTGCCTGTATTAGTGGAAGCCAAAGTGATAGGTTTGTTGAGTTATAAAGACATCATCCAGGCATACAAAACCTATCACGATGAAAATGAAACTGCCGACATCCACATCTCTTTAAAAAGGCGACGCTTAAAAGTAGTGATCCGCGGCCGGGAAATGTTTAAGCCTGAAAAAAAGGCCTGATCTGCGTGTTGACCCCTCCCTGGCTCAACATATCCATACCAATGTAATTGATGTAATTGCTAATCCGGTTGAATAATGCGGTAAAAAAAATGGCAAAATTGTTATGCTATTTTTTTTACCGCATTTATATGAAAAAACTCCATATCACTTTATCTGCTTTTCTGTTGTGTACTGCATTGTCTTCTTTCAAGCCAGTGGCAAACAGCGTGCTAACAAAAGATGTGATTTCCAAAAAAAGTCCCGGCAACCGTTATTATGCAGATGAGGGAGAAAAGCTGTTTATGGATCGGGCCGATACTGCCCTGGCATTAATGGAGCGGGCCGCTAAAAAACTTCCTATTGTTGGCGTGGCTATAGTAAGTTATATACCCGGAGAAACAACACATTCGTGGATATCAAAAATGAAAGTGGTTGGCCAAATGACCAGGGGCGCATCCAACCTGCTGGGTGTTGCAAGCACTAAAGCGGCTGAGATGGCCGACACTTTCCAGGATAGCGGCAGCGGAATAAGGCCGCCGTTAAAAGGAGAATATGGCTACCAGGGAGGTGTGATCCGTAAAGTAAACTCGGGCTATATCATTGCTGTTTTCTCGGGCGGTAGCTCTCCGCAGGATAAAGAAATAGCTATTGAGGGTGCCGATCTGTTGGTTAAATATTTCAATTCAAAACAATGAATGTATTTGCCGGCCTTCCCAAAAAAATAATTGGTTTAACAATACTACTGATGGTGTTGATACCAGCCATTGTATTATCAGCAAAAAAAACGCCCCGAGTTTTAATTTTTACAAAAATGAAGGGCTATGTACATAAAACATTGCCCGGCAAATTAACTAACCTGAAGGAAGTATTACTGCAACATCATTTTATTGTGGATGATACGGATGATGCCTCGATATTTAATGATGATAGTTTGAAGCAATACAGTGCCATCATTTTTTTAGACTGCAGCGGGAATCTCTTTGATGAATCGCAAAAGGCGGCATTTGTTAACTATATGAAATCGGGCGGAGGCTGGATGGGCATACATGCCGCGCCCATTGCCGAAAAGGAATGGGATTGGTACGATAAACTGATAGGAACCAGGTTTGCCGGGCATCCCTGGGTACAGGAGGCTACCCTTACTCTCACCGACCCTAAGCATCCTATCACAAAACATTTACCTGCCTCGTGGAAACGAAGTGATGAATGGTATTTCTGGACAAAGCCCCTTGAAGATGTTCATGTTTTAATCAACGTAAGCGAAACGCGGTGGCATGGCGAAGGTATTGTTGAAACGGGTACCAAAGCAGGCCCTGTGCCCGATATAAATTCTGAAAAGGCGATAGTTGCCGCCCACCCCATAGCCTGGTGCCATGATTATGCCGGTGGCAGGGCATTTTACACCAGTATGGGGCATTTTGAGGATGCCATGAAAGAACCGGAGATGCAAATGCTGATTGTTAACGCAATTAATTGGGCAGCGAAAATAGAGGTAAAAAATTAATATTAATTAGGAGTTATGCTATATTATCGTACACCTGTTTGCCGGTTTTTGCTGAGCTGCGTGCTATTTATTTTAATTGCCGGCCAGTGCTTTGCAAATAAGAAACCCACCAGGGTGCTGATATTTTCAAAAGTATACAAATCCTATCGCCATGTTAAAACGGCCGAATGTGTTGCCGCGCTTAAAGTATTGCTGGAAACAAATGGCATGAAAGCGGATACAACTGAAAACGACAGCGTTTTTACCGCCAAGGGTTTAAAACCATACCGGGTACTGATATTTTTGAACACCGCCGGCGATGTGCTTAACAGTGATGAACAACAGGCACTGGTTGACTTTATTCATAACGGCGGCGGTTTTGTAGGGCTGCACGCCGCTTCGGCCACACTAAAAAACTGGCCCTGGTTTGGTGGTTTGGTGGGTGCCGTTTTAAAGCACGATCAAAGCCCCGTACCCGCAACGGTACATGTGGTTGATGCCAAACATCCATCAACAAGAGGACTGCCGGATACATGGGTGCATACCGACCAGTGGATGGAATTTCGCGAGCCGCCAAAGGACGTTAATATTTTAATAACCGTTGACGGAACATCCCTTACAGGATATGCTACCATGACCAATGCTTATCCTGTTTCCTGGTGCCACGAATATGAAGGTGGACGGGCATTTTATACCAGCATGGGCCATGAAAATTATTACAGCGAGCCTGAGTTTGGGAAACATATCCTGGGCGCTGTGAGGTGGGCCGCAGGATACAATAAGTAAGTAAAATACTGAACCCCGATATCGCCAGGTCTTTAATGTTTACAAGCTGGCAACTGAAGACTATATTTTTGGCTCATGGCCGGAATAGAACTTATGCAAAAATGGTCGTACAGCAAAAGCTGTACGACCGCAAACATTATTGTAACTTAATCAGGCAAGGGGTCTTGTCCTAATAACTTTGTTCCCATTTCGGCTGAATGGCGCACAACATTAAATCCATATTGCGTCATTTCCGTTTCATAGTCGCTCAAAGAATCAGACAGCTCTTTTTTTCCTGAAGACACCTTAATAAGTTCTTTGCCAAGAAGAGCTGCATCTCTTAGGGCAACATTGGCACCTCTACCCAAACTGGGGGTCATATTATGAATGGCATCCCCCAAAAGGGTAACATTGGAATGAGGCTTCAAATCAAAAGGAATGCTCGAGTTCATTTCAATATAAAAAAACGAACCTTTCTCGCCAGCTGCCGCAACAGCTGATGCTTCACTTGGCCAGTCGCTTAAAAGTTCAATGGCCATTTGTTGCAATTCATCACTTGTTTTCTTCCTTATTTCTGTATCATCAGCACCAAAAAATTCTTTACGGCCCGAAATGATACATCCTACATAATCGTGCTGTTCGTGCAGGGCCATGTTAATCCCCAGGCTTTGCGCCGCCAACTCCGGGCGCACCGGAAAGATGACCGGCCCTACACCTAAAATCAATTTACGGGAATCGGAAGCCGCGGTAAAAACGTCGGCGATACATAATTGCGGCAATACTTTTCTCGCATCGATTAATTTGATCCGACCATAAATAGCTCTGGCGCCAGAGTCCATGATCTTTGCTTCGGGAGCCCTTTGCTTTCTTACGGCAGAGCCAGCTCCGTCCGCGCCAATCAATAAATCGCCTTTTACAACGCGCCCACCCTCAAAAAATGCCGTTACTCCTTGTTCCCCGGCTTCGTAATGATCTAATTTGGCACCATAATGGCAAATATCATCTAATCCAATTAGTAATATTTCACGTAAGGTTGCCCGGTTGATATTAAGGTGCCTGGCAATTCCCGTTTCAATATGATGCTCTGTTTTACTGTACTCGTCAATAGGGAACCGTCGTTTCAATTGTAACGCGGTATCCAAAATAGTTGTATAAGGTAATGGGTTGGTTGATGTTAGCTCAAACAGTTCAAATAGTTTTTCAGGCAATGATTCCCTGATAGCTAAAATACCATCTGCATCCAGATGCAAACGATAGCCCTGACGTCGGTCAAAAGCAGTTGCGTCCCGCTCAAAAACCTGAACATTTACACCATTCTTTTTCAACATTTGTGCAAGGCATAATCCTCCAATACCTGCACCAATAATTATTATCGTCATTTTTTTTTGCTGGTTTTTTGTGTATAATCGAATTGACCGCTAAGAATGAAGCGGTTTGGCTTTCCCATTAGGCAGCAGTATTATGGAGGAATTTTTTGTTTTAAAATAATAAAGGCAAATAATGGCATAGCATGATCTTTTAGATTATGATAGCCGTTTTTGCCTGCAAAAAAAGATTTTGCTAAAACATCGTCACGGAAGACGTAAAATTATCTTTATAGTCAGATAATTTAATATGCACAAATATAGTCTTTTTAGAAAAAACCGGAATAAATTATTTTTCGAAACTCTCCCATATATTCAAGTGGTGAATGCGACTTTAAACTAACCTTAGTTTAGCTTTGCACTTTATTGATCCCTCATGGCCGGAATATATATCCGGCGGAAAAATCGAAATTAATAGTAAAGAGGGCATTAGCACAACATTCGCAATCAGGCTACCCCCTTTAAAATTGGTGATCAGAATCATGGTCGGTTATGATAACCCGCACAGTTTTAGCTTAATAGCGAGGCTATGTTTGTACGGTACAATAACCCCAACGCATCATGGAAACACAACTCCACACCACCACATTAATTGAACCTAACGAATTGGTAGCCAACTTATATAGCCTGAACAAGAACTGGATATCTGACATCCTTTTTGTGGAGGACGAGATCAAATTTATGAGGGAAATGCTTGAGCGGTTTTTCGAAGCCCAAATAAAAGACATTTATGTGAACAGGGTGCAACTGGTAAAAATGCAGCTGTTATCGTTAGGCTTTGTGAGAAAGCACATTTACCAGAACATTGTACGCCACCAGGAGAATATTGAGCAGAGAATAAGCAATATAGCAAACAAAAGCGACGCGTTTTTGGCGCTGGAAGACTCAAGGCTTGCTGATGAGATGAAGGACCTCTACAAGGCTTTCAAAAAAATAAAGAACGAGATATTCGGGATGGTAGGCGCTACACTACGGCTTGAAAAAAGCCCTGCAGCAACCTGTTGAACTAACGCGCCACATGTAAAATAACGTCCATTAGACTTGAATATTCTGTAAAATGTATAGCTGCAATGGGTAAACCAGTAAGTTAAATACATTGAAATATCTTTTGCGTCCTTTTCGAGGACTGGTTTATTGCGTACATTTGAGAGTTATGCACTCTATAAATGATGCAAATGACAGGACGACATATCATAACGTTAATTTATTTTCTCCCAACACTTTTGTTTGCCCAGAAACAAGACAATCTTACAGCAAGTCAAATTATAGATTCTTCATTGGTTTTTTGTGGTGGTGAAGCCCGGATCTCAAAAATAAATTCGGTTCAAAGTACTTACCTGGTTACCCAACCAGATCAGTCAAGAGCGATAGTAAATGATAAATTTAAAACCGGAGAAAAATATGTTCAATGTATTTTATCAAAAACCAATTCACCACAAACCACTTTTTTCAACGGAGAGAAAATTAGCAGGATTGAAGGAAACTCGATAATTCATATAACCGACATACGGTCGAAAGAAGAAGTAAAACTTAAAACATACAGTCAAATTCAATACGGTTACAAAAAGCTTAAATACCAGTTATCCCGACTTCCTGACCACAAATTTGAAAACGCTGACTGCTTTGTGGTGACTGCAATGGCACCCAATGGTTATACGACCAAAAACTTTTTTGACAAAAAAAATTATAGGTTAATAATGGTGATGTACCCCAGTGGCAACAGATCAATTATGATGGATTACATTTTCAAAGATGGCGTTCTATTCGACTCCAAAGTTGGAAACGCGTTTGCTAATTCTGATGATATACAAATATTGAACCTGCTCGGTGTTCATTTAAATGAGGATATTTCTAACATATGGTTTAATTGTCCCTATTCGGACAAAGTGTTTGTGCCGGAATATATTAAGATTGGACGGTTTACCTCTACCAATGGGGACCCGACAACATTTACAAGGAATCAAATTTCAATGGACTATACTGACAACAAAGGAAATATAGATTTAAGGCGATTCCTGGCGTGGGTTTCGCCAGACACTTTCGGTCTAATCGATGAAAAAGCATTTAAAAACAATGATAAGTCTTCAAAATCGCAGATATTAGTCAGAGTGGTTTCCTGGGACGAATACGGATATGTTTGTCAATGGATTACCGACGACAACACAGCTACTCAGGATTATAAATTAATTAAGTGAAAATAAAGACCGCCTTTAATAAGCGTAGTTTAACTTAGCATTTTATTAATCCCCATGGCCGGCATATATATCCATATCCCTTTTTGCAAACAAGCGTGTTATTACTGCGATTTCCATTTTATCACTTCGCTGAAGCATAAAGATGAACTGATTACCGCCCTGCAAAACGAGATACGTCTGCAAAAAGATTACCTGGCCGGCGAAACCATTGAGACCATTTATTTTGGCGGCGGCACACCTTCCCTGTTAAAAGCCAATGAGATTAATTTATTGCTGGATAGCATAACCCGTTATCATACCGTGGCATCAAACGCCGAAATTACGCTGGAAGCTAACCCTGACGACCTAGATAATGAAAAGGTATCGGCCCTGAGGCAAACCCCGGTTAACCGCTTCAGTATCGGCATTCAGTCTTTTTTTGATGAGGACCTGTTTTGGATGAACCGCGCGCACCGCAGCCGCGAGGCCGAAGCATCGGTTAAACGGGTGCAGGATAATGGCTTTGAAAACATTACTGCCGACCTGATATACGGCTACCCGCTGCTTACCGATAACAAATGGAAGCATAACCTGGAGCAGATATTTGAATTGCGCATCCCGCACATTTCGGCGTATAGCATGACGGTGGAGCCGCAAACCGCGCTGGCATCATTCATTAAAAAGAAGGTTTACGCGCCGATGGATGAGGCGCAAAGCGCCGAACAGTTTTTGGTGATGATAAACGCGATGGAACAGCATGGCTACGAGCAATACGAAATATCAAACTTTTGCACACCGGGGAACTATTCGCGCCATAACTCCAATTATTGGAGGGGCGTTAAATACCTGGGCATAGGCCCATCAGCCCACTCCTTTAATGGCGAGGCCAGGCAGTGGAACGTGGCGAACAATGCCAAATATATCCAGGCTTTAAGTACAAACACTATACCTGCCGAACTGGAAGAACTTACCGAGCAGAACAGGCTGAACGAATATATCATGACATCGCTGCGTACCATGTGGGGATTGGATATAGATAAACTCGATATGATCAGCAAAGATTCATCATCAGAAATGATAAAGGCAGCAGGCGAGTTTTTTGAACGGGGTTGGATAAGCCGGAAAGACAATATTATTACCCTCACCCAACAGGGTAAGCTATATGCCGATCTCATTGCATCGGGCTTGTTCTTTTAATTTTCACGTTAAAATATCTTACTCATTTTCAGTTTGTTATGTAATTTTTTGAATTACCAAAAATCCAAGGTTAAAGTATTGCCGTAACTCATTGCAAATTAAAAGAAATCTAAACAATGAAAAAATTAATCATCGCGGCCTTTGCTTTAGCAGCTATTGCAATTGCGCCTAAAACTTACGCTCAAACCAAAATGGTTGGTGGCGCGGCAATGTATCCAACTAAAGATATTATTGACAATGCTGTAAACTCTAAGGACCACACCACATTGGTTGCAGCGGTTAAAGCAGCAGGTTTGGTTGAAACTTTAAAAGGCGCGGGCCCGTTCACGGTATTTGCCCCAACCAACGAAGCATTTGCCAAATTACCTGCCGGAACGGTAGATAACCTGGTAAAACCGGAGAACAAGGCTACCCTGACCAAAATTTTAACTTATCATGTTGTTGCGGGCCGTTGGAGCGCTGCCGAACTGGTGGCTAAAATTAAAGCCGGTGGCGGTAAAGCCGAATTAAAAACAGTTAGTGGCGGCACTTTAACTGCTATGTTACAAGGCAAAAAAGTGTATCTTGTTGATGAAAAAGGCGGAAAATCGTGGGTTACTATTGCCGATGTATTTCAAAGTAACGGTGTGATACATGTGGTGAACACCGTATTAATGCCTAAATAATTAAAGCATTTAAAAGTTATTGATTGAGACCCGGTTGCCTTGAGCGCCGGGTTTTTTTGTTTGATCGGGTGCTGATAATAAATTTCATTTCGCATAATAAAAAACACTCACAGCTTCACTATCAACCATCATTTATGATGTATGATCACAAACAATAACCCATACCCCATCCATCTTTTTAAACCAAAGCGTAAAATAACCGCCAACATCTCCCTTTGCCCGGGTAAGGTGCCAGCCGCCTAATACAAAAGCATTGGTTGCATCCATTACATCCACTTTGGTAATGGTAAAGCTGAGTATGCCCATGGTAGCCTTATCGGGATAGGATGCTTTGTAATGATCGAGCGTGGTTTTCCAGCCGTAATTAGGGGCCTTGCTGCCCAAAAATACCAGCGAATCTGATTTCCAGTAGCCTTTCATAAAGCCGTCTATATCGCCGCGGTTCCAGGCATCCTGCTGGATGCTGAGCACTTTTAATATGGCAGAGCGGTCGGCAGTATTGCTCTTATGGTTTTGGGCGAATGCAAAGGAGGCATAAAGCAGTGCCAAAAAGCAGCAAAAATATTTTTTCATGTTTAAAATTAAACAATTTGGTAACATAAACCTTATAGCTTTGTATTCAATCCGTTCCATCATTATGAAAAATCAAGTGTTGTGTTTTGGCGAAGTACTGTGGGATACCTTCGGCAATGAGCAAATACCCGGCGGCGCGCCCATGAATGTAGCCCAGCACCTGGTTAAGCAAGGTTTAAATGCTTCTTTGATAAGCCGTGTTGGCCGCGATGAGCCCGGCGAGCGACTGGCGAATTATCTAAAACTGCATCACCTGCACTCGGGCCTGCTACAGTTTGATGATACCCTGCCCACCTGCCAGGTTAGCGTGCAGCTTGATGATGAAGGAAAAGCAACATACGTTATTCCGCAACCGGTAGCATGGGACAATATTGAACCCAGCGATGTTTTGCTTGAACGGATAAAAAACATCAATGTAATTGTATTTGGCAGCCTGGCCTGCCGAAGCCAGCGCAGCAGGGATACTTTATTAAACCTGTTTGAGAACCAGATGCTGAAAATATTTGATGTGAATTTGCGCGCACCACATTATGAGCCATCTACCATTCAAACTTTAGCCGCCATGGCCGATGTGATAAAAATGAACGAAGAAGAAGCCAGTTTGCTGATAGGCGGTTATGATGAACCGCTGAAGGACAAGATCATCGAGTTTCAGAAAAAATTTCATAGCCAAACCATTTGTGTAACCCGCGGCGAAAACGGTGCTATGATCTACCATAACGATAAGTTTTATGAACATCCCGGCTTTACCGTTGATGTAGCCGATACTGTAGGCGCTGGCGATGCTTTTTTAGCCACATTTATCGCGGGCCTGCTCAACAAGATCCCGATGAGCACGGTGCTTGAAAAAGCCTGCGCTATTGGCGCTTATGTAACCAGCCAACGCGGCGCTAACCCGGTTTATGATGAAACCACTATCAATAATATCAGCAAGAACACAGCCGATGCCATACAGGCGTAAGCAGCAGGTATTTATTGTTGCATCAGGCCATCGTTAAATTTAACGAAGAGTTTAAACAAATGCTCGTATTCGTTTAAGGGCAATGTGGCGCTGATGTCGTATATATCGTGATAAGCTTTTATGCCTCCCATGGTATAGATGTAAATGGCCGGTACGCCTTTCTCTGTAAAAAAGTAATGATCGCTGTTTGCGGCTTTGCCGCGGCTGGCCACTTTTGCCAGCAGGTGCCCATCGGTATTGATCTGTTTGAGCAGGTTATATGCTCCAGGATAAACAGTGGCGTTCACTACGGTTATGCCTTCTTCGCCGGTGCCTTCCAGGTCGAGGTTGGTAAGCATACGGATATGGTCGAGAGGAATGAGCGGGTGTTCGGTAAAATACTTTGAGCCCAGCAGACCCAGTTCTTCTCCCGCAAAGCAGATGAAAACCATGCTGTACCGCTGCGGATGCGACGCGTAGTATTTAGCCAAACCCATCAGCAGGCTGACACCGCTGGCATTATCATTGGCACCGGGGAAATAGGTTTTGCTCCCCATCCCGCCAAGGTGATCGTAATGGGCGGTGTACACAATGAACGAATCGGGTTTCGCGGTGCCGGGCACCATGGCGCAGATATTATCAGCCCTAAAATTATTAATGAGCTTGTTTTCGATATTGATGCTGATGGATGCCGGTGGTTTTGCCAGGGCTTTTTTATCTACCTGTATCAAGGTATAATCGCCAACCTGCTGCTCTGCCGACCAGGTGAGTTTCTTTTCGAGCGATACGATGACACGTTTACCGGCATCAATAAACGTAACACTGTCTTTCGGGACAAGGCTGGCCTCGCCCTTAAAACCACGGCTTTCGTTACCTATAAGAAAATCTTTACCGGGTATTAAAGGCACACCATCAATACTTACCTCCATTTTGCCGGGGAAGGTGTTGACGTTGAAACTGAAAGGTTGCGCGAAACTTTTCCCCTTTAGAGGCTGCAAGCCATATTGCTGAAACTGCGCGGTTAAAAAACGGCTCGCTTTGCCTACACCATCATTGGTATAACCACGACCCCAAAAGTATGGTGAGGTGAGGGTATCAACCAGTTTATGCGCGGCGGCAACATCCTGAGCTACGGCAATGCGGCAGGTTAGTACAAGCAGCAGGGTTAGTTTTATCTTCATGGCGATACGTGTTTACCAGGTATGGCGCGGGCTGGTTACGTTATAGTTATTGTTTAAAAACAGGCCGATCATGATCTCGTGCGTGCCGCTGCTTACGTTGTTAAGGTTTGATGTGGTATAATCATACGCGTAACCTATTGACATAAACGCACCGAGGTTAAGGCCAAAACTACCCGAAATAGCATCATTTTTACGATAGGCGCCGCCTATCCAAAAGTTATCGCGAAAAGCGGCCTTTATATTCAGATCAAAGTTTAGGGGGCCAATATCATTAGGTTTAAAAACAAGCGAGGGCAGTAGGGTAACATCGTCGCCGGTGTATAGCTTAAGCCCGGCCGTAACAAAATACTGTGCATAGTTTTTACCCTGCCCGGTGCCGCCACTGCTATTAAAATTAATAGTTTGCGGGATAATTTGCTGCGCCGATGCACCAAAAAAGAACGATTGCCCGTACGCCCAGATACCCAAGCCGGCTTCGGGCTTAAGTTGGCTATTACTACCCTGACTTACAACCGGATCGTTGGGAGTTAAAAAAATTAATTGGTTGGCATCAAGGCTGATATTATTTAACCCGAAAGAAGCACCTAACGAAAGATTGAAACCATCGTTCAGGCGGATATGATAAGCGTAACTGGCGTTGATATGAGTTTGTTTAAATGCGCCGGCCTTATCGCTCACCAGACTAAGGCCAATGCCACCATGGCTTGACGGTGCCGAATAACCGTCGCTATTACCCATAGGGTTATCGGTATTGCGAATGATCTGGCTGTAATCGTTCAGGGTGAAATCCCTGTTTAGAGGAATGCTTAGGGTTAAAAAGGCAGTCGTGGGCGATCCCTCCAAACCGGCCCATTGCTTGCGGTAACCTGATTTTACATCCCAATAGCTCTCAATACCCGTAACGGCGGGATTGATAAGCAATTCGTTAAAAGTGTACTGGGTATATTGCGGTAGTTGCTGTGCACTAACTTTAACGGCTGCTATAATAAAAAGGAGGGATATAGCTTTTCTCATTATATGGATTTGCCGGCGTCAATTTAGGGTTGTCCAAATATACAAAAGCCATTTGTATGAGCAAATGGCTTTTATGAAGGTGACGGAGATCAATTGTAAAAATGAGCACTTGTCACGTTTGACAACCGTTTAGCGGTTATTGAGATTTCTTCAATATTAATTCGAGTTGTTTCTCCAGCCTGGCAAGCTGGTCTTTTTGATCTGTCATCTGTTTTTGCAAGTCTGAAATGATAACTTTTTGCTCCTTTTCATTTTTATCCTTCTCAATTAAATATAGTGTTAGCTCCTCTACTTTTTTGAGCAATAGTTTATTCATTTCGCCCAAATTCAACCCATCCTTTTCTACTTGCGCGGCTGATGGCATATCAGGTAAATGCTGGTTTTTGTCGATATAGCTCTTAACATCAGTAAGGGGCATTAAGGTATACTTGGGGTTGAATACATAGTCGGGCCAGTCGGCATGGAGTTTTACGGTTACTTCTTCTGCTATTACCTTACCCTCTACTGCCAGTTTATACGTGGAATTAGCAAGTTGCCAGGTTGCGTTGTCGGTGGTACCGATGCCAACATTGCCATTGGTTCCGGCAATAACCAGCGCGTTATTGGTTACCAGGCTGCCATCGCCATGATATACCTGGATATGCAAATTTTGGTCGGCACCGCCGTTGTTGATTTGAAAAGCGTTACCCGATGAGTTAAATATGGCTCCGGTTTTTGATTCCCGGTTAAATGCTAAAGTGCCAAAATAGTTCCCTGACCCCGGTTCAATGCTTACACCGGTGCTACCGCTTCTGATTGTAAGCTGTGATCCCGGGCTTGTCGTACCAATACCCACATTGCCTCCATAAGCAATACGCATCGTTTCCATACCTCCATTGTTAAAGGCTATTGGGGCAGTGGAGTTTGTATTAAAACCAACGGTACCTGCGTTAAATCCGCCGCTAGCTGATGAATAGATATCGAAAGCTCCTGCAGAACCTGAGGCCGTTGACGAAATGCGCATCCATTCTGTAGCACCTCCTCCTTCTACATGAAGGCGGTTTTGCGGGTTGATTGTACCTATACCGACATGGCCCGAACTGTTGATCACCAATCTGCTGCCTGCATTGGTGTCATAAATGGCGAAGTTTCCTGCCGCACCGGTTCCGGCTGCATCATATGCTCCGGAACTGATCAATCCCCACATACGGCCATTCGTACCGGAAGTGCCATTCAGGTAAAGTACGGGGCCATAAATATTTCCTGAACCGGTTGTTTCAATCTGCAGTGCTGGATAAGCTCCGCCGGAATTTACCCCGCTTCGTGACACTGTTAAGGCGGCCGCAGGCGTGGTAGTGCCAATGCCAACATTGCCATTACTATTAAGAATGAAACGGGCCATACCCGCATTTATATCATAAATCCCGAACTCATTCGCATTTGCGGCGGTTATGCCAACACCGAGCAGGTAGTTTCCGGTTCCGTTACCGATACCGATGCCAGGTGTGGTGGATCCTGTGTTTTTAATATCCAAAAGGAAGCCCGGAGCTGGAGTACCTATACCAATGCGCCCATCGTTTGCAATAAACATTCTTGAGACAGGATTTGACGTTGCTCCCGCCGTTCCGGAAGGCGAGGTTCGGAAGTTTATACCTCCGTCCAAAGAGTTCATTTCCATAAAGGACCCATAGCCATTGTTCATGTACAGCCAGTTCGATCCGTCAAAATATTGGTTAGCGGTAAATTCAGAATAGACTCCCAGCGCAGTTTGTACGCCTGTACTATTGCCCACCTGGAGCTGGAGTTTGGGAGTGGAGGTTGCAATGCCAACAAAACCGGCAGCCGTCCAGATGCCGTTAGGCAGACCAATATTCGGCATTCCCCAACCACCGTCATACCCCAGTTGAATGGTTCCGTTGCCGGCGCGTATAAAATCTACCCTGTTTCCGGAGTGGTGAAATGCAATAGAAGAGTAATCCTGCGAATTTAAGATCAGGTTACCCCAGTTTCCTGATGTAGGTGTGTACCCAGTTGAGATGCTTCCAATCTGAATGATATCCGGGCTGGAGGTTGTGCCGCCGCTGCTCGTCCATTGGGCATTGGCCGACTGTATTATCACTACAGACAAAATCAGACTCAGGTATATATTTTTCATTACAATTATTGTTTTTTTAATTATTTTATTTTTCAGTTGTTTAATTCTACTTAATGCATTTCATTCAAAAAACTCTTTCAAAAGATCCGGATCAGTAACCGGCACTAAGGAGCAGGTACATAACTGCTATTATGATCATTCTCCATTTTAATATTAAAATCTGTAAAATACGCAGTGGTTTGTATGTGATTGGGGGATCAATCAACAGCGCTATAAAGACGTTTCCCGATAGCTATTTCCTCCGATAAATATTAAATTTATTCTTCATAAAAGCAAATGCTATTAATAATATTTATCGTTTTAAGGCATTTAACATGTCAACTTTATTTCTAAATCGAACATAAAGAATTTGTAAACAAAACAGCCCTGAATTTTTGAACCTAAGGCTTGGCAGATTTGTCGGGACTCGATATCATATTAATTTAATTCACAAAAAAAGCCACTTATTTTTTTCAGTAAATGGCTTTCGTCGGGATGGCGGGATTAGCTTTCGCTGATCCCGGTTTTTGGGGGAGTGACATATCCATCAAAGCCTTACGCTGCGCTGTGTGCATTTTTCATTTTTTCGCTTTTGTAAACCATGTTTACAACGCTGCAAAATAAAAAGCCCCAGGTTTTCAACCTAAGGCTTTGACGGATCTGTCGGGATGGCGGGATTCGAACCCACGACCTCCAGCACCCCATGCTGGCGCGATACCGGGCTACGCTACATCCCGAAAAGGCAGCAAATTTAAAAAAAATAGCAAATCAATTAAACAGAAATAAAAAGTATGTTACAGTAATACAATTATAGTGTTAAAGCTACCGTTTTAATTCAATGTTTATTACATTAGCATATTAAACAAGCCTATGCAGGGAACCAGTAATTATGATCTGCTGATCGAAAAGATAGACACCTTTATACGCAGGTATTATTTAAATAAGCTGCTGCGGGGCGTGATCTTTTTGGGTGCAAGCATTTTTACGGCCTATATACTTACCGCTTTAAGCGAATACTTCGGCAATTTTAGCACTACACTGCGCAGCTTGCTGTTTTTTGGGTATATATTGCTCAATACGGGCGTGTTTATATGGCTGGTATTGCCGCCGCTGTTAGCTTACTTCAGGCTGGGCAGTGTGATATCGCACGATGAGGCTGCCGAAATTATAGGCACCCACTTTGCCGATGTAAAGGATAAGCTGCTCAATACCCTGCAACTAAAACGCCTTGCCGATGAAACCCCGGGCCAGCGGGTTTTGATTGAGGCCAGTATTGACCAGAAGATAGGCACCCTTAAGCCGGTAACCTTCCCATCGGCCATCAAAATAAAAGAGAATACCAAATATTTGAAATGGGCTTTGGCACCGCTGGCGCTCATTATATTACTGGCCTTTACGGTTCCCTCGGTTTTAACCGACAGTACCGAGCGCTTGTTAAAACATAACCAATACTTCGCGCCAAAAGCGCCTTTTCAGTTTGTTATTACTAACTCTAAACTTTCGGCGGTACAGGGTGAAGATTTTAAGCTTGATTTGAAACTGGCGGGTGATAAATTCCCGAACGAGGTATACCTGGAAACGGGTAATAATACTTTTAAGCTGGATAAAGAGAATATCAGCAAGTTCCATTATATCTTCAGCAACCTGCAGCAGAATGTCCGCTTCAAGCTGATGGGCAATGATTTTTCGTCGCAAGAGTATGAGATCAGCGTTAATTTGAAGCCCTCATTGCTGCATTTTGATGTGGACCTGCAATACCCCGCTTACCTGCACAAAAAGGTCGAACATTTGAGCAATGCCGGCGATCTGACCATCCCGGAAGGAACTACGGTACACTGGCAGCTGCATACCCAAAACGCGGATGAGCTTGCTTTTGAGATGAACAACCGCACCGAGCATTTAAAGCCTGAGGATAATACTTTTGTACATAACGCGCGGATACTGCAACCGGCAACTTATACGCTGAAAGCCGTAAACAAGGCGGTTACGCATGGCGATTCGGCATCATACCGTATTAATGTGGTGAATGATCTGCCGCCCACCATAGCGGTTGAAGAAAAGGCGGATTCAATCAGCTCGAAAGCATTATACTTTAACGGCAATATACAGGACGACCATGGCTTTACATCGCTTACCTTTCACTATAAGATAGACGCGCACAATAACCAGAAACCGGTTTCATTAAGCAAAGCGGTTAAGGCTGATCTGAGCAATGCCCAGTCGGACTTTTTTTATTACTGGAACCTGAAAGAGCTTGGCGCGAAGCCGGGCGACGAGGTGACTTATTATTTTGAGGTTGCCGATAACAATGGTGTAACCGGCCCTAAAACAGCACGAACACCTGAGCGCAGCCTGCACATGCCTACCGAGCAGGAAATGAGCAAACAGTTGGATGCCGGATCGCAATCGGTTAAGGATAAAATGCAATCGGCCATTAAACTGTCGGGCCAGGTGGAGCGCGACGCGCAGAAGCTGAACCAGTTGCTGCTGAACAAGAACTCCCTATCATTTGATGAGAAGAAACAGATACAGGACCTACTGGAAAAACGTAAAGAGTTAGAGAACCTGGTTAAAGATATCCAGAAAGAAAACAAGCAAAACCTGCTTAACCGCGAGGAGAATAAACAGCAGACCGAAGAGATAATGGAAAAGCAAAAACAGATAAAAGACCTGTTTGATAACGTGCTCGACCAAAAGACCCGCGACATGCTGAAAAATCTGCAAAAACTATTGGAGCAAAACCAAAAGGAGATGACGCAGGATGAGCTGCAGAAAATGCAGACCGACAGCAAATCGTTAAAGAAGGAGCTCGACCGCATGCTGGAGCTGTATAAACAGCTGGAGTTTGACCAGAAGATGAATGAAAGCATTGATAAGCTAAATAAGATGGCCGAGCAGCAGCAAAAACTATCTGACGAAGCTAAGAAACCCAATAGTGACCAGAAAGAACTACAGCAGCAACAGGATAAATTGAACAAAGATTTTAAAGATGTTGAGAAAAACCTGGATGAGCTAAAAGAAAAAAATGAGCAGCTGGATCAAAAGAATAATTTTGAAGATCCTAAAAAAGAAGAGCAGAGTATTGATGAGCAGATGCAGCAAAGTTCTGACAATCTGAACAAAAACAATAAGCAAAAGGCTTCAAAAAGTCAGCAGCAGGCCGCTAAAGAGATGCAGCAGTTGTCGGAAAAGCTGCAAAAACAGCAGCAGGAAGGCGAAGAGCAGGAGGCCGAAATTAATGTACAACAGTTGCGCGAATTGATAAAAAGCCTGGTAAACAGCTCATTTGAGCAGGAAAAGACGATGCAAACCCTTCGCGGGATAAGCACTAACGACCCCAATTATATTGCCCTGGCCGAAAAGCAAAAAGATATTAAAGACAATATGAAAAATGTGGAGGATAGCCTATATTCGTTGAGTAAGCGTGTTCCGCAGATACAGTCGACGGTGAACAAAGAGGTGTCCGCCATAAATACAAATATTGACCAGGCAATAGCAAGTTTAGGCGACAGGCGCACAAGCGAAGCTAACCGCAGCCAGCAATATGCCATGACATCGATGAACAATTTGGCATTAATGTTGGCAGAGGCTTTGGATAATGTGCAGAACCAGATGAAGAATGCCAAAAGCGGCAAAGGGAAAGGCAAAAAGAAATCGCAATCCATGTCGCAATTGAGCAAGATGCAGCAGCAGCTGAACCAGAATATGCAGAAAATGCGTGAGCAAATGAAGCAGCAGGGGCAGCAAGGAAACCAAGGCAAACAAGGGCAGGGACAGGATGGAAATATGAGCGAGCAGCTGGCCAGAATGGCGCGCGAGCAGCAGCAAATACGCCAGGCTTTGCAGGAAATTAATAACCAACAGTTAAAAAACGGGGGCAAAAGCGGGGGCGAATTGGATAATATTTCGAAAGAAATGGAACAAACTGAAAAAGATCTCGTAAACAGAAGAGTATTAGACGAGACCCTGAAGAGGCAACAACGAATACAAACACGGTTATTAGAAGCAGAAAAAGCCGAAAGGGAACAGGAGCAGGACAAACAAAGAGAAAGCAACGCAGGTAAAGATATGCCACCGGGATATGTGAAAGCGCTGCAAAACTATCAGTTAATGAAAAATAAACAGACCGAGCAAATACAAACCGTTCCCCCGGCTTTGAACTATTATTTTAAAACCAAAGTGAAGATATATTTTGATCAAATTAATGGCAAATAATATGGAACAAGCAAGTGTAGATACCGGCGCATTATTTACTTTGCAGCTCCCATCAAAAATGGAAAGTCTGAACGCGCTTGAGAGCTTAATTGAGGAGTTGGCGGATAAATATAATATTGCCGATGACACTTTTGCAAATATGATGACCTGCCTTAACGAGGTTTTTATAAATGCTATTGTACACGGCAACAAACTACAGGAAGATAAAAAGGTAATTATTAACGCCGAGGTTGATAACCGCCGTATTATATGGACGGTTACGGATGAAGGACCGGGTTTTGACTATAATAAACTACCGGACCCTACAGCACCCGAAAACCTGGAGAACCTTACCGGCCGCGGCGTGTTTATTGTTAAACAATTGGCCGACCAATGCATTTTTAATGCAGCCGGCAACGAGGTTGAACTTCACTTTAAAATATAGTATGCCTATACCTGTTTTCTTTTTTGAAGAGGATATAGCATTTAAACCTACAAAAAAAACAGCCCTGAGGCAATGGATAAACCAAACCATTATTGCCGAAGGCTGCACCCTGAGTGAAGTAAATTACATTTTCTGTTCGGATGCGTACCTTATAGGGCTCAACCAGCAGTTTTTGGACCATGACACTTATACCGATATCATCACGTTTGATAATTCTGAAATAAAAGGTAGCATAACCGGTGATATTTTTATCTCGATAGACCGCATTCGCGAGAACGCCCAAACCTTTGGCGTTGAAATGGCACATGAATTGCGCCGGGTAATGATACATGGCGTTTTACACCTGCTGGGTTATAAAGACAAAACCAAAAAGGATAAAACCCTGATGACCCAAAAGGAAGATTTTTACCTGGCGCTTTGGTAAAATTTTAGCTACCCGGGTGGGTTTCATTATTGATTACGGTAAAAACTCCTTAAAATTGCTGACAATTAAACCATTAAAGAAATGAAAACACTTGCATTACTGCTCATTTTGCTATTTGCCGCACCATCATCGGTTTATGATTTTAAGTTAAAAACTATTGACGGCGCCGACTTTAGCCTTGCCAAATACAAAGGCAAAAAAGTATTAGTGGTGAATACCGCTTCGAAATGCGGTTATACTTACCAGTATGAGCAATTACAAAAACTGGCCGATAAATATAAAGACAAGCTGGTAGTAGTAGGTTTCCCGGCAAATAACTTTGGCGGACAAGAGCCAGGCTCAAACCCGATGATAAAAGAATTTTGCTCGAAAAATTACGGTGTTACTTTCCCGCTAAGCGAAAAAGTTAGCGTAAAGGGTGATGATATTGCGCCGCTATTCAAATACCTTACTTCGGCCGAGAACCCCGATTTTACAGGCGATATAAAATGGAACTTTGAGAAATTCCTGATAGATGAGAACGGTAAACTGATACACCGTTTCCGCTCGACTGTGGAGCCGCTGGATGCGCAGATCACATCGAAACTATAAATACTGAAAGCGCTGAATAAGCGCTTTTTTTGTGATCTGAATTGGGCTCTGAGCCGGTTCAGCAAGGATATTTTGCCCGAAATTCCGTACCTTTGTGCAAGGGAAGATGTGAGATGCCTGCCTGTCGGCAGACAGGGAAAATGGAAGATGTGGAGAAAAGATACCCGTCTGTTCTTTAAAATTGAATGTCGCTTAAAGTCGGAGGCCTGGAGATAGTTAGTCATCCCGATAGAAAATCGGGATGCTGGGCGGAAATTAAAATAATTTGTAAACGAGGTGGGTGTGAAATATACCCACTTTTACCCACCTCTGCTCTTTAATTGAATGCCTATTTAGGCCGGAGGCCTGGGGATAGTTAGTCATGAGGCGAGAGCCTCGCGCCAGCGGGATAGTTAGTTCATCTGATAAATTAGAGTGGCGGCGGAGGTGGGTGGTATTGAGAATACCCACTTTTACCTACCTGCACTTTCAATGATGAATGATCGGTTGACAGAATGATTGAATATTTGGCAAGACGGATAGGGTGCATAAATTACGAAAATGATAATGGTGGGTGTGAAATATACCGACATTTACCCACCTTTTCCACCCAATACCTACCTTTTTTGAGGTGTTGTATTATGAAAATGGCAATAGAAGGCAATGATTGATTCCTGTCTGCCGACAGGCAGGGACCGAATGATTGAATGTAAACAGGTGGTAAGTAAGATGTGAGATCAATCGTCAATCGGTGAAATCGGGAAACAAAAAATGCCTATTTTTATTAACCCTTTACTAATAACCTAAAATCCGGATATGCTGAAGCTTAGGATACTTTTGGTCGCGCTGCTTATCGCGACAAGCGCGGTGGCTCAAACCAACCTGGTAAAGCCGCTGAATATTGAGAAAACTTACAAAAAAGAAACACGCACGCTTAGCGGTGCACCCGGCAAAAACTACTGGCAAAACACGGCCGACTACCGCATTAAAGTAAACTTTAACCCCGATACCCGCGAGCTGAACGGAACGGTGGATATTGATTATACCAATAACAGTCCGGATACATTAAAGGAGCTGCTGTTTAAGCTGTATCCCAACTTTTATAAAAAGAACGCCATGCGCAATTACCGGGTTGATGCCGCGGATATGGGCGACGGGGTGAAGCTCAAAAAAATGCTGGTTAACCAAACCGAGCAGGACCTGGCAAAACTGCAGACAGACGGCACCAATATGCGGGCAGCAATTGCTCCGTTGCTGAGCAAAGGCAAACTGCACGTTACCATTGACTATAGCTATACACTGAACAAAACATCGCATGTGCGCACTGGGCAGGTTGATTCGGGTTCGTGCTTTGTGGCTTACTTTTTTCCACGTATAGCAGTTTACGATGATATTGACGGCTGGAACAGGTACCAGTATTTAGGTAACGAGGAGTTTTATAATGACTTTTGCCATTTTAACGCCGAGATCACCGTTCCCGGGAAATACGCGGTGTGGGGCACAGGGAATCTAATCAATGCCGATGATGTATATCAGCCCAATATAGTAAAGCAAATTGAGATAGCCAACAAAACCGATACGGTTACCGATGTGATAGCACCGGCCGACCTGAGCAATGGCACCGCTACAAAAAAGAATGCCTTTAACACCTGGAAGTTTGAAGCTGACAATGTTACCGATATGGTTTTCGCGCTAAGCGACCACTATATCTGGAAAGCGGCGAGCCTGGTGGTTGATTCGGCTACGGGCAGGCGCACACGGGTTGACGCGGTTTTTAATCCTATCCATAAAGATTATTTCGAGGTGGTAAACTATGCCCGTAAAACGGTAGAGCTGATGAGCTTTAAGTTTCCGAAATGGCCATACCCCTACCCGCATGAAACCGTATTTGACGGGCTCGACCAGATGGAATACCCTATGATGGTAAATGATAACCCGCTCGATAAAATTGACGATGAGATAGAGCTGACCGACCATGAGATATTCCATAGCATGTTCCCGTTTTATATGGGCATTAACGAAACCAAATACGGCTGGATGGATGAAGGCTGGGCAACTATCGGCGAGTGGGTACTGTCGCCCCTGATCAACCCTACGGTGGTTGATGATTACGCCATAGCGGCTTACGAGGGCGACGCGGGTAAGGAGGATGACGTACCTATTATTACGCTTACCCCGCAGCTGGCGGGCACCAGCTTTTTAACAAACAGCTATCCTAAGCCGGGGCTTGGCTATATGTATGTGAGGGATATGCTGGGCGATGCCTTGTTTACCAAAGCCCTGCATTATTATATTGAGCAATGGCACGGCAAGCACCCTATGCCTTACGACTTTTTTAACTGCATGAATACCGGTGCGGGCATGAACCTGAACTGGTTTTGGAAAAACTGGTTTTTTGATAATGGCGCGCCTGACCAGGCCATAAGCAAGGTTACCGTAAAGAACAAAAAGGAATACCAGGTAATTATAACCAATGTGGGCACCAAGATGGTTCCGGTGGATATAACGGTGCATTACATAAACGGCACCACAAAGAAGATCCACCGCGATGTATCATGCTGGAAGAACGGCAATAAAACTGTAGCGATTGATTTTATTGCCGACAGAACGGTGCTGAAAATTGACCTGGGCGGGCTTTATGACGCGGATATCAACAAAAAGGATAATACGTATACCGTAACGAAGTAGCGTTAAGCTTTTAATTCGGCTAAAACGGTTTTGCCGCCTTTTACCACTTCGCCTAAAGCAACGTTCACTTTGGTGCCTAAGGGTAAAAAGATATCGACACGTGAGCCAAACTTGATAAAGCCGAATTGCTGGCCTTGTTCAACAACATCGCCTTCTTTTACATACCAAACAATGCGGCGGGCCAATGCCCCTGCTATCTGGCGGAAAAGAACGGTTATGCCGGCGCTATTTTCGATGGCGATAGTGGTACGCTCATTTTCGGTTGATGATTTTGGATGCCAGGCCACCAGGTATTTACCGGGATGGTATTTAAAGTATTTTACAACGCCCGCGATGGGGTTACGGTTGATGTGTACGTTTATTGGCGACATGAATACAGATACCTGGATACGTTTGTCTTTCAAAAACTCGGTTTCTTCAACTTCTTCAATTACCACTACCTTGCCATCGGCAGGGCAAAGCACCTGGGTCTCGTCGGTTGATACTTCGATGGACGGGCTGCGGAAGAACTGGAGGATGATAACAAACAGCGCGAACGACAGGATGTAGATGATCCATTTAAAAGCTATGGCTTGCGGAAAATAGAATTGGATGATCGCGTTAAGCACAAAAATAAACAGTATGCAAAGCGCGATGGACGTATAACCTTCTTTATGGATAGTCATGTAAATAAATTTTTGTGCAAATTTACTAATTTGAAATTAAGTAGAGGTAAGCAAAAACAATAGGTGCCGAAAGGAACAAACCATCGAACCTATCGAGCAAACCGCCATGGCCGGGCAGCAGGCTGCCGGAATCTTTAGCGTTAAGGCTGCGTTTAAGCATAGATTCTACCAGATCGCCCATGGTGCCAAAGCAGGAGATGAATATGGCCATAGAGGCCCACTGGCGCCAGGTAACATCATTAAAATAATGGGAGATAACTATGCTGATAAAAACGGTGAAGAGCATACCGCCGATAAAGCCTTCCCATGTTTTTTTGGGCGAATGGCGTTCAAACAGTTTGGTTTTGCCCAGCCAGCGGCCAACAACATAGGCACCGGTATCATTGCTCCAAAGCAGCAGCATAAATACCAGAGGGAAATGGTAACTGTACTCGCCTTTGATAAAAGCCAGGCCGAAGAAAAAGCTGAAAGGTGCTATCGCGTAAGCTAAACCTAAAATAGTGTAGCCAATATTGGTAAAGGGCGTTTCTGATTTTTTGTACAACTCGGCAATAAAAATGCTGCCAATAACCGGAATGATGATCAACAACCATTTGGAATCAATCTCTAAAACATAATGCAGACCAATGCCTGCAAAAATAAAGCCGCCACCAATAAGCCCCGCAATTCTGTTGGGGTTTATATTAGCAGTTTTTACAATGCGGTAAAATTCGTTAAGGCATAAAAAGCTAACCAAAGTAAAAAATGCAGTAAAAATATACTGATTTATCAATATTGAGGCAAGCATGACAGCAACAAAAAAGAAGCCTGTTATGGCACGAGTCTTCATAAATTAAGCATTAGGATTCAGGACGATGAGCTCTATAGCTCTGCTAAAATCTTCCTGGTGTATATAAACTTCAACATTACCAAAGGAGCGATGCGTGGGATCTTGTTTGTTAATTAATACGCTGGTTATCTGGTGCTCAATAAGCACTTGTTTTACAATTTCCGATTGATAATAATTAGCAGAAGTGAATATTTTAACCCAATCCTTTTCCATTATGCGGTTGTAACTGTTTTTTCGATAATGCTACCTTTTGGTAAATAAAGAACAAAAATACAGTAAAAATTAAGCTGAATACTGCAATAATGTAATTATAATGATTGGAATCGGGATCGAACGTAATTATTTTGCGCTGGAAGAGGTAAGTCAACACTACCGCGGTGCCGTTATTTAAAAAATGCGCCCAAACGGAAGTCCAGATACTGCCGCTATAGTAAACAAAATAGCCAAAACCAACGCCCAGCATCATGCGGGGCAGAAAGCCAAAAAATTGCATGTGGAAGGCACTGAAAATAATGGCGGCTATCCATATACCCCAATGGTAGCTCTTTGTCCACCGGGTAAAAATGGTTTGCATGCAACCACGGAACAGGAACTCCTCGGCAATAGCGGTAAGCAGGCCAACTTCTAACAGGGTAAACAGCATACTGCCAAATGTTTTCATTTGCAGTAACAACTGGGTTTCGTTTTGGGCCTGTTGTTCTTTTTCGCGCAGCCAGTGTTCAAGCCCGCTTAAAGCCTGCGGGAGTGTAAGCTTTTGATTAAAGCTGATGAGGAACTCCATAAACGGCATGGAGAAAAACATTACGGCAAAAACGAGCGCAAAAAGGCTTATAGGTATACTCAGCTTTGGCTTAAGGTAAGCAACAGGTTCTTTAACAATAAAGCGGGCAAAAATAACAGGGGCGGCAAATAAGGGCATGGTGGTACTGGTAATCTGCAATATCCAGATGGTGGCAACAACATGAGGAATGGCCGGGTTAAAAGTACTTACCTGGCTAAGGATGTTGGAGCCATATAAAACGACAGCGATGCCCGCGCCAATTAGAACACCCAGTATCATTAAACCGATGCATACAGCGATCAAAACGAAGAACTGTCCGCTCTCATGTATGCGGCTTCGGGGCTCTTGTGTCATTTTAGTTAATATTTTGTATTTTTGCAGCGCTTAAAGATACAGATGTCTGTCAAAATAGGAAATATTGATTTAGGGAATTTCCCGTTGTTGCTTGCGCCGATGGAGGATGTGAGCGATCCGCCCTTCCGTTATGTGTGCAAACAAAACGGTGCCGACATGATGTATACTGAGTTTATTTCGTCGGAAGGGTTGATACGCGATGCCGCCAAGAGCCTGAAGAAGCTGGATATTTTTGAATATGAGCGCCCGATAGGGATACAGATATTCGGCAGCGACATCAACTCGATGCGCGGCGCGACGGAGATATCAACACAAGCAAATCCCGACCTGATCGACATCAACTATGGCTGCCCGGTAAAAAACGTGGCCTGCCGTGGTGCAGGCGCCAGCCTTTTGCAGGATATTGACAAGATGGTTGCCATGACGAAAGCCGTTGTGGAATCGACCCATTTGCCTGTAACCGTTAAAACCCGCCTGGGCTGGGACGATAATACCAAAAACGTTTACGAGGTTGCTGAGCGCCTGCAGGATGTTGGCATTAAAGCCCTGACCATACACGGCCGCACCCGTGCGCAGATGTATAAAGGCAGTGCCGACTGGACGCTGATAAGCGAGATAAAGAAGAACCCGAGGATAGAAATCCCCATTTTCGGGAACGGTGACATCGATTCGCCTGAAAAGGCTGCCAATTGGCGCCTGGAATATGGCGTGGATGGTATGATGATAGGCCGCGCGTCCATTGGTTATCCATGGATATTCCGCGAGATCAAACACTTTTTTGCGACCGGGCAGCACATGGATAAACCCACCATTGCCGAGCGTGTTAACGTTTGCAGAACGCACCTGGAAAAGTCGATAGAGTGGAAAGGCCCAAAAACAGGCATTTTTGAAATGCGCCGCCATTACTCCAACTACTTTAAGGGGCTGGAAAACTTTAAAGAAACCCGCATGAAGCTGGTCTCATCTGAAAACATTGATGAGATATATGATATATTAGAGACAATTAACCACAAGTTCTCGTTAGAAATGGCTTAATTATTGTCGTCAATAATTTATCGTCATATAAAGTCGTTTAATAAGATTATTACAAAATAATTATGCTTATATGAAGATGGAAATTTCTTTAAGTGAAATTTTTGTTTAAGTTTGAATTGAAAGTTACGTTAATATGATCAATACAATTACAGAGGGTGTTAAGGTTTCGGTAGAAACAATTTACCAGCCGGAGTATTCAAATCCGGCTAACGATCATTTTATGTTTGCCTACAAGATCAATATTGAGAACGTAGGTAATTATGCCGTGCAACTGCTGCGCCGCCATTGGACGATCTTTGACTCGAACGGTACCAAGCGAGAAGTGGAGGGAGAAGGTGTTGTTGGCTTACAACCTGTAATTGAGCCTGGCGCTTCGCATGAGTATGTATCCGGCTGTAACCTTAAAACAGATACCGGCAGCATGAAAGGTGAATACCAAATGCTTAAACTGGTTGACGATACGCTGTTTAACGTAGCTATCCCTGAGTTTTATTTGATAGCTCCTTATAAACTGAATTAAGTTCAGGTTCTGCTTTTTTATTTTTTTCGGCGCATTGTCGGCGCTGATGTTTTCTTACCGACAACTTATCCTACTTCGGGTACGCGTGGAGGTTTTTCTTTCCACGATTATTTCACAACCTACGCTCGGTCCCCACTCTATCTTTACAAAAAAAAATTATCCCCCCTGTGGAAGAGGTGGGATGTTTTATGTAATATCCTTTTCAGCTTTGCACCCGTAATTCGATAATGCTTAGGTTATGGAAAGAAAGAAAAAGAAGCTTGTCAAGGCGATCACTTTAAAACTGACCGAAGAACAATTTCAAACGATCAGCACCTATGCGGAAAGCGCGATGCTTCGACGCGCAAACTGGATCAAGAATATCCTGTTTACAGGAAAGTTCCCCAAGCTAATCGTTTCTTCACTGGATGCCTCGATATACCGGGAATTGAAAATGATCCGTATCGCTTTGGAAGAATGCAAAAAGACTTCCCAGCCACAGTTGACCTCAGACTTAGATCAAACGATCGAACTGTTGATCGGGCAACAACAGGCTATCATCAAAAAACTATTGTCATGATCGGGATTATCATGAAAAGTAAAAACTTCGGGGTGTCACTTCGCTATCATTGGCATAAAATGGAACAAGGTCAAGCCCGTGTCCTTGCGTCAACATTTGCCTATGCGCATCAAAAACTAATCCAGAAAGAGTTAAAATTCGTGCGTTTGCTCAGGCCGAATCGCCACAAGTTCCTTTTTAACGCTTCGATCAGTTTTCCCAAAAATGAAAAACTGCAAGACGATCAAATGGCAATGATCGCGAAGGAATACCTAAGTAGAATGGGATTTACGCATCACCAATATATCGTTTTTCGACATTTCGACACAGAACATCCACACCTCCATATTATGGCAAATATTGTTGGATATGACGGATCTGCGGTATCGCACGAGAATGACTACCAGCGAAGTGAAAAGATATTAAGGGACCTGGAAAAACAGCATGGACTATCCCCTGTGATCGACAGCAGGCTTGCACAAGAAAGGGCAATGACTAAAAGCGAGTTTGAATTGATGAACCGGACAGGTCAGCCATCCGTCAAGATGTGTCTTCAGGTAAGTATTAAAGCGGCACTGGAACGTGAACCGTCAACAGCACATTTCATTTCCTTTTTGGCGGACCAAGGTGTCGATGTACTTTTTCATCAAACAGAGGACGGATCAATAAGCGGTATATCTTACAGTTACGAGGGCAGGCCGTTTGCCGGAGCACGGTTAGGCAGTATTTATAAATGGCCTTCCATAAAAAAAAACATTGGCTATGAACAAGAAAGAGATCGCACAGCAATACACGAGGCAAATCTTAGAACAAGAGCCGGCCAGGCAAGCCGAGCAGCAAGATCAGAATCTTCAGGAAACCAAGGAATTGGAACAAATCAAAAAATTGCTGCTGGACATCCAGCTATTGTACATCAGGTTACTGGAGAATTACCTGACGAAGTCGGAAAGGCCGGTCGATACACTGTTACGAAAAGTGGAAGTGCTGGAAACGAAGGCGGAGAATATCTCTCGACGGTTGCAAATGATCGTCAGCGGCGCGGAGCATCTGTCGAAAACCAACGACAAAGTGGGCAGCCGGTGGGCGATCAGGCTTTACCTGATCGCGGTGTTAACCGGGATTTGCGCGGCGCTGATCACTCTGCTGCTCGTATGGATAAAAAGGCACTAAAGGATCATGCGCCACGAAAAAGAAGAAAAGGCTTAAGCATGTAATTTTCGCACAAAATGAACAAGTTTGTTAGCAAGAAACACGTATTTAAGTTTATTGCGGATTCCTCCATATATGGAAATTTAGGATTCTTCATCGGGGCGGGGCTGCCGATGGCGATCCTGAATAATGATTCTGAAACCGTCGCGTTATCTTGGAAGCAACTGATCGCGCAATGCGCCGAATTGTTTGGGATCGAATTTCATGTATTGAACCTCGAGGGGCGTTCCTATCCCGAAATAGCAAGTGAATTATGCAGGCGGATTGCTGCGAAAGACGACATTGCTTTTGGTTGCGCTTGTGCAAAACTAAAACGCACCATCGCCGACGTTACCAGTTGGTATCTTGATGCAGGTATCAGAACCGAATTCCAGCATTATTTTGAAGCTTTGGATCCGAGCTGGGTGATTACGACGAATTATGACACTGTGGTGGAAGGTGTACTCACGGGCAGAGGTTATTCACTGGGCCCTTCCGACCAAATCACTTCGCCCAAGGGTTTCATTCCCGTTTACCATTTACATGGAATCCGGACCGATCCTGATTCCATTATTATCACACAGGAAGATTATACTGGTTTATTCAGGCCCAATCAATACAGGCAACAAAAATTACCTTTGATTTTAAAAGAGTCGGTGACCTTGTTAATTGGGTATAATCTGGGTGACTTTAATGTACTGACAGCTGTAGACTGGTCACGGAATGTCTTTGTTAACCAAACGGTGAACCATCCTCATGATATTATCCAATTTTATTATAACCCTAAAGCTCCGAAAAAGTCCCCCTATCGGGATATTAATAGCATTGTTATTGTTGAATTCGATGATCTGGCGGCACTTTTGAAAGAACTGTCGGATACAATTACCCAATATAGACTTCGTCATGAGAGATACTTAAAGAAGATCGAACAGACCAGGAGGGAACTGCAAAACCCCACGCATGAAACCGCAGTGCAATTTATTGATGATTCAAAATACCGCATTACGATTCTTCGATTATTTGCAGCAAATAGTAATATTTATATTTCTGCCTTTCTTGAACTTTTCTTTAAATGCGTTGAGTTGTTTAAAAAGAGAGCAAGGCCCACTCGGGCATTTCATGCTTATGCAGAATTTTTGACGGTGTTGATCGATATTATGGTTAATGTTAAGATCATGCAGATGCCTCATGCGTTGATCGCGTCTATTGCGGAAAATTTAAATGCGATCGCACGATATATCGGAACTTCATACGGTCAGTCTTATGAAGCTGAAAAGATCTGGTGTGAAAGGCAAAGTGAAATCCAGGGAGAGTTATTGGCCGAACTTGCCAATATTGCGAAGGTCAAGTCTTATTTAAAACTCAGATCGATCATTAAGGATGGGCGATATCAAAAGGAATAACCACGATAGATTAGTCCTTATTCTTTTTTAAAAGTTCAACTTTTTCACGCTCGCTTTGTAGCAACCGTTCGTAGAGTTCAATAACCTTCTCAATTGGATTAAAGTTATTTTGAATCGAGTGATCATGAAAGTTATTAATATTATTGAATACAGAATCCTCGGTAAAATGCATTAAGCCTTCAACCGTCACACCTAGGATCTTTGCAATTTTAGCCAATGCCTCTTCTTCGACTTCCGGACTTTGCTCTATCTTAGAAACAGCTTGTTGACTGATACCGAGTTCAGCAGCGAGAGTTTCTTGCTTCATTCCTCGCAATTCACGGATCTTGCTGATTTTTCTGCCAATATGTAAAGTTGGTTCTGCCATAGCTCAAAGGTATATGATTAGCGTAAATGTACAAAACATCGCGCAAATTGTAAAATACAAACCGTTGTGGTTCGGTACGGCACAATCGGCTCATTCTTTTGTGTTGCCGCTTAATGGTGAGCGACGATAAAAATTGAATTTATGTACGAAGGCACATTTGCTCCCTGGGAGCACTATCCTAAATTCCTTTACTTTGATGAAGTTCAGAATCCGTTGTCAGTCCTGGAAGATTTTTTCAACTCGGACTGGCTGGAGGACCACCAAAAGGATTTAAAGAGGTGGCGGGATGCCGTTATTGCGGACGATTACTTTAAGGATGAAAGATTTGGCCCGGCAACGCTCTTATTTAATTACAATTTAACAGTGCGGTTACTGGAGGCCATGTATTTGATATGGGTTAAATATGAGCATGATTGGCAAAGGCCCAAACCATTGACCGATGAGGAACTATCGGAACAAATGGAGGAATGGGATAATCCGGATAACCTTTCTGATGCGGAGTTAAAGAATCCATACATGGTCATTGAAAAGGTATTCAAAACCTATAATCTGCCACAGTATCGGAGCATCTTTGAGGAATGGCTGAATGAGGCTTTAAGTATTAAAACCAATGAGGAAGAAATACGGGTAAACGAATTGGTTCCGGTGTATGAAAACATGCTCCTATTGTACTCAGCCGCGTGGCTCATTCACAAAAGAGCGGAATGGAGGTCGGGCGAACGCAAATTTCAAAAGTTAAAAAAAGAACGGCAGTACGAAGAACACGCTAATAATGAGCCAATAATCCTTAAAGAACCGCTCAAGGATGTCGCGCCAAATCTAACTGCGGCAGCCAAACTGGGCTTAGACGAGGTCGTGGACCTGATCACCAAAAAAATTACAGGTGTCCGATCCATCACCTTACTAGGTACCCACCCCAGTCCCTTTACTTATTACTTGGTAATTTTGTTGGATGATAGCGAAAGACTAGCCGAACATGAAGTCGGTAACCGAATAGAAGACCTTTGCAGGCCGTTGGTTTCGGTCATCACGATCGTGCACAAGGTTTCAGTTGCCAAACAAGCCATCCCTTCCGGAAGCCGTTTTTGGAACAATACGCTCAGCAAAGGATTAAATGTTTACCGAGTGCCGGAATTTTCACTGCCTGCCTTTCAGCTTTTGTCACGCGAAGCTTATATAGAAAAGTCGATAACAGATTGGGAACGATGGGGCGTCCAGGGAAAAGAATTTTTAAAAGGGGCGAAGTACTATATAGACAACGGCAATTACACCTTAGGTGCCTTTATGCTGCACCAGGCCGCTGAAAGTACCCTGATCGCTATTATCAAAGCTGTAACCGGTTACCGGTTCTCCGCACATAACCTTTCGAGAATGATCAAGATGACTTTATTGTTTACAGAGGAGTTAAAAAACGTATTTGAATTAAATACAACGGAGGGTTCACAGGTTTTCACCCTGCTACAGGTAGCCTATTCTGAAGCAAGATACCGTGGAAGTTTCGTAGCAGATGAAGAAACGGTAAAACTATTATTGCCGAAGGTCGAGTTATTCCTGGGTATAGCGCAGGCTATTTACAATAGGTTCATTCAAAACAAGAAAGGCGGTTAAATGATAACCGCCTCCATAAAAATCTTATAAAGAAATTCAAGTATTACTCAAACTGATTTTTAATAGCATAGCCGTATTCCTTGAGCAGCTTTTCTTTAGTGAAGTGATCAACGTCGGCTTTAACCATTTCGTGTACCAGCATTGGCAGGTCGTATTTTGGTTTCCAGCCCAGCTTGGTTTTTGATTTTGTAGGATCACCTATTAACAGGTCAACCTCTGTAGGGCGGAAATACTGCGCATCAACAGCTACAACCTCTTTGCCAATCGGCAATTGGTATTTTTCATTACTGCAAGCTACTACGTAGCCTCTTTCATCAGCCCCGGTACCTTTAAATTCAACCTCAATGCCCACTTCTTTAAAAGCCATGCGTACAAACTCGCGTACACGCGTAGTAACGCCGGTAGCAATTACATAATCTTCGGCAACATCCTGCTGTAATATCAGGTACATTGCTTCTACATAATCCTTAGCGTGGCCCCAGTCGCGCTGTGCGTCAAGGTTCCCTAAGAACAACTTATCCTGCAAGCCCATAGCAATTTTAGCAACTGCACGGGTTATTTTTCGGGTAACAAAGGTTTCACCACGTAAAGGGCTTTCGTGGTTAAACAGAATACCATTACAAGCGTATATTCCGTAAGCCTCGCGGTAGTTTACCGTAATCCAGTAAGCATACATTTTAGCCACTGCATAAGGTGAACGCGGATAGAATGGTGTAGTTTCTGATTGCGGCACAGCTTGCACCAAACCATAAAGCTCAGAAGTTGATGCCTGGTATATTTTAGTCTTTTTTTCAAGCCCCAATATCCTGATGGCTTCCAATAAACGCAGCGTTCCTATACCATCGGCATTAGCTGTATATTCAGGCGTATCAAAGCTAACCTTAACGTGCGACATCGCACCCAGATTATAGATCTCGTCGGGCTGTACCTGTTGAATGATCCGGATCAGATTGGTTGAGTCCGACAGGTCGCCATAATGCAGTTTAAACCTAACGTGCTCATCATGCGGATCCTGGTATAAATGGTCTATCCTATCTGTATTAAATAAAGAACTTCTTCTTTTAATACCATGTACTTCATACCCCTTTTCTAACAGTAACTCTGCCAAGTATGCTCCGTCTTGTCCGGTTATGCCGGTAATTAACGCTTTTTTCATTCTATTTTAAATAATTGACCTTTCTAACAGGTATTAGCTTTTCAATTTAACTCACAAAATAACACAAAAAAGTCAGGTATGAATACCCAGCTTCAATTAATAGATTAACCAATTAATCTATCGCGCAGTTCCATCGCGCTTTCAATACATTTATCCATATTGTAATATTCCCATTCAGCAAACCTGCCTAACAAATAAATGTTCTGTTGGGCAAGCAGTTTTTTTACAAGCGCTATTTTTTCGCGGGTATCCTTTTGTTGTATAATGTATGAATTAGGCTCGTAATTAAACGCGAGCGCTTTTAAATTTCCAGGCAATCGCTTTAATTCTTCAAGCATGTCTGCCTGCTCATGTTTACCGGAAAACTCAACAACACATGTTTTTCTATTGGTTCCTTCATTGTTTGTGGGGCTAAAATTACCTGTGTAAATTATGCGGTGCGCCTTAAATTTATCTTCGGGTAAATAAAGCCATGATATATCGTTGCTATCCGTTTCGCACAATACATTTGATGTTCCGTTTGATGGCAAATCGGTAACTTCTTTTAAAGCATTCTTTAAGCCTTCGCTTTCCGTATCAATAATGGAGGCTAACATTCGTACATCGCCGCAATACACCAGCACATCAGCACTTATATCATTGTTCACGCTTATAATATTGCCATCGTATTTTATTGAAGATACATTGTAAGATGTGGTAATATCAGCACCCTGAGCAAGCCTGTTAATGATGAATTGAGAACCATCTCGCACCGGATAATAAAACCGGGAATGCACCATTTCGCTTTCTTCCTGCTTAACAATATTACTGATGATCACATCATCAATTTTTGGCATGGGCAATTTACCGTCTAACCACTCCAAAGGCACTTTACTGATATCTGTGTTCCATATTTTGGTATTATATGGGCCAAAATATAAATTGTATAAAGTTTCGCCAAAGTTGCCTAATAAAAACGCTTTAAAATCAGCGTAGGTTTCAGGGGCCTTATATCCTTCCTTTAAAATATTAAGCAGGTCTTTCACTATCTGCTTAACAAGATCGGGGGGAAGTTGGTGTAAAAAGTTCTCGATAGGATAGCCTATCAATTTATCATTGAACAATATCTTAGCATTCCGGATAGCTTCCAAAAATTCTGTCTCTTTATCAAAATGATCCCAGAACCACTTAATAACATCGGCATTTTTACTGTTAAAAACATGGCCGCCAACCCTATGGAAAAGATTGCCATTAATGCGCTCACATTTGATCAATCCGCCTATGGAAGGTGATCGTTCAATAACTTTTACCTCGTACTGATGAGCAAGCATTCGGGTTATACTCAGGCCTGATATACCCGACCCGATTACAATGGCTTTTTTAGACATTAACTATGTTATCTATAATTCGGCTTAAACCGATAATTGAATATTTTGTGGAAAAACTATACAGCTGTTTTTGTCATTACTGAAGTTCCTTTTTTGTCCAGTTTTTCAAACTGAGAGTTTTTGCTGACAAATTCAGGAACTATCATTTTCATTTTTTCGACCAGGGCTATATTGTTATTTTGTTTGTTTAGGGCAATCAGTTCATCAATATCTGCAGCAACCTGCTCGTATGGATAGGTTATTATTTTTGCTATCTTGATCTTTTCGTGATGGGTTGGCAATGTAAGCTCTTCCTGGTTTAACAACTCCTCATATAGTTTTTCACCTGGCCTCAATCCCGTAAAGGTTATTTTGATATCTTTTTCGGGAACCAGGCCTGCCAGCTTGATCATGTTTACCGCCAGGTCGGCTATTTTAACCGGCTTGCCCATATCAAAAATATAAATTTCGCCACCCGATCCCATAACTCCGGCTTCTAATACAAGCTGTACCGCTTCAGATATGGTCATGAAGTAACGCATAATTTCGGGATGTGTTACCGTGATAGGACCGCCTTTTTGAATTTGTGCCCTGAAACGGGGTATTACCGAACCGTTTGAACCTAAAACATTACCGAACCGGGTGGTAATAAAGCGGGTGTTAATAATCTCGCCATTTGCCGCGTGCTTATTTTTTAACGATTGAATATATATTTCGGCAATCCGTTTGGTAGCACCCATAACATTGGTTGGGTTAACTGCCTTATCAGTCGAGATCATTACAAACTTGCCGGCCCCAAAAGCAATAGAAAGATCGGCAACATGTTTAGTGCCTAATACATTAGTAAACACCGCTTCAGAAGGATTATCTTCCATCATTGGCACATGCTTATATGCCGCGGCATGAAATACCATTTCGGGTTTATAATTTAAAAACAGACTTTTCATCCGCTGATAATTCCTGATATCGGCAATAAAGATCACGCTGTGCACATGAGGATAATTTTCCTGTACTTCCAATTGCATGTCATGTAATGGCGACTCAGCCTGATCACACAAAATCACCATAGCCGGATCATATTCCATTACCTGCCTCACAATTTCTGAGCCAATTGAACCCGCAGCACCTGTAATTAATATACGCTTACCTTTAATATCTTCGGATATTGTAGTTGTATCAATTTTTATTGGTTTCCGTTGCAACAGGTCTTCAATTTTAAGGTCTTTAACCTGTTGCATATTGAGTTTACCGTATATCCATTGCTCCGCCGGCGGAACCGTTAATACCTGGATATTTAAAGCTAAACATTCATCAAGAGCAGCTTTCTTTCGCTCATCTTCCAGATTATCGTTAGTGATGATCAGTTTTTCAACATTCCGCTTTTCTTTAAGTTCGCCAAGTTTATTTATTGAATATACTCTTACCTGTTCAATTTCTTTATCAACCTTACTTAAATCTCCGTCTACAAAACCTACTATCTGGTAATTCGACTGGCTGTTTTCAAGGGCTTGTTTAATTAATACAGCTTTGCTGTCTGACCCATAAACTACAATAACTGTCCGTTTGGTATTAGAGTAGTTTTTTAAATAGAAAAAAGCGCTCCGAACCGCGGTGCGGGTCATGATAAGTAAGGTACTTGAAATAGAGAAGTTAACCATCAGTACCATATAAATATTAACTGAATGGATACCTAAAACGGGGTTAACCCATACCTTTACTAAAAAAAGGCATATTACACTGCTTAAAAATATTGAACTGAATATACGCAATACATCATGCGTATTTGAGTAACGCATTAAGCCGGTATGAATACGCATAAAATACATTACCGCGATAGCGGGAATGCAATAAACCGCGTTGTATACAAAAAAGTGGCCCCTTAAAATACTGCTAAATTCGAAATGCTGTACGGTAAAGTATGAAGAGATGAACGACCATATTACAATCAGCATATCTAAAAGTAATATGATCCATCTCGGCACCGATTTACCCAACAGTAAAAAATTTTTCATATTGTAAAAATATCAAAAGGCATTAGTGGTAAAGTTAGCAATTTAATGGGTAATTTCTTACAAAGTTGTTAAACATAATTACGGAATATCATCATTAATAGTTGTTTGTCATCTTTAAATTAAAGCGAAAATTAATCTCTTTTGTTTTGATAGATTTCAATTATGTAACAAATCTAATACAAACCAGGAAGTATAGAAAATCAGGGTTGTATAATGCTCATCTACCGACAGTATGCATTAACCGTGGTTTCAACCACAAATAAATTACAGCTAAAGGAAAAATTGTTGCTACAGATAAAGTGATAAATGAGCATTGCCTGTAATATATTACAAGCATTATAATTATTAACTGTATAGTACCATAGAGCGACGAAACGATGAGATGAGGAATACCATATTCATTAGCCAATAACTGGTAAAAATGTAACCTGTGCGCCTTAAATATGTTCTGCTTTAATATAACGCGATGAATTATAGTGAAAACTGAATCTACACCATATACAGCCAAAAAGAGTATATAACTCCAAATACCGGTAGTAATGATCAGATCTAATAATAAAAGTATAACCCAGAATGCAATGCTGACACTACCAACATCGCCGGCAAAACATTTTGCTTTCTTTCTGAAATTGAAAAACAGGAATACAATACAGGCAATTATGGGCAGCCATATCATGTCGGGATGAATGAAGGCGTTCTGAGTAAGATTTATGTACTGTAATCCTGAAAAGATGACCAAGCTGTATATCCCGGTTATCCCATTAATACCATCCATAAAATTATAAGCATTAATAATGCCGATAACCAGGATATAAAGCATTATACAATAGTAATATGGCAGATAGCTAAATGTTTTTAAAAATAAAAAAAGTAGTGTTACTGCAACGAGGTGAACAAATAGCCTGATCTTGGAGGAGAGTGTATGCCTGTCATCTAAAAAGCTGATAACGCCGATAATAAAAACGCCCAATACAGGCAACCAATATTCAAAATGCATAATCAACGCAACTAAAGCGGCAAATACAAAAATTATACCCCCACCCCTGATGGTAATTGTACTGTGCGAACTACGTTCATTTGGCTTATCGATGATGTTGTAGCGGTCTGCTATTTTAAAATACAGCAGCATTACTAAAAAGAATACAGGTAGTAAAATAATGTAGATCATGTATTATCCGAGCTGAAACTTTGGATGGTACGTTTAAGGCCGGTTGTTGATGAGACAGGCAGCACAGGCATATTTAAAGTATTTCGAATTTTATTATTTGAAACCACATAACTCTCGGTCAGTTTTTTTAATCGTTCTGAGTTTAAGGGAAGATGCAGGATATCGCCAATTTTAGCCGCAACTTTAATTAATGAAGAATTAATATTCCATAATTTGGTTTTTTTGTCGCTTACTTCGGCAATTATGGTGATGACCTCGTTTGTTGATAAGGGCTCATCATCTGCCAAATTATAAATGCCCCCGGGAACGCCTGTTTTGGTTATCAGTTGCTCTACAACATACATTAAATTATCAACCGATAAAAACGAACGGCTATTACTGAATGCAGCCAATGGATATGGTATGCCTTTCAAAACGAATTTATAAAGCAAATTTAAATTTCCTTTATTACCAGGCCCGTGTATCATACATGGCCGTAAAATGAAAAGCCTTTTATCCGGACCGATATCCTGGTTTAACAGGTATTTTTCCGCTTGTTCTTTTGACTGGCCATAAGGTGTTGCCGCTAAATATTCTACATCTTCATATAACACATCTTCAACCGTATCAGCAACAGCTTTAACACTGCTGAAATAGATAAAATCCCGGACTTCACTTTTCAAAAAAGCATCAAATACGGTTTTGGTAAGCCCGGTATTTATATCAAAATACGCTTCCGCGCCCGATGTATTTTTAACATCATGAGCCTTACCGGCCAGGTGTATTATTGCGTTTATCCCCGATAGGTCTTCTGTTTTAAATTCATCCCAGGTAAAGCTCTGATTTATTTTTTTGTTGGAATGATGCGTTCGGTTAAGTACAGAAACAGCAATTCCTTTGTCGTATAAATAGTCTGTCAGGTTACTGCCTACAAACCCGGTACTGCCTGTTATTAAAACACTGGTCATTTAAAGATAAATTCGAAAGGCTTAAAGAAATATTTTGAATAGATCATTAAGTAGTTGGTATAAATTCCATTTTCATTACATGCCCTGGCAATTTCTTTATTTAAGATAAGAATGCTCTTTATACCCTGGGTACTTGCCCCGCCAAGGCGCATTTTGGTAGTGGTAAGCGGAAGATATTTCCAGTTTATCCGGTTCACAAACAAAAACCGTATCAACAATTCATAATCCGATGCTATACGGTAATCCGTCTTGTAATATCCTAATCCATCAAACAAACTCTTTTTGGCAAAAAACGAAGGATGTGCCGGCATATATCCCCATGCAAAGCGGCGCGGTAGCCATTTTGCTGATGAGTATTTTCTGAGCACTTTTTGTTCAGCATCATCCTTTATAAAAACAATATCTCCTATAACAGCATCTGTATCTTCGTCGGTAAATGCATTAGCTATATTTGTCAGTACGTGGCT
>Ga0207690_10000252_pt1 | contig 38986 bp, 28 predicted proteins | sample KBSC23metaG_FD_184315 | JGI IMG/M metagenome (GOLD analysis project Ga0207690, IMG submission 184315) | Corn rhizosphere microbial communities from Kellogg Biological Station, Michigan, USA - KBS C2-3 metaG (SPAdes) (version 2) | ecosystem: Host-associated > Plants > Roots > Rhizosphere > Soil ... | reverse complement strand
CAAGCTGAAATCCAACCTGCAGGAAGTGCGCGCCCGCGGCGGCCGCCTGATCGTGTTCGCCGACGGCGCCGCCGGCATGGGCGACATGGCCGACCATGGCGTCATGTTGCGTGTGGCCTCCGGCGGCAACTTCATCGCCCCCGCCGTGTTCACCGTGCCGCTGCAACTGCTCGCCTACCACGTCGCCGTGCTGCGCGGCACCGACGTCGACCAGCCGCGCAACCTGGCGAAATCCGTGACGGTGGAATGACGCATGAAGCGCGCCGGACAGGGTTGGCGCATCCTCCCGGGCCTCCCGGAACTCACGCCGGCTTCCGTGCGAGCTTCTGTTCCCACAGCAGTGCCGTGCGAACGATGAAATCCAGATCGTCGTACTTCGGCTGCCAGTCCAGTCGCTGCTTGAGGCGCTCGCTGCGCGCAATCAGCATGGGCGTATCGCCGGCGCGACGCGGCAGCTCGACCACCGTCAGGGGATGGCCGCCGACGCGCTGCACCGCGTCGATGACTTCGCGGACGCTGTAGCCGTGGCCGTAGCCGCAGTTGAGCGTCAACGACTCGCCGCCGTCGCGCAGGTGATCGAGTGCGCTCAAGTGGGCTGCCGCCAGATCCTCGACGTGGATGTAGTCGCGTATGCCGGTACCGTCCGGCGTATCGTAGTCACTGCCGAAGACGGCTATGTTGGCGCGCTTGCCGACCGCATGTTCGCAGGCGACCTTGATCAGCAACGTCGAGTGAAGCGTGGAATGACCGATGCGGCCCTCCGGATCGCAGCCGGCAACGTTGAAGTAGCGCAAGGTCACATGCCGCATCGCCCCGGTGGCGCAGAAATCGCGCAGCATGGTTTCGGACATCAGCTTCGACGCTCCATACGGATTGATCGGCTGCGTGGGCGTGTCCTCGTCGGCGATCCCGTCATCGGTCATGCCATAGACCGCGGCGGTGGAGGAAAAGATGAACCGCCCCACGCCGGCCGCCGCGCAACAGGCGAGCAGGCTTTGCGTATTGCAGGTGTTGTTGCCGTAGTACTTGAGCGGATTGCTCAACGATTCGGGCACCACGGTATGCGCGGCGAAATGCAGCACCGCATCGACATGGTGCTTGTCCAGTACGCGGGTGACCAGTGCGCGATCACCGACATTGCCGACCACCAACTCGGCGCCACGTACCATTTCGCGGAAACCGGTGCTCAGATCGTCGATGACGACAACGCGCTCGCCACGCGCGACCAGCTGCTGGACAACATGGCTGCCGATGTAACCGGCACCGCCGGTGACGAGGACGCTGTTGCTCATGGGATGCTCCTTCGCGGCTGCGGGAAACTCACGCCAAGCCCGCGTGGCGCGCCCGGTAGTTGCTGCGCCCGCCGACTGGTTACCCACGGTGCGACAAAGGCGTCTGGCGTCCGCGCTGGCGGTACGGATGTCCTGCAGCTTTGCCGGGTAACTGTCATCGGTGCTTCCTGAGCGCGCAGCTTTGTTCCCGCTCCCTTGAGAACATCCGCCGATTGGATCGACTCACGCACGACGGCGTCAATCCGACCAAGGGCGCAAGCTCAGGCAACATTCATCCGATCATGTACACGATTCAAGGCAAGCCGATGTGAATTCACATTCACGCTCACATTCACATTTGTATTGCTCACGATGCACGATGATTGAATGGATCATTTGGCTACGGTTCACTGTAGTGCCATTCGCACATGCAATGATCGAAGACCACATTTCGAGCCTTTGCACTAGCGACTGATCGATTTGCCACGGTGCATCAACTTCTTTCTGCAACCGCAAGAACGAAATAATCAAATAGGCGGCGATTCCGGTTTACTGGCTGCCTATTAAGCTCATTATCGCGAGTTACGCGACTTGCTGTCGGTAGCAGGCTCCCCGACCTCGCGATATGAGCCTTCGCCAGAAATAGACAGATTGGCCGAGCCCACTATTTCTTGCGCCCTGATCGACGCCGGCTCGGGCTTCAGGAGTATGTCGACGCTGTGTTCAAACGGATACTGATTGTCTGCATGGGCAACATCTGCCGCAGCCCGACGGCCGAATACCTGTTTCGACAGCGTATGAAATCGCGCGACGTCAAGTTCAGCAGCGCCGGGCTCGGCGCGCTTGTCGGCAGCCCCATGGATGCGACTGCCCTGCAATTGCTTGCTGAAAGCGGCATCGACGGCACGATGCATCGCGCGCATCAATTGACGCCTTCCGTGTTGCGCGAAGCCGACCTGGTATTGGCCATGGAAAAAAGCCATGTAGCCGCGATGATTCAACTCGCGCCTGAAGTTCACGGCAAGATTTATCTGCTCGACAAATGGCTGCATGGGAATGATATCCCCGACCCCTATCGTCAGCCGCGAACTGCATTCGAACATGTTCACGAGATAATCACGCAGGGTGTCAGTAGCTGGGAACCCTATCTGTGATTCCCATCTTCCATGTCATGAGTTGACCGTCCCTATGACCGCCATCCAGGACCCTGTGCAGCGCGATGATGAGATTGACCTGAGCGAATTGCTCGGCACACTCAGCGATCACAAATGGTTGATCGGCACCATCACCGGCATATTCATCCTGCTCAGCATCGCCTATGTGCTGTTGACCACGCCGATCTATCAAGCCACGTCCGTGGTGCAGGTGGAACAGAAGGTGCCCAGCCTGCCGGGGTTGAGCGCGCTGACCCAGACATTGGGAGCTTCCAGCCCCGAGGCCACGACGGAAACCGCGCTGATCACGTCGCGCATGGTGCTCGGCGCGGTGGTCGACCAGCTCAAACTCACGATCGAAGCCCACCCGCAACGCATGCCCGTGGTCGGCAATTTCTTCGCGCGCCTCAACGCCTCGAAAAGCCCCGGCATGGTGTCCCCGCCCCTGTTCAACATGATCGGTTACGACTGGGGTGGCTCGAAGCTGGAAATTTTTCAGCTGGAGGTTCCGGACAGCCTGCTGGACCGGCCGCTGAGACTGATTGCCGGCAAGAACGGCTCCTATGTTCTGGTGGATGACGACGACAACGTCCTGGTCGTCGGCAATACGGGGCAAGTCGCCAGCGGCCATGGCGTGACCATCCAGGTCCAGACGCTGGTTGCAAATCCGGGCACGCAGTTTCGCGTATTCCGCCATCGCCGGCTGACCGTGATCAACGGACTTCAGCAGGCCATCAATGTCAGCGAACAGGGCAAGGAATCGGGCATCCTCCAGATGACCTACGACAATCCCGACCCCGAGCTGGCCACCAATGTGCTCAGGGAGGTCGGCGAGCTCTATGTGCGGCAGGACGTGGACCGCAATTCCGCGGAAGCGGCGAACAGCCTGAAGTTCGTCAGGGAGCAACTTCCCAACGTGCGCCGCGACCTGGAAAGGGCGACAGCCGCGCTCAACGCCTATCAGATCAAGGCGCATTCGGTCGACATCAGCATGCAGACCCAGGGGCTGCTGGACCAGGAAGTCGCCATCCAGGCCAATATCCAGAAGCTGCGCCTGCAGCAGGCGGACATGCAACGCCAGTACACGCCCGAGCACCCGGCCTACAAGGCGCTGATACAGCAGATCGGCCAGCTGGAAGCGCAAAAGGGCGCGATCGACAAGAAGGTGGGCAACCTGCCGGATACCCAGCAGCAGCTGTTGAAGCTGACCCGCGACGTGCAGGTGACCAACGACACCTATACCGGGTTGCTCAACCAGGCCCAGCAGCTGGACATAGCCCGCGCGGGCACGGTGGGCAACGTGCGCATCATCGATAAGGCGGCGGTGGACATCACGCGACCGGTATGGCCGCGAAGAATGATCGTGGTACTCGGCGGCGCGCTCCTCGGCGGGTTCGTGGCCCTTGTCTATGTCTTCATCCGGCAAATGCTCAATCGCGGCATCGAAGATCCCGCCGTCATCGAAAAACTCGGCCTGCCCGTGTACGCCACCATTCCGATCAGCCTGCGCGAGCAGGCGCTGCAGGGTACGCGTATCCATGGAAGGGGCAAACAGCGTCTGCTGGTCATGGATGCGCCCACGGATCTGGCCACCGAAGCCTTGCGCAGCTTGCGCACCAGTCTGCATTTCGCCCGGCTGGAAGCAAAAAACAACGTACTCATGATCTCCGGATCCAGTCCGGATGTCGGCAAGACTTTCGTGTCAGCCAACCTTGCCACGGTCGTCGCCCAAAGCAACCAGCGGGTATTGCTGATCGATGGGGACATGCGCATGGGCTCGCTGCACAAGGTCGTCGGCGGCAAACCCGAAGTCGGCCTTTCCGAACTGATTTCGGGCCAGACCGACCTGATTACGGCGACGCGGCAGGTCGGCATGCTGCAAAACCTGCATTTCATCGCTCGCGGCAAGTTGCCGCCGAACCCTTCCGAGCTGCTGATGAACGCCCGCTTCTCCGCGCTGCTCGAGCATCTGAAGCAGATGTTCGACCTGATCATCATCGATACCCCGCCCATCCTGGCGGTGACCGACGCCGCCATCATCGGCCACCACGCGGGCACTGCCCTGCTGGTCGTGCGTTTCGGACTCAATCAGGCACGCGAAGTCGCCCTGGCCAGGCAGCGTTTCGAGCAGAACAACGTCCCTCTCAAGGGCGCCATCTTCAATGCCGTGGAAAAACGCAGCAGAGGTTATTACTCCTACGCCTATTACGGCGTTGGCATGCCGTCCAGATGAAAAACCTGAAACCGAGGTAACAAGAGAACGGATTCCGATACGGTCTGCTGCAGCAGCGCGCGACGAGATGCTGCTGCATGCGCCACGCGAACGAACGACGTTGGCGGCGGCAGATCGATCAGCTGAGGCGGCGATCACACGATGCCCCGGAATCACGCAAGACGCAGGATCAGCTCCATGCCTATCTTGAAGAACTTCGCCCTCATTGGTGCCGCCGGCTACATCGCCCCTCGCCACATGCAGGCCATCAAGGCCACCGGCAACCGGCTGCTGGCTGCGTTCGATCCGAACGACTCGGTCGGCGTCATCGACAGCCACTTTCCCAACGCCGACTTCTTCACCGAGTTCGAGCGCTTCGACCGGCATGTCGACCTGCGCCGACGCGCCGGGAACGGTGGCCAGATCGACTACGTTTCCATCTGCTCGCCCAATTACCTGCATGACTCGCACATGCGCTTTGCCCTGCGCTCCGGCGCGCACGCCATCTGCGAAAAGCCGCTGGTGCTCAACCCGTGGAACATCGACGGACTGGTGGAAATCGAGCGCGAGACCGGCAAGAGGGTCAACACCATCCTGCAGCTTCGCCTGCATCCGGCGATCATCGCCTTGCGCGAGCGGGTACGGCGCGGTCCGCGCGATCACAAGCATGAGGTGGATCTTGCCTACGTCACTTCGCGCGGCCACTGGTATCTGCAGAGCTGGAAAGGCGATCCGAAGAAGTCCGGCGGCATAGCCACCAATATCGGCGTGCACTTCTTCGACATGCTGCATTACATCTTCGGCGCGCTGCAGATCAACGTGGTGCACCTGTCCACCGAGACGAAGGCGGCCGGCTATCTGGAATACGAGAATGCCCGCGTGCGCTGGTTCCTGTCGGTGGATGTCGAGGATGTGCCGGCGGCACAACGCGAAAGCGGCCAGCGCACCTACCGGTCGATCACGGTGGACGGCGAGGAGATCGAGTTCTCCGGCGGGTTCACCGACCTGCATGACCGCAGCTACGAGGAAATCCTCGCCGGTCGCGGTTTCGGCCTGGAAGAAAACCGCGTGGCCATCGACACGGTGGCAACGATCCGCAACGGCAAACCCGCTCCTCATGCGGGCGACGCCCATCCGTTCCTCCAACGGCAAGCCTGAAGAGTGAGCAGCATGGACTATTACCAGCACCCCTCCGCCATCGTCGATGAAGGCGCCCAGATCGGCGCAGGCTCCCGCGTATGGCACTTCACCCATGTCTGCGGCGGCGCCCGCATCGGCAGCGAGGTCTCGCTCGGGCAGAACGTGTTCGTCGGCAACAAGGTGGTCATTGGAGACCGCTGCAGGATCCAGAACAACGTGTCGGTGTACGACAACGTGACGCTGAAGGAAGCCGTCTTCTGCGGCCCGAGCATGGTGTTCACCAACGTATACAACCCGCGCTCGCTGATCGAGCGCAAGGGCGAATTTCGCGACACCGTGGTCAACAGGGGCGCCACCCTGGGCGCGAACTGCACCATCGTCTGCGGCGTCACGATCGGCGAGTTCGCCTTCGTCGGTGCCGGCGCGGTCGTCAATCGGGACGTGCCGGCCTACGCCTTTATGGCAGGCGTGCCGGCACGGCAGATCGGCTGGATGAGCGAATTCGGCGAGCAGCTGAACCTGCCGCTGGAAGGCCAGGCCGAGGACGTTTGTGCGCATACCGGTACGCGCTACGTGTTGAGCGGGCGCACGCTGTACAGGGAGGAGTCCGCCAAGTGATCGACTTCATCGACCTCAGGACCCAGCAGGCCCGCATCAAGGATCGCATCGATGCGGGGATCGCCCGCGTGCTCGCGCACGGCCAGTACATCCTCGGCCCGGAAGTGGGCGAGCTGGAGGAAAAACTGGCCGCCTACGCAGGCGTGGCGCACTGCATATCGGTGGGCAACGGCACCGACGCGTTGCAGATCGCCCAGATGGCGCTGGGCATCGGCCGCGGCGACGAGGTGATCACGCCGGGCTTCACCTATATCGCCACCGCCGAAACCGTGGCGCTTCTCGGCGCCAGACCCGCCTACGTGGACGTCGACCCGCGTACCTTCAACCTCGATCCCGATCTGCTGGAGGCAGCCATCACGCCGCGCACCCGGGCCATCATCCCGGTCTCGCTCTACGGCCAGTGCGCCGACTTCGATGCCATCAACGCCATCGCCGCGAAACACGGCATTCCGGTCATCGAGGATGCGGCGCAGAGTTTCGGCGCCAGCTACAAGGGCCGCAAGAGCGGCAGCCTCGGCACCCTTGCGTGCACCAGCTTCTTCCCGACCAAGCCGCTGGGCTGCTACGGCGACGGCGGCGCCGTCCTGACCGACGACGCGGAGCTGGCCCGCCTCGTGCGCCAGATCGCCCGGCATGGACAGGATCGGCGCTATCACCACGTACGCGTCGGGGTGAACAGCCGTCTGGATACGCTGCAGGCGGCGATCCTGCTGCCCAAGCTCGACATTCTCGACGACGAGATCGCGCTGCGCCGACAAGTGGCGCAGGCCTACGGCCGGTTGCTCGCCGAGGCCGAACTCGCGATCGCGCCCGTCGTCGAAACGTACAACCGCAGCGCATGGGCGCAATACACCGTGCAGATACCCGACCGCGATGCCGTACAGGCCCGCCTGAAGGAGGCGGGGATTCCGACTGCCGTGCACTACCCGCTTCCGCTCAACCGGCAGCCTGCCGTGGCCGACCGCAAGGTGCGCCTGCCGGTGGGCGACGCCGTCGCGGAACAGGTCATCAGCCTGCCCATGTCGCCGTACCTGGACGCCAGCCAGCAGAGTTCCATCGTCGCTGCGCTGGCGTCGATCCTCTCTCGTCTGCCGCCGCGCCGGGTTCGTTCCGCATGAAGAAGATCATTTTCGGGAAGTGTTATGCCTTTTCCAGCGATGCGACCCTGCAGGAACTGCTCGCGGAAAGCCTGAGCCTGTACGCGGACGCCGACGGTCGGGAGCCCGAGGTGAACATCCGCATCGGCCACGCCATGACCGCGCGCAGGCCCTCTTCGATCAACCCCCGTGTGCACGAGGCGTTCGAGCACGGCATGCTGACCTCGTTTCCCACGGTCGACGTCTACTGGGAACGTTCCGGCGACGGGCGCCTGGAAGTCGAGGTCGCGATCAAGCTGCGTCGCGGTGTACGAGGCACGATCCACAAGCTGCTGTCGATGGAGTACTCGCGCGAAACCGAGGCGTTCGAACAGATCCTGCACGAGTTCGTGCTGGTGCCGTCGGTCTACTTCTTCGATGACATGGTGCCGATCCATGCGGCAGCCGTGACGATCGGCGACAGCGCCTGCCTGCTCGCCGGTACCGGCGGCGCCGGCAAGTCGTCGGCCATGCTCGCGCTGAGGAGCAACGAGGACGCGAGCTTCGTCAGCGACGACATCGTGGTCATGTCCGCCACCGCCCGCGTCCACGGCAACATGGCATGGCCGAAGATCTACGGCTACAACTGCGCCGGCAACGAGATGAAGAGCGAGCTTCTCGCGGGGCGCGGATGGATCGACCGCGCGCACTTCAACATCAAGAACCGCATGAACTCCGCCAGCGTGCGACGCAAGATGTCGCCCGACCGTCTCTATCAGCACGTGGAGTCCGCATCGGCCCCGCTGTCCCGCCTGTACTACGTGGTGCGCGAGGACGTGCCCGACATTCGCGTGTCCGCGCTGAACCTGGCTCATGCCGTCGACATGACGATCGCCGTCGTCAGCGCCGAATACAGCATCTTCCACGACCACCTCTACTGGGAGGAATACAACGCGCTGGCCACGGCGCGCACCGCCATGCTGACGATGGACGAGGTGACCGCGAACTGGCGCCGGGTGCTCTCGGCCAGCCTCGCCGCGGTCGGCTGTTTCAAGATCAGCATTCCCCTGAAGGTGGATCACGCCGTCTATCAGGATCGCGTGACCGGCATCATCACCTCGGGCATGGCCGCGCAGCCATGAAAATCACCATCCTGACCAACGCCTATCCCTACCTTCCCGGTGAGCAGTTCATCGAGGACGAGATCGGCTACTGGGCCGCGCACGACGACATCAGAGTGACGCTGCTTCCCGCGCTGGCCGCGGGAAAACCGCGGCCCGTGCCGGCGCGCGTGGCGGTCGGCCTGGACATGGCCGGCACCCTCGGAGCCGGACGGTTGTGGTTCATGCTGGCCGCGCTGTGTTCCGCGATCTTCTGGCGCGAACTGGGCTATTTGCGGCAGTCGCGAAAGATCCATCCGCGCACCGTCGCACGCGCCCTGCTGCATACGTCCAAGGCGCTCGAACAAGCCGCCCAGCTGCAACGGCACGCCAAAGCCCACGGCCGGATCGACGTGGCCTACTGCTACTGGAACGACACGCAAGCCTGCGCCGCCGTACTCGCCAGGGAAACGGGTGCGGTGCGCAAGGTCGTCTCCCGCGTGCACGGCTTCGATCTGTACGAAGCGCGGCGCGATCACGGCTACATGCCGCTCAAGAGACAGTTCATCGCCGCCTTCGACGCGATCTTCGCACTGTCCCACGAGGCCAGGTCGTACCTGCAACGGACCTACGGTGCACCGCCGGAGAATATCCGCATCAGCCCGCTGGGCGTGCCGCTGGCAGGTGCTCTCGCGCGCCCGAGCCGGGCCGGGTTCCTGCATGTCATGTCGGTTTCCTCTTGCCTGCGCGTGAAGCGGCTGGACAGGATGGTCGACGCATTGCGCCTGCTCGCCGACCGGCATCGGAACATCCGCATGACGTGGACACACGTCGGCGGCGGTCCGCTGCTGGAAGAGACCATGGCGTTGGCAAGGCTGAAACTGGCCGGCCTGGACAACCTGGACTTCAGGTTCACCGGCGAGTTGCCTCACCACGCCGTCAAGGCGCGTTACCTCGATGCCCCGGTAGACATGCTGGTCAACACCAGCGAGTCCGAAGGCGTTCCGGTTTCCATCATGGAGGCGATGAGCGCGGGCGTGCCGGTCGTCGCGCCCGACGTGGGCGGAATCTCCAGCCTGGTGTCCGGGCGCTGCGGCGTGTTGCTGAGCCCGCACCCGGATGCGAGGGAAATCGCCGACGCGATGGATCGGGTCGCCTTCGCGGACGGACACGACCGTTTGCGCGCCAACGCGCGGCAGGCGATCGAGGCCGGCTTCGATGCCGCCAGGAATTACCGCGATTTCGTTGCAAGCGTCGTCGCCATCGGAGCGTCCGACGACAACCCGGTCCGACACCGACGCCAGCCGGCACCGCGGATTCAGCAAGCGACAGGAAGGTAGTTGCGACACGGCTCAATCGGACTGATCAACGGATGAACATACGCACCGCTCTGGCATTTGCCGTCGGCCCCATCGCCACCGCCGCGCTCGGCCTGGTGACGGTGCCGGTCATTGCCTGGGTATTTCCGCCGGCCGATGTCGGGCGTCTGAACATCGTGCAGATCGCCGTCTCGTTCGGCGTGCTGCTTTTCAGCCTCGGCCTCGACCGCGCCTACGTGCGGGAGTACCACGAATCGACCGATCGCGCGGCCCTGCTGAAAGCCTGTTTCGCGCCCGGCTGCGCGCTGCTGCTGCTGGCGATGCTGGTGACCGCGCCGTTCGACCATCACGTCGCCGAGTGGCTGTTCGGCGTGGGACACGTCGCCTATTACTGGATGCTGCTCGCTTGCGTGGCGACAAGTTTCATCTCGCGGTTCCTCTCGCTGATCCTGCGCATGCAGGATCGCGGCGTGGCGTTCTCGATGAGCCAGATCCTGCCCAAGGTGCTGCTCCTGCTGGTCGTGACGGCGATGGCCGCGTCGACTTTCCACAAGTCGTTCGTGCAACTGGAAGCGGCGTATCTCGTCTCTCTGCTGTCGGTGCTGCTCACCTACGGCTGGAACACCTGGCGCGAATGGGCCCCGGCAGTGCGCGCACCCGTTTCCCCCACTCAGGTGCGATTCGTGCTCGGCTACGGGACGCCGCTGATCTTCGCCGGCGTGGCCTACTGGGGACTGGACGCCACCAGCACGTTGGCGCTGCGCTCGCTGTCCAGCCTATCGGAACTGGCGGTCTATTCGGTCTCCATGAGCTTCGCCGGTGTGGGCGTCGTCTTCCAGACGATTTTCACCGTGCTGTGGGCGCCACTCGTCTACAAATGGGTTGCCCATGGCGTGGACATGCGACGGGTCGACAACATTGCCCAGCAAGCCCTGGCCGTGGTCTGTGCCATCTGGGTGCTGAGCGGCATCTTTTCCTGGCTGGCCGACTTCGTACTGCCTGCACGCTACATCCAGGTGAAATACCTGATGCTGTGCTGCATCGGCGAGCCGTTGCTATACACCCTCTCCGAGGTGACTTGCGTAGGCATCGGCATAACGCGCCGATCCATGCTGTCGCTGTGGTCGACCGTCGCGGCGCTGGTGGTCAATGTTGTCCTCAGCGTGTGGCTGGTACCCGAGCACGGCGCGGCTGGCGCCGTGGTGGCCAACGCCCTTGCATTCCTGGTCTTTTTCGTGGCCCGAACCGAAGCGTCGGCCTACGTCTGGCGCCCCTTCCCCCGCGTCCGGCTGTACGTGTTCGTCACCGCCTGCGTGGGACTTTCCATCGCGACGCTGGTATTCGGTCCGCGCGCTCCCGTTCATTTCAGCCTTGTCTGGCTGGCCATGCTTCCGATCGCCATCGGGTGTTTCCGCGCCGAATGGATGGACATGTACCGGTCCCTGCGGGCAGCGATCAAGCCGCAGCCGCAGCCCATCTGCCCGGAACCCCAAGGCGGGCCTGGTGCCCTGCCATGAGCAAGTCGACACCCTGCCGCCATCGCGTCGTCGCACCCGTGCCGCCCGATCCATGGAAGGCGCCTGCGCATGCCGGATCAAGTGGCTGCATGGTTGCGCCTGATGACGACGCTGCTGGCAGATTGAGGATCCAACGATGAAGAAAATCAATTTGTTTGTCTTCGCGGCGCATCACCTGTCCGGCAATATTGCCGCGCAACGATTCAAGAGCCTGCTGAAATACCTTGACCCGGCGAAATACCGCGTATTCGTCTTCGCGCGGGAACCGGCACTGGCAACCGCCGAGACGACGGCGCCGCCGCATGCGGACATCACGGTCTTTCCGCTGCCCGGGCGCTGCGTAGGCAGCGAATCCCCGGTGACTGCGTCGCTGCTGACCCTGGTGGCCGCTTTCATACGCCCGCTGCCATTCTTGCTGGCCAATCGCCATGCGCGCACGCGGCCCTGGTTCGTCCACGCGCTGGCCGAGGCCAACCGGCTGTGCTCCGAGAAACTGGTTGCGGGCGAGCGATGCGTGGCCATCGGCACGTACTCGCCGGTCGACGCCCTGGTCGCCGCTGCGGCCTTGGCCAGCAAGCACCGCATCGGCTGCCTGCAGGACTTCCGCGACGGGCTGGTCTTCGAACCGTTGGGCAAACCCGGCTGGTTGCGCAAAGGAATGCGCAAGCTGATCGAGGGGCGCGTGGTCGCCGCCAGCCACCTGATCACGTCCGTAAGCCGCCCCCTCGTCGACGATTTTCAGCGGCGTTATCCGGGCAAGGCCGCGGCGGTCCTGCCCAACGGCTACGACCCGGCCGACTTCGCCTCGCTCGACAACGATGTCGAAGGCAGCACCCGCGCCGCGGCCATTCTCGCTCGCCAAGTGCCGGCCAACGCGCTGCTGATAGGGCATTTCGGGCGCATCGGAGCCAGCGACGGATCGGCATCGAAGAGCCTCGATTACCTTGTCGACGCGTTGAACGGGTCCATCGAAGCCAGTGCGAACAGGCACCTGATGTTCGTCGGCGAACTGACAGAGGCTGAAAAGGCTTCGCTCCGGCGCGCCAGCTTCTCCGTCAGCGTGCTCGGACCGGTCGAGCGCACGCTCGCGCTGCAGCTCATGAAACGTTGCGACAAGCTGCTGCTGCTGACCGGCTCGCGCGCCAGCTGCGCCACCGGGAAGCTGTTTGAATACCTGGCCGCCGGCGCAGGCATCGTATGCATTTCGGGGGTGCACAACGAAGCCACCGCCATCCTTGCCCAGACAGGCACGGGGCAAACCATCCTGACGAGCGCGGGCGCATCGGGAGGCGACGCGCTGCGGGTCGCGCTGTCGCCCTCCGGCACCGGCGCGCGCCGTGACATCGCCGCCTATAGCAGGGTCGTCCAGGCTGGCATGCTCGACCGCTGGATTTCGAACATGGTGCAGCCATGAATCCCGGCAACGACCCAGCGCTGACGCCGCCGGCGTCCGTGTTCCTGTCGCCGGAACCGCAGTCGTTCACGGGCAGGTACCGGTTCACCGTACGCCACATGTTCCTGGGAGTGACCTTTGCGCTGCTCCTGCTGGCGGTGGTCGTGCCCAATTCGTTGCAGGTCACCACCGCAGCGGCGATGGGGCTGGCCTTCATGCTGGCGTTGCCGGGGTTGCGCATCGGCCCCGGCTTCAGGACCCTGCTGGCGCTATACGCCTGCACGGTGATCGTCACCGTCGTCTACATGGTCGTGGGCGGCATGCACGATGCGCCGCAGGATGCCGAGATCCAGGTGGCGGCGATCTACATCCTTTCACCCCTGCTGTGGACGATCATCGCCGACGGCTTGCTGAGACAGCTGGGAACCGACCGGCTGATCGACTGGTTCGCCGTGCTCAGCCTGCTATGCGCGCTGAGCGTCGCGCTGTTCTTCTATCTGTACCTCACGCGTGGCGCGGCAGCCGTGACGTTCTTCTTCGAAGGCGCCAACGTCAACCTCAACGAGGGATTCGCCGGCGCCACCATGCACGTCTACGGCTCGCTGATCTTCCTGTGCGGCGGCTTCTTCGGTTCGCCGGAACTCATCAAGAACCGGCTGATGCGGCTCGCGCTGCTGGCGATGCTGCTGGTCTGCGCGTTGACCTCCGGCCGCACGGCGCTGATTCTCGCCGTGCCGCTCGGCTGGTTTCTTGGCCTGCTGCTGTCCTCACGCACGACCGGTCGCCGGCAAAAATCACCGGTCTTCCGCATCGTCCGCTATGGCCTGCCGATGCTGATCGCGGTGATAACGGCACTCGTCCTGCTGCAGGCCTACACGCAAATCAGCCTGTCGACGGTGCTCGACGCCGTCTCGACCAAACTCGCCTCGGGCGGCGGCAGCGCACGGGTGCAGATGACCCACTCGCTGTCTGCCGGCATTCTTGCCAACGATGGCCTGGGCTCCGGCCATGGCGTCGGCGTGGATTTCATCAGCGATACGGTCCATCCCTGGCGCTACGAGCTGGTGTGGCTGGCCACGCTCTATCGGGTCGGGATAATCGGCACGCTGATCTACGCACTGCCGTTCCTGCTTTATATCGTCGCCGTGATCCGGCTGGCCTATGACCGCCGCCTGCCCCCCCGGCACAAGTTCATGTTCTGCGGCTTCGTCTGCGCCTTCCTTGGCACCAATACCAACCCCTACATCGAGGCCTTCGTCTTCCAGTGGATGTACGTCATCCCGCTGGTGGCGCTGTCCATCGAGTACCCGATGGCTTTGAGAAGGGGGCAGGAATGAAGCGCCTCAAGGTCCTGCTGTTCTCGAAGTACTCGCGACGCGGGCCCAGCTCGCGATTGCGCAGCCTGCAGTACCTCGCTCCGCTGCGGGATCACGGCATCGACGTGCAGGTGCACGCGCTGTTCCCCGACGCCTATCTCGAAGCGCTCTATGGCGGCCACCCCGAGGCCGCCAGATACCGTGCATGGGGTTATTTCAGCCAGCGGCTCATGCAGCTCCTGCGCCGTCGCGAACACGACCTCGCCTGGATCGAGGGCGAATTGTTTCCCTACCTGCCGTACTGGATCGAGGCGGCGCTGGCACGGTCACTCAAGTCGTACGTGGTCGATTACGACGACGCGTTGTTCCACAAGTACGACCAGTCCGCCAATCCGCTGGTACGCCGCATGCTGGGCCGCAAGATCGACCGGATCATGCATGGCGCCGCCTGCGTGATCGCCGGCAACCGGTACCTGGCGGCACGGGCCAGGCAGGCAGGCGCAGCGCGGATCGAAATCATTCCAACGGTGGTGGACGAGCAGCGCTATGCGGCGGCGAGCCCGGCCGATGAGCAGCCGCCGGTCATCGGCTGGGTCGGCTCGCCCGCCACCGAACATTACATGCTGGATATCCGCCAGGTGCTGGAGCAGGTCTGCGCCGCGCACCACGCGCGCCTGCTGCTGGTCGGTGCGCGGGCGGAGACCGCGGGCCAGTTCGACGGCATCACGCCGGAAGTGGTGCCATGGTCCGAAGCCAGCGAGGCGGCCATGATCGCGCGGATGGACATCGGCATCATGCCGCTGCTCGACAGTCCGTGGGAGCGCGGCAAGTGCGGCTACAAGATCATCCAGTACATGGCATGCGGCCTGCCCGTGGTGGCCTCTCCGGTCGGCGCCAATGTCGACATCGTGCGCCATGGCGAGAACGGTTTTCTGGCGGCGGATGATGCCGCATGGCGGGACGCCCTGGAGCGCCTGATCGCCAGCCCGTCCCTGCGCGCTCGCATGGGCCGCGCGGGTCGCGCGCGGGTCGAGGCCGAGTACAGCCTGGTGGCTCAGGTGCCGCGGCTCGCGGACATACTGCGCCGTGCGGGGCATGCGTGATGTGTGGCGTGACCGGCTTCTGGCAACCGCATGGTGGCGCACGGGACACGCTGCTGGCGCAGGCGCAGGCGATGTCGGCCCGGCTGAGCCATCGCGGTCCCGACGACAGCGGCGTGTGGTGCGACGAGGCCGCCGGCATCGCGCTGGCGCAGCGGCGCCTGTCGATCCTCGACCTCTCTCCCGCCGGTCACCAGCCCATGCACTCGGCCGACGGGCGCTATGTCATCGTGTTCAACGGCGAGATCTACAACCATCTCGAGTTGCGCGAGCGCCTTCGCAGGGAACACGCCGCGCCGGCATGGCGCGGGCATTCCGACACCGAAACCCTGCTCGCCTGCTTCGTTGCCTGGGGCGTCGAGCGAGCCCTGCAGGCCAGTGCCGGCATGTTCGCGTTCGCCCTGTGGGATCGCCAGCAGCGGGCGCTCACGCTGGCGCGCGACCGGATGGGCGAGAAGCCGCTGTACTACGGCTGGCAGGGCGACACCTTGCTGTTCGGCTCGGAGCTGAAGGCGTTGAAGGCGCATGCCGCTTTCCAGGCGGATATCGATCGCGGCGCACTGGCGTTGCTGCTGCGTCACGACTGCATTCCCGCGCCCCATGCCATTTACCGCGGCGTGTTCAAGCTGCGTCCCGGGCATCTGCTGCGCATACCGCTGGGTGCGCCACGGGAGGCGCAACCGGTACCGTACTGGCGCTACAACGAGGCGGTAAGCGCGGGCCTGGACGCACCGCTCATCGCTACCGACAGCGCAGCCACCGATGCCCTCGAAGCGCAACTGGGCGCCAGCGTCGGCGCACAGATGCTTTCCGACGTGCCGCTGGGCGCATTCCTCAGCGGCGGCATCGACAGCAGCACGATCGTGGCGCTGATGCAGGCGCGCAGCGATCGGCCGATCAAGACATTCACCATCGGCTTCACTGAAAACGGCTACGACGAGGCGGCGCACGCCAAGGCGGTGGCGAGACACCTCGGCACGGAGCACACCGAGCTGTACGTGCACCCCGCGGACGCATTGGCCGTCATCCCGCGGCTGCCTGCGATTTTCTGCGAGCCGTTTGGCGACAGCTCGCAGATCCCCACTTTCCTGATCAGCCAGCTGACCCGGCGCGCGGTGACGGTGGCGCTGAGTGGCGATGGCGGCGATGAACTGTTCGGCGGCTACAACCGCTACCTGGCGGCGCGTACCACCTGGGAGAAGGCGCAACGCCTGCCGCCGCTGGCACGCCGTGCCGCGGCGGGCGCGCTGCGCGCCGTGGCGCCGGCGGCGTGGGACCAGTGGTTCGAGCGCCTCAAGCCGTTGTTGCCGAAGCGCTGGCGCCTGGCCACGCCGGGCGACAAGGCACAGAAGCTGGCGGACGTGCTCACGCTGTCGAGTGGCCAGGCATTCTTCCTCAACCTTGCCAGCCAGTGGCAGGACCCGGCCAGCATCGTGCTCGGCGCGCAGGAACCGCCCACCCTGCTGACCGACCCCGGGGCGTGGCCGCACGCCGGCAGCCTGGCGCCATGGATGATGGCGATGGACGCGCAGACCTACCTGCCCGACGACATCCTGGTGAAGGTCGACCGCGCCGCGATGGCCAACAGCCTGGAGACCCGCGTGCCGATGCTCGACCATCGCGTGGTGGAGTTGGCCTGGCGCTTGCCGCTGCAGCAGAAGATCCGCGACGGGCAAGGGAAATGGCTGCTGCGCCAGGTGCTGTATCGGCATGTGCCAAGAGAACTGGTCGAGCGGCCCAAGATGGGTTTCGGCATCCCGCTGGACAGCTGGCTGCGCGGCCCCTTGCGCGACTGGGCAGAAGCCCTGCTCGATGAGGGCCGCCTGCGCCAGGAGGGTTATTTCCAGCCAGCCGCGATCCGGCAGAAGTGGAAGGAGCATCTGAGCGGTCGGCGCAACTGGCAACATCAACTGTGGACGGTGCTCATGTTTCAGGCCTGGCTGGAGGAAAACCGGAGGGCATCGGTATGACGGCCGGCGCCCGCGGTCATGCACCCATGGCTGCGCACGGGGTGCGCTCATGAAAGCCGTGCTGTTCGCCAACACCGACTGGTACCTCTACAACTTCCGGCGCGCGCTGGCGACGTCGCTGCAGCGGGCCGGCTACGACGTGCTGCTGATTTCTCCACCCGGACCGTATGGCAACAGGCTGCGTGGCCTGGGCCTGCGCTGGGAATCGTTGCCGATGCAGCGGCGCAGCCTCAACCCGCTGCGCGAGCTGGCGCTGCTGTGGCACCTGACGCGCCTGCTGCAGCGCGAACGGCCTGCGCTGGTCCATGGCTTCACCATCAAGTGCGCCGTGTACGGCTCGCTGGCGGCGCGGCTGGCCGGTATTCCCGCCAGGGTGAACGCCGTGGCGGGCATGGGCTACGTATTCACCAGTTCGCACGTGAAGGCGCGGCTGTTGCGGCCGGTGGTACGCGGCTTGCTGAGGCTGGCGCTCGGCGGCCGTGACGCACGGCTGATCCTGCAGAATGCGGACGACGTCGAACTATTCCGGCGGGCCGGACTGGTCGACCCGGCGCATATCCGCCTGATTCGCGGCTCGGGCGTGGATTGCGCGCAATTCGCCGGAATATCCCGGCAGGCACCCGACGATGGATGCCCGCGCATCCTGCTGGCCAGCCGCCTGCTCTGGGACAAGGGCGTCGGTGAATACGTCGCTGCCATCCGGCAGTTGCGCAGTCAGGGCCGCATGCTCCAGGCCCTGCTTGCCGGCACGCCGGATCCGGGCAACCCCGCCGCGGTGCCGGAACCGACGATACGGGAATGGGTCGACGAAGGCCTGCTGACCTGGCTCGGCCACGTCGACGACATGGCCGGCCTGCTTGGATCGGTCGATATCGTGGTGCTGCCGAGCTACCGCGAGGGATTGCCGCGGACGCTGGTCGAGGCGGCCGCTTGCGGGCTTCCGTTGATCACCACGGACGTGCCGGGCTGTCGCGAGGTGGTGTCCGACGGCGTCGATGGGCTGCTGGTCCCGATGGGGAACAGCGACGCGCTGGCGCAGGCGATCGCGCGGCTGCAGGACCACCCGGCATTCGCGCGTCAACTGGGCGAAGCGGCGCGCCGCAAGGCACGCACGCAGTTCGATGAACGCATCGTCATCCAGCGCACCATGGCGGTCTATGCGGAGCTGCGCGACCTTCCGTCTGCGTCCGCCGAATCATCCGTTTAGACGTCTATATGCCGAAGCACGACGGACCTTGCCGTGACGCAAGTCATGTGCGGTTCAGAGCCAGGACTTCTCTCGCAGTAGACTCGACCGATGGCTCCGCCGGAGCCATCACTCCCATGACAGAAGTCCTACACAACCGGAGGCTGCGCCATGCCATCCTCGTTGCAAAAGGCGAATGTAATGGATTTCATTCCCGCGTCGGAACATGCCGCCATCCGTGCCGGCCACAGCACGTACGACTGCACAGGCGGCATCCAGGCCGCGATTGCCGCTGCCGGCAAGGTGTTTGTGCCTGTCGGGGTCTATCCCGTGAAACAGCTGAACCTCAAGTCCGGTCTCGAGCTGTACGGCGAGGGAGATACCAGCGAACTGAGGGCATACGACAAGACGCTGGCCAGCGAGTTCATGCTCGTTACCCACATACGCGACGGTGGCAGCCGCCGTGTCGCGGACAACATGCGCGACATCCATCTGCACGATCTGAAACTCGATGGGCGGGTGGCCGAATTCGGCTACGAACAGTACTTCTACCTGCTCGCCGTCAACGCCACCTCCGACCTGACCGTTGAGCGGGTGGCGTTTTACGGCTTTCGCGGGGACGGCATGTATGTCGGCTCGGGGACGCTCGCGAGCACCGAACGCCACAACCAGCGCATCACCGTGCGCGACTGCGTGTTCGACGGCGCGGTCAAGGACAACCGCAACGGACTGTCCATCATCGATTGCGACCAGCTGACGGTGGAGAACTGCGTCTTCCGGAATATCGGCAACGCGAAACTATCCCGCTCGGTGGGCGGCATCGATTTCGAACCCGACCACAACTGGAGCGTGTACCGCCACGTCACCATCGCCCATTGCCGCTTCGTCAACATCGACTCCGTGAACACGGCGGGCATCTCGTTCTTCAACGGGCACCAAACCGGCGACAACATCCATGACTGGGTCGTGTCGGATTGCCAGTTCACGAACTGCTACTGGGGCATCGACTCCTCGACCAAGGCCAAGACCGTCGCCAGCAGGCCGGACAACCTCAGCGTACTCAATTGCCACTTCCTCAACTCGGTGCGCGTCGACGTAGCCGTCAAGGGCTTGAGCGGTACGCAGATCAGCGGCTGCACCTTTCAGCGTTCGCCGCCGGGATCTGGCCCGGGCGGCGACGCGATACGCCTCGGTGCCATCGCTTCCCGAACCAGCCGGAATGCCATCAACACGGTGATCACCGGCAACACGTTCATCGGCATACGTCCGCAGATGGGCGTGATCGGCGTGCTTGGCGCGAACGGCCTGGTATGCGCGGGCAACGTGTTCACCGACATTCGCGGAACCTGCATCAACTTCGCCGAGGACAAAGCCCCGGACAACGCGAGAGACATCGATCGGGTGATCATTTCCGGAAACGTGGTGAAGCACGGCGCAGGCTCAACGTTCCGTGCTTCCGCCATGTCGTTCCTGAGCACGAGCAACGAGATGCGCATCAGCAAGGGCCATCTGGTGCTCGAACACTCCTTCGAATACAGCAACGACGTCGAGAACGGCATAACGAAGGTCGCCAATGGCGCGACGGTCCAGTTCCGGGGAGTCGGGCAGACCCAGTCCTGAGACCTGCAGGCCATCCTCTCGGGAGTAACGTGCCTATTACCGTGGATTTCCCCGCCGTGGGTCAACGGCGGGAAGATCGTCGCGCCGAACCGTATGCCTCGGTTTCATCGCTGGCCTCCACCACAAACTCACGCCCCTGTCCGGCCAGCTCGCGCGGATCGGATTCCCCGCCTGCGTCCGATGAGACGGCGTTCGCATCGGCGTCACGTTGCGGATCGGACGCCCCATGTTGGCGCGCTTCCTGACGCAGCCATACATGCGTGACCGTCACGACGTACGCACCCATGGCCACGCAGAATGTTGTCAGGTTCGTACCCGCCGAGTGGGCCGCGCTGCTGATGAATGCCCCGATGAGCGCGAGGCCGGTAGCGACTGCGATGAGTACGGCCAAGGTCGCGCGAGGCCCAAGGCCTGCTCCGAGCAGGATATGGTGGATGTGCCCGCGGTCCGGCTTGAACGGCGACCTGCCCTGGCGCATGCGCCGGTACATCACCGCAAAAGTGTCGAAGACCGGCAGCGCCACGCACCACAGCACATTGACGGGCGACAATTGCGTCTGGGGTATCTGGCTCATGCCGATAAGCGCCCATGCCAGCAGATAGCCGATCAACATGCTTCCGGCATCGCCCAGGAAGATTTTTCCGCCCATGAACCCCTGATTGGCGACGAGGTACGGCAACGACGCGGCGGCCAGCACGGCCAGCAACGCGATGACGCCATGCAGAGGCGTGGGATCGGCAAACAGGATGATGGCAGCAATGCTGACCAGTTCCAGGCTCCCGGCGAGGCCGTCGATGCCGTCCATCATGTTGAATGCATTCACCAGACCGATGACGGCAATCACCGTCAGCGGAACGCCGATCCAGCCCAAGGTCACTTGATGGCCAAAGATGGTTCCCAGCGTGTGGATGTAAACGCCGGTGCTGGCAACCACCGTCAGAATGACGATGGTCTGGATCAGCAGACGATCCCGCACGCTGAGGTCGAAGCGATCATCCAGCGCGCCGAGCAGGACAAGCACGGCGGCGGTGACGAGCAGGACCATCTCGAATTCCTGGAACTGACCATGGGTGGCTGCCCCTGCGGCCACTCCCATGAAGATTGCGAGTCCCCCCACCAGCGGTACGTCACCAATATGCTGCTTGCGCTGATCGGGGTGATCCACCAACCCCAGCGAGACAGCGAACCGGCGCAACACGACAATGGCTAGCGCCGATGTGCATGCAGCAACCAGACAATCAATGACTAGCCGTGGTTCGTGCATGGCATCTTTACCTCCGACCAATCTCGAACGGATCCCCCTGGTCCAGCCGAGTTCGATTTTGTAAGTGGTGCAGACCATGGAGCCGTGAAGAATCCCGATGATCTACGTCTATTTGGTATTGGTATGAGTCGACGATCTGGCGAATAGCTGCCTTATCTTGCGGGGCCAGTGGATAATTCGATAGTCATTGCGCGGCCTGGTGCTGATGTCAGGCTTATGAACCTACCATCTTTGACTACCCATGCTTATGAAGTGCAAACCATGGATTCAGGCCCACATGTCTTAGATGACGATTTTGTCAATGATTCGTTTAGATTATGTTTTCGCGCTATATCAACGGATTTGCAGAGACTGAACAGAATCTGTCCTTGCGCTGAATAGCCATTCAAGCGGCCAATAAGCGCCCTAGCTCCGTGGCGACAGTAAAACCAGACAACGCAGGCCCACGCACGGACGTGCGCCGCGCACCGAAAACGACAAGGAGACACGCTGTCCACATTGCCAGTGGCAGCGAGCCGGATCGTCATTGCCGACGGATGACATTGCGCATCCATCCGGCTGCGAGCCGCTCACACGGCATCGACCGGCAGCGCATTCGCTGCCGGTCGATGGTCCGCTTCATCGATGAGTGACTGACATCGCCTCAGTGGGTCGCGCTGTAGTTTGCAGCGGCTGCACTGCTGAGCAGAGTGGCCGATGGCAGCAACTGACTCAACACGCGATTCCAGCGAGTCACGCCAGCCGCACCGACAAACACCACGTCACCCGGCTTTACCCTGAACTGGTCTCCGAGCGCGAACGCCGCGGGTGAACGGGCGTCAAGCTGGAAGACCTTGGCCGGGGCGTTTTCCAGATTCTTCGCGCCACGAATGACGTAGACCTCCTTGCCATCGGACGTGACAGGGTTGAGGCCGCCCGCGCGACCCAACGCCTGCGTCAACGAGATGTCGGAAACGCTCCTGAAGGTGACCGCCAGCGGATGCAGCACCTCCCCCATCACGTACACCTCCTGGGTGTCGTTGAAGGGAAGCAGCAGTCGATCTCCCGGCTTCAGGTAGATATTCTGCGCAATGCCGTGGCCGTTGCCCAAGGCAGTCAGATCCAGATGGTAATCCTGTCCGTCGCGGGTCAAGATCAGATCGGACATGTTGGCCTGATCGGCATTGACCGCTGCCGTGCCAAGCGCCTGCCCCAAGGTCAGCGGGACCGTCGTGATCGGCTGCGGATTGGTATTCTTGAAAGCGCCCTGCAACAGCACGTGCTGGCTGTTATAGCCGACGACGCCGACATCCACCTGCGGCCTCTCCACATACTTGGCGATCTTCGTGCTGATGTCCTGGCGCACCTCTTCGATCGTCATCCCTGCAACTTTCACGGAACCCACGTACGGATAAAACATCGTGCCATCCGAACGGATCAGCCGGCCATTGGCTGCCGTTTGCTGCTGCGAACCGGCCGGCGAGGTCAGTTCCGGGTGGTCCCATACCGTGATGTAAAGCGTATCGCCTGGGCCGACGCGGTAAGGCTCCGGCTTGTACGACAACAGCGCCTGCGGCACCGTGGCGCTCAACACTGCTGCATTGTCCTCCGTCAACAGCTGCGGAGTGATCGTCACCAGCTGGATCTGGCTGCTGTCCGTCGGTGTACCGCGAACCAGCCCTTCGCCCGACATGCGCTGTCCCGGCGCCAACACACAACCGTTAACCAGCAACGCGAAACTCAGAATGATAAAGGCGCGATTTTTTTTCATGGTTAATTAGGCCTCGAAGATTACAATCCACTAGGCATCCTGGAACTTTTATTAAATAACATGTAACGCAGAAAATGCAGGCTTTTCGACCAAGCAACCGGTGGCCTTGTAAAGCGTAAATTCATTTTTCTGCGCATGGGCTTCCCGAACCCCAGAGTTCAATAACCGGATCGGGAATCAGCCACAAAAAAGGCATGTTTGATGCCACATATCGCGTGAAGAAAAGATCACGAATGATCGAATATATGGCGACGTCGATATGGATCAGACGGCCAAACGCCGTAGCCTGAGAAGATCCGCCGGTAAGTGGAATCGGTACGAGCCGGCAGCATCGGATGCAGAGGTCGACGCTATTGGATCGCCATGCAACAAAGGCCGAGCCTCCCAGTCATCACCTTGCCGCTGTGGCTCGAGTATCACTACACATCATGACGTGGAAGGCCATTCGCCCAGGTGGCAGAAGGTCATTGGCGATGCTTGCCAAGAAGCGGATGGAGAGCTTCACCACCCAGCTGTCTCGCGCCGTGCTCAAGCCGACTTGAAGCAGTCGCTGATCAGAGTCGCCACGGCTACTTGAGGTCGCATGCACGAGTGTTCCCTCTTCGCCTGGACAGCGGCGGATGCTCACCAGCGGTCCCTGCATCGCGCGGGCGGACGAAGCAGGAGCTCACCACGCCACGTCATGGGGCAGCAAAGCAGCACGGCCGGAACCTGATACGTTCGCGGTCTGACCTGTGCAGAAAGCGCTGAGTCGTTACACTCTATGCAAGCCAGAGCGTCTCGCCGCGCACCGTCCCGCCCTGGCACCCCGAATCAAATTGCGGTATTCATCGCAAATCGGTATCTGGAACGGCAATATTCAATGTCCAATAGCGCCTGCACCTTAGTTTGGCACGATACTAGCCCTCGTTAGCAACCATCCACGTCGTGTTCGGCTGCCACCTGTCTGGTGCAAGAAAACATGGGAAATGACAAGAAAAGGCCTGCCTGGGAGAAAAATTCCCGAGGATTCTGGCTCACTGTTTGTCTGGTACTCAGTGCGTTGGCCGGTTGGCTGATGTTCCATTTGAACATTCTGCACTGAGGCCGGGGGCGATTCGGCTGTAGAACACCTGCCGTCCGGTTTTTACCCCGTACGCGCCCTGCCCGCTACGAGGTTGCCACGCCTTCTGGTGGTGCTTCGGCGATGACGCGTGCAGCCATGTCCCCATCATCTCCAGCCGTTGCCCGCTGGATCAGTCAGGGCAATCCTCCTTCACCGTACATTTCCCTCAGTCAACCAGGCGGCGAGGCAACGTGAGCCTCCCGCGATATTTCGGGTACCCGCCCTCGCTCATTTCGATCCGGGACAACCGCGCATCTGCAGCCCGGGAACGTGCACGGTTTGTGCACGCCACACCTTGGCATAGTCAGCGGTGCGTTTGCGCAAACGCAAAGGCGGGCCAGCGTCAAAAACGCGGGCTTACGCTGCATGCGCATAGCAATTTCACCGGCGCGTGGTCATTATGCTAGGCGGCATATAAAAGTCGCCTGCGAACAAAGATCTGTGCGCTGGCCGACGGGAACTTGCTGCAATGCTTCAGTGGCGGCCCGGCGGCGCACAAAGCAAGCTTTTCATTGTCGTTCAGGCTGTTGGAGCGTTACTGGTGTTTTGGTTCCAACGGCGGCCAGATCAGGATTTATGTCCACCCGAACCATGCGCCCCCAAGGTGGCCATCCAAATCGACTCGGGATGACTGTATGCGAAAACTGGAAAACACCAAGCTCGCCATTGTGGGTCTCGGTTATGTCGGCTTGCCGCTCGCAGTGGAGTTCGGCAAGCGCTACGACACCGTTGGCTTCGACATCAACAAGGCCCGGATCGATGAGTTGGCTGCGGGCCGCGACAATACGCTGGAAGTCGACGCCGCCGAGCTTGCCGACGCCACACATCTTCGTTTCAGCGCCGAACTTGAAGACTTGCGGGATCGCAACTTCTACATCGTCACGGTGCCCACCCCGATCGATGTCGCCAAGCGCCCGGATCTGACACCGCTGATCAAGGCCAGCGAAACCCTGTCCAGGGTACTCAAGCCCGGCGACGTGGTGGTGTACGAGTCCACCGTGTATCCCGGTTGTACGGAAGAGATATGCATTCCGATACTCGAAAAAGGTTCCGGCCTGGTCTACAACCGCGACTTCTTTGCCGGCTACAGTCCCGAGCGCATCAATCCGGGCGACAAGCAGCATCGTGTTACCAGTATCCGGAAGGTCACCTCCGGTTCCACGCCGGAGACGGCCGATTTTGTCGACCAGCTGTATGGCTCGATAATCACCGCGGGCACGTACAAGGCCAGTTCGTTGAAGGTGGCCGAGGCCGCCAAGGTCATCGAGAACACTCAGCGCGATCTCAACATCGCCCTGGTCAATGATCTGGCCATCCTGTTCAACAAACTGGGTATCGACACGCTGGAAGTACTGCAGGCTGCCGGCACCAAGTGGAATTTTCTGCCGTTCCGCCCCGGCCTGGTGGGCGGTCACTGCATCAGCGTGGATCCGTATTACCTCACGCACAAGGCGCAAGCGGTGGGCCACCATTCGGACGTGATCCTGGCGGGCCGCCGCACCAACGACGGCATGGGTCCGTATATCGCCGGCGAAGTGATCCGCCTGATGGTGCGCAAAGGCATCAATCCGGTGCAGGCGCGTGTGCTGATCCTTGGCCTGGCGTTCAAGGAGAACTGCCCGGATCTGCGCAACACCCGTGTGGTCGACATCGTGCTGGCACTGCGCGGTTACAACGCCGATGTCGACGTCCACGATCCATGGGTCAATGCCGCCGAGGCCGAGCACGAATACGCCATCACGCCCGTCGCGCAGCCGCAAGCCGACAGCTACGACGCCGTCATCGTCGCCGTCGGCCATCAGCAATTTGTCGACATGGGCCCCGCTGGCATCCGCGCGCTAGGCAAGGCCGCCTCGGTGATCTACGACGTGAAATGTCTGCTTCCGCGCGAGGCGGTCGACGGTCGTCTTTGAACAGGACTTCATGCCATGAAAGTGCTGGTTACCGGCACCGCCGGTTTCATCGGTTCACACGTCGCGCTGCAACTGCTCGAACGCGGCGATGAGGTCATCGGTTTCGACAGCCTCAATGACTACTACGACGTCGACCTGAAGAAGGCGCGACTCGCGCGTTTCATGGAGCACCCGGGCTATACGCATATCCACGCCGACCTGGCCGATCGCACGGCGGTGGAAAGCGCCTTCGCCACGCACAAGCCGCGGCGCGTGATCAACCTCGCCGCGCAGGCCGGCGTGCGCTATGCGGCCGAAAACCCGCACATCTACGTGGCCAGCAACGTCACCGGGTTTCTGCACATCCTGGAAGGTTGCCGCCGGCATGATGTGGAGCATCTGGTGTTTGCCTCCACCAGCTCGGTGTACGGCGCCAACACCGCCATGCCGTTTTCCGAGCATCAGCCCACGGAGCATCCGCTTACCCTCTACGCCGCCTCCAAGAAAGCCAACGAGCAGATGGCGCACAGTTACGCGCATCTGTACGGCATCCCGTGCACGGGGCTGCGTTTCTTTACGGTCTATGGCCCATGGGGGCGCCCGGACATGGCGCTGTTCCTGTTCACCAAGGCGATCCTGGCCGGCGAACCCATCCAGGTGTTCAACCATGGCCGACACAAGCGCAGTTTCACCTACGTGGATGACATCGTGGAAGGTGTGGTCCGCACGCTGGATACGCTGCCGGGCAAGGACAACGACTGGAACGGAAACCTTCCCGACCCGGCCAGCAGCGGCGTCGCACCCTACCGGCTGTACAACATCGGCAACGCGGAGCCGGTGGAATTGTTGCGCTACATCGCGGTGCTGGAGCAGTGCCTCGGACGCAAGGCGCAAATGGAGATGCTGCCCCTGCAGGCGGGCGACGTGCCCGATACCGAGGCGGACGTGTCGGAACTTATCCGCGCAGTCGGATATGCACCGAAGGTTTCGGTAGGCACGGGCATCGCCAATTTCGTGAGCTGGTACCGAAGCTATTACGGCGTGTAATTGAAGGCGGGCAAGCGACGCGCCAAATGGCGGGCAAGCCGTGCTCCACGGCTGAAGCTTGCAGCATCGTCGCTCGCATATGCAGACGATGTCAGGTTGTCGTGATCATCGCGTGACCGCTTTCGTAGCGGCATTGACGGCGCTTGCACCGGTAGGCTGCGATGGTGGGGATGTCGCGCGATGTTGATCCGCGATCAGCCTCAATCCCCACGCGCAAAGGAATACGAACATGTCGCTTTCACTACTGGTGGTCATCGTCCTCATCCTCCTGCTGATCGGCGCGCTGCCAACCTGGGGATACAGCCGCTCCTGGGGCTATCGCCCGACCGGAGGCATCGGCCTCATCCTGCTGATCATTCTCGTGCTGTGGCTGCTTGGCGTGTTCCACTGACCTTTCCGGTCGTGCCGTGATTGCGCTGGCTAAACCCGTCGAGCACGTGCCTGATGGCAGCCTGACGGCACTGCGCCGCAAGGCAGCGGGATGTCGGGCCTGCCCGCTGTGGCGCAATGCCACCCACACGGTATTCGGCAAGGGGCCGGCCCACGCGGCGGCAATGCTGATCGGCGAACAGCCCGGAGCCCAGGAGGACCTGACCGGCGAACCGTTTGTCGGGCCGGCCGGCCACTTGCTCGACCGGGCGATGGCCGAAGCGGGCCTTGATCGCCGGACGCTCTACCTCACCAATACCGTCAAGCATTTCAAGTACGAGACACGCGGCAAGGCACGCTTGCACAAGCGAGCGAACGCCGCGGAACAGGCCGCATGCCGGCAGTGGCTGGCGGCGGAATTGTTGCGGGTGCAGCCGCAACTGGTCGTCGGACTGGGCGCCATGGCGGCGCAGACCCTGTTCGGCAATACCTTCCGCATCAGCGAGGAACGTGGCCAATGGCGCGACATGGGAGCGCAGGCGCGCGGACTCGCCACCTGGCATCCGTCCGCCGTGCTGCGCATGCGTGAGGATCGCCGTCACCAGGCCTATGTCGAACTGGTGGCCGATCTGCATGAGGTGGCGATTGCGCTGTCCACCCTGTCCGAGCGAAGGAGAGTGGCGCGATGAACCGGCGGCATCTGGCTTGGCGGCGCTGGCCGTGATTCCCGCAGCGGATTTCCATCTCGGCATCACCCATCAGGAGTCGCGTCCCGATGATGGCGGTCCGCCGGTGGTGACCGATCCGCAGGAGTGAGTCCTCGCCGGCGCCTTCAACGCAGGAAACGCAGCACCTGCTGCTCCAGCTTGCGTGGATGCGCGGCGGTGGCCGCGGGGATGGCTCGTTGCAGGCTGCCATCCAGCCAGCCGTCCAGGATGCGCGGGTGGATGTAGGAGCCGCGGCACACTGCAGGGGTATTGCCGAGGATGGCGGCGACTTCGCCGATGGCTTTCGCCAGCGCGCGGCGGCGCGCCGGCTCGCCACCCTTCCCGGGTCGCGGCGTGCCAGCGAGGACACGAGCCGCGTGCACCGTGCCGCCCCAGGTGCGGAAGTCCTTGGCGCTGAACTCATGCGTCTGGCCGTTGCTGCAGGCCGCATGCAGATACTCGTTGACCATCCCCGAATCCACCGGTTGCAGCTGGCCATCATCATCGACGTACTGGAACAATCGTTGCCCGGGCAGTTGCTGCACGCGACGCACGATCCGCACCAGGCGCCGGTCGTCCATCTCCACCTCGCGATCCTGCCCGCTCTTGCCGCGGAAGATGAAGCGCAGCCGCCCACGTTGCGCACACACATGGCGGGTGCGCAAGGTGGTGAGGCCGTAACTGCGGTTGTCCCGGGCGTAACGGTCGTTGCCGATACGGATCAGCGTGTCGTCGAGCAGGCGTACCAGCAGTGCCAGCAGTTTGTCGCGCGGCAGGCCGTCGAGGGATAGATCCCGGCGTACGCGCCGGCGCAACGCCGGCAGCGCCTTGCCGAATGCCACGATGTGGTCGAACTTGCCAAGCTCGCGATATTCCCGCCAGCGCCGGTGATAGCGGTACTGCTTGCGCCCGCGCGCATCGCGACCGGTTGCCTGCAGGTGTCCGCGCGGGTTGCTGCAGATCCACACGTGGGTATAGGCCGGCGGAATCGCCAGGGCGCGGATGCGTGCCAGTTCCTCGCGATCATTTACCGGCCGGCCCTCCGCATCGCGGTAGCTGAATCCCTTGCCACGACGAAGCCGGCGCAGGCCCGGTTGCGCATCACTGACGTAGACCAGGCCCATGGCACGCGTCTGTAGGCGTGGATCCGGCAGGTTTTCGTGGGCAGGGCTGACCATCTGCAGCGAGTATGCGCAAGGCAGGTCAACGACGGGTGATCCGACAGGCTCGCTTCAATGGAAATCCCGCGATCGAGCATCCAGTGCGCCAAGCAGTGGCGTGAGATCCGTCAGCCGATGCGCGATCAGGTGACCGACACCTTCCACGCTCTCCCACTGCCCTTCCACCGCAAGCAGCCGCGCCTGAAGCAATGGACGACGCTGCGCTTCGGCCACCCGCCGCCACACGACGACGTTGATCAAGCCATGCTCGTCTTCCAGTGTCACGAAGATGATGCCACTGGCCGTTTGCGGTTGCTGTCGCGACGTCACCAGCCCGGCCACGCGCACGCGGCTGTTGTGCGGCTGCCTGCGCAGTGCTTTCCCGTCGATGCAACGCGCCGAGCTCAGCCGGGCGCGAATCTGCCGCAGCGGATGCGCGCCCAGGCTGAGACCGACACGTGCGTAATCCGCCAGCGTGTCCTCGGCTTGCGTGGGCAGCGGCAAGGCCGCCGTCCGCTCGGCCGGGCTTTCGCTACCGAACAGCGGCAATTGTGGCTCGACTCCGGCTACCGCCCAGCGCGCGCGATGGCGATGGCCGGCCAGCCCGCGCAAAGCCGCCGCATCGGCCAGCAGCTCCTGATGGCGACGATCCAGATCGGCACGCACGCACAGGTCGGCGATGTCGGTGAAGGGACGCTGTCTGCGCGCCGCGACGAGGCGCTGCGCTGTCGCTTCGGAACATCCGCGCACCATGCGCAGTCCCAACCGGATCGCGCGCGCATCGGCGGCGCCTTGCGGGTCGGGTTCCAGCGTGCAGTCCCAGTCACTGAAGCGCACGTCCACCGGGCGCACCGCGACACGGTGGCGCCGCACATCCTGCACTATCTGGCTCGGCCCGTAAAAGCCCATCGGCTGCGCATTGAGCAGCGCGCAGGCGAATGCCGCCGGGTAATGGCATTTCAGCCAGCAAGAGACGTAGACCAGGTTGGCGAAACTCGCCGCGTGCGACTCGGGGAAGCCGTAGGAACCGAAACCCTTGATCTGTTCGAAGATGCGCGCGGCGAATTCCGCCGTGTAGTTATTTTTCAGCATGCCCCGCATCAATTTGTCGCGAAACGGCTCCAGCCCGCCATGGCGTTTCCACGCCGCCATCGAGCGGCGCAGCTTGTCGGCCTCGCCATCGGTGAAGTCGGCAGCCACGATGGCCAGCTTCATGACCTGTTCCTGGAACAGCGGCACGCCGAGCGTGCGCTCCAGCACGCTCTTGAATTCCGGTGACGGATAATCGACGTCCTCCTCGCCATTCCGCCGCCGCAGGTACGGATGCACCATGTCGCCCTGGATCGGGCCCGGCCGCACGATCGCCACCTGGATCACCAGGTCGTAGAAATCCCTCGGCCGATGCCGCGGCAGCATCGCCATCTGCGCGCGGCTTTCGATCTGGAAGACGCCGACGGTATCGGCGCGCTGGATCATGGCATAGGTCTTCTCGTCATCCTTGTCGGCCGTCGCGATCGTCGCGATGGTCTTCACCACGCCATGCTCGCTTTCCAGCAGGCCGAAGCATTTGCGCAGGCAGGTCAGCATGCCCAGCGCCAGGCAATCGACTTTCAGCATGTGCATGTAATCCAGGTCGTCCTTCTCCCACTGGATCACGGTGCGGTCGGGCATGGCCGCGTTTTCCACCGGCACCATCTCGCTCAGCGAGGCATCGGAGATCACGAAACCGCCGACGTGTTGCGACAGGTGGCGCGGCATGCCGAGCAGCTCGTGGGTAAGTTTCAATATGCGGCGGATGACCGCGCTGTCCGGATCGAAACCCTGTTCGCGCAGCCGCTCCCCGGCCGAGCTGTCGCCCCAGCCGCGCGCAAAGACATCGCTGAGCTTGTCGACCTGGTCCAGCGGCAAGCCGAGTGCCTTGGCCACGTCGCGGACCGCGCTGCGGCCGCGGTAGCAGATCACGGTGGCAGCCAGCGCGGCACGCTCGCGTCCGTATTTCCCGTAGATGTACTGGATGACCTCCTCGCGCCGCTCGTGTTCAAAATCGACGTCGATGTCGGGCGGCTCGTCGCGGTCCTCGCTGATGAAGCGAGCGACCAGCAACTGGTTGACGTCCGGATCCACCTCGGTCACGCCCAGCGCGAAGCACACGGCGGAATTGGCGGCCGAGCCGCGCCCCTGGCAGAGAATATCCTTGCTGCGTGCAAAGTGAACGATGTCATGCACGGTGAGGAAGAAAGCTTCGTACTTTTTCGATGCGATCAGCGCCAGCTCGTCATCGATCAGTTTGCGTACCTTGTCGCTGGCACCCTGCGGCCAGCGCCACCGGATGCCTTCCTCGGCAAGGTGGCGCAACCAACTGGTGGGCGAGTGGCCTTGCGGTACCAGCTCCGTCGGATAGTCGTATTTCAGCTCGCCCATCTTGAAAGTGCAGCGTTCGGCGATGCGCACGCTTTCCTGCAGCAAGGCCGCGGGATAGAGATCGGCCAGCGCGTCGCGCCGGCGCAAATGCCGCTCGCCATTGCGGAAGATAAGCGCGCCCGCCTCGGCGATCGGCACGCGATGACGGATCGCCGTGAGCGTGTGCTGCAAGGCAAGTCGACGTCGCACGTGCATGTGCACGTCGCCGCTGGCCACCAGTGGCAGATCCAGCGCACGACCAAGCGCCTGCAGCGCGCGCAATCGCGTGTCGTCGTCGGGTCCGCGATGCAATTCCACCGCAAGCCATGCACGGTCGCCGAACGTCGTGCGCATCCAGCGACCGTGCGTGATGTCCGGCTGCAGTTCCGGCATCCACAAGGCCAGCGTGCCCGGCACGCCGTCCTGCAGGTCCGCACGAGTGAGCCGATAGCTGCCTTTTTTCGAGGCCCGTCGCCCACGCGTGATCAGCCGGCAGAGCCCGGCATAACCCTGCTTGCTTTCGCACAGCAGCACCAGCTTCGGGCCATCATCGAGCTGGAGCTCCGCGCCGACGATCAACTTCATGCCGGTCTCGTTCGATGCCTGGTACGCGCGCACGATGCCGGCCAGCGAACATTCGTCGGTGATCGCCAGTGCGCGGTAGCCGCATGCCTTGGCACGTTCGAACAACTCGCCCGCGTTCGAGGCACCGCGACCGAAGGAGAAGTCGGACAAGCAATGCAGTTCGGCGTACGAACTCATACAGGCTGGCTCATGCGAACCAGCCCTGCAGCATCCAGCCGCTCTGCTCACCGGGTTGGCAGAAAGCCCACGCCCGCTGGCCCAGCGAGGTTTCGATCACATAGTAGTCGCGGCATGCTTCGGCGCCATCCCACCAGCCGGTTTCAAGCCGCTCGGGGCCGGCCAGAATGCGCGGCGACGGGCCACGCAGGGGAATCGGGTGCGCCAACAGCCAGGTCGGGCGCGGCGATGGCTCGTCATACCCGGCATCGGAGTCGGCTACGACCTGCGCACGCTCGGGACGTGGATCGGTCGTGCTGCCCAGTCGGTAAACAGTCCGGTCGCCAAGGCGCGCGCGCAGGCGTTCGCGCAGTTGTCCGATCGGCAGGGCGCTGGCCGGCCGCTCGTCGAACAGATCCCGCCCGGCGGGAATGAACGCCGGCAGGTCACGTGCGATCAGGCGGAGCGCCAGCACTGGCGCGGGAAGCACGACGTGTTCCAGTCGGCCTCGTGCAAACTCGAACAGCATCGCACCATCGCGCTCCGACGCCAGCAGCCCTACGGGCACATCGGTATATCGGCCTTCGCGATGTTCGAGGCGCAACAGAAAGCGTTGCACCCCGCCGTCGCGACCGGCGAGATAGGCAGCAAGATCATCGACCATGCGTCGCACCGGAAAGATCAGCGCCGACTGGTTCTCCACCTCGTGCAGCAACTCGATGCGCAGGTCGAACGTATCCGGCGGTCGATACAACTCCAGGCCCGAGGGCAAGCCACCCGTCAGGCGATCCAGTGACGCCAACAGTTCCGCACCGAAACGTCGACGCAGCCCATCGCGCGGCAACGCCAGCACTTGGCCCACCGTGCGAATGCCCATACCCGGCAACGCTGCGATGGCGTTCGCAGGCAATCGGCTCTTCGCGATCGGCACACGCTGCAGGGCATGGCACAGCGCGTCCACGGACAGCACCGCTTGCCCATCGGAAACCGTGGTCAGCACATGCGCGGCATGAGCCGTCGGCGCCACCGCCATGCGGTGACGGAATCCCAGCTCGGTGAAATCCGTCCGCAGCATGGATTCAAGCCGTGGCCACGGCCCGAACAGGCCCATGCTCCTGCTGACCTCCAGCACGATCGCATGCGGCAGCAAGCTGACCTCGGAGCTGTAGCGGTAAGCCACGGCGGCCAGGAACCGGTGCCATCGCTCCACCGACTCGCGGTCATACGGGATCGCGTCGAACTGCGACAGCAACGCTTGCGCAGCGCTCAGTCGTTGTCCGACATGCAGGCCCGCCGCTCGGGCAGTTTCATTGGCCGAAACAATCGTGCGGGCGTTGACCGGGCCGTCGACGAGCACCAACGGTCCCTCCATGGGACGGCGTCGGAGAATCCCATCCATGGCCAGATGCGGCAGGTAGATGCAGGCCCAAAGCATGTCCGGTCGCCATCAATGGGCAAAACGCGCCAGGGGAATGGGTTGGGCAGGCACGGCACCGCCGCGGCATTTGCGCACCCATATCTGCGGCCGCGGCAAGGCTTCCAGTTCCAGACGCAGCGCGGCAGGCGATGCATTGGAAAGGTGGGAGCGATCGCGGAACACGAAAGCGAGGGACTGTCCGGTGACCGCGGCCACCTGCAGGCGCCGCAAGGCGCGATCGTCGGCATGAAGCGGCCAAGCGAGCACGGCGGCGCAACTTCCCGATCGCAGGCACTGCTCGGTGGCCCAGAGCACATCCTTCTCGCCGGCAGCCACGATTTCCACCCGGCGCATGTCGACGCCTTGCTGGCGCCAGCCGGCGACACACGGCGCATACGGCGGCGACACGATCACCACGTGGCGCCGACCTTGGGTCAACCGCGCGAGCGTCGGGAGCACGAGGCGAAGTTCGCCTACGCCATCGACGGGCAACAGGATCTCGGACAGCGAAGCCTCGGGCCAACCGCCTGCGGGCAACACCGCATCGAGCGCGCGCCACCCGGTGGGCTGATCACCGGCTGGCACCTCGGGGGCACGGCCACGCCAGACCTGGCGAGCGTCGAGCAACGCGGAAAGTGGGACTGCAGCGTTCATCAGCTACCCCGCAGCAAGCCCGCAAACAGACCTTCAATCGCGAAGTCTTCGGTGGGGTCCGGATCAATCGGCTGAAAGCCTGGGCTGTTCGGCATCAACCGGATCACATCGCCCTTCCAGTAAAGGCGCTTGATCGTGAAACGGTCGCCATCCACACGTGCCGCCACGATTTGGCCGTCACGGGCCACCGGCGTGGCGTGCACCGCCACCAGGTCCCCATCGAGGATCCCTTCGTCGCGCATCGAATCGCCGACCACTTTCACCAGATAGTCCGGTCGCAACCGGAACAGCGAGCGCGACACGCGCAGGCTGCGATCGACCCGCGACGCCGAAAACAGGGGTTCACCGGCCGCGATGCGGCCGACCAGGGGTAGATCGAGCGTGTCGGCATCCATGGGGTCGGACTCACGCACCAGCCGAATACTGCGGGCGTGGTTGGGCTCGATCGTCAGTCGGCCTTTCGCTTCGAGCGACCGGACGTGCTTGAGCACCGCACTGACGTTGCCGATCCCCAGTGCCGCGCCGATTTCTTCCAGCGTGGGCGACTGTCCGTCACGTTCGATCCGGGCGCGGATGAAGGCGAGGACGTTCGACTGGCGGTTCGTGATCTGGATGGTCATGGTTCGCATAGTTTCACCCAAATAGGTGAAAATGAAAGGCGAAAAAAAAAGCCGCGCCGAACCATCTGAGACGGATCAAGGGGTTAGCGCGGTGATCGCATCCGGCTTCGAACGCGGATTCAGCCCAGCGTCCGTCGAAGCCCTCTCACGGGATGAGATGGCTCCGCGATTCACTGCTCCCCCACCCGCCAAGGCCATCGCATGAACGCTCTTCCCGATCGCTACGCTTCCGATGAACTGGTCCTGCGCAACCCCAGCGATGGCCGCACACTGGCCCAGCGGCTCTCGAAGCGGTATGCGGCGAGGATCACCGGCGCTTTTGTCGTGCCGGGTCGTGAGGTTCCTTTGCACCGTTGCCCGACGATCTGCCACCCGCGCTCGCGCAAGCCTTGCGCTCGCGTGGCATCGACCAGCTGTATAGCCACCAGGCCGAGGCGTGGACGGCAACGCAATCGGGTGCGCATGTCGCCATCGTCACGCCCACCGCCTCCGGCAAGTCGCTCTGTTACACGCTGCCTGTCATCACCGCCGCGATGACCCAGCACGCCAAGGCGCTGTACCTCTTTCCGACGAAAGCGCTGGCCCAGGACCAAGTGGCCGAGTTGCTCGAACTCAACCAGGCCGGCGATCTGGGCGTCAAAGCCTTCACCTTCGATGGCGACACGCCCGGCGACGCGCGCCAGGCCATCCGGCTGCATGGCGACATCGTGGTCAGCAACCCGGACATGCTGCACCAGGCCATTCTGCCGCATCACACGAAATGGGCGCAGTTCTTCGAGAACCTGCGTTACGTGGTGATCGACGAGGTGCACACCTACCGCGGCGTGTTCGGCTCGCACGTCGCCAACGTGATTCGACGCCTGAAACGCGTATGCGCGTTCTATGGCGTGACGCCGCAATTCATCCTCTGCTCGGCCACGATCGGCAACCCGAAGGAGCACGCCGAAGCGCTGATCGAGGATGCGGTCGCCGCGATCACGGAAAGCGGTGCACCGACCGGCGACAAGCACGTGCTGCTGTGGAACCCGCCGGTGGTGAATCCCGACCTCGGCCTGCGCGCCTCGGCGCGTTCGCAGACCAATCGCATCGCGCGGCTGGCGATCAAGTCGGGGATGAAGACCCTGGTGTTCGCGCAGTCGCGCACCATGGTCGAGGTGCTGACCAAATACCTGAAAGACGTGTTCGACAGCGATCCGCGCAAGCCCGCGCGGATCCGAGCCTACCGCGGCGGCTATCTGCCCAAGGAGCGGCGCGCTGCGGAACGTGAGATGCGCGCCGGCACCATCGACGGGATCGTGAGCACGTCGGCCCTGGAGCTGGGCGTGGACATCGGCAGCCTCGATGTCGTGGTGCTCAACGGGTATCCCGGTTCCGTCGCCGCCACCTGGCAGCGCTTCGGCCGCGCCGGTCGCCGGCAGCAATCGGCGCTGGGGGTGCTGGTGGCAAGTTCCGACCCGCTCGATCAATACCTCGTGCGGCACCCGGAGTTCTTCCAGGGAGCACCGCCTGAACACGCGCGCATCCAGCCCGATCAACCCTTGATCCTGCTCGACCACATTCGCTGCGCCGCGTTCGAGCTGCCCTTCGTCGGCGACGAGATGTTCGGCACCGAAGTCGCCACGCCCTGGCTCGACGTGCTGGGCGAGGAAGGCGTGCTGCATCGCGAAGGCGATCGTTGGGAGTGGATCGCCGACAGCTACCCGGCCATCGCCGTGTCGTTGCGCTCGGTGGCGGACGGCAACTTCGTGGTGGTCGATCGCACCAACGGACGCCAGACGATCATCGCCGAAGTCGACTACACCGCGGCGCCGGTGACGCTCTACGAGGGCGCCATCCACATGATCCAGTCGGTGCCCTACCAAGTCGAACGACTCGACTGGGAAGGCCGCAAGGCCTACGTCACGCGCACCCACGTGGACTATTACACCGACGCGATCGACTACACGAAACTCAAGGTGCTCGATTGCTTCGACACGTCCAACGCCGGATGTGGGCAGGCCCACCACGGCGAGGTGCATGTCGTGCGTCGTGTGCCCGGCTACAAGAAGATCCGCTTCTACTCGCACGAGAATATCGGCTTCGGCCCGGTCAACTTGCCCGATCAGGAACTGCACACAACGGCCGTGTGGTGGCAGCTCCCGCAGATTGTGCTTGATGCAGCCTTCGAGGATCGCCACCAAGCGCTCGACGGTTTTCTCGGAGCCGCCTACGCGCTGCACATCGTGGCGACCGTGGCGGTGATGGCCGAAGCACGCGACTTGCAGAAGTCCGTGGGCAGTGGCGACGGCGCGTGGTTCGTCAGTGCGGATGTCACCGGTCGCGGGCAGATCCGCGGCAGCGACGGGCAGCCTGCCGCGCTGGCAACCGACGCCCCGTTCACGCCGACGGTCTATCTCTACGACGCCTTCCCCGGCGGCATCGGCCAGAGCGAACCGTTGTTCAACCGGCGCGAGGATCTCGTGGCCCAGTCGGTAACCCTCATCGAACGCTGCGATTGCCGTGGTGGCTGCCCCGGCTGCGTGGGCCCGGTGCTTGCTGCCGATGAGGACGCTGCCACGACGCCCAAGGCCTTGGCGTTGCGCGTGCTGGCGCTGCTGGTGGCCCTGTGAGCGCGTTGGCTGCGCGGTTGCGGCAACTGCGTACGCAGTCAGGTCAACAGATGTCGGTGGCTCCGCCAAAACCCACCCTTTCGCCTGACGTGCTCCGACTGATCCACGGGCACTCGCGCATGCAGGGCATGGCGCGGCGCGCTCTATCCAGTGATCGCATGGTGCCCGGAATCGAGATCGCACCCGGGCTGTTCCTCACCGAGGCGATCGTGGATTGGGGATGCCCTGCCCCGTTGATCGACACCACCTTTGCGCGGTGGGACGAGCCCGTCGCCCACAGCCGCCTGCTGCACTTCGACACCGAAACAACGGGTCTGGCCGGAGGCACTGGCACGCGGGCGTGGATGATCGGGGCGGCGGACTGGCTGGCCGACGGACGTTTCCGCCTGCGCCAGCTGACCACCACCACGATGGGCGCCGAAACCGCGATGCTGCAAACCTTTGCCCAGTGGTTGCAGCCCGACACCGTGCTCGTCAGCTACAACGGCAAGTGCTACGACTCACCGCTGCTGAAGACCCGCTACCGCCTGGCCCGATTGCCGGATCCGTTGTCCGGACTGGGCCATCTGGATCTGCTCCATCCTGTACGCCGGCACTGGAAAGGCGTGTGGGAAAACTGTCGCCTGGCTACCGCCGAGCGCGAACTGCTCGGCGTGGTGCGGGAAGACGATCTACCCGGCTCGGAAGCCCCCGCCGCCTGGCTCAGCTATCTGCGCGGAGGGTCCGCCCTGAACCTGAGACGGGTATTGGCGCACAACCGCCAGGACCTGAAGAGCCTGGCCGGTGTACTGCTCCGCCTGGCCAGCCTGCCTCGTTGATTCGATGGCTCACGAACTGGAGCGAGACCGCCAAGCCCGGGCGACAGGGCGGTTTTTTCGCGCCCGACGAGGCCCCATCGGCGTCTGCTTCGGATTTCAGTCGGCGGGGATTGTTGGAGTATCGGCGTCGATGGAGGCGCCAGCATCCCTGTGCCCTGCGGGCCTGGGCCGATAGCGCGCGTCTGAAGAATTGGGGGCTATTGCCGGCCGAGCCGCGCTGGCGGTCGCCCTCTTCGTACTCGATCGCTTCGCCGCGGATGAAGGCCTGCGGCTGGCTCAACCGTCTCCCCGGGCATGCCCGGGGAGACGGTCCTGCATGGCGACGGCCGGTCAGAAGCTGGCCGTCACGCGCGCGTACCAGAAGGCGCCGTTGAAACCGAACGGCGAGGTGAGCGCGTACTTGACGCCCAGGAACTGCAGCGTGCCGTTCTGCTCCTTGCC
>Ga0207690_10000250_pt1 | contig 39031 bp, 31 predicted proteins | sample KBSC23metaG_FD_184315 | JGI IMG/M metagenome (GOLD analysis project Ga0207690, IMG submission 184315) | Corn rhizosphere microbial communities from Kellogg Biological Station, Michigan, USA - KBS C2-3 metaG (SPAdes) (version 2) | ecosystem: Host-associated > Plants > Roots > Rhizosphere > Soil ... | reverse complement strand
GTCGATCACCTCGTAGTTGTTGCACTGCAGGACCACGCCCACGATGTTCTTGCCGATGTCGTGGACGTCGCCCTTGACGGTGGCCATCAGGATCTTGCCCGCCGCCTCGCGCGGCTTGCCCTCCTTCTCGGCCTCCATGAACGGCATCAGGTAGGCCACTGCCTGCTTCATCACCCGCGCCGACTTGACCACCTGCGGCAGGAACATCTTGCCCGAGCCGAAGAGGTCGCCGACCACGTTCATGCCGTCCATCAAGGGGCCTTCGATGACGTGCAGCGGGCGCTCGGCCTTCTGCCGCGCCTCTTCGGTATCGGCCTCGATGAAGTCGGTCAGGCCGTGGACCAGGGCGTGGGACAGGCGCTGCTCGACGCTGCCCTCGCGCCAGGCCAGGTCCGGCCCCTTGGCCTCCGACTTGCCGCCCTTGTACCTGGGCGCGAGGTCGACCAGCCGCTCGGTGTTGGAGATGTTGCCCCGCTGGCGGCGGTTGAGGATCACGTCCTCGACGGCCTCGCGCAGCTCTTCCGGGATCTCGTCATAGACCGGCAGCTCGCCGGCGTTGACGATACCCATGTCCATCCCGGCCGCGATCGCGTGGTAGAGGAAGACCGAATGGATCGCGCGGCGCACCGGCTCGTTGCCGCGGAAGCTGAAGCTGACGTTGGACACCCCGCCCGAGACGCGGGCGTGCGGCAGGGCCTGCTTGATCGCCCGCGTCGCCTCGATGAAGTCGACCGCATAGTTGTTGTGCTCGTCGATCCCGGTCGCCACGGCGAAGATGTTGGGGTCGAAGATGATGTCCTCGGGCGGGAAGCCCACCTGCTCGGTGAGGATCCGGTAGGCCCGCGTGCAGATCTCGACCTTGCGCCCGGCGGTGTCGGCCTGGCCCACCTCGTCGAAGGCCATGACGACGACCGCCGCGCCGTAGCGCAAACACGCCTTGGCCTGTTCTACGAACTTCGCCTCGCCCTCCTTCATGGAGATCGAGTTGACGATCGCCTTGCCCTGCACACAGCGCAGCCCCGCCTCGATCACCTCCCACTTCGAGCTATCGATCATCACCGGCACGCGCGCGATGTCGGGCTCGGCAGAGATCAAATTTAGGAACGTTTTCATAGCGTTAACTGAATCGAGCAAGCCTTCGTCCATGTTGACGTCGAGCACCTGCGCGCCGGCGTCCACCTGCTGGCGCGCCACCGACAGCGCCGCCGGATAGTCCCCGTCGGTGATCAGCTTCCGGAATTTCGCCGACCCCGTGACGTTGGTCCGCTCGCCGACATTGATGAAGAGAGGTCGCATTCAGGTCCGCAAAGTTTTCACTTAAATTTTTTGGTCGCCGCCGGGAGGTGGCGTAGGATGCGTGAGTGGGTGGCGTCAGGGCTTTAGGCCAATTCGAACGGCTCCAGCCCGGCGAGCCGCATGGCGGTCGGCCGCTCGGGGATGGCCCGCGGCGCCAGGCCCCGCACCGCGTCGGCGACGTGCCTGATGTGGTCCGGCGTCGTCCCGCAGCAGCCGCCCAGGATGTTGACGATCCCCTGCTCGGCCCAGTCGTGCAGCTCGTGGCCGGTCTGGTCCGGCTTCTCGTCATACTCGCCCATGGCGTTGGGCAGGCCGGCGTTCGGATAGGCCGAGACGAGCGTGTCGGCGATGCGGCTGAGCTCGGCGATGTGCGGCCGCATCAGGTCGGCGCCCAGGGCGCAGTTCAGGCCGACGGCGAACGGTTTGGCGTGGCGCACCGAGTTCCAGAACGCCTCCACCGTCTGGCCCGACAGTGTGCGGCCGGACCGGTCGGTGATGGTGCCCGAGATCCAGATCGGCAGGGGCTCATAGCCCTCGTCCTGGGAATCGAGGATCGCCTTGATCGCGGCCTTGCAGTTCAGGGTGTCGGTGATGGTCTCGATCAGGAACAGGTCCACGCCGCCGTCGTGCAGCGCCAGCACCTGTTCGCGATAGGCCTGGTAGACCTGCTCGAAATTCACCTTCCGCGCGCCGGGATCGTTCACGTCGGAACTCATCGACAGCATCACCGGCAGCGGGCCGATGGAGCCGGCCACGAACCGCGGCTTATGCGGCTCCTTCGCCGTCCAGCGGTCGGCGACCTCGCGGGCGATCCGCGCGCCCGCCAGGTTGATGTCGCGCACCGCGGCCTCCTGGGCGTACTCGCCCTGGGCGATGGAGGTGGCCGAGAAGGTGTTGGTCTCGCTGATGTCGGCGCCGGCGGCGAAGTAGGCGTCGTGCAATTCGCCCACGATGTCCGGCCGCGTCAGGCACAGGATGTCGTTGTTGCCTTTCATCTGGCCCGGATGTTCCTTGAACCGCTCGCCGCGGTAGTCGGCCTCGGAGAGCCCGCGCTTCTGGAACATCACGCCCCAGGACCCGTCCAGGATCAGCACGCGCTCCGTCGCGGCCGCCTTCAGCGCCGCGATGCGTTCGGCCTTGGTCATGGATGGGTGGGTCATGCCGCGGCCTCCTTTGCCGGCGGTTCAGGCTCGCGCACGCCCAGGACCCGGCAGATGGCGTAGGTCAGGTCGGCGCGGTTGAGCGTGTAGAAGTGGAAGTCGGAGAAACCTTCCTCCGCCAGGCGGGCGCACATTTCGGTCGCCACCGAACAGGCCAGCAGCCGCCGGGTGTCCGGGTCCTTGTCCAGGCCCTCGAACAGGTTGCCGAGCCAGCCCGGCAACTGGATGCCGATCGGGCCCGCCATCTTTTTCAGGCCTTTGAAGTTGGTCACCGGCATGATGCCGAGCGACACCGGAATGGTGACGCCGGCGTCGCGCACCTTGTCCATGAACCTCAGGAAGCCGTCGACGTCATAGAAGAACTGGGTGATCGCCCGCGTCGCGCCCGCGTCGACCTTGGCCTTCAACACGTCGATGTCGTGGTCGATCGACGGGCTCTCGGGATGGACGTGCGGATAGAGCCCGACGCTCACCTCGAAGTCACCGATCGCACGGATGCCGCTCGTCAGCTCCGTCGCGTTGCCGTAGCCGTCGGCCCTCGGACTGTAGGCGCCGCCGATCTGGCCGGGCGGGTCGCCGCGCAGCGCCACGATGTGGCGGATGCCCGCGTCCCAGTAGTCGCGGATCACCTCGTCCACCTCGCCGCGGCTGGCCTCGACGCAGGTCAGGTGCGCGGCGGGGCGAAGCGTCGTCTCCTTCAGCATCCGCAGCACCGTGCGGTGCGTGCGGTCGCGCGTGGACCCGCCGGCGCCATAGGTCACCGACACGAACTCCGGATTCAGCGGCTCCAGCCGCCGGATCGCCTCCCACAGGGTCTCCTCGGCCTCCGGCGTCTTCGGCGGCGAGAACTCGAAGGAGACGTTCGGGCGGGGCGAGCCGCCGGCGCCGGCGCGCGCGACCGGTCCCAGCACCGCCTCGCCGAAATCCGTGCTGCGGCGCCTCATGCGGCCCTCGACTGGCATTCGCGGCCGCGCTCGGCGGTCCAGATCTTGACGGTCAGGCCTTCCTTGCGCGCCGGCGGCAGGGCGGTGACCCGCACCTTGCTGAGGCCCGCATCGGTCAGCCATCGCGCCATCTCGGGCTCGGCGAAGCCCAGGCGGCGATGCTGGTGCTGCTCACGGAGGAACTCCAGGCGATGCGGCGCGAAGTCGGCGATGATCAGCCGTCCGCCCTGCGCCACGATCCGCGCGGCTTCGCGCACCGCCGTGGCCGGGTCGGCCAGGTAGTGCAGGACTTGGTGGACCACGACCAGATCGGCGCTCTCATCCGGCAGGCGCGTCGAGAAGATGTCGCCGTGGCGCAGTTCGCAGCGCGGCAGCCCGGCTTCGGTGACGCGGTTGCGGGCGATGTTGAGCATCTGTTGCGACAGGTCGAGGCCGACGGCCGCTTCGGCGTGCGGCGCAAGCAGGGTCAGCATCCGGCCCGTGCCGCTGCCCAGGTCCACCAGCCGGCGGAAGGGGCCCGGGCCGGCGGCCTGCAGGATCGCGGCTTCGACGTCAGAATCCGAGACGTAGAGCGAGCGGATCTCGTCCCACCGCGCCGCGTTGCGGGCGAAGTATTCGCCGGCGTCCGCCGCCCGCTCGGCCCAGACCGCCGACAGCCGCTCAGCGTCGCGCACCAGCACTGGATCGTCGGGGTCCGTGCGCGCCAGCACTTCGGAGACCAGCTCGCCGCCCTGGCCGCCGGTCGTCAGGCGGTAGAAGACCCAAGCCCCGTCCGGAAACCGCTCCACCAGCCCCGCCTCGGCCAGCAGCTTCAGATGGCGCGAAACCCGTGGCTGGCTCTGGTCCAGAACCCGGCACAGTTCGAGCACCGCAAGCTCCTCGCGCGCCAGAAGCGCCAGGATGCGCAGGCGCGACGGCTCTCCGGCGGCGCGCAGCACCTCCACAGCCTGGTTCGCTGAGAGCTTCATGGATCGCATAAAGATATCTTTATGTCTTTATGTCAACCCTCGGGCGCAGCTTCGGGCGGCTGCCAGAGCTCGATCTTCACCCCTGCCGGATCCATCAGCCAGCCGAAGCGGCCGTAGTCATCGTTCGTCGGCGCGCCGACCGGTTCCGCGCCCTCCGCCTTCGCCCTCGCGAGCACGCCGTCCAGGTCATCGACGACGAAGTTGATCATGAACGGGGCGGACGACGGATCGTAGTAGTCGGTCGAGGCCTCGTGCACGCTCCAGATTCCGTATCCGGTGGAGGGTTGCGGCCAGACCACGCCGCCCCAATCGTTGATTTCGAACCCGAGCACGCGGGCGTACCAGTCGCGCACCGCCTGCGGGTCCGCCGCCTTGAAGAACACACCGCCGATGCCCAGCACCTTGGCCATAGCACCCTCTTGAAGTCAGGCCACCGGGCTCGCCAGGGGCTGGCCCGCCAGCAATCTTTGCACGTTGTCGATCGCCTGGGCGACCATCAGCGGCACGGCCTCGTTGCTGGACCCGGCGATGTGCGGCGTCAGGACAGCGCCTGGTACGTCCGCCCATAGCTCGGCGGGCGTCGGCTCCTGGACAAACACATCCAGCGCAGCGCGCCAGAGGCGGCCGGCCTTGAGGGCTTCCCGCAGCGCCGGCTCGTCGATCACCTGACCGCGGGCGACGTTGACGATCAACCCCGCGGGGCCCACCGCATCGATCACCTGCGCCGAAATCAGGCCGCGGTTGGTCGCATCGGCCCGGCAGGCCACCACCAGGATGTCGCTGGCCTGCGCCAACTCGATCAGGCTCTCGAACCGCGGCCAGGGCGCATCCTTGGCTCGCGGTCCCCACCAGCGGACCTGCAGGCGCAGCGCCTCGGCCCGTCGCGCCACCGCCTCGCCGATATGGCCCAGGCCCACGACGCCCAGCGTCCGGCCGCCCAGGCTGGGTTGCGAACCGATCCGGTCCTCCTGCCGCCAACGCCCCTCGCGCACAGTCCGGTCCAGGCTGGGGATGTTGCGCCAGGCGGCCAGCAGCAGGCCGATGGCGTGGTCTGCCACGTCCTCGGCGTTCAGGCCCTCGGCGTGGGTCACCTCGATGCCGCGCGCCCGACACCAGGCCACGTCGACGCCGTCGTAGCCCACGCTGACGCAGGCGATCAGGCTGAGGTTCGGCAGGGTCTCGAGGTAGTCCGCCGTCAGCACCGCTTCGCCCGCGTGGACGATCGCGCGCACCTGTGGGCGCTGGGCCTCGCTCAGCTCCCAGGCGCGGGCCGTCGTCAACCCGCCCTTCTCGAACGCCGGCTCCAGCACCGCCAGGAACGGTACGACGATCAGCGTCAGCGGTTCGGACATCGAGCTTCCTTCTTTCGCCTCCGCTCGCCTCTATAGCCAAGGCAACCCGGCAGCTAGAGCTTGACTTGCAGAATGCCGGTCGGCACAAGCCCCGCCCGGTGAGCCGCGCGGCGGCCAGAAAATAGGCGCTCACCAAAGCCCTGCCCGCGCGACGCGTGGACAGCCTTGCGGCCGCGCGGCCGCGCGCAAGCTGCCGAACCGACCCATGACCTCGAAAAGCCCGCTCTGGCGCCAGAGCGACTTCCTGCGCCTCTGGGGCGCCCAGACCATCTCCGACTTCGGCGCACGGATCACTCGCGAGGGGTTGCCGATGATGGCGGTGATGGGGCTCGCCGCGACGCCCGGCCAGCTCGGCCTGCTGGCGGCGCTGGCCAGCGGCTCGGGGCTGCTGGTCGGGTTGTCGGCCGGCGACTTCGTCGACCACGCCGCGCGGCGCCCGATCCTGATCGCCATGGACCTGGCGCGCGCGCTCATCCTGATCGTTCTGCCGATCGCCGCATGGCTTGGCCTGCTCAACATGCTGCAGGTTTACGCCGCCGCGGCCTTGGTGGCGGCAGGCAGCGCGCTGTTCGATATCGCCGACCACGCCTACCTGCCGGGCCTGGTGGGCCGGAGCCTGATCACCGACGCTAACGCCAAGATCAGCGCCACGGAATCGGTTGCGGAAATGGGCGGCCCGGCGCTGGCCGGCATGCTCTTCCAGTGGCTCACCGCGCCGATCGCGGTGGCGGTCAACGCGGCGACCTACGTCGTCTCGGCGGTGTTGCTGGCGCAGATCCGCACCCCCGAGCCGCCGCTCGCCGATGGCAAGCGCCGCCGCGGATGGATCGACGGCGTCATCACCGGCGCGCGCCTGTCCTGGGATCAACCGCTGGTGCGGGTTCTGCTGATCATGACGAGCGTCGGCGGCCTCTTCGGCGGTTTCTTCAGCGCCCTCTACATCGCCTTCGTATTGCGAGGCCTTGGCCTCACGCCGGCGCTGCTGGGCCTCGGCATCGCTGCGGGCGGGATCGGCGCCTTGGCGGGCTCCGCGCTCGCCCAGCCAATGGCGCGCCGGCTCGGCGTCGGGCCCGCCATCTGCCTCTCAGGCGCGCTGTCGGCGCTCGGCACCATGGTCCTGCTGCTGGCGCCGGCGAAACCGGTCCTCGGCATGGCGGCGCTGGTGGTGTCGCAGATCCTGGGCGACGCCTTCGGAGTCGTGCCGCTGATCCTGGCCGTCAGTCTGCGACAGAGCATCCTGCCGTTGAACACGCTGGGCCGGATCGGGGCGACATTCCGCGCGGCGGCCGGCGGCGCGGCGGTGGCCGGCGCACTGATCGGCGGCGCGCTGGGCGGTGTGTTGGGCTTGCGGCAGACCCTGCTCCTGGCGATCGGCGGGCTGCTCGTTGGCCCCTTGATCGGCGCCTTCTCCCCCTTGCGCTCGGTGAGGCAGATGCCGATCGCCGAGGAAGCGCAACCTTAGGCGGGCTTCGATGGTTGGGGCGGCGCCGCTTCGACGGCGTTTTGTCGAGAGGAAGATTTCAATGAAGACCGTCCTGCTGGCCGCTGGAGCGGCCGCCGTCGCGATTTCGGCCGGCGCCGCGATCGCCGCGCCCAAGCACTCCGCCACCGTCATGGGCCCCAAACAGCCCATCCCCTACAGCCAGCTAAGCGCCTACCTGAAGGCTTCGCCGAAGCAGCGAGCGAACAAGGACTGGTGGTCGGCGCAGGCCGAGACCGGAACGGCCGCCAACACCTCGGCGACGGTGAGCGCCGGCTCGGACGTCCGCTCAGCGCCGGATGCGGCGCCCAGCCCGTCGTCGGACACCTCCGGCAGCGTGAATAGCCCATCGACGGGGGCGGCCACCGACCCGGCGACCTCGCTGCCGGCGACTCCGCCTGTGGACGCCGGCGCGAGCTCAACCGGCCAGGTCAACCCACCCGCAACGACACCGAGCGCGCCACCCAGCACCACGCCGCCGAAGTAAGATCCAACGATCGATGGCGCGCCCCGCGCAAGGGGCGCGGCGTCGACGCCTTCAGGCAACCGAGCTCGAAGATCGCCCCTGGAGCCTCTACCGCCCAAACTTCTGGAACTTGATCCGGTGCGGGATCAGGCTGTCGGCGCCCAGGCGGCGCTTCTTGTCCTCTTCGTAGGCTTCGAAGTTGCCTTCGAACCAGTCGACCTGGCTGTCGCCTTCGAAGGCGAGGATGTGGGTCGCGAGACGATCCAGGAAGAAGCGGTCGTGGCTGATCACCACGGCGCAGCCGGGGAAGTCCTCCAGCGCCGATTCCAGCGCGCCCAGGGTCTCCACGTCGAGGTCGTTGGTCGGCTCGTCGAGCAGGATGACGTTGCCGCCGGCGGCGAGCGTCTTGGCCAGGTGGACGCGGTTGCGCTCCCCGCCTGAGAGCAGGCCCACCTTCTTCTGCTGGTCGGCCCCCTTGAAATTGAACGAGCCTACATAGGCGCGGCTGGGGATTTCGCGGCCGCCCACCTTCATGATGTCGAGCCCGCCGGAGATTTCCTCCCAGACGTTCTTCTTCGGGTCGAGGTTGTCGCGACTCTGGTCGACGTAGGCCAGCTTCACCGTCTCACCCAGGCGCACGCCGCCTTTGTCCGGCGTCTCCTGGCCGGTGATGATCTTGAAGAGCGTCGACTTGCCGGCGCCGTTCGGCCCGATCACGCCGACGATGCCGCCAGGCGGCAGCTTGAATGTCAGGTCCTTGAACAGCAGCTTGTCGCCGTACTCCTTCTCCAGCCCTTCGACCTCGATCACCACATTGCCCAGGCGCGGGCCGGGCGGGATCTGGATCTGGGCGAAGGTCTGCTTGGCGTTCTCGGCCTCGTTCTGCAGGTCATGGAAGGCGGCGAGGCGCGCCTTGGACTTCGAGCGCCGGGCGCTGGGCGAGGAGCGGACCCAGGCCAGCTCGCGGTCGATCGCGCGTTTCTTGCCCGCCTCCTCGCGCTCTTCCTGCGCGATCCGCTTGGTCTTCTGCTCAAGCCACGAGGAGTAGTTGCCCTCGTAGGGGATGCCCTTGCCGCGGTCGAGCTCCAGCGTCCACTTGGTCACCTGGTCCAGGAAGTAGCGGTCGTGGGTCACCAGGATGATGCAGCCCGGGAAGTTCTCCAGGTGGTGCTGCAGCCACGCGACGCTCTCGGCGTCCAGGTGGTTGGTGGGCTCATCCAGCAGCAGCATGTCGGGCTTTGAGAGCAGCAGCCGGGCCAGGGCGACGCGACGCCGCTCACCGCCGGAAAGCTTGTCCACGGGCCAATCGTTCGGCGGACAGCGAAGCGCATCCATCGCCATCTCGATGCGGCTGTCGATGTCCCAGAGGTCGCCCGAGTCCAACTTCTCCTGGAGGGCGGTCATCTCCTCCATCAGCTCGTCGGTGTAGTCCTCGCCCAGCTTTGCGGCGATGGCGTTGTATTCATCGAAGAGCTTCTTCTCCTCGCACCAGGCGATGACGTTGCCCCACACGTCGAGCTTGTCGTCGAGCTGCGGCTCCTGCTCGAGGTAGCCGCGCTTCACGCCATCGGCCGCCCAAGCCTCGCCGGAAAACTCCTTGTCGAGGCCCGCCATGATCTTCAGCAGCGTCGACTTGCCGGAGCCGTTGACGCCGACGACGCCGATCTTGGCGTCGGGATAGAACGACAGCCAGATGTTCTCGAAGGTCTTCTTCGGCGCGCCGGGGAAGGCCTTGGTCAGGCCCTGCATCTGATAAATGTATTGCTGCGCCATGGGGCGTCCGCACCGCTCGATCGGAATGACTGGGAATTCGAGGCGTGCAGATAGCCGTGACAGCGGCCCGGCGCAACGGGCGCGCCGATTCGTCCCGCGCCTCGCGACGCTCGCCGGAACCAAGGCCACGCTGCCGCGTACTCCTGCCGACAAGGCCGACCAGGCCTGCGACACACAAAAGAGGAGTGGTCCCGTGCACAAGGACGAAGCCAAAGGCGCCGCCAAGGACATCAAGGGCTCGATCAAGGAAGGCGTCGGCAAGGCAACCGGCAATGACCGCATGGCCGCGGAAGGCGCGTCCGAGCGGGTGGCCGGCAAGGTCCAGAAAGGCGTCGGCTCCCTGAAGGAGGCCGCGCGCGACGCCCTGAAGCGCTAGAGCTCAGGCCGCCCGCCTTCCCCGAGCGACGAGCGACGTCTCCCCAACGGAACGTGCTTTAGCCGCTTTGGGCGGGTGACCTTCGAGGGCAAGGGCCGCGCTGCGAAGCGCGGCCCTTGTTGTGTCCGGCGTCAGGCTCCCGCGAGGCGGTAGCCGACGCCGGTGTCGCTGGCCACCAGCGCCTCGCCGCCGAATTCGCCGAGCTTTTGTCGCAACTGACCGACATAGACCCGCAGGTACTGGATGTCGGCGCGTTCGCTGCCCCAGACGGCGCGCAGCAGGTCCTTGTGGCTGACCGTGCGGCCGAGGTTCACGGCCAACTCGGCCAAAAGGTCGTATTCCTTCGGCGAGAGTTTCAGCGGCGAGCCGGCCTTGGTCACCCGCCGCGCGCCCAGGTCGATCTCCAGGTCGCCGGTGCGCACAACCGGCGCGGAGCCCCGCGCCTGCACCGCGTGGCGCAGGCCGGCCCGCAATCGCGCCAGCAGTTCGTCGACGCCGAAGGGCTTTTGCACATAGTCGTCGGCGCCCAGGTCCAGCGCTTCGACCTTGGTCGCCTCCGCCTCGCGAGCCGACAGCACCACGATGGGCGTCTGGCCCCGGGCGCGGACCTCGGCGATCACCGCCAAGCCGTCGCGGTCGGGAAGCCCCAAGTCCAGCAGCACCAGGTCCGGCGCATAATGGGCGAACCAGCGCAGGCCCTCCGCCGCCGTCCGCGCGCTGACCGGACGAAAACCGGCCGCCTTCAGGGTGGTGGCGAGCGCCGTGTTGAGACTGACGTCATCCTCGACGATCAGCACGGTCGCGGGATCGGCCGTCTCGTTCATGCCGTCTCGCTCATGCTGTCTCGGCGAGCGCTGCGGCGGCCAGCGGCGCGGAAAGGCGCACCCGCGCGCCCTCGCCGTCCGCCAGGTTCTCGGCCTCCACCGTGCCGCCCTGCGCCGCCAGGAAGCCGCGGGCGATCGACAGGCCAAGGCCCGTGCCGGGCGGTCGGCCGTCGCCCTCAACGCCGCGAGAGAATTTCTCGAACATCGATTCGATGGCCTTCGGAAATCCCGGCCCCTGGTCTTCGACCTCGATCCAGGCAGCTCCGGCGTCCGCGCCGCTGCGCAGCCAGATCGTCGAGCCCGCGGGCGCGTATTTGGCGGCGTTCTCCAGCACGTTGGCGAGCGCACGCTCGAACAGCGAAGCGTCGACCATCATCGGCTTGGCGTCGGCGGGGACCTCGTTCACCACCTGGCGGTCGACAAGCGCCATCGCGGCGTTGCGGAGCGCCTCGGCGGCCAGCTTCGCGGGTGTGACGGCGGCGGGCCTTACCACCACAGCGCCGGCGTCGAGGCGGTTCATATCCAGGAGGTTGCCGACCATCGCCGAGAGCCGGGCGGTCTCGGTCTCGGCGAGTTGCAAGAGCTCGGCGCGCGCCCTGGCATCATGGGCTCTGGCGAATTTTCGCAGGCTTTGCAGGGTGAAGAGCACCGTCGAGAGCGGCGTCTTCAGGTCGTGGCTGACCGCGGCCAGCAGGTCGGCCTTGAGCCGTTCGCTCGCCACTTCGACGCGGCTGTCCAGGGCCTGGGCCGCGTAGGCCTCACGATCCAACGCGACGGCGAGATAGCCGCTGACGATCTCCACTAGGCGCTCGGGGTTGGCCGGCCGCCCCGCCTCGCCGAGCGAGATCGCCACCCCGATCACCGCCTGCTGTCGCTGCGGCGTGACCACCGGCCAGAAGTCGTAGGCCGCGCCCTCGACCGGATAAGCCCCGCCGCGCGTCGGCGTGCGGGCCGCGAGCGCCCAGCCGGCGGCCTCGCGGTCGGCGGCCACCAACTCGCCGCCGCCCGCCAGGGCGACCGAGGTGAAATCGCTTTCGCCTCGCAGCAGCACGGCGGCCGAAGCGCGGAACAATCTAGCCAGGGCCTGAGCGCAGGCGTCCGCCGCGCCTGCCTCGCCCTTGGCGGCCACCAAGCCGTGCGCCAGGACCTGCAGCGCCGTCGCCTGGTCCGCCGCGTCCCAGGCGTCCACCGCGCGGCGGCGGGCCTGCGCGGCCACGGCGCTGACGATCGCGGCTACGATCAAGAGCAGGGTCAGCGCCCAGAGGTTCGCCGGCTCGGCGACGTTCAGGCTGTAGAGCGGCGGGATCAGGAAGAAGTTGAACGCCAGCACACCGGCGACGGCGGCGGCCAGCGCCGGCCCCCAACCGAAACTTACCGCCGCGATCACCACCGGCAGCACGAAGACCAGCGACAGGTTGGGAATCGACTGGATGTGGGTCACCAGCACTGCCGCCATGGTCGCCGCGGCGACCATGGCCAGCGACAGCCCGTAGGCCGCCGCAGGGTGCAGGCGTTGCAGCCTCGGCTCGGTCGGAATGTCGGCGGAACGGCTCATGACGCGCCTCCAAGCGCGGCTCTGACAGCGCCAAGAACGCCCTTCGACCGGGGCCGCGCAAGACGTTCCGGCGGCCGGACCCGCACAACCACATGGGATTTTTATGCCGCCTGGCGCGACAAGCCGCCTCCGACAGGCTGCAGGACCTTCGCGCCGCCATGGCCATCAACACCGCGCCCACCATCGAGGCGACCGAGGCCACCGAGCATCCGCCGCCCACCCTGCGTGGGATGCTGGCGCTCGGCCTGGGTTCGGCCGGCGTCGTCTACGGCGACATCGGGACCAGCCCGCTCTACGCCTTCAAGGAATCGATTTCGCACGTGGCCCGTATTGGCGGGCGCCTGCCTCAGAGCGAGGTGATCGGCGTGGTTTCGCTGATGCTCTGGACGCTGATGGTGATCGTCACGCTCAAGTACGTCACCATTCTCATGCGCTTCGACAACCGCGGCGAAGGCGGCACGCTTTCGCTAATGGCATTAGTGCAGAAGGCCGGCGGCCGGGCCGCCACGCCGATACTGATCATCGGCATGGTCGGGGCTGGCATGTTCTTCGGCGACGCGATCCTGACGCCGGCGATCTCGGTGCTGTCGGCGGTCGAGGGCCTGAAGGTGGTCGATGGACTGAGCGGTCGTATCGACCCGTATGTAGTTCCTCTGGCGCTCGCCCTGTTGGTCGCCCTCTTCGTCGTGCAGAGGCGCGGGACAGGCGGCATCGGCCGATGGTTCGGCCCGATCTGCGTGCTGTGGTTTGCGACCATCGCCGTGCTTGGCCTGGCCGCCCTGGCCCAGGCCCCGCAGATGCTGGCGGCGCTCAGTCCCTTGCCGGGCGTGACGCTGCTGGCGCACCAGCCGAAGATCGCGCCGGTGATCCTGGGCTCGGTGTTCCTGACCGTCACCGGCGCCGAGGCGCTCTATGCCGACATGGGCCACTTCGGCCGAAAGCCGATCCAGTGGACGTGGTTGGGCCTGGTCTTCCCCTGCCTCATCGCCAACTACCTGGGCCAGGGCGCGCTGGTGCTGAGCGACCCCGGGGCCGTCGAGAACCCGTTCTTCCATCTGGCGCCGGCCTGGTTCCAGTTGCCGCTTGTCGCGCTGGCCACGGCGGCAACGGTGATCGCCAGCCAGGCGGTGATCTCGGGCGCCTTCTCAATGGCCCAGCAGGCGGTGCAGCTTGGCCTCCTCCCGCGGCTGACCCTGAAGGCGACGTCGGAAGCACAGATCGGCCAGATCTACGCGCCGCAGATCAACTGGATCCTGCTGGTCGGCGTCGCTGCCCTGGTCCTCGGGTTCCGCTCGTCGGACGGCCTGGCCAGCGCCTACGGCGTCTCGGTGGTCGGCGCGATGATCACCTCCTCGATCCTGGCTGTGGTGGCGATCCATCGGCTGAAGCAGCGCCCGATCTGGCAGGCGCTCGTCGCTTTCTCACCGTTCCTGCTGATCGAGGCCGGCTTCCTGGCGGCCAACCTGACTAAGGTCGCCCACGGCGGCTATGTGCCCCTTCTGATCGCCGCGGCGCTGATCCTGGTCATGTGGACCTGGATGCGGGGCGTGACGAGGGTCGCGCGGGCCGAGCAGAGCGACCTGACGCTCGCCGACGTCCTGCCCATGCTGGCCCAACGCCCGCCGCTGCGGGCGCGCGGCGCGGCGGTGTTCCTGACATCCAGCCCGACCGCCGTGCCCGCCGCCCTGATGCATAACCTCAAGCACAACCAGGTGCTGCATGAGCAGGTCGTGCTGTTGACGGTGAAGGTCGCACGCCGGCCGCGCGTGCCGGACGCCGAGCGGGTCGAGGTCAGCGAGCTCGCGCCCGGTTTCAAGGCGATGACGCTGGCCTTCGGCTTCATGGAAACCCCCAACGTCGCCAGGGGCATGGCGCTGGCCCGCGCCAAGGGATTGAAGTTCGACATCATGAAGACCTCGTTCTTCCTCAGCCGACGCACGCTCCTGCCGCGGCGCGCTGGCGGCTTGGGCCACATCCTCGACCTGCTCTTCGTCTTCCTGACCCGCAACGCCGTGCGCACCGCCGACTTCTTCCAGATCCCGCCGTCCCGCGTCGTCGAACTCGGCGCGCAGGTCGCCTTCTAGAGCCCTTCCCACTCACGATGGATCATCGTGAGTGGACGAGAAGGGCTCCAGATATGAGGCGACGACCCTGTTCACCCCGACTGGCTTGAATCAAGCCAGTCGGGACAGGGTCTAGGCGAGTTCCCGGTGGCGTTTTCCGTGCCGGTCGGCTCTCATGGCCGCGTCGGAATCGGGGATGGGCATGTTCAGGTCACTCACTGTCGCGGTGGCTATCGCCGCCCTTGCGGGCGCAGCGCAGTCGCAACCCAAGAGCGCGACGCTCAGCCCCTTCGCCACCGGCGCGCAGCAGCAGGCGGCCATGGCGGCGGGGACGCTCACCTCCGAGGCGCTGGTCAAAGACTACCTGGCGCGCATCGCTGCGCTCGATAAGGCGGGCCCTCGGCTCAACAGCATCATTGCGTTGAACCCACACGCCCTCGCCGACGCCCGCAAGCTCGACGCCGAGCGCAAGGCCGGTCATGTGCGTGGCCCCCTGCATGGCGTCCCGATCCTGCTTAAGGACAACATCGAGTCGGACGACGGCGCCGCGACGACGGCGGGCTCGCTGGCGCTGAAGGACAACGTCACCGGGCGCGACGCGCCGATCGTCAAACGGCTGACCGATGCCGGCGCGGTGATCCTCGGCAAGGCCAACCTGTCGGAATGGGCCAACTTCCGCTCGATCCGCTCGATCAGCGGCTGGACGGCGATCGGTGGCCTGGTGCGCAATCCCTATTCGCTGGATCGCACGGCCTGCGGCTCCAGCGCCGGCTCCGGCGCGGCGGTGGCCGCGGGCCTGACCACCTACGCCATCGGCACGGAGACCGACGGCTCGATCACCTGCCCCGCGGCGAGCAACGGCGTCGTGGGCCTCAAGCCTACCGTGGGGTTGGTCTCGCGCACCTATGTCGTGCCGATCTCGCCCGAGCAGGACACGCCTGGGCCGATGACCCGCAGCGTCGCCGACGCCGCAGCCGTATTGAACGCCATCGCTGGGTCCGATCCCGCCGCCCCCTGGACCAAGGAGGCCGACGCCCACAAGGTCGACTACCTGGCCGGCCTCAAGCCCAACGCGCTGAAGGGCGTCCGCATCGGCGTCATGCGCATGACCGTCGGGCGCTCGCCGCAAACCGACGCCATCTTCGAGACCTCTCTCACCTCGCTTCGCAAGGCCGGCGCCGTGCTGGTGGAGGTCAAGGGTCCGGAAGACTCCGTCATGAACGCCATCGGCGCCAACGAGGGTGAGGCCCTGCGGATCGAGTTCAAGGCCGCGCTCAATGCCTACCTCGCCTCGACGCCGCGGCAGGTGAAGACCAGATCGCTGGCCGACCTGATCGCCTTCAACAAGGCCGAACCCCGCGAGACGCCGCTGTTCGGCCAGGAGATCTTCGAGCAGGCGGCCACCGCCCCACCGCTGACCAACGAGGCCTATCTGCAAAAGCGGGCCGCCGCGCGCACAGCGGCGCGCGGCGCGCTGGACAAGATGCTGCAGGAGAACGACGTCGAGGCGCTGGTCGGCCCCACCACGGGCCCCGCCTTCATGGTCGATCCGGTCGATGGCAGCCGCAGCCTGGGCTCCTACTCCACCTTGCCGGCCGTCGCCGGCTATCCGCACCTGACGGTGCCGATGGGCGAGGTCTCGGGCCTGCCGGTGAACATCTCCCTGATCGGCCCGGCCTGGTCGGACGCGAAGCTGCTCGCGTTCGGCTACGCTTTCGAACAGGCCACCCATGCGCGGATCGATCCACAGTTCCTTGCGAACATCGGCGCGCGCCCGGAGTATGCTAAGGCCTACGATCCGCATTGAGGCCCTTGCCCGGCCGGTGTTTCGCCCCAATTTGAGCGTCAAGCTTCAGCGTTCACGGAAAGGCGCCGGTCCCCTGGCCAAGCTCTGGAAAAAGTCGGCGCTCCGGACTCGGCTGGACAAGCGCGAGCGGGATCGAACGGTCGCGCTGTTCGTTGCATCCCCGACGGGGGCCTCGCCAGCAGGGGCTTCTTCCACGGGGTTCGAGGAAAGAAGGGCTGAGCGGGTGTTCGACGCCTTCACGCCGAAGCCAGTCCGCCCGCCCAGCCCGGAAGCCCTGGCGCTGACCAGCCGGCCCCCGCCATCGCCCGGTTTCCATCTCCTCGACACGACCATGATGTACGCGCCGCGGTCGGGCGGTGTGAAACGCTACCTGACGGCCAAGCGCGCCTGGCTGGAAAGCCATCGGCCGGATATCCGTCACACCCTGGTCGTTCCCGGCGCGGCCACGCGCGCAGACGGCCCGGGAATCTATACCGTTTCGGCCGCCAAGCTGCCGTTCGGCGACGGCTACCGGATGCCGGCGAGCCCCACCAAATGGGCGGCGGTCCTGCGGCTGCTGGAGCCCGACATCATTGAGGCGGGCGACGTCTTCGTGCCCGGCCATGCGGCGATGGACGCCGCCGAGGCGCTGGGCGCGCCGGTGGTGGGCGTCTGCCACACCGATGCGCCGACCCTCGCCGCCCTGCACCTGGGCGACTGGGCCGAGCAGCCGACCTTCAACTTCTGGGCTCAGGCCTATCAGCGGTTCGACCATGTGGTGGCCCCGAGTCGCCATACCGCCTCGCGCCTCGCCGACGCCGGCGTGGAGCGGGTGAGCGTCCATCCGTTGGGCGTCGATCTCGACCTCTTCCATCCGAGCCGCGGGGACCGCGAGGCCCTGCTGAAGCGCCTGGAGTTCCCCGCCGATTCCCGCCTGCTGGTGTTCGCCGGCCGACCAGCGCGCGAGAAGAACGTCGACGCCATGGTGTCCGCCGTCGAGATGCTGGGCGATCCCTACCGCCTCGTGCTGATCGGGGCGGGCAAGGACGCCCGCTATTCCTCCCGCGTGGCGTGCATCGACTTCGAGCGCGCGCCTGAGCGGCTGGCCGGCGTCATCGCGAGCTGCGACGCCTTCCTGCACGCCAACGAGAACGAGATCTTCGGCCTCGTCGTGCTCGAGGCCATGGCGGCCGGCTTGCCGGTGATCGGCCCCAACAAGGGCGGCGTCGGCGAACTCCTGGACGACGCCGTGGGCCAGCTCGCTCCGGCCGTCGATCCCAAGACCCTGGCCGAGGCGGTCGAGGCGCTGTTCGCCCGGGACCTCGAAGCGCTGAAGCTGGCGGCCCGCCGCCGCGCCGAAACCCGCCATAGCTGGGACCACACCTTCGAGGGCCTGACCCGCCTCTACGTCCAGCTTCTCGGCCGCAACCCGCGCCGCGCGCCACTGCGGCTCAGCGCCTAGGGATCAGGTCAGGTCGGCCTCGAAGGGCCACATAGGCGAGCCGCGGCCCATTCCAAAGGTGACCATGCCGATCAGGCGCCCTAGCCTGAGGCCGCGGCAGAGCTTGGCGCCGTTGCGTACGGGGATGGGTCATGACGCGTTACGCCTGGGCGGCCTTCGCGGCAGTTCTTGTCGTCCTCCCGACCGCCGGGTCGGCCGCGGTTTCGCAGGCGGGCCATATCGCGCGCATCGAGGCGTCGCTGGAGCCGCCGGTGCGGGTGCGGGGCCGGCCCGTCACGCCGCGCACGCTCGCCCAGGAAATGACGGCCCATCACCTGCCTTCGATCAGCGTCGCCGTGGTCGACCACGGCAAGATCGTCTGGGCCAAGGCCTACGGCTTGGCCGACGTCGCCACGGGCCGCGAGGCGACGACCCGCACGCTCTATCAGGCGGGCTCCATCAGCAAGCCGGTGGCGGCGAGCGGCGCCATGACGCTGATCCAGGAGGGCCACCTGGCCCTCGACATCCCGGCCAACCGTCAGCTGACCAGCTGGCAGATCCCGGACAACGCCTTCACCAAGGATCACCCGGTCACCTTACGGCATCTCTTGACCCACACCGGCGGCCTCACCGTTCATGGCTTCCCGGGCTATGCGGCCGGCAAGCCGGTCCCCGGCGTGGTTCAGGTGCTGGAGGGAAAGCCGCCGGCCAACACCGCGGCCGTCGTGGTCGAGCGGCAGCCGGGCACGGTCTGGAACTACTCGGGCGGCGGGATCACCATCGCCCAACTGATGATGACCGACGTCGCGCATCGGTCCTTTCCCGACCTCATGCGCCAGCGTGTCTTCATCCCCGTCGGCATGGCCGACAGCACCTATGAGCAGCCACCGCCGCCATCGCGCGCGGCCGTCGCGGCGACAGGCTACCTCCGCAACGGCGCTCCGGTGGAGGGACGGTTCCACACCTATCCGGAGATGGCCGCCGCCGGCCTCTGGACCACGCCGAGCGACCTGGCGAAATGGGCGATCGCGCTCGAGCAGGCTTACGACGGCTCATCCACCCGGCTGATGTCAGAGGCGAGCGCCAGGGCCATGCTGACGCCTGGTCTTGGCAATTGGGGCCTCGGCGTCGAGCTTGGCGGCTCGGGCCCGGATTTCCACTTCACTCACGGTGGCGACGACTGGGGCTTCAAGGCCAATTTCATGGCCTGGCCCGACGGCGGGCGCGCGGTCGTCGTCATGGCCAACGGCGACGACGGCATGGTCGTGGCCGTCGAGCTGATGCAGGCGGTCGCCCGGGAATACGGCTGGAAAGGCCTGGAGCCGACGGTGCTCGACACGGTGGCGCTCAGCGCCGCGCAGGCGAAGGAGATCGCCGGGGGCTATGGGCACGGCCTCGCCACTGTTGCGGCGGAGGGTTCGGCCCTGCGCGTGACCTATCAGGGCGCGACGGTCGAACTGCTGCCCCTTGGAGACGACAGGTTCGTCGCCGATCCCGGCGCCGGCAACGTCGGCGTGAAGCTTACCCGCGGAACGGATGGGCGGATCAAGTCGATGAATGCCCTGGGCCTGACCCTTCCCCGCGATCCCTGAGGCGCGGCATCGGCCGAGCCGCCTCAGCGCCCCGTCGGCATGTCCTTGAACGCAACGTCCTTGTCGACACGGATGTCGCCCGGCAGGCCCAGCACCCGCTCGGCGATGATGTTCTTCAGGATCTCGTCGGTGCCGCCGGCAATCCGCAGCCCCGGCGCGAACATCACCGAGGTGTGGAAGGCGGCGTGCAGCGGCGCCAGCTCCGGGTCGTTGATGATGCCGAACTGGTCCAGCATCTCGACCGCGGTGTTGCCCAGGTCCTGCATCTGCAGCGCCGAGACGATCTTGCCGATCGAGCTTTCCGGCCCCGGCGTCTGGCCGCGCGACAGCGCGGTCATGGTGCGGTTACGGGTGTGCTTCAGGCCCTCGGCCTGGACGTACCAGTCGGCGAGCTTTTCGCGCAGCGCCTGATCCTTCAGGGCCGGTCCGCCGTCCAGGCTCGGTACGGCGCGTGCGGCCTCCATGAACTCGCGCCACCCGGCGCCCGAAGCGCCGCCGACGGCCAGCCGCTCGTTCATCAGCGTAACCAGGCTCACCTTCCAGCCGTCGTCGATCGCCCCCAGCCGCTGGCTGTCCTTCACTCGCACCTCGGTGAAGAAGACTTCGTTGAAACCGGACCCGCCGGACATCTGGTGGATCGGCTTCACCTCGATGCCGGGGTCATGCATGTCGACCCAGAACATCGTCAGGCCCTTATGCTTGGGCGCGTCCGGATTGGTGCGGCAGACGACGATGCCGAAGTCGGAGAACTGCGCGCCCGTCGTCCACACCTTCTGGCCGGAGATCAGCCAGTCGCCGGAGCCGTCGGGCGCCCGCACCGCCTTGGTCCGCGCCGCCGCAACATCGGATCCGCCGGACGGCTCGGAGAAGAGCTGGCACCATATCTCCTCGCCGCGCAGCGCCGGCCCGACGAAGCGGTCCTTGGTGGCCTGGTCGGCGAAGGTCGCCACGGTCGGCACGCACATGCCCAGACCGATCTGGAACGGATTGCCCGGCACCGGGTGCTTGGCTTCCTCCTGGTTGAAGATCACCTGCTGGATCGGCGTGCCGCCCTGCCCGCCCCATTCCTTGGGCCAGGTGATCTGGGCGTAGCCGGCCGCGGCCTTCTTGGCCTGCCAGGCCTTGGAGGCGGCCATCGAGCCACCGCCTTCGCCATCGTCGGCCACTGCGCTTTTGGGCGCGTTGGCGTCGAGCCAGGTGCGGACCTGAGCGCGATAGGCGGCTTCTTCGGGCGTGTCGTTGAAGTCCATTCCATATCCTCCGTCATCCCGGCCAACGGAGCGCCGCAGGCGCGCAGGCCGAGCCGGGACCCATGGTCCCAAACCGCGCTAGGCGGCGTTTCTTCTTTCGAGATGGCTGACCAGCCGCTCCTTCCAGACCCGCGGCGCACCCGCCACGAGGCCGAGTTGTCGCGAACGGCGATAGTAGAGGTGGCAATCCATCTCCCACGTGAAGCCGATGCCGCCGTGGGTCTGGATGTTTTCCTTCGCCGCGAACCAGAAGGCCTCCGAGGCCGCGATACGTGCGGCGCTGGCGGCGAGCGGCGTTTCCGGCGCGTCGGTGTTCAGCGCCCAGGCGCCATAGTAGGCGTTGGACCGGGCGAGCTCGTTCTTCACATAGATGTCGGCCAGCTTGTGCTTGATCGCCTGGTAGGAGGCGATGACGCGGCCGAAGGCGTAGCGCTCCAGGGCGTAGGCCTTGGCCATCTCCAGACACCGATCCGCCCCGCCGCACTGTTCGAACGCCAGCAGGATCGCGGCGCGATCGAAGATCTGCTCGACTAGGTCCATGCCTGCGCCCGCTTCACCCAGGCGTCGCGCGGGCGCGTCCTTGAAGGTGAGCCGCGCGGCGTCGCGCGTGGGGTCCAGCGTCTTCAGGTTTTCACGGGTGACGCCTGCTCCGTCGAGGTCGACCAGGAAGAGGCCCGGCTTGCCATTCTCCTTGGCCAGCACGAGGGCCATGTTGGCGATGTCGCCGTCCGTCACCGGCAGCTTGATCCCGTTTAGCCGTCCGTCGCTTACCGTGGCCTTCAGGGTGGCGGCGCTCGTCGCGCCTGGCCCTTCGGAGGTCGCCATCGCGCCGATCACCTCGCCCGCGGCGATCTTCGGCAACAGCTCGGCTTTCTGCTCGTCGGAGCCCGCCAGCAGGATCGCCTCGGCCAGGAAATAGACCGTGGAGGCGAACGGGATCGGCGCGACCGCGCGGCCGAGTTCCTCGGCGATCACGCAGAGCTCCAGGTGTCCCAGGCTCAAGCCACCGAATTCCTCGGGGATCGCCGCACCTAGCCAACCCTGGGCCGCCACCGCTTTCCAGAGCGCTTCGTCATAGGGCCTTGCGTCGTCGTCGAGCACCTTGCGCACGCGCTCGGCCGGCGAATTGGCGTCGAGGAACTTCCGCACCTCGGACTTCAGGAATTTCTGATCGTCGGAAAAATCGAAGTTCATGCGCCGCCTGTCCCGCCGGTTTTCCCGGGCTTGCGAGGTTTCCTCGGGCGGCAGCATACGCGCCGGCGTGGGGGTGGAAAGCGTGACCTCGCGTCAGGCGCGCCTAGTTATCCCCGAGGTTGAACACGCCGGATTTCGAGACCTTGCCGACCAGGCGTCCGCCGTCCCACAACTCCGCGAGCTGGCCGCGCGTGACGGCGGCCTCGGCTTCGGCGCCAGCCATCCGGTCATCCGCGGCCTGGAACGCCAAGCCAAGCTGCAATCGCCCGTCAGGGCCCACGTTGTAGATGCAGTACGACTTCACACGAACGCCCCCCAGCGCGCACCTCTTGTAACAGGTTATGCCATTGCGTCGGTCGGCTACCTGACCCCGTCGGGAAAAGCGGCGCGAGATGAGGCTGCCTTGGCGCCGCCGCAGCCGAAGGACTAGATGCTGCCTATGCGCACAGACACGCCTCAGCCGATCCGGCTCACCGACTATCGCCCGCCAGCCTTTCTCGTCGACGAGGTCCATCTGACCTTCGACCTGAAGGCCAACGCCACGCGGGTGAAGGCGAAGCTGGCGGTGCGCCGCAATGGCGACCACCGCGAGGCGCTCAAATTCAATGGCGAGCGCCTGAAGCCGATTTCGGTGGCGATCGACGGGCGCGTGCTGTCCGACGGTGAACGCAGCATCGACGGCGAATTCCTGACCATCCCGAATGCGCCGAACGCCTTCACCCTGGAGACCGAGGTCGGGATCGCCCCGGACGCCAACAAAGCGCTGGACGGCCTCTACATGTCCGGCGGCCGGTTCTGCACGCAATGCGAAGCTGAGGGCTTCCGCAAGATCACCTTCTGGCCGGACCGACCCGACGTACTGTCGCGCTTCACCGTCAGGATCGAGGCCGACAAGGCGTTCCACCGCCTGCTCGCCAACGGCAACCTGATGGAGAGCGGACCGCTGCCGGGCGGACGCCACTTCGCGGTCTGGAACGATCCGTTCCCCAAACCCTGCTACCTCTTCGCCCTGGTGGCCGGCGAGTTGGACGTGCTTGAAGACAAGCTCGTCACCATGACCGGCCGCACGGTCGACCTGCGGATCTACGTCGACCCCGGCATGGCGCCGCGCGCCGCCTACGCCATGGACGCCCTGAAGCGGGCGATGAAGTGGGACGAGGAGACTTTCGGGCGCGAATACGATCTCGACCTCTTCATGATCGTGGCCGTGCGCGACTTCAACTTCGGCGCGATGGAGAACAAGGGGCTGAACATCTTCAACTCCTCGCTCCTCCTGGCGGACCCGGCCACCGCCACCGACATGGACTTCGAGCGCATCGAGAGCGTCGTGGCGCACGAATACTTCCACAACTGGACCGGCGACCGGATCACCTGCCGCGACTGGTTCCAGCTCTGCCTCAAGGAGGGCCTGACAGTCTTCCGCGACCAGAGCTTCTCGGCCGACATGCGCGGCCACGCGGTGCAGCGGATCAAGGACGTAAAGGCGCTGCGCGCGCGCCAGTTCGCCGAGGACCAGGGCCCGCTCGCCCACCCCGTGCGGCCGTCGAGCTATCTGAAGATCGACAACTTCTACACGGCCACGATCTACGAGAAGGGCGCGGAAGTGATCCGCATGCTCAAGACCCTGATCGGGCCAGAGGCCTTCCGGGCGGGCATGGACCTCTACTTCGAACGCTGGGACGGCCACGCCACCACCGTCGAAGAATTCATCCGTTGCTTTGCCGAGGCCGCCGACGAAGACCTCTCGGCCTTCTTCGCCTGGTACGAGCAGGCTGGCACGCCGAACGTCACCCTCACCAGCCACTACGATGCAGAGAAGCACGAGCTTGCATTGGAGCTCATTCAGGAGACCGCTCCCACGCCCGGCCAACCCACCAAGCGCCCACTGCCGATCCCGGTGATCGTGGGCCTGCTCGACAGTGACGGCCGCACCCAGGCCTTCATGCGCGACGGCCGGGCGGTCGACGAAACCGTGGTCGTGCTCGAGGGCGAGAGGACAAAAGTCAGACTGACCGGCGTCGACGAGCGGCCGGTCGTGTCCGCCCTGCGCGGCTTCTCCGCGCCGGTGAAGCTCGCCAGCAACGCAGAGGCCCGTGATCGCTACCTGTTGCTGGCCGGCGACCCCGACCTCTTCAACCGCTGGGAAGCCGGCCAGGAGCTTGCCCGCGCCCTGATCCTCAGCCGCGCCACCGGCCAGGCCAATGAGGTGGGCGAGGAACGCTACGCCGAAGCCGTCGGTCGAGCGCTGGCCGACCAGGCCGCAGACCCGGCGTTCAAGGCCCTGTTGCTGAGCCTGCCATCGGAGCCCGATCTCGCCCTGGCCATGGCCCCAGCCGACCCGGCCGCGATCCATCAGGCCCGCGAGGCGTTGCGGACCCGCCTGGCCTTGCACCTCTCCGACGAGCTCAAGCGGCTGCACACCGGCCTGCAGGATGTCGGCGAGTTCTCGCCCGACGCCGCCGGCGCCGGACGTCGCGCCCTCCGCAACGCCGCCCTGGAACTGATGGCGGCCAATCCGCGCTCGGAAGTGGGTGAGCTGGCCTATGGCCACTACGAGGCCGCCGCCAACATGACCGACGCGATCGGCGGCCTCTCGGCCCTGACACTGATCGGCGGCGAACTCTACGAACGCGCGCTCGGCGACTTCTACGAGCGCTGGAAGGACGAGCCGCTAGTCATCGACAAGTGGTTCGCCGCCCAGGCCCGCGACCCCGATGAAGGCGCGCTCGGCCGCGTGATGGGTCTCACCGCCCACCCCGCTTTCGAGGCGAAGAACCCCAACCGGCTGCGCGCGCTGGTCTCCACCTTCGCCAACTTCAATCCCGTGCGGTTCCACGATCCGAGCGGCGCGGGCTACCGCTTCCTGGCCGACCAGATCCTCGCGACCGACGGCTTCAACCCGATGACCGCGGCGCGGCTGGTCGAGCCGCTCGGCGGCTGGCGGCGCTACAAGCCCGAACTGGGCGGCCTGATGAAGGCCGAGCTGCAGCGGATTTTGGCGACGCCGAACCTCTCGAAGAACGTCTTCGAACTGGTCAGCCGGTCGTTGGCGGACGATCAGCCTCCAGCTTGACCGTGGCGAGACAATTCGCCGCTGAATGACGGTGACGCTGTTTACGCTTCGCGCGTAGACTCGCGACCGTGGATCGGGGTGATTTGGTTTTGCATCCGGAAGAGCAGCAGCGCTTGGCTGTACGCGATAGCGAGAGGACGGCCCCAACGCGGTCGCAGGAGAGCTCGCGGGCGGCGGGTCGCTCCGCCGATCTCGCGATTGCGAAGCCGCCGACACAGCGCTTTGTGCGCATCGCAATCCTTGGCGCGCTGCTGCTGTTGACGATCTATACCGCCCTCGCCGTCGCCCGCCTGTTGAGCGGGCCGCTGTCGCCGCCCGAACAGCTCGTTTCACTGGTCGTGCCGCTGGTCGTCGCCTTCTCGCTCGGCCTGCTGCTGCTGATGGAATCGCGGCGGGTCGAGCGTGCGCATGCGGCGTTCAGCGACAGCGAACAGCGCTTCCGCCTGGCTGTGGAAGCGGCCCGCTGCGGCATCTGGGAGTGGGACCTGGCGGTCGATCGGATCTTCATGTCCGATGTCACCGCCGCCCTGTTCGGCTGGCGAGGCGGCGTTGTCGACGGCCAGGCCGTGCTGGACCGGGTCTCCGAAGGCCACCGCGACGGCTTGCGCGACGCGCTGGGCGCGGCTGCGGTCTATGGCGGCTTCGACGTCTCCTTCCGCGTGCCCAGCCTGACCGGCGGCCGGCCGGTCTGGATCGACGCCCGCGGCCAGGCCTTCGGCAAGAGCCCCGAGGGCGGCTATTCGCGGATCATCGGCGTCGCGCTCGACGTGACCGAGGAGCGCCTGGCCCAGGCTCGCGCCCAGGCCGCCGAAACCCGCTTGCGCGACGCGATCGAGAGCGTCTCGGAGGCCTTCGTGCTCTGGGACCGCCAGGGCCGGCTTTTGATGTGCAACCGCAACTATCGCAGCTTCTTCCGCCTGGAGCCGCATGTGCTCAAGCCGGGCGTCGCCCGCGCCGAACTCGACGCCCAGGCCAAGCTCGCCATCCGCCAGGAATTTGCCGACCTGGGCGGCCGCAAGGGCGTGCGCGAGGCCGAGCTCGTCGATGGCCGCTGGGTGCAGATCTCCGAGCGCACCACCGCGGAGGGCGGCCTCGTGGTCACTGCGGCCGACATCACCGCGCTGAAGGCCCAGGAGGAAGCCAGCCGCCTCAACGAGGAGGAGCTTCGCCGTGTGGTGGTGAACCTCGAGCGCAGCCAGGAGCAGCTCTCCGAACTCGCCCGCAAGTACGAGGCCGAGAAGGTCCGCGCCGAGGGCGCCAACCAGGCCAAGAGCGAGTTCCTGGCCAACATGAGTCACGAACTGCGCACACCGCTCAACGCCATCAACGGCTTCTCCGAGATGATGACGGCGGAGATGTACGGCCCGCTCGGCGACGCGCGCTATCGCGACTACGCCCGCGACATCCTGAACTCCGGCCAGCACCTGCTGGCGCTGATCAACGACATCCTCGACATGTCGAAGATCGAGGCCGGCAAGATGAACCTGCGTTTCGAGCCGGTGAGCCTGGAGGACGTCGCCGAGGACGCCCTTCGCCTGGTCCGCAACCGCGCCGAGGCGGCGGGCCTGGCGCTGCGCCTCGACTTCAGCGACCTGCCTGAGGTCGAGGCCGACTATCGGGCGGTCAAGCAGGTGCTGCTGAACCTGCTCTCCAACGCCATCAAGTTCACCCCGCGCGGCGGCATGGTCACGGTCGCCGCCGAGCGTCGCGACGACCCGCTGGGCGAGCGGGTGCGGATCAGCGTGCAGGACACCGGCATCGGCATTCCCTCGGAAGACCTGGCGCGGCTGGCGCGGCCCTTCGAGCAGATCGAAAGCCAGCAGGCCAAGACCCAGCAGGGCACGGGCCTGGGCCTTGCGCTCACCAAGGCCCTGGTCGAAATGCACGGCGGCCTCCTCGACCTGCGCAGCGCGCCCGGCCAGGGCACCAACGCCACCTTCTCGCTGCCGGTGCGGCAGGGCGTGGCCATCACCCTGGCCGCCGCCGGCTAGGACCCGGTCCGGCCGCGGCCGGCCTTGAGAGGCCCCGCTCACGCGCGTAGGCATTGCCGCCAATCGCCGTTCGAACCACCATCCTAAGCGGCTGCGGGCGAGGCCCACGTCAATTCGGAGTCGCCCATGGGCCTGCAAGCGCTGCTGCGAAAGACCATCCGCGAGGGGGACCTCACGCTCTGCCTGCCGGGTGGCGCGACGCTCCAGCTCGGCGACGGCTCCGGCCCGCCGATCAGGGCGCGGATCACCAGCCGCATGTGGGCGCTGAGGATCCTCCTCAACGCAGGCCTCGCCGCCGGCGAAGCCTACATGGAGGGCGGGCTGGTCCTGGAACAGGGCGGGATCGACGAGTTCGTCGACATCATCGGCCGCAACGCCACGTATCGCCCCAAGGCGCCCCGCGGGCTGGTTTCGCGGTGGAAGAAGCTGGTGAAGGAGGCCAACGCGCGTCGCCGGGCGCGCCGGAACGTCGCCCACCACTACGACCTCGGCGACGAGCTCTATCGCCGCTTCCTGGACGAGGACATGCAGTACTCCTGCGCCTACTTCGCGCGTCCCGACATGACCTTGGAGGAAGCCCAGCTCGCGAAGAAGCGGCACATTGCCGCGAAGCTGCGCCTGGAGCCGGGTCACAAGGTGCTCGACATCGGTTGCGGCTGGGGCGGCATGGCGCTCACGCTCGCCGAGGAGACCGGCGCTGAGGTCGAGGGGATCACGCTCTCGACGCAGCAACTGGCCAGAGCCCGGGAGCGGGCGCAGGCTCGCGGCGTGCAGGACCGGGCGCGCTTTTCGCTGACCGACTATCGGGACGCGGCGGGTCCGTACGACCGGATCGTCTCGGTCGGCATGTTCGAGCACGTGGGGCGGCCGAACTACCAGGCCTTCTTCGACAAGGTGGCCGACCTTTTGGCCGACGACGGCGTGGCGCTGATCCACACCATCGGCCGAGCCCGTCCAGGCGTCACCAACAGCTGGGTTGGGAAGTACATCTTCCCGGGCGGGCACGCGCCGTCCCTGTCGGAGATCATGCCGGCCATCGAGCGCGCGGGGCTGTTCGTGACCGACATCGAGTTCCTGCGGCTGCACTACGCCATGACCCTGCGCTGCTGGCGCGAGCGCTTCGCGGCCCAGCGCGCCGCAATCGCCGAGCTCTACGACGAGCGCTTCTGCCGGATGTGGGAGTTCTACCTCGGCGTCTCGGAGACGAGCTTCCGATACCGTTCGCAGATGGTCTTCCAGTTGCAGCTCGCCAAGCAGGTCGACGCCACGCCGATCACCCGGGACTACATGGTGGACGCCGAGCGGATGCTGGACCGGCCGCGCCGGGGCGGCGCGCGCGGCGATCCGCGCGAACCCAGGTCGGCGCAGATGGAGGCGGACGCTTAGGACAGCGCCGACGCGCCTGACTGCGGTGTTGCGACGGGCCACGATCAGCTAGGCGACGACCGCGGCGTAGGCCGCATGCGCCGCTGCCTGGGCCTTCGCCAGCGCGGCGCGGAGCTGCCGGAAGTCCCGCGCCCCGCCGGCCCTCGCCAGCAGCTTACGGAAGGCCGCGGGCTCGGCGTCGGGATCGGCCCCGTCTTCCAGCGCGACCTTGAGCAGTTGGGTCAGGTCCTGCTGCAGCCGCCAGGCCCGCTCCAGGTCGGCAAGCGGTTGCGCCGCGACGAGCCCCGCCGCGCCGATCGCCGCCAGCGCCTCGGCGGTGTTCGGGCGAAGAGGTCCGCCATTGGCGGCCCGGGCGAGTTGCAGGAACTGGGCGGCGAACTCGATGTCGACCAGGCCACCGCGTCCGAGCTTGAGGTCCCAGTCGCCCTTGGGCGGCCGCTCGCGGGCCATCAGCTCGCGCATCTCGCGCACATCGGCAGCGGTCCGGGCGCGGTCACGGGGCCGGCGCAGCGCCGCCTCGACCGCGGCCTGCGCCCAGGCCGCGAACGCCTCGCTGGTCGCCCAGACGACGCGGGCGCGGGTGAGCGCCAGCAACTCCCAGGTCTCGGCTTCGGCCTCGTAGTAGCCCTCGAAGGCGGCGAAGCTCACCGCCACCGGCCCCTTGGTGCCGGACGGGCGAAGCTGCATGTCGACCTCATAGAGGCCGCCCTCCGCCGTCTGGCTGGAGAGAGCCGCGATCAGCCGCTGGGTGAAGCGGCCATAGAAGGTCACGCCGTCCCAACCCTTCAGCGCCGAGGCGCCGCCCGGGTCGCCCGCGCGGTAGAGGGTCATCAGGTCGAGGTCGGAACCAGCGCTCATCTCGCGAGAGCCGCACTTGCCGAGCGCCACCACCGCGACCTCGCCCGGGAAGCTGCCGCCCAGCCGTTCCGTCTCGGCCAGCGCGGCCTTCGCCAGGGCTTCGATGCAGAGGTCGGCGAGGTCGGCGAAGGCCTTGCCGGCGGTGACGGCGCTGGCGGTGGCGCTCATCACCTGCACGCCCACCCGGAAGGCCTGCTCGCGGTGGACGATGCGAACGGCGTCCATGGCCCCTTCGAAGCCGTCGGCGCGGGCCACGGCTGAGCGCATGAAGGCGCCGTCCTGGGCGATGTCGATGGGCTCGAAGAATTCGCCGTCGAGCATGGCGTCGATGGCGGCGGGCCGTCGCGCCAGGGTCGCCGCCAGGCGCGGCGCGAAGGCCATCACCTGGACGATCAGCTCGAAGAGGTTCGGCTGCGCCAGGAACAGCGACTGGAGCTGCACCCCCGACGAGAGGTTGGCGAAGAAGGCGGAGAAGCGGCTGAAGGCGGCGTCCGGCGCGCCGGTCGCGTGGGCGGCGTCGAGGAGACGCGGCGCCAAACGCGTGAACAACTCGCGGCCGCGCTCGGTGGCCGTGGCCGGGATATGGCCGTGGTGCCAGCTACGGATCGTGCCGGCCACATGAGGCGGATTGGAAAAGCCCATGCGCTTCAGCGTCGCCAGCGTCGCCGGGTCGTCCTCCACCCCGGTGAAGACCAAGCTGCCGAAGCGGGAGGACAGCGGCTCCTCCTCCGGGAAGAGCTCGCCGTAGCGGGCGTTGACGCCCTTCAGCGTGCGCGTGATCTCCGCGTCGAAGCTGCGGAGCTGGTCGTAGCCGCTCAACGCCGCCACGCGACGGCGGTCGGTGTCGGATTCCGGCAGCTTGTGGGTCTGTTCGTCGGCCAGCATCTGGATGCGATGCTCGACGCCACGCAGGCGATGATAGGCCGCAGCCAACTCCTCGGCCGTGGCCGGGGCGACGTGGCCCGCCGCGGTCAGGGCGGCGAGCGCGTCCAGGGTGCGACGGCTGCGCAGCTCCGGATTGCGGCCGCCCAGGATGAGTTGCTGGGTCTGCACGTAGAACTCGATCTCGCGGATGCCGCCGCGGCCGAGCTTCAGGTCGACGCCCTTGGCCGAGACCCGCTCGTCGACCTTGTGGGCGTGGATCTGGCGCTTGATCGAATGGATGTCGGCGATGGCGGCGAAGTCGAGGTTCTTGCGCCAGACGAAGGGCAGCAGTTCGGTGAGGAACGCCTCGGCCGCCGGCAGGTCGCCCGCGCAGGGCCGCGCCTTGATGAAGGCCGCGCGCTCCCAGTTCTGGCCGACGCTCTCGTAGTAGTCGAGCGCCGCGGGGATCGGCACCGCCGGCTGGGTGGAGGACGGATCGGGCCGCAGCCGCAGGTCCATGCGGAAGACGTAGCCGTCGGCGGTGCGCGCCTGCATCAGCTCGGAGAGCCGCTGCGTCAGGCGCACGGCGAAGGCCTCGGGCTCGACGCCTGACGCCAGGGGCAGCCGGTCGGGATCGAAGAAGACCGAGACGTCGATGTCGCTGGAGTAGTTGAGCTCGAAGGCGCCCTGCTTGCCCATGGCGATGCAGAACCAGCCGGGAACCGGCCCCTCGGCCCCTTCGCCCAGCCGGGTGAGACGGCCAGCTTCCAGCTCGCCGCGCGCGGCGACCGCCAGGGCCGAGGCCACCGCCGTGTCGGCGAAGCGGGTCAGGCCGCCGGTCACCTGGTCCAGGTCCCAGACGCCGCCCAGGTCGCAGAGCGCGGTCAGGAGGTGCAGCTCGGCCTTGAGCTCGCGCAGCCGCGCCTTCGCTGCCTCCAGGTCCAGCTCCTGCGCCGCCGCCGTGCGGCCAAGGATGTCGTCCAGCCGGGCATCCGGATCGGCGGCGAGCAAGGCGTCCAGCCGGGCCGGATCGCGCCTGGCGAGGCTGGTCAGGTAGGGCGAAGCGGCGAACACCGGCGCGAGCGCCGGCCAGGCGCGCTCCAGCCGGTCGGTCCAGAGCGTTTGGCCGATGAATCCGCGCGCGCGTGCGGCCGCCTTGTCGTCGACGACGGGACCGCAGGGCTTGAGAGAGTCGGCCAGCGCCATGGGCTGAGGATTAGCAGCCCTTGTCCGTGAGGGAGAAGGCCGAGACTTGTACCCAACACCGCCCATCCCGCTTTCGCGGGGATGGGCGGGACCCTAGCCGGTGTCGGCGAGCGGGGGCGCAGGCGTGTTGGCGGGCGCGAGGCTGCGCGCGGTGGTGACCACCAGGCGGCCTTCGATCTGCATGTCGGATTTCAGGCGCTGGGCGAGCGCCTCGATGGGGAGGTCGGCGAAGCCTTCAGCCTGCGCGGCCTCGTCGAGGCGGACGTCGAGGTCTTCGATGAGCACGTCGAACTCTTCCTCGTCGCCCTCGGCCTCGGTCCAGAGCAGCCGCTTCAGCACGCCGCGCACGCGCGCCTTCTGGCGCTCGGCCGGCGGCGGCGCGGCGGGCTCCGCCGCACGATCCGCCATCCACGCAGCGCGATCCTGAGCGACCAGGTCCTCGCGCGACTGCAGTTCCGCCTCGCGCTCGGCGCGGGCGGCCTGACGTTCCAGTTGGAAATCCAGCGCCAGCGTCAGCCGCACGGCGCGCGAGGTCTTCTGGAAGGCGGCGGCGAGGGCTACCTTCTCGTCGGCATCCTCGGCCGCGCGGGCCTGCACCGCCAGGTCACGCGCCAGCATCAGGCCCAGCTCGGCGAGCTCGCCCAGCATGGCCTCGGCCCTCGCCCGTTTGTCCGCGTTGCTCGACATGAACAAAACAAGAACACACGTCAAGTCCGAAGTCAAGTTTTTCCACTGCGCACGGGAGCGGGCTCAGCCGGGGCTCACGACCGTCACACGCTCGCGCCCAGAGTGTTGAGAAGGTCGTCCAGCTGCTCGAACTGCTCGGGCCACCCGCCGGTGCTTCCGGAGGCGATGGCGGCGTCGAGCGCGTCCTTCGAGGGATAGAGGTCATGCACCACGACCAGCGTCTTGCCGTCCTTCTCCTCGAAGGCCACCGTGGTCACGGCTCCGCCCTCTTCCTCGTCATTGGTCCAGACGAGCCGGGAGGGCGGCGTGACTTCGATGTACCGGCCGAAGAAGGCCATGGGCTGTTCCGAGGCCGGGTGGCCGAACACGAAGCGGTACGAGCCCCCCGTGCGAACGTCGGCCTCGCAGGACAGGAAGGAGATTCCGAAGGACGTCGGCGCCCACCAGCGCATGATCAGCTCGGGCTTCGTCCACGCCTCGAACACCATGCGCGCCGGCCCATCGAAGGTTCGCCTCGCGACGAGTTCCCGGTCCGACGTCCGTTCGACCGTTGTGCGGCTATTCATCGACCTTCTCCTTCCGTTTCAGTTCCTCGACCACCCTGTCCAAGGCGTCGAAGCGTGCGTCCCAAAGCTGGCGGTGCGCCTCGATCCAGGCCGCCTCTTCCTCGAGACGGCGCAGGCCGAGCCTGCAGGTCCGCACGCGGCCAAGCTTCTCCGTCGTAACGAGCCCCGCCTGCTCCAAGACACCGACGTGCTTCTTCATGCCCGTGAGCGTCATGTGGAACTTGTCGGCAAGCTCCGTGATCGAAGCGTCCGAACGCCCGAGCTGCTCCAGGACCCCGCGCCGGGTGGCGTCGGAGAGGGCTGCAAACGAGGCGTCGAGGCGTGCGGTCGAATACTGTACCATGTGGTTCAGTGTTTAACGCGTGGGCTAGCGACATTGCAAGGGGTGAGTCCCTCGGGCTCAAGCGGTGTGAAACTGGCTCGCCTATCGGGCGAGGACGATGTGGGTGGCATACTCGCTGGCCTGGTGCTCGGTGACGCGGAAGCCCAGCGCCGGAAGGTCGATGCCGGCGAACATCGCCTCGCCCTGGCCGAGCACGACCGGCGACAGGGCGAAGTGCAGCTCATCGATGAGGCCGGCGCGCAGATACTGGCGCACCGTCTCGACGCCGCCGCCGATCTTGACGTCGAGATCGCCCGCCGCCGCCCTGGCCTGCTCGAGCGCGGCCTCGATCCCCTCGGTCACGAAGATGAAGGTCGTGCCGCCCTCCATCTCGATCGGATCGCGCGGATAGTGGGTCAGGATGAAGGTCGGCGCATGATAGGGCGGGTTGTCGCCCCACCAACCCTTCCAGCCGTCGTCTGTCCATGGACCACGGCTGGGGGCGAACATGTTGCGGCCGAGGATGAAGGCGCCGAACCCGTCCATCGCGCGGTGCGCATAGGCCTGGTCGACGCCGTCGGAGCCCCCGTCCTGACCGGTCATGGTGCGGAAAAAGCGCGTGCCGAATATCCACTGATGCAGCTCCTGCCCGCGCCGGCCGAGCGGATGCTCCAGGCTCTGCCCGGGTCCGGCGCCGAAGCCGTCCAGCGAGATCGAAAAGCCTCCGACGCGCACCTTTGACATCACGGCCTCCACTGTTCCGACGACGGCCAGGATGGCCCGCCTTCTGAGGACGGGCGGACGCGAAGCATCCCGACAAACCTTGCGCGGGTTTTCGAGCCGGCGGCGGTCCTTCGGCGGCGTCCGCCCGCCTCCCCCGCCCATCCGCCGCGAACCCTTGACGGACATCGGGGGTGACGTCGTGACACTCCACGACATATCACACGCGAGGAGGTGGACGATGAAGGCAATCGTGGTGACGGACCAGGCCGCGGGGATGGCCGGGATGAAGCTGGCGGAGCGGCCCGAGCCGCAGGCCGCGATCAACGACGTCGTGGTTGAGGTTCATGCGTCGGGGTTCGTCGGGACGGAGTTGGCGTGGCCCTCGACCTGGACCGACCGGCTCGGCCGCGACCGGACGCCGTCGATCCCCGGGCACGAGCTGGCCGGCGTGGTCACCGCGCTTGGCTACGGTACGACGGGCTTGTCCGTCGGCCAGCGGGTGTTCGGCCTCACGGACTGGTCGCGCGACGGAACCCTGGCGGAATACGCAGCCGTCGAGGCGCGCAACCTTGCGCCACTGCCGGGCGACGTCGACTTCACCGCGGGCGCGAGCCTGCCGATCTCGGGCCTTACGGCGTGGCAGGGGCTGTTCACGCACGGCCGCCTTCAGGCGGGGCAAAGCGTCATCGCGCACGGCGCGGCCGGCGCGGTCGGGTCGATGGTGACGCAGCTCGCACGTGAGTTCGGGGCCTACGTCATCGGCACCGGACGCGCGGCCGACCGTCAGTCGGCGCTCGACTTCGGCGCGAACGCGTTCGTCGACCTCGACAACGAGGTCCTCGAAGACGTGGGGGAAGTGGATCTGGTGTTCGACCTCATCGGCGGCGAGATCGGCAAGCGGTCCGCGCACCTGGTCCGGGCTGGAGGAAGGCTGGTGTCCATCGTCGGGCCGAGCGAGGCGCGGCCGGCCGACGGCCTGGCGATCGACTTCGTCGTCGAGGCCGACCGGGCCCAACTGGGTGAGATCGTCCAGCGCGTACGAGACGGGCGACTACGGGCCAACATCGGCGCGGTTGCGCCCCTCGACGACGCCGTCGCCGCCTTCAACCCAACGCAGCGCCGTCCGGGCAAGACGGTCATTCGCGTTCGCCCGTGAGGACGCGGGGGCTGCAGGCGCTCGCGCCGATAGCCGGTCCAACCGGAGTGGAGGCGTCGACGCCTGCGCCGCCCTCTCCCAACCTCTCCCACAGGGCGGCGCCCTTGGGAAAGGAGCAGGCCTGGGAGGCCTAGGGCCCGGACGGGCCAGCGGCGCTTCCCGTCAGGCCCTCGGCAGGACCAGCGCCACCCTGAGGCCCGGGCCCATCTCGCCGACCTTGCCGGGGCCCTCCGCCAGTTCCAGCCTTCCGCCATGCGCCTCGGCCACCGCGGCGACCAGGGAAAGGCCCAGGCCGGCGCCGGGCTGGTTGCGGCTGTTCTCCAGGCGCACGAAGCGCTCGACGACGCGGTCGCGGTCGCTGTCGGGGACGCCCGGGCCGGTGTCGGTGACCGAGAACTCGATCTCGCCGGAGGAGCGCCGGCGCACCCGCAGCATGATCGCCCCGCCGGCCGGGGTGTATTTCACGGCGTTGTCGAGGATGTTGGCGAGCGCCTGGGCCAGGAACTCGCGGTTGCCGCGCACCTGGAGGTCCTTGGAGAACTCCGCGGCGAAGTCGATGCCCTTGTCCTCGCTGAGCGGTTCGTAGAGCTCGGAGATGTCGGCGGCGAGTTCGGCGGGATCGAACAGCACCGGGTCGGGCGCGGCGCCGGCCGCCTGCAACCGCGCGATCGAGAGCACGGCGCCGAAGGTCTTCAGCACGCCGTCGGTGTCTTCCAGCGCCTGGGCGAGCGCCTGGGTGGGATCGCCGCGGCCGGCCTCGACGTCGAGGTAGGCGGCCTCCAGGCGTGCGCGCAGGCGGGTCAGGGGCGAGCGCAGGTCGTGGGCGATGGCGTCGCCGGCGTGGCGGTGGCCGGCCATCGAGCGCTCCAGGCGGTCCAGCATCTCGTTGACGCCGGCGGCCAGCTCGTCGAACTCGTCACGGGCGCCACGCACCTGGGCGCGGGCGCCCAGGTCGCCGTTGCGCACGGCGTCGACCACGGCGGTCAGGCCGACCATGGAGCGGGTCACGTTGCGGCTGACCAGCACCCCGCCGGCGAGCCCCAGGAGCACGACCAGGGCGCCGGCGCCCTGCAGGGCGTGGACGATCTTGTTCACATAGGCCTCGTCGGCCCCGATGTCGGCGCCGACGAAGATGATCTGGCCGCCGCTCAGCCGCCGTTGCAGGCCGCGGGCCGGATGCTTCATCGTGTGGCCCTGGGCGTCCTGGTCCGTGACCGAGAAGCTGGTCCAGGTGGGCGGGCCGGTGAACTTCTCGACCGGGCTCTCCTGGATGGAGCCCGAGATCGGCCTGTGGTCCTTGTCCATCAGGAGGTAGAGGAACGGCCGCTCGCTGGCCGCGCGCTCGATCAGCGACTGGTTCAGGGCGTCGATCCCCGCCCGGTCGTAGGCGGCCACCAGCGAGTGCATCTCGCGGGTGATCTCCATGTCGGTGCGCCGCGTCGCCTCGCCCGCCGTCGCGGCATAGATGTAGACGAACAGCGTCAGGGCGGCCGAGGCGTAGAGCGCCAGGAACAGCAGCGTCAGCCGGAACGGCGTGGTGCGGAAGATGCGCGGCAGGCGCATCCTAGGTCCCGCCCCCAAGGCAGAGGTAGCGCCAATCGGCAGTCTTGCCCCAGAGGGGGAGCATCTGCGCGCCTAGGCGTCGAGGCGGTAGCCCGCCCCGCGGACGGTCTGCAGCATCGGCCGGTCGAAGCCCTTGTCGATCTTCGAGCGCAGGCGCGAGATGTGTACGTCGATGACGTTGGTCTGGGGGTCGAAGTGGTACTCCCAGACCTTTTCCAGCAGCATGGTGCGCGTCACCGACTGGCCGGCGTGGCGCATCATGAATTCCAGAAGCTGGAACTCGCGCGGCTGCAGGTCGATCTCCTTGCCCTGGCGATGGACGGTGCGGCCGATCAGGTCCATCTCCAGCTCGCCCACACGCAGCAGGGTCTGCACCGAGCCGGTTTCGCGCCGCCGGGCCAGGGCCTCGACCCGGGCGATCAGCTCGGCGAAGGCATAGGGCTTGACCAGATAGTCGTCGCCGCCCGCCTGCAGGCCGGCCACGCGGTCGCCGACCTCGCCGAGCGCCGAGAGGAAGAGGACCGGCGTCTGGTCGCCTTCGCGGCGCAGGGTCTCGATCAACTGCACGCCGTTCATCTTCGGCATCATGCGATCGACGATCATCACGTCGAACTCTCCCTCCCGCGCCGCGGCGAGGCCCTCCTCGCCGTCGGCGGCGCGGGTGCAGGCGTTGCCCGCCTCCGCCAGGCCCCGCTCCATGGCCTCCGCCGCCTCGCGGTCGTCTTCGACGATCAGGATCCGCATGGTGTCCGCCCCCGCGAAGCTTATCCGGCCGCGAGCTTGAGCGGCAGGAAGGTGGTGCGGCCCTGGCGGAACACGCCCACCAGCACGCCGGTGCGGCCGGCCTTCTTGGCGGTCTCCACCGCGGCCGCGACGTCCGCGGCGCTGTTCACCGGATGCCCGCCCGCCTGGACGATCACGTCGCCGGGGCGAAGGCCCTTCTGGCCGGCGTCGGAGGCCTGCTCGACCTTCTCGACCAGCACGCCCTTCAGCTCCGGCGGCGCGTTCAGCCGCCGGCGCGTCGTCTCGTCCAGCGGGCCGAGCGCCATGCCGAGCACCGAGGGGTGCGGCGTGGCGGGCACGGCCGGCGCTCCGCGATCGCCGCGCGGAAGATTGTCGTTGGTCGCCAGGTCCTTTTCGGACGGCCGCACGCCGGAGCGCACCTCGATGGTGTGATGCTTGCCCTCGCGGATGACGTCCAGGCGCAGGGTGTCGCCGGGCTTGCCCTTGGCGACTTCGCGGGTCAGCTCCGAGGAGGTCTTCACCGGGACGCCGTTGATGCCGACGACCACGTCGCCTGGCGCCAGGCCGGCGCGCGCGGAGGGGCCGCCGGGAACCAGGTCGGAGACGATGGCGCCCTTCTGCGATCCCAGGCCCTGAGCCTCGGCCATGTCGGCGGTGAAGTTCTGGATCGTGGCGCCGATGTAGCCGCGCTGGATCTTGCCGCCGGAGATCAGTTGCTTGGTCACCGAGTCGGCCACTTCGGCCGGAATGGCGAAACCGATGCCGACCGAGCCGCCGGACGGCGAGAAGATCGCCGTGTTGACCCCGATCACGCGGCCGTAGATGTCGAACGTCGGGCCGCCGGAGTTGCCGCGGTTGATCGGCGCGTCGATCTGGATGTAGTCGACGAAGGTCTCGCCGATGTCGCGGCCGTAGGCGGAGATGATCCCTGCCGTCGCCGTGCCGCCCAGGCCGAACGGATTGCCGACCGCGATCACCCAGTCGCCGACCCGTGGCTTGCCGGCGTTCTCGAAGTTCACGAACGGGAAGTTGTGGCGCGCGCCCTTGACCTTGATCACCGCCAGGTCGGTGCCTTCGTCGCGGCCGACGACGGTCGCCTCGAGCTCGGTCTCGTCCTTCATGACCACCTTGATGGTCTCGGCGTTCTCGACCACGTGGTTGTTGGTGACGATGTAGCCGTCCGGGGAGATGAAGAAGCCGGAGCCGGCGGACTGCTGAGTCGGCAGCTTCGGCTGGCCGCGCTCGGTGCGCCCGCCCTGCGGCGGTGCGGCGCCGCCGCCATCGTCGTCGTCATCGCCCCCGCCGCCCTGACCGCCACGCGGCACGACGTCGAAGGGGAAGTTCTCGAAGCCCGGGATCCGGCGCAGCGCGCTGGCGTCCACGCGGCTCGTCACATTGATCGAGACCACCGCCGGCGAAACACGGTCGAAGATGTCGGCGAAGGACATCGGCGCGCCGGGCGGCGGGGCGAAGATCGGGGCCGTGGAGGCCTTGATCAGATGCCCCTGGTCGGCGTGGGCCTGCGGCAATCGCATGCCGGCGCCGGCGACGGCCGCGGCCATGACGCCCGCGCCCGCGACGGCGCCCAGGAGATAGCCGGTCTTCTTGGAGGTCATAAGACTTCTGTTCCCTGTGCGCCGGAATGGGAGGCGGCGCCCTCACAAACCTAGGTTCGATGCATGAGAGCGCAACCGCCCTCAAGTTACGTTTAGGTCACCCTGCATTCGGCATTCGGACGGATGTAGGGCCTTATCATGTCAGGCGGAATCGCTTTGCGACAGGCGCCTCACGCGATCGGCCTCCTCAGCCGATAGTTCGGCATCGGCGGATCGGTTCCTCAGGCGCACGACGAGCAGCCCGCCGCCGAGGATCACGACCAGGAACGGCCCGGCCCAAAGCGCCAGGTTCACCCACGAGAAGGCGGGCGTCATCAGCACGAACTCGCCGTAGCGGTCGGTCAGGAACCGCTTGATCTGCGCGTCGCTGCGGCCGAGCCGCACCTGCTCGCGGACCACCTGGCGCAGGTCGTGGGCGAGCTCGGCCTCGCTGTCGTCGATGGACTCGTTCTGGCAGACCAGGCAGCGGACGTCCTTGAAGATCGCCCGCGCACGCGCCTCCTGCGCCGGGTCGGGCAGGCGCTCGGCCGGGTCGGAGGCCGCGGCGATGCAGATCACGCCGGCCAGGGCGGCCGCGAGCGAGCGCAGCTTCACGCCGGCTTCTCCCGCCGCTGCGCGACGCCCAGGCGCAGGCGCCGGTCGGACAGCGAGACCACGCCGCCCAGCGCCATGATCACGGGGCCCAGGAAGATCAGCGTCGCCCAAGGGTTCCAGTAAGCGCGCACCAGCCAGACCGGCGTCGCGCCAGTTGGGCCG
>Ga0207690_10000247_pt1 | contig 39179 bp, 36 predicted proteins | sample KBSC23metaG_FD_184315 | JGI IMG/M metagenome (GOLD analysis project Ga0207690, IMG submission 184315) | Corn rhizosphere microbial communities from Kellogg Biological Station, Michigan, USA - KBS C2-3 metaG (SPAdes) (version 2) | ecosystem: Host-associated > Plants > Roots > Rhizosphere > Soil ... | reverse complement strand
GGCAACGTCACCGCGGCGCGCAGCAGTGCCGTGCCGCGGAAGTCGACACGCGCGAGCAGCCAGGCGAGCGGTACGCCGACGGCGAGCGAGAGCGCGAGCGCGCCGAGCGAGCACTCGATCGACAGTCGCAACGCGGTGCGTGCGGACGTCGTCGTGAGCAGGTGCGGCAGCGAATGCCAGGGCGTGCGATCGACCAGCGAAACCAACGGCAGCAACAGGAATACCGCGCCGACGGCGGCCGCGGTCGCGAGCGAGAGTGGTGGGCGGCGCGGGTTCATGGCGGCGGCATGAATCCGAACCGAGCGAGGATCGCTTGGCCTTCGATCGACGTCAGGAAACCGACGAACGATTGGCCGGCGGCGTCGAGCGCGGCTGCGGGATACGTCGCGACCGGTGACGTCGGCAGCGCGACGGTGCTGACTTTCGGTCCCGCGGACTTCGCGTCGGAGGTGTAGACGATGCCGGCGTCGGCCTCGCCGAGTTCGACCTTGGTCAGTACCCCGCGCACGCTGTCCTCGAGGGAGCGCGGCCGGACGGTGACGTGCGCGGCTTGCAACGCTGCCGCGGCGTACTTTCCGGCCGGCACGGTCGGCGCGGCCAGTACGACGACGACGTCATGTCGCGCGAGGTCGCCGGTGTCGCCGATGTGTTTCGGGTTGCCGGGCGCGGTGACGATGACGAGCCGGTTGCGGGCGAACAGCGCGGTCGCATCGTGTTTCGCGACGACCTTGTCCAGCGTCGCCGTGTCGGCGGTCGCGATCGCGTCGGCTGGCGCGCCTTGGTTGAGCTGCGCGACGAGGTCCTGGGATCCGGCGAACGAGAACCGCACGTGGACGCCGGTCCGTTTCGTGTATGCCTCGGCTTCGGCGGTGAACGCGTCGGTGAGCGACGCGGCGGCGAACACGGTGATCGTGTGTTCGGCGGACGTGCCGCCGCATGCAGTCAGCGACGCGGTGAGCACGACGGCGGCGAGCGCTCGCCTCATCCGAGGTCGATCGCGACGTTGGTGGCCTTGACCGTTGCGACCGCACGATCGCCGGGCTTCAGGTCGAGATCGTCGACGGCTTCGGCGGTCAGCAGCGAGACGAACCGGTGCGGACCGCACTGCACCTCGACCTGCGCGGCCACGTCGCCGCGGACCACTCGGGTGACGATGCCGGGGAACCGGTTGCGCATCGAGGAGACGCTCGGGCTGTCCGGTTGGTCGGCGAGCGACACGGCGAAGGCGGCCAGGTCGGCACCGTCGACCGCGCGGCGCCCCGCCTCGTCGGTGCTGGCCGGCAACCGGCCGGCGTCCGCCCACCGCCGTACGGTGTCGTCACTGACACCGAGCAGCGCGGCCGCTTCGCGAAGTCGGTACGACGGCATGCGCGGAAGCATAGTCGCGAAGGCTTACCGCAGGTACGGCTCATGCGAGTTGCCGGACTGCCGCAATCGCGGTCAGGCGGGTCAAGTGGCCAGCTAGTCATTCGGCGCCGCGTGGTCGTGGCTCGCACGCACCACCCGTTGCATTCCTTACTTGCGGGATGCACTAGTCCTACCTGCGGGTGGTCTTGGGCTGTTTGTCCGTTTCGGCGGTCACTCGAGGCTGGACAGTATTCCGACCGGCGGTTGAGTATCCGAATCGCTTTGGTTCAGGGCGTCTCACGGGGGAGTGCCGCCCATCGTCTCGTTTCGATTGAGGTGGCACATGGCTGTCGTCGGCCGTCCGCGCATTGGTACCGATAGCCAGGGCCGGCATCGGGCCGCCAAGCGACAGCCGCTGCGGCGGCGCGCTGCGCAGCTGACGGTCGGATCGCTCGGGTTGTCGATGCTGGTCGTCGCCGGCCCGGTGCCCGGTCTCAGCGTGCCCGGTGCGGCCGCGAGCGTCAGCGCGACCGGCGCAGCGAAGAACGGACCGCAGCCCACCGCGAAGGACGGCGAGGTCACGTCGCTGCGGACCGCGACGTCGCGGACGTACCGCCTGCCTAGCGGCGTCTACCAGGCCCGCGTGTTCGGCCATCCCGTCAACTTCAAGGACGCGCACGGCGCGTGGCAGAAGCTCGACGACACGCTGATCGCCGCGCCGGGTGGGTGGCAGTCCAGGGCGAACCCGTACGCGCGCGTGCAGGTCCCCGCACGGCTCGGCGGGCATGCGGTAACCGTCTCGTCCGTGTCGACCTCGGCCGGCTTCGCGCTGTCCGGTGCGCGCGACGTGACGGCAACGGTCAACGGTTCGACCGCGCGGTTCCACAACGCACTGCCGGACGTCGACGTCGTCGAGCAGGCGACCGACATCGGCGTCAAGGAGTCGTTGGTGCTGGCGTCGGCCGCCGCCGGGTCGCAGTGGACCTTCGCACCCTCGGTGTCGCGCGGGTTGAGCCTGCGTCCGGCGTCCGACGGCGGCCTGACCGTCGTGAACACCTCCGGCGTACCCGTCTGGCGAGTGCCGGCCGCAACCGTCGTCGACGCCGCCGGGGCGGCTTCGACGGGCGCCTTCACGCTGAGCCCCGACGGCCGCTCACTCACCCTGTCGGTGGACGCTGCGTGGCTGTCGGATCCGGCGCGGGCCTTCCCGGTGACGGTCGACCCGAGCGTCACCGGCGTGTCGCCGTCGGCGGAGACGTACATCTACTCCGGCACGCCGACGACGAGTTACGGCACCGCGACCACCGAGCAACTCGGCCACGACACCGGCGGCGAGTACCGCTTGCTGGTGAAGTACGACGTCGCGTCCGCGCTGCCGAAGCACGTCGACATCCTGCAGACCGCGCTGCAAACCGAGAGCCTGTCCGCGTCGGCCGGCGCGATTTCCGTGCAGACCTTCGAATCCGCGCAGGCGTGGACGACATCGGCGACCTGGAACACGTACGACGGGACGCACGCGTGGACGTCGGCGGGCGGCGACGTCACCGGATCGGCGATCGACACGCAGACGGTGCCGAACAACAGTCTCGACGGCGACGGCGACGACGGGCAGTGGTTCGGCTTGCAGCCGCTAGCGGCGTCCTGGTACGGCGGTGGCACCAACCACGGCCTGGAAGTGAAGCAGTCCGGGACCACGCAGTCGGTGCTGTCGTGGCCGCAGGGTGGGTCGATGTGGCTGAACGTCGACTACGTCTACCGCACCGGCTTGCGCAGCTACTTCAGCTACTACAAGCGCCCGCTCAACGACCGGGCCGCGGTCAACGTGAACATGGCGAACGGCAATCTCGTGTTGCAGGAGAAGGACCTGCAGGTCACCGGCGTCGGCGTGCCGCTGCAGCTGGTCCGGACGTACAACAGCCAAGGCGACGCGAACCCGTCCGCGGGCGGTGGGTTCCCGATCAAGTGGAGCCAGGGTTACGGCCGCGACGTGAAGACGGATGACGGCTGGAACGACGGCGAGCTGTACTACGGCCCGTCCGGCGAGGCGTACTGGCTGGAGGGCAACCCGCCCGGCTCCGGCACCTACACGATCCCTTCCGGGCTGAACGCATTCTTCACCCTCAACTCTTCTGACGGCACCCACAAGCTCACGCTTCATAAGAGCGGCACGGAGTTCCACTTCGGCAGCTACGGCCTCAATGACACCGTGAAGGACAAGAACGGCAACGCCGTCACGCTGACCTATCAGACACCGCTGTCCGCGAGCAGCCAGCTCACGTCGGTGACGGACACCCAGGGCCGCTCGTATTCGCTGTCGTACACGTCCGGTCACGTCACCTCGATGACCGACGCGAATCTCAGCACCAGCCGGTCGTGGTCCTACGGGTACGACGGGACGAACACCTACCTGACGTCGTACACCGACCCGGCGAGCCACACGAGCAACTACGGCTACTCCGGTGTCGGCTCGACGTCGTGCACCGCGCCGACCGGCATCTTGTGCACGTACACCGACGCCCGGAACAACAAGACGACGATCAACTACGACTCGTCGGACCGCGTCACCTCGATCCAGGATCCGGGAGGCAACTGCGCGGGCACGCCCGCGACCGGTTGCGTGACGTTCTCCTACAGTGACCCGTCCGGCTCGATCAGCAGTAGCTGCCCGTCGTCGGATGCCAACGTCGTCGGGTCGACGACGGAGACCGACGAGAACGGCCACACCACGATTTACTGCTGGGACAAGAGCGACAAGGTCCTGCACACGATCGACGGCAACGGCCACCGGCGGGACAGCACGTACACGTCCAACAACGACGTCGCGTCGCTCAACGGCAGCGCGACGAGCAACGTGTTTACTCTGGCGTACGACAGCGTCAACAACCTGAAGAGCCTGCAGCGTCCGGGTGGGACCTGCAGCTCGACGTTCTCGTCGTCGACCGGCTGCCCGGCGCAGATGACCTACCCGACATCGGGCGGCACGCTGGGGGATTATCGACCGTCTAGCGCGACGGACGGTGAGCACAACTGCACGTCGTACTCGTACGACACCAGCGGGAACATGACCGACACGTACTCGGGCCAGTCGTCCGGCACGTCGGGCTGCGCCGGGCTGACCGGCGGCACCCATCAGTCCAACGCCTACCAGGGTGACACCGGCGTGCCGAACTGCGGTCCGAGCGGGGCGGCGGCGAAGACCGGCGAGTTGTGCTCGACGACGGACGGCGCCGGCCACAAGACCAGCTTCACCTACGACGGCAACGGCAACTTGACGACGATCAGCCCGCCCGCACCGCTCGGCAGCACCTCGGTCACCGTCGACGGGGACGGACGGGCGACGGCGGTTACCGACGGCGCCAGCCGGTCGACGAAGTACTTCTACGACGGCGACGATCGGATCACCGAGCTGCGGTTCGACGGCGGCACGTCGGCGACATGCAGCAACTCGGATGCGACCGCGGGCAACTGCATCAGCTACAGCTATGACAACAACGGCAACCTCACATCGCGGCTGGACAACACCGGTACGACGAGTTGGACGTACGACGCGCAGAACCGGCCGCTGTCAAAGAGCTTCCCGTCGTCGATCAGTACGACCGCGTCGACCGTTACCTACGACGCTGTCGGCAACGTCGCGACGTACACCGACGCCGGCACCGGCACCGGACAGGTCGCGTACACGTACGACTCGGCGAACAACCTGACCAAGATCGCCGAGCCCGGTGGCACCTGCACCGCGCCGACGTCGAAGTGCATCACGATCGCTTACACGAACGACAGCCAGCGTGACCTGGTCACGTATCCGTCGGGCGAGCAGGTGTTGCTGTGTTACGACAGCAGCAACCGCGAAACTCAGGTCACGGCGTACCGGCCGGGCACCGTGATCAGCAGCCCGTCCACCTGTCCTACGCCGAGCCTGACGAAGATCGTGGAGCGCAAGTACAGCTACCTCAGCGGGACGACCGACGTCGACGTGCGCACCAAGGTGACCAACCAGTCGGGCACCGACACCTTCTACGGATATGACACCTCGGGCCGGCTGTGCTGGGTCGGAACCGCGGCGTTCTCCAGCTGCGGCAGCTCGACCAGCCGGAGCTTCGGCTACAACTACGACAGCGCCGGCAACATCACCAGCGCGATCAATGGCGCGTCGACCACCTACTTCGGCTACAACAACGCGGACGAGCTGTGCTGGTCCGGGAGCACGAACGGGACCATCATCAGCGGCTCGTCTGCATGCACGGCGAACGCCGGGCCGACAGGAGACACCGACTACCTGTACGACGGCGCGGGCAACACCTGCTGGACCGCGAGCACGACCAGTGCGCTGAACACCTGCGCGTCCGCGCCGACCGGCGCGACGTCGTACAGCTACAACACCAAGGGTCAGAACACCGCGATCGGCTCGACCAGCTTCGGCTACGCCGACATCGGGCAGAAGGAACTCGTGACGATCGGGTCGACCACGCTGATCAACGGGCTGGAAGGCGTCAACCGTCGGTCCGACAGCGTCAACGTGACGCGCGACGCGGGCGGGAACCTGCTCGAACTGCGGAACGGCGACGGTACGACGTCGTCGAACAGCGCGTACACGCTCGATGGTCTGGGCAGCACGATCGCGTTGACCGACTCGACCGGCAGCACGGACACGGCGCTGTACACGTACGACCCGTACGGTGCGACCTCGACGAGCAGCGGCACGTTGGCGACGACCAACCCGTTTAGATATGCAAGCGGGTACCAGCTGACGACCCCGTCGATGTATCACTTCGGTGATCGCTACTACAACCAAGGAATCAACCGCTGGACCCAGCGCGATCCAGTAGCGGGAAGTATCTCCGCGCCGACGGTGGTGAACAGATACAGCTACGTCGGAGACGAACCAATCCAACACACGGACGTGTCCGGGCGTGATTCAAGCAGCGACCTGGTGAGTTCATGCTCACAGGGCGCCGAATCGGGCGCGCTAGCCGGGTTGATCTCAGGCGGGATCGTCGGGTATTGGGAAGGAGCAAGTGAAGGGTGCTGGTCCTCGAGTGGCTGTCACGCGTGGGGCCAGTTGGCGAGCATCTTCGGCGGGAACGGCGAAACGGTGGCAGCGAGTTGCGACGCCGCCGAGCAGGGGAACGACTTCCTCAAGTTCCTTAACGGGGACTTCCTGCCTTAAGGATGACGTGACGGCTGAAATTGAAACGACTTGCCTCAAGATTGACAGTCAGAAATTGGGTCGGGAGGGCTCGCACTCATTGAACCGTAGTGGACCGGTGCTACTCGCCGTATTGGGAGTGGCGGCCGTGGCGAGTGGGGTCAGGATTCTCACGCGTGACGGCGTTCATAGCGACGTTCGTGCGCCAAAGTGGAATCCGATCACGGGCTTCGCGACGAAGAGGGGCGTAATGCGCATGGTCGGATGGCAAACGCTTCGCGTGGGGCTGTTGATGATTGCCAGCGCATTCGTGTGGTCCGTCCAAGGAGGACGCTGGTAATGCTTCTGGCGGCGTCCGGATCCACATCAGCTGGTTCGTTCTATGGTTGGATGCTGTTCGGGTTCGGCGTATTGAGCAGCGTCACGGGCGCGCTCGTGCTCGCCGGCTACTGGCTATTGCCGCGCGGCAGGCCAGCGGCGGCCGTGGCGAAGCTCATCACGACTGGGATCTCTCGTGTTCGAGCGCGACGCCTTCTCGTGGTCGGAGCGATGCTCTTGGTTGTTGGAGGCCTCTGGATCTGGTTGAGCTAGTGCTCCTTCGTAGTGCCACTCTCTCTCGCGGGGGCGCCGCGGGTCGTGCCGCTGGAACGCCGCGGTGTTACCGGGCATCATCGTTGCCGGGTTCAAGCATGAGGCACGGCGCTCGTGCTGAGGCTGTGATCGGCGTGCGGCTGAGCGATCGCAGCGCCGTATCCTTTCCGCGCGGTCGCGGCCGTCGTGTGGCAGAGTGGCCGCGTGCAATCCCGGACAAACGGGCGCAGCACCGGCCGCGCGCAGGCCACTCGCGCCGGTCTGCTCTCGGCCGCTCGCGACGTCTTCGCCGAGTCCGGCTTCGCTGACGCCAACATCGCCGACGTCGTCGCGCGGGCCGGCGCCAGCGTCGGCAGCCTCTACCACCACTTCGGTGGCAAGGCCGACCTCTACCTCGCGCTGTTCGAGGACTACCAAACGCGTCAGGAAGAACGCGCCGCCGCCGCCGTACGCGCCGCTCGCGGCGACGGCAACCTGCACGATCCGGTCGAACTGTTCGTCGCCGGCGCGTCGGCGTACCTCGCCGGATGCTGGGAGGAGCGCGAGCTGTCGCGGTTGTTCCTCGCCGGCGGCGGACCGCCCGGGTTCGAGCTGATCGCGAGACGCCGCTACCGCGAATGGATCCACGTCAACGCGAACCTGCTCCGCGCCGACGAGCAACCGCTCGGCGAGACGCTCGTGCTCGTCCTCACGACGGTCGTCGCAGAGGCCGGCCGCGAGGTCTCGGTGCAGGACTCGTACGACGACGCGATGCGGCTCGCCGACGAGGTGCTCGAGCTGATCGCCCGTATCGCGGTTCCTACATCAAGGTGAGCGTGGTGGCGCCGCGCTCGTGCGCGAGCAGCCATTCCTTCGTCGACAGGCCGTAGTAGTAACCACCGAGCGAACCGCCGGTGCGGACGATCCGATGGCACGGCACGATCGGCGCGACCATGTTCGTCGCGCACGCGCTGCCGGCGGCGCGCACCGCATTCGGCGAACCGGCCCGGCTGGCGAGTTCGGCGTAGGAGATGGTCTCGCCCGGCGGCACCTCGCGCATCACCTTCCACGCCGCCTGCCGGAACCCGCCGCCGGGCTGCGAGACCGGCAGTGTGTCCGGCGCGGTGACGTCTCCGTCGAAATATGCCCGCAGCGCAACGGAAAACGGACCCAGGTCATCGACGACCCGCAACGTCGCCGACGTGTGCAGCCGGCCGAACTGGTCGTCGACCGGCGTGAAGCCGGCAGCGACGAGTGCGTCGTCGCGGACGAGCAACGCGAGTGCGCCGACGGGTGTGTCGAGAGTCGTGGCGTAGACGATGTCGGTCACAGCAGTCCTTTCCAGATGTGCATGGCGGCATAGGCGCGCCACGGTCGCCATTGCTCGGCTCGCGCGGCCCCGCCCGGGCCGAGTGCGCGCGCGATGACGAGGTCGGTCGCCGGGAACGCATCGGGATCGCCCAGCGCCCGCATCGCGACGTAGTCGGCGGTCCACGGCCCGACGCCGGGCAGCGCGAGCAGTTGCCGCCGTACGTCGTCGCGGTCGGCGACCGGATCGATCCGCAAGCCGTCGTCCGCGACCGCGCGCGCCAGCGCGCGCAACGTGCGGATTCGGCCGCCGGTCAGCCCGAGCCCGTCGAGGTCGGCGTCGGCGATCGCGGCCGCGTCCGGGAACGCGTGGGTCAGCGCGCCGCGAGCGCCGGTGAGCGGCTTGCCGCAGCGCTCGACCAGGCGGCCGGCAAGCGTGTGCGCCGCCGCCACCGACACCTGCTGCCCGAGGATCGCGCGGACCGCGAGCTCGAACCCGTCGACCGCGCCGGGCACCCGAATGCCAGGGGCAGCCGCCACCGAATCACGCAACATCGGATCCGCACTCAACGCTTCATCGACCGCGACCGGGTCCGCGTCGAGATCAAGCAGCCGGCGGCACCGCGCGACCACGGACGCGACCCGGCGCACGTCGTCCACGTCGATCCGCGCGACGACGTACGCCGCATCGGCAGCCGGCGCCGGCTCGAGCTCGACGACACCTTGGTCGACCACCCGGCGGTAGACGCCGTCGGTCGTGTCCTCGACGCCGGGCACGACCCGCGCGCCGAGGAACGCGAACAGCGGCCCCGCCGCGAACGGCAATCGCATCGGCAGTCGCAACGTCAACGTGCCGGTCGCCTCGCCGGAAGCAGCACCCGCGGGGCGGCGGCGCAGCTGGCTCGGCGGGCAGCCGAACTCGGCCGCCATGACGTCGTTGAACTGGCGGATGCTCGCGAACCCCGCGCTGAACGCGACCGTCGACAGCGGCAGGTCGGTGTGCTCGACGAGCATCCGCGCGGTCTGAGCGCGGCGGGTGCGGGCGAGACGCAGCGGCCCTACGCCGATCTCGGCGACGAGGATCCGGTGCAGGTGCCGCTCGCTCACGGCCAGCCGGCGGGCCAGGCCCGGCACGCCCTCGGTGTCGACGACGCCGCTCTGGATGCCGCGCAACGCGCGCGCCGCGAGGTCGCCGCGGACGTCCCATTCGCGGCTGCCCGGCGCCGCGTCGGGCCGGCAGCGCTTGCAGGCCCGGAAACCCGCGGCCGCGGCCGCGGCGGCGTGCGGGAAGAACAGCACGTTCTCGCGCTTCGGCGTCTGCGCCGGGCAGCTCGGCCGGCAGTAGATGCCGGTCGTCCGGACCGCCGTGACGAACCGGCCGTCGAACCGCGCGTCGCGGCTGCGGACGGCCCGGTAGCAGCGGTCGGGGTCTTCGTGCACGGGTCCAGCATGACCCATGGCACCGACAACAAGCTGGCGGTTTTCGGACCCGCACGCCGGGGTGGCAGAGTGGGTGCGTGACCCTGTCCGCCGGCGCGCATCCGGAGCTGCTCGACCGGCGCGCCGACTACCCGATCCTCGCCCGCCGGACCTACCTGATCAACAACTCGCTCGGCGCGATGCACCGCGAGACGCGACGTCGCCTCGACGACTACGCCGACCTCTGGGACACCGACGGCGTCGTCGCCTGGAACACCTGGTTCCCGGAGATGATGCGGGTCGCCGACCTCGTCGGCACCGCGATCGGCGCCGCGCCCGGGACGACGGTGTTGCGCGCGAACGTCGCCGATGCCCTGGCGAGCGTCGCGTCGTGCTTCGACCTCGGCGGCCCGCGGTCGCGGATCGTGACGACGGCCGCGGACTGGCCCGGCACACACTACTTCTGGACCGAGCAGGTACGCCGCCACGGCGGCGAGCTCGTCGTCGTACCGTACGACGAAGACGGCGTCACCGTGTCGACCGAGCGAATCGTCGACGCGATCGACGACCGGACGTTGCTCGTCTCGGTCAGCCTCGTGCAGTTCCGCACGTCGGCGTTGCTCGACCTCGCGCCGGTCGTCGACGCCGCGCACCGGCACGGCGCGCTCGTCGTACTCGACGCCTATCAGGCCGCCGGCTGCCTCCCGGTGGACATGGCCGCGAACGACGTCGACATCTGCGTCGGCGGATCCGTGAAATTCCTTTGCGGCGGGCCGGGAAACGGCTGGTTGTCGGTCGCGCCACGGCTGGTCGAGACGTTGCGCCCCGCGGCGATCGGGTGGATCTCGCACGCGCAGCCGTTCGCGTTCGAGTGGGACGACATCCGCTACGCCGAGGGCATCGGCCGGTTCGCCGGCGGCACCCCCAACGTGCCCGCCGCGTACGCCGCCGCGCCGGGTTACCAGGCGATCGTCGACATCGGGATCGAGAAGATCCGCGAGCGGTCGCAGTCGCTCACGCAACTGCTCGTCGACGGCGCGCTGGAACGCGGGTTCGGCGTCCGGTCGCCGCAGGATCCGGATCGCCGCGGCGGTCACGTCACCATCGACCCGGGCGACGCCGAGCGGGTGCACGAAGCATTGATCGACCGCAAGATCGTCGTCGACTACCGGCCCGGCGGCGGCATCCGGATCGGCCCGCACTTCTACAACACCGCCGACGAGTGCACCGAAGTCCTCGACGCGATGGCCGAGTTGACGTCGCGATGAGCACGACGACTCCGGCGCCGCCGACGCGAGTCGCGAGACCGAAGAGCTTGCGCGACAGCCTGCTCGACATGGCCCGCTCGCTCGGGCTGATGGCCGTCATCATGGCGGTGGTGCTGCTGCTCACGCCGGCACGTGGGCTCATCTTTCCGGACCGCAACGACCGGATGCCGGCGAAGGACTACTCCGACGTCGTCGCGGGCTTCGGTCAGATCACGCACCAGGCCGCGCTGGCCCCGGTCGGGCTGCCGTCGTCGTGGCGCGCGAACGCGGCGAACCTGACCGGCACGTCCGCCGCGAACGAGCGGTTGCACATCGGCTTCGTGACGCCCGCGAGCGCTTACGCCGGGCTGGACGAGACGACCGGCGACCCGTCGTCGTTGTTCGCGGACGTGCTCGGGAAGCGCGGCGCGACGGCGACCGGCACGACCACGATCGGCGGCGACATGTGGGACGTGCGGACCTCGGACCGCGGTGAGCGGGCACTGACCCGAACCGCCGGCGGCCTCACTGTGGTCGTCACCGGCAACGCGCGCGCGGCCGACCTCGACCGCCTGTGCGCCTCGCTTCAGGCGTCCGGCTGATCGCCGTCCGGTGCGGCCGCCGCTAGCCGCGCTTTCGCGCCGTCGAGCAACTCCTGGCAGATGCGCGCGAGCGCTTCGCCGCGCTCCCAGAGCGCGAGCGATTCTTCGAGCGTGACGCCGCCGGCCTCCAGCCGCCGGACGATGTCGGTCAGCTCGTCACGGGCTTCTTCGTAACTCGGCCGGGGCTCGGTCATCCCGCCTCCGCGACGGTGACCGCGAACCGTCCGGCCGCGACCCGTACGTCGAGCCGCTCCGCGGCGGACAGCTCGGCGGGGTCGCGCACGACCGCGCCGGTCGCGCGCTGGACGACCGCGTATCCGCGGTCGAGCGTCGCCTGCGGCGACAGCGCGGCGACCTGTCCGGCGAGGTGCGCGATGTCGGCCGCCGCGGTGCCGACGCACCCGAGTGCGGCCCGCCGGCTGCGTTCCCGGGCGGCGGCGAGGTCGGTGGCGTGCCGGTCGAGCTGTCCCAGCGGGTCCGCGATGGATGGCCGCGAGACGAGCGCGGCGAGCCGGTGCAGCTCGGCGTCGATCCGCGCCGTCAGGTGGCGGTGCGCGCGGCCGCGCAACTGGTGCACGCGATGCAGCTCTTCGGCGACGTCCGGAACGACGAGCTTCGCGGCGTCGGTCGGCGTCGACGCCCGCCGGTCCGCGACGTGGTCGACGAGCGGAGCGTCGGTCTCGTGGCCGATCGCGGTGACGATCGGCGTCACGCACGCCGCGACCGCGCGGACCAGCGCCTCGTCGGAGAACGGCAGCAGGTCTTCGACCGAGCCGCCGCCGCGGGCGAGCACGATCACGTCGACGGTCTCCTCGGCGTCGAGCCGGCGGATCGCGGCGATGACTTCAGCCGCGGCGTACGGGCCTTGGACGGCGACGTTCTCGATCGCGAACGCGACGCCCGGCCAGCGGCGTCGCGCATTCTCGACGACGTCGCGTTCGGCGGCGCTCTCCCGGCCGGTCACGAGACCGACCTTCCCCGGCAGGAACGGCAGCGGCCGTTTGCGTTCGGCGGCGAACAGACCTTCGGCGGCGAGGGTCGCGCGCAGCTGTTCGAGGCGCGCGAGCAGCGCGCCGACGCCGACCGGGCGGACGTCGTACGCGGTCATCGTCAACTGGCCGCGGCCGGTCCAGAAGTCGGGCTTCAGCCAGACGACGACGCGGGCGCCGTCGGCGAGCGGTGGTTGCAGGTCGTCGACGAGCTGGCGCGGGCAGGACACCTGCAACGACATGTCCGCGGCGGTGTCGCGCAGCACGAAGAAGCAGCGCGGCTGGCCGCCGCGGCGGCTCACCTCGGTGACCTGGCCCTCGACCCAAACGCGGCCGAGCCGGCCGATCCAGTCGGCCATCGCCCGCGCGACGGTCCGGACCGGGACCGGTTGCTCGGGGGAGGACGTGAGCGCCACGGCGCTCACTGTAGGCGGCGCCGGCTCGCGCTCCGGACCTGTGTCAGGCCGGGCGGGTCGGGGTGGCCGGCTTCGCGCCGTCCGGGTATGCCTCGGCACCGACCTTCGCGATCCGGTTGTCGAGCGCGGTCAGCACCGGCAGCCGGTGCGCGTGCGCCTGTTCCCACTCGCGCAGCGTGACGAGCTGCTCGACGCTGAGGTTGCGCAGCCGGGCCCGCAGCGAGCCGAGGCTGATGTTGTCGAAGTCCGGGATCGGCAGGTCGTCGCGGCTCGCCGGCTCGGGAATAGCGAGCTGGTCGACGAGTTCCTCGACCTCTGCCGCGACCGCACCGGGCGCGCCGACCTCGCGAGCCGCGTCCGCGGCGCGGGCGGCGCGCACCGGCTCGGCGGTCGCCGGCGCGGCCGGTGCCGGCTTCGACACTGGCTTCGACACCGGTTTCGAGACGGGCTTCGACACCGGCGCAGGCATCGCGTCGGTCCGGACGGCGGCGGTGATCCGGGCGGCCTCTTCGTCGGCGCCGTCGTCGAGGACGAGCTTCGGCAGCAGCCGGCCGAGCGGGGTGTGCCCGACGATCTGTACCGCCTCGTTGCCGCGCCGGCGCGCGAACTCGCGGAGCCCCGCGCTGCGCTCCCACGCGGTCAGCCCCCAGGAGAGGGCGGTCAGCGGCAGCCGGCTGGCCTGTCGAGTGAGTCCCATTCGTGTCACCGTTTCCGTCACCCTTGCCGCGCCCGATCGGGCGCGCGGTCCCCTTCAGCCTGCCCGATGCCGGCGGCGCCGTAACCGGCGGTGCGTAGCCTGGACATGTGACCTCCGCCGAGACCGCCGCCACCCGGCGGGTGCTGCTCGCCAGCCCGCGCGGCTACTGCGCCGGGGTGGACCGTGCCGTCCAGACGGTGGAGCGGGCCCTCGAGCTGTACGGCGCGCCGGTCTACGTGCGCAAGCAGATCGTGCACAACTCGCATGTCGTCCGCGGGCTCGAAGCGCGCGGCGCGATCTTCGTGGACGAGACGGCCGAGGTGCCGGAGGGCGCGGTCGTCGTGTTCTCCGCGCACGGGGTGGCGCCGGTCGTGCATGACGAGGCGTCGGCCCGCGGCTTGCGCACGATCGACGCGACCTGCCCGCTGGTGACGAAGGTGCACGCGGAGGCGCGGCGGTTCGACCGGGAGGACTACGACATCCTGCTGATCGGCCACGAAGGCCACGAAGAGGTGATCGGTACGACGGGCGAAGCGCCCGACCGCGTGCATCTCGTCGAGGGTCCGGCCGGTGCGGCTTCGGTCGAGGTGCGGGATCCGTCGAAGGTGGCGTGGCTGTCGCAGACGACGCTCTCCGTGGACGAGACGCTGGAGACGGTCGCGGCGCTGCGCGAGCGGTTCCCGTTGCTCGTGGACCCGCCGAGCGACGACATCTGTTACGCGACCCAGAACCGGCAGGTCGCGGTCAAGGAGATCGCGGCCGAGTCCGACTTGGTGCTGGTCGTCGGATCGGCGAACTCGTCCAACTCGGTCCGGCTCGTCGAGGTCGCCCGGGACGCGGGGGCGCGCGACGCGAGGCTGGTCGACGACGTGAGCCACATCGACGAGGCGTGGCTCGACGGGGTGACGACGGTCGGCGTGACGAGCGGCGCGTCGGTGCCGGAGTCGCTGGTGCACGAGCTGCTCGACTGGCTGGCCGCGCGCGGTTTCGACGACGTACGGGCCGTCACGTCGGCCGAGGAGCGGCTGACGTTCGCGCTGCCGCCGGAGCTACGGCGGGACCTGCGCGCCGCCGCACCCGCACCGACCGCCTGATCGCGGCCCGGCAACCTAGGGTGTCGCGATTGCTGGTCGATCAGCTGCCGTGGGACCAGTTTTTCCGACACCGCACCGGCTGGGAGCTGGTCAGCCCGCGCCGAACCTGCGCTCGGCGTCGGCGGGCGGAGCGAGCAGCCCGTAGTCCTCGGGACGGTCGAGCTCGTCGCCGCTCGGTGTCGCCGGCGGCAGTGCCACTACGGCGCGGCTCTCCTCGGCGGCCGCGACGAGCTCGGCGGCGGCCACCGGGCGCACTGCCTCCTCGACCGGCCGCGGCTCGGCCAGGTCGTCGTCGACGACCTTGAGGTCGCGCAGCTTGCGCGCCTGCGGCAGCACCCGGCTCTCCAGTGAGGCGACGGCCTCGTTGTAGGCGCCGACGGTGCTGCCGAGCCGCTTGCCGAGCGTCTCCACCTTGGCGCCGAGCTTGCCGATCCGCAGGTAGAGCTCGCGGCCCAGATCGAACACCTCGCGCGCGTTGGCCGCCAGCGCGTCCTGCTGCCAGGCATAGGCACAGGTCCGCAACACGGAGATGAGCGTCGTCGGGGTGGCGATGTGGATCCGCTTGCCGAACGCGTAGTCGAGCAGGTCGCCGTCACGGTCGAGCGCGGCGGCGAGGAACGCGTCGCCCGGCACGAACAGCACGACGAACTCGGGCGCCGGCGAGAACTGCGACCAGTAGGACTTCGCGGCGAGCTGGTCGACATGGTTGCGCAGGTGGCGTGCGTGGGCGCTCAACCGTTCGTCCCGCAACGCGTCGTCGACCGCGTCGTGGGCCTCGAGGTAGGCCGCGAGCGTGACCTTCGAGTCGACCACGATGCTCTTGCCGCCGACCAGCCGGACGACGAGGTCGGGGCGCAGCGTGCCGTCGACGGTCTGCACGGTCGTCTGCTCGGTGAAGTCGCAGCGATCGGTCATGCCGGCGAACTCGACACAGCGGCGCAGCTGCAGCTCGCCCCAGCGGCCGCGGGCCTGCGGCTTGCGCAACGCGCTGACCAGCGCCGCGGTCTCGCGCTTGAGCTCGTCGCCGGAGAGCCGGACCCGCTCGATCTGGTCGGCGAGCGCGCGCTGGGCGCCGGCGCGCTCCTTCTCGATCTCGCGCATCTGCGTCTCGACCTTGGTGAGCGTCTCGGTCAGTGGCGCGCCGGCCTGCTTGAGCCGGGTGTCGGCCAGGTCGAGGAACTGCTCGTTGTTGTGCCGCAGGGCGTCCTTGGCGAGGCTGTCGAAGGTCTCCTTGAGCTGGGCCTGCGCGCGTTCGAGCAGCTCGATCTTGTCGGCCGCGCCCCGCCGCTCGGCGGCCAGCGTCGCCTCCGCGCTCGTGGCTCGCGACTCGGCGGCCCGCAGCTCCGCCGCCAGCGCGTCCCGCTCCGCCTGGGCGCCGGCCTGGTCGGCGGCCGACTCCGCGGCGAGGCGCCCGCGCGCGAGCGTCCACCCGATCGCCACCCCGGCGACGAGGGCGATCAGCGCGAGCAGCACAGCGACAGCGACAGCGACCATGTCAGGAATCGTCGCCCACGGCACCGACAGTTTCGGCGTACGACGCGCGGCGAACTCGCGATCGAGCGCCCGGCGGGGGAGGATCGTCCGCGTGAGCGCGCCGTTCCTGAAGTGGGCCGGCGGCAAGCGCTCGCTCGTCCCGGCGCTGACCGCGCTGCTGCCCGCGTCGTACGGCGACTACTACGAGCCGTTCCTCGGCGGCGGCGCGGTGTTCTTCGCCCTCGGGCCGGCGCGCGCGTTCCTCAACGACGCCAACGAGGAGTTGATCAACTGCTACGCCGTCGTCCGCGACCGGCTCGACGAATTGCTGGGGGCGCTCGCCGAGCACCGCAACACCGAGGAGCACTACCAGCGGGTTCGCGCCCAACGGCCGGCGGATCTCGACGAGGTGGCCCGCGCCGCGCGCCTCGTCTTCCTCAACCGCACCTGCTTCAACGGGCTGTACCGCGTCAACCGGCACGGCGAGTTCAACACGCCGTACGGCCACTACCGGAAGCCGACCTTGGTGCCGGAGAAATCGCTGCGCGACGCGTCGGCCGCGTTGCAGGGCGTCGGCCTCACCGCCGTCGGTTATCGCGACGCGTGCGCGACCGCCACCGCCGGTGACCTCGTCTACCTCGACCCGCCGTACGTCCCCGCGGGCGGTCACGCGGATTTCCGGCGGTACCACCGGGAGCAGTTCCGCGAGGACGACCACGAAGAGCTGGCGACGTTGTTCAAGGAACTCGACGCCCGCGGCTGCCACGTGCGGCTGTCCAACGCGCACACGCCGTTCGTGCTCGACCTCTACGCCGACTGGACGATCCACGAAGTAACGACGCGGCGGCCGATCAACTCCGACGGGGCGCGACGCGGACCGGTCCGCGAAGTGGTCGTCGCGAATGACTAGCACGCTGTCCGCCGCCTTCCCGGACACGAGGTTCATGGGGTCGAAGCAACGGCTGCTCGGCCACATCGCCGACGTCGCGGCGCGCTCGGATCGCCGTACGTTCGTCGACGCGTTCTCGGGGTCCGGCTGCGTCGCGCACCACATGAAAGCGCGCGGCTATCGGGTCATCACGAACGACGTGCTTGCGTTCGCGTTCCATTGGGCGCGTGCCGCCGTCGAGAACGGCACGGTCACGTTGTCGGGCGACGACTGCGACCTGTTGCTCGCACCGGACAGCGTCGCCGGCACGTTCATCGCGGACACGTTCGCGGATCTCTACTTCACCGACGAGGAGAACGCGTTGCTCGACGCGTTCAGTGCCAACGTCGCCGCGCTGACCGATCCGTACCGGCAGTCGCTGGCCTACGCCGCCATGACCCGCGCGTGCCTGAAGCGACGGCCGCGCGGCGTCTTCACGTATGTCGGGATGCGGTACGACGACGGCCGCGCGGACCTGCGCACGTCGCTCGCCGACCACTTCCGGGCGTCGGTCGCGGCATGGAACGGCGCGGTGTTCGACAACGGCCTGCGGCACGAGGCGCGGCACGGATCCGCGACCTCGCTGGTCGTCGACGAACCGTCGCTCGTCTACGTCGATCCGCCGTACTTCAGCACTCGCTCGGACAACGACTACACCCGGCGCTACCACTTCCTCGAAGGGCTCGTGTCGTACTGGCGCGGCCTCGAGCTGCAACCGCACACGAAGACGAAGAAGTTCGCGACGCCGCATCGCGAATTCCAGTCACGCGCCGCGGCGTATCGGTCCTTCGAGACGTTGTTCGACGGTCTGCATCGCGGTGGGCAGGACGTGCTCGTGTCGTACAGCAGCAACTGCCTGCCGAGCCGCGACGAGATGCTGGCGATGTTGCACGCGCGCTGGCGGTCCGTCGACGTGCTGAGCGTCGACCATGTCTACAGCTTCGGCACCCACGGACATCGGGTTGGCAATCGAAACAACCGAGTCGAGGAGTACCTGTTTCTCGCCCGTTGAGGCGATCAGGCGGCGTGCGGTTCCTGGTGGTTCGCTGGCAGCTGGCACCACGACCACTCGCCGAGCCGGCGGCCGCAGCATTCACCCGGCCGGTACGCCGACGACGCGCGAACGTTGCTCACGGGGGCGACCTGCGCATCGGTGTCGGCGGGATAGGTCGCGACTTCTTCCTGCACCTCGAACGGATCCTCGACGCCGCCGACGTAGACGCGGCTGACTTCCTGGACGCCGTGCTGCTCGCAGTGGCCGACCACAACCAACGTGACGGAGTCGGCCAGCACTCGCGTGCGCACCTCGTCGCCGCAGCTGGGACAAGAGAAGCTCATGGCGCCACCTCGGTTCATCCCTGGTGGGATTACCCCCATGATCGGCGCAATAACTAGTCAGCATTAGCCGCCACGCCGTAGTAGTCGATAGCCCGTCCGGATGATGCCGACGTGTCCGAACTATCCGGCGTTGTCACGGCGAAACCCGTTGCGGACGATAGTTGTCAGCACGTGGTGCGGCTATAGCGACGCTAGCTGCTGACAACTCGCCAGCGACGGCGCCGCCTCGCTAGACGTTGAAGCGGAACTCCACGACGTCGCCGTCGGCCATCACGTAGTCCTTGCCCTCGATCCGCACCTTGCCGGCCGCCTTCGCCGCCGCCATCGATCCCGCCGCGACGAGGTCGTCGTACGACACGATCTCGGCCTTGATGAAGCCGCGCTCGAAATCGGTGTGGATCACACCGGCGGCCTGCGGTGCGGTGAAGCCGCGGCGGATCGTCCAGGCCCGCGACTCCTTCGGCCCGGCGGTGAGGTACGTCTGCAAGCCGAGCGTCTCGAAACCGACCCGCGCGAGGATGGCCAGCCCGGACTCCGGCTGCCCGTACTCCGCCAGCAATTCGGCGGCGTCCGCTGCCGAGAGCCCGATGAGCTCCGACTCCAGCTTCGCGCTGACGAACACCGCCGGCGCCGGCGCGACCAGCTCCGCGAGCTTCGACCGCAGGCCGTCGTCACCGAGCGCCGTGTCGTCGAGGTTGAACACGTAGATGAACGCCTTGTCGGTCAGCAGGAACGACTCGCGCAGCGCCTCCCGGTCCAGCGTCGGATCGCTGCTCACCGGCCGGCCCGAGTCGAGGACAGCGCGGGCCGCCTGCACGGCCGCCAGCTCGGCCCGCTTCTCCGGCTTCATCCGCGCCTCGCGTTCGAGCCGCGCGATCCGGTTGTCGATCGTCTGCAGGTCCGCGAGCACCAGCTCGGTGTTGATGGTCGCTATGTCTTCGCTCGGGTCGACCCGGCCGTCGACGTGCGTCACGTCGGGGTCATCGAAGACCCGCACCACCTGGCAGATCGCGTCCGCCTCGCGGATGTGCGACAGGAACTTGTTGCCGAGACCCTGACCTTCGGACGCCCCGCGCACGATCCCCGCGATGTCGACGAACGTCACCGTCGCCGGTACCACCCGGGCACTCGCGAACATCTCGGAGAGCACGTCGAGACGCGGGTCGGGGACGTTGACGATGCCGACGTTCGGATCGATGGTCGCGAACGGGTAGTTCGCCGCGAGGACGTCGTTCTCAGTCAGCGCGTTGAACAGCGTCGACTTCCCGACGTTCGGCAAGCCCACGATCCCGATCGACAGCCCCATCGTTCCATTCTCCCGGATCGCTCGGTGACTGCCATGGCCGCCGTACGACGAGCCACGCGGTCGCGACCGCAGTCAGCGTCGCGACGAGCACCCAGCCGAGCGCCGTGGTGCCGACACCGACGTACTTCAAGCCGGACGCGAAGATGACGAACGTGATGACCGGCCGCACGTAGGCGTCCGGCGCGCGCGACGAGAGCAGCGAGCCGACGGCGACGGCCGGCATGCTGCCGACGATGACCGACGCCGTCACCGGAAACGCGACGTGCCCGAACAGCAGCGCACCGATCGCGGCAGCCGCGGTCAACGGCACCGCCTGGGTCAAGTCGGTGCCCACGAGCTGGTTCGCGCCGAGCATCGGGTAGACGAACAGCAGCAGCACGATCATCAGCGAGCCGGATCCCACGGACGTGAAGCCGACGACCAGACCGCCGACCATCCCGATCAGCACCGTCTTGACCGGTCGCGGCACGACGGCGTGCACCCGGGCCGACCGGTCGTGCCCGCCCCGGCGGTCGAGCACGTAGCGCAGGATCATCGCCGCCGTGCCGAGCAGCAGCGCAATCCCGAGCGCCTGCTGGATGTGCTTCTCGGCCTGGTGCGCACCGCTGACCTCGTGCAGCAGGTAGGTCCCGACGAACGCCGTCGGCACCGACCCGAGCACCAGCCAGCCGACGAGCCGCAAGTTGACGGTGCCGCGCCGCAGGTGGACGAACGCGCCGAGCGGCCGCATCACGACGGCGGCGACCAGGTCGCTCGAGATCGCGGTGGACGGCGTGACGCCGAAGAGCAGGATGAGCATCGGCGTCATCAGCGCGCCGCCGCCGGCACCCGTCATCCCGACGAGGAAGCCGACGATCGCGCTCCCTAGGACGATGAACGGGTTCAGATCCACGGCGAAAGGCTAGCCGCGGATCGCCGCGAACCTCAGTCCTGCTCGGACTCCGCCCGCTCGTGCATCCCCGGGGCCGGGGCGTTGCCCGGCTGCGGCTCGATCGATCCGGGCTCGGCGTCCGGTGCGACGATCGGCCCGGCGTCCTGGCGCGGGGTCGCCGGCTCGTTCATCAGCGGCGCCTTCATCCCGTCTTCGCTGGTCGGGTCGTCGGTCGCCGAGTCGGCCGCGCGGGCCGGAGCGGTCTCGCCCTCGGTCGGGTAGGCCGCCGGCGCCGTCACGCTCTCGCCGGCGCCGGCGGTGGTCTCGTCGGCGGCGTGCACCTGCCCGGTCGCGTCCCGGACGAGGTGCTGGGTGATCAGCACGAGGTCGTCGATTCGCGACGCGAGCGCGATGTCGAGCTCGGTCACCCCGCCGGCCGAATGGGTCCAGAGCGTGAACGTCACGGCATCGCCGTCGCGGGAGATCTCGGGGTGATGGTCGAGCGCGTCGGCCGCTTCGCCGACGGCGGTGAGCAACGCGTCGGTGTCGTCGACCGTCACTGTCCGGTGGATGCGGTCGGCGCCGCCGGTCCACTCGTCAAGACCGTGGAGCGCGTCGGTCACCAAGCTGTCGTCGAGCAACGTCGCCATGTGTCCTCCTCGTGACGCTGCTGTCCTTCCCCGCGGCGGCGCGGATTGAACTCAGCAGTGCCGCCCGGAGAACGGGGCGCCGTACGACGAGGTCAGCACGAACGTCCCGGCGTGCGACGGTACGACGGCGACGCCGGAGCCGTCGCGACGTACGCACGCGCCCGCGCTCACGGTCAGCCAGCGCGACCACGGCACGTCCACGAGCACCGGCCCGGTCCCGTCGGCGGCGACCACGATCGACCCGCGGCCGAGTCGCAGCGCGTGGCCGGCGCCGCCGACCACCGGCGGCGAGCCGGTCACCGACCACACGGTCCACTCGTCGTCCGCGTGCACGACGGCCAGACCGGCGACGCCGGTGCCGAGCAGGCGCAGCTCGCTGCGCGCCGACCAGTCGTGCCGGTGCCGCCCGAGCGCGACGTACTGGACGCTGTGCGCGCGCAGCCAGTCGACGTACTCCGGCCCGGTCAGCCGCGACCGGTAGAGCGGCGCGGCGCGGACGGTGTCGACCTGCCGCTCCCAGCCGCGGGCGAGCAGTGCCGGCCCGGTGACGACGTCCGCCTCGCCGTGGTCGAGGAACGGCACGACCTCGATCCGCCCGGTGAGCGGCCCCAGACCGTCGAGGATCGCGACCAGCCGGTGCGCGGCCGCGTGCTCGGTCGCCAGCGCCGACGTCTCGTGCAGGTCGCGCCACGGATCGCGGGCGGTCCACTGCCCGGCGACGACGACCGCGACCACGAGCAGCGGCACCGGCAGCGCGGCGTCCGCGACCAGTGCGAGCCCGGTGAAGAGCAGGCCGAGGCGTTCGATGTTCGAGCCGACCGGCCCGGGCACCGCGTAGACGGCCAGCACGATCGCCGCGTAGAGCACGGCGCCCCAGCGCAGCAGCGGTGCCCGGCAGAGCACGGCGACGGCGAGGCAGCCGAGCAGCAGCGGCCGGACGACCGGCCACTCGTCGGGCATCGACCCGCGTTCCGGGAACAGCAGCCCGATCGCCGCCAGCGGCACCGCCGCGCTCACGACGAGAGTGAGCGTGCCGCGGCGGCGGGCCGCGCAGACCACCGCGACGATGCCGAGGAACAGCGCCGCGACCGGACTGGTCAACGTCGTCAGGACAGCCGCGAGCGCCGCCGGCACCCAGGCGGCCGGGCGGCTCGCCCGTGCCGGAACCAGCAGCAGGGCACCGATCGCGAACGTGAGGCCGAGCGCGAACGCGGTCCGGCCACTCGCCATGTCGAGCACGAGCGCGAGCGCACCCCAGATCGACGCCGCGAGCGGCCGTCGTACGCCCCACCGGGACAGCAAGAGCGCCAGCAGCGGCGCGCCGGTGACCGCCGCCAGCACCCCCGCGAGCCGCACCCCGAGCAGCGCCTCGGCGTACGGCGTCACGACGCTGTACGCCGCCGGGAAGACGCCGCGGAACCAGCCGAAGTCGACCGCCGCGCCCGGGTGGTGAGCCGCGAAGTCGGCCCGGGCCTGCTGGGCCGCGAGGTCGGTGCCGGCGGCCGGCGCGAGCAGCAGCGCGATCCCCGCGGCGGCGGCGACCGCGAACGCCACGAATGCGCAGCGGCCGGCGCCGTTCCGCCCCGTTGCGCTTGCCCGGCGCGCGATCGGGGACCATGGAGGAGCGAGCGCCGGTGCTGGCACCGGCCCATCGTGGCATCAGTCCACCCCCGAGCAAGGAGGAGAGCTTGCCGTCCTCGACGGACCCGAGCCGTGTCGATGCGAGTGGCGACACCGTCGTCATCGGCGCCGGACCCGCCGGCCTCACCGCCGCGTACGCACTGACCAAGCGCGGCGCGGGCGTCACCGTGCTCGAAGGCGACCACGTCGTCGGCGGCATCAGCCGCACGGTCGAGCGGGACGGATGGCGCTTCGACATCGGCGGCCACCGGTTCTTCACGAAGGTGCCGGTGGTCGAGTCGCTGTGGCACGAGATCCTGCCGGACGACGAGTTCCTGCTCCGGCCGCGGATGAGCCGGATCTACTACGACGGCAAGCTGTTCGACTACCCGTTGCGCGCGTCCAACGCGTTGAAGAACCTCGGCATCATCGAGGCGGTCAAGTGCGTCGCGTCGTACCTCTGGGTCCGCGTTCGCCCGCCGAAGGATCAGTCGACGCTCGAAGGCTGGGTCGCCGCGCGGTTCGGCTGGCGGCTCTACCGCACGTTCTTCAAGACCTACAACGAGAAGGTCTGGGGCGTGCCGGCGAGCGAGATCTCCGCCGACTGGGCGGCGCAGCGGATCAAGAACCTGTCGCTCGTCAGCGCGGTCGTCAACGCGCTGCTGCCGAAGCGCAACCAGAAGAACATCACGACCCTCATCGAGGAGTTCCAGTACCCGAAGTACGGGCCCGGGTTGATGTGGGAGCGGGCGCACGAGCACGTCCTCAACCAGGGCGGCGACGTCCGGCTGCAGACGAAGGTCACGTCGATCCGTCACGCGGACGGTCGGGCGACCGCGGTCGTCGCCGACGAGGACGGCCGCGAGATCGTGCACCCCGCCGCGCACATGATCAGCTCGATGCCGTTGCCGCAGCTCGTCCTCGCGATGGATCCGCCGGCACCTGCCGAGGTGCAGGCGGCCGCGCGCCGGCTGTCGCACCGCGACTTCCTCACGGTCGCGCTCGTCCTCCCGGCGAGCGCGAGCTTCCCGGACAACTGGATCTACATCCACTCACCCGAGGTGAAGGTCGGCCGGATCCAGAACTTCGGCTCGTGGTCGCCCTACCTCGTCAAGGACGGCATGACCTGCCTCGGCCTCGAGTACTTCGTGTTCCAGGGCGACGAGTTGTGGAACGCGCCCGACGACGAGCTCGCGGCGCTCGCGGCGAAGGAGCTCGCGGCGCTCGGCCTCGCCGGCGTCGACGAGGTGCGCGCGGCGTACGTCGTCCGGATGCCGAAGGCCTACCCGGTCTACGACGAGGGCTACAAAGAGGCGGTCGACGTGATCCGCGGCTGGCTCGACGAGGCGGTGCCCAACGTGCACCCGGTCGGCCGCAACGGCATGCACAAGTACAACAACCAGGATCACTCGATGCTGACGGCGTTGCTGACCGTCGAGAACATCCTCGACGGCGCCGGCCACGACGTGTGGACCGTCAACGTCGAAGAGGACTACCACGAGGAACAGCGCACGATCCCCGCAGCAACGGGTGGCACCGGGCGCGACGCGCCCGTGCTCCCGCGGCGCCCGGTCGAGACAGCGGAATCCGTGTCCGCTCGATGACGTGGCCGGCCCGATGACGCTGGTCGCACGGCAGCGGGGCCCACTGGCGGACGAGCTCCGGGTCATCCGGCGCCGGGACTGGGCCGCGGTCGGGATCGTCGGCGTCGTCGTCCTGGGCGTCGTCCTGCGGTTCGTGTCCCGCGGCCCGCTGTGGCTCGACGAGGCACAGTCGGTCGCGATCGCGAAGCACTCGCTCGCCGACCTGCCGGCCGCGCTCAAGCACGACGGCGCGCCGCCGCTGTACTACGCCTTGCTGCATCTCTGGATGCGTGTCTTCGGTGACTCGACGTTCTCGGTCCGGGTGCTGTCCGGCATCCCGGCGGTGCTCGCGTTGCCGGTCGTCGTACGGCTCGGCCGCCGGATCGGCGGCGACGCCGTCGGGATCGCGTCGGTCGTGCTGCTCGCGATCTCGCCGTTCGCGGTGCGGTACGCCGTCGAGGCCCGGATGTACAGCCTGCTGATGTTGCTCTCGCTGGCCGGCGCGCACGCGGTGCTGTCGGTGCACCGGCATCGCACGAAGGCCGCGGTCGCCGGCCTTGCGGTCGTCACGGCCGCGGCGCTCTACACGCACTACTACGCCGTCTTCGCGGTCGGCGTGCTCGGTGCCGGGGAGTTGTGGTTGGCCTGGCGGCGGCGCGATCCGGCCGCGCGGCAGGCGCTGCTCGGCCTGGTCGCCGGCTGCGCCGCCTTCCTGCCCTGGGTGCCGATCCTGCTCTACCAGTCGCGGCACACCGGCGCGCCGTGGGGACCGCCGCCCGACGGCTCGGCGGTGCTCACCACGATCGACTCGTGGATGGGCGGTGAATCACCGGCGGCCCAGGCGGCCGCGTTGATCGCGCTCGCCGCGGTCGTGCTCGCGTTGATCGGCCGCCCGGGCGGCCGCGGCCAGGTGGTGCTCGGTACGACGTTCGCCCGGCTGCCCGCCCGGCTGCTCGCCGCGGCGCTCGGCTCGCTCGCCATCGCGGTGGTCGTCGACGCGATCGACCAGCAGGCCTACGCGCCGCGCTACCTCGCGATGGGGGCGGGCTTGTTCCTCGTCGTCGTCGCATGCGGCATCGCCGTACTCCCGTCGCGGCGGGCGCGCCGGACGATGCTCGCCGTCCTCGTCGTCGCCGAGCTGAGCGTCTGCCTGCAGAACGCGTGGCAACCGCGCAGCCAGGCCGGGCTGGTCGCCGCGATCCTCGACCGCGAGGCACGCCCCGGCGACGTCGTCGTCTACTGCCCCGACCAGCTCGGCCCGCCGACGTCCCGGCTGCTGCACACGGGTGTGCGGCAGGTGGTCTTCCCGAACTTCGCCGGGCCGGAGGTCGTCGACTGGGTCGACTTCCGCGCGCGGATCCGCGCCGCGAACCCGCAGCGATTCGCCCGCGACGTCAGCGCGATGGCCGGCAACCACCGGGTGTGGCTGGTGTGGTCGTTGCAGGTCAAGCCGCTGACCAACGACTGCAGCGGCGTCATCGACAACCTCGTCGCGTTGCGCGGCATCCCGCACCAGCCGGTACGGCGGGACCCGTCGTACAACGAGACGATGAGCCTCAACGAGTACGGGCCGCCGCGCTGAGTCGATCGATCCCGCGGGCGGACGCGACGGCAAGGACGAACACGACCGCGCCGCCGGCCAGGTCGAGCACCCAGTGCGTGCCGGTGACCACGACGACGAAGCTCGTCACCAACGGGTAGAGCCACGCGAGCCATCGCGAGCGGCGCGCGCCGCGCCGGCCGAGCGCCAGCCACAGCACGTAGGCAACCCAGGAAGCCCAGACGATGTGCAGGCTCGGCATCGCGGCGTACGGATCCGAGATGTGCTCGAGCACGCCGTGGTTGTAGGACCAGAGGCTGCCGACGGTGTCCATCGTGTCCTGCGTCTTGATGCCGGCGGGCATGAGCCGCGGCGGCATCGTCGGATACAGCGCGAAGAACACCAGGCCGATCGCGGTGCCGAGACAGAGCACGTTGCGGGCGTGCCGGTAGACCGGCGGCGCCGCGCGGAACAGCAACCACAGGAACACGCCCACCGTCACGATGAAGTGCGCGGTGCCGTAGAACACGTTCATCGCGACGACGAGCGGCCGCACGTTGGGTACGAAGACCGCTTGCGCGCCCTTCTCCCAGTCGATGTGCAGCCAGCGCTCGACGCGCAGTACGTCGAAGCCGTGGTGCCGCGCGGTGACCCGCGCGGCATGCACCGTCGCGCTGCCGTGCCAGTCGCGGATCTGCGCGTAGGCGAAATAGAAGGCGACCGCGAGCGGGATCTCGAGCCACCAGCGTTGCCGGCCGGGACCCGGTCCCGACGCGACGACTGCGTCGACGACCTCGTCGGCCGACTGTTCCACCGCGGTCATGTGTGCGCCTCGCTCTGCCGGGATGCCGCGGTGAGGGCCAGGACCAGCAGGCCGAGCGGCAGGGTGTAGTGGTTGAAGAACGACTGCTTGTTCGTCGCGTCCACGGTCCACAGCACCAGCGCCGAACCTAGCGCCAGCCCCGCAGCGGTCCGCGGCGCACGCAGGCAGGCGGCGTAGGCCGCGAGCAGCCCGAGCAACGGGAACCAGAACCCGACGGTGATGCCGTGCCGGAGCAGGAAGCTCGGCACGCACAGCGCGCGCGGGATGACACCGAGCGCCAGGTTCGCGTGCACGGCGTCGTGCCAGAAGTCGGCGGGTCCGGCGACGATCCACGGCAGTACGGCGACCGCCGCCAGCGCCGCGGCCGCGAGCGTGCGGCGCCAGCCGAACGCCGGCCACCAAGCGAACAGCGGCAGCAGGAGTACGACGTGCTGCTTCGCGGCCAGGGCGGCGGCCAGTGCCACGACCGCGAGGACCGGCCGGCCGCGGTCGGTCGCGACCACCGCCGTACACAGCAGGAACAGCAGCAGCGGCTCGGTCCACGACTGGTCGACGAGGAAGGCCCAGTGCGGGTGCACGAGCACCAGCAACGACAACGCGACCGGAGCCGCGGGCGCGTACCGGCGCAGCAGCGCGGACGTCCCGACCGACGCCAGCAACAGGCCCGCCCGCACGTCGCCGGCGATCCATCTGAACGGCGCGAGCAGCACCGTCGACATCGGCAGGTAGGGGTACACCGCCTGCAGGCCATGGCTGTGCGCCCAGTGCTGCCGGTACATGTCGTCGCCGGACAGCAGCCCGCTGCCCGACTGCTGCAGCAGGTACCAGACGTCGATCTTCGGGTCCGGTACGACGGCGATCACCAGGCAGCCGGTCGCCAGCGCGAGCCCGGCGCCGGCGAGCCAGGCGACGTTGTCGTGCCGCCACCACAGGCTCACCAGGGCCACGGCGACGGTGACCGCCGCACCGGCCTGGACGGCGACGAGGTCGCCGCCACCGGTGTGCATCAGCCGGTCGGCAGGGTGCGCGAGCGCGCTCACCAGGGCGACGGCGGCGGCGACGGCGAGCTCGGCGCGCGTGGGCCGGCGCGGCGCCCGGCCGGCGACCACGACGGCGCCGACGAGCAACAGGCCGGCGACGACGCAGCTGAGACCCGGGGCGGAGTACTCGCCCTCGTGCAAGCTGGCGCCGATCGACAGCAGGCACCAGGCCAGCAGGATCAGACGCGTCGGAAGCGAAGCCGGCATCGTGGGCGCGGTCTCCGCAGGCCGTCCGTTCATCGAGAGCTCCGCAGCAGGCGCGGCCGCCGGCGCGGACCCAACCATTGGCATCAGTCTAACGAGAGCGGGTACGGGACCGACATGTCCGTCGATGTCGCCGTGCCGCCGCATGCCCAGCCGGCCCCGCCGGCTTTGCCGGCCAAGCCAGCGACGTCGGACTCGGTGTCGCACGGCTCTGCCTCCGGGGCGCGGCGCGACCTGCCGTCGCTGACCGGACTGCGGTTCGTCGCCGCCCTCATGGTCTTCGGTTTCCACTCGGCGGGTTACGGCGTGACCACGACGCCGTGGTGGCACCTGCCGCAGTTCGGATTCCTCGGCGTCGCTTTCTTCTTCGTGCTGTCCGGCGTGGTGCTCACCTGGTCGAGCCGCCCGGGGCAGCCGGCCGGCGCGTTCTGGCGGCGGCGGTTCGCGCGGGTCTACCCGTCGCACTTCGTCACCGCGCTCATCGCGATCGCGCTCTACCTGTGGTTCATGCCGCCGCACAAGCCGTTGTGGGCCGGCGTTCTCGCGCTGCTCCTGCTGCAGGCGTGGCCGCCGGTGCCGGCGGTGAACTCGGCGGCGAACGGCGTCTCGTGGTCGCTGTCCTGTGAGGCGTTCTTCTACGCGTGCTTCCCCGCGCTGGCGCCGGCGCTGGCCCGCCGGTCGGCCGCCGGGCGGCGGTTGCTCGTCGGCGGCATCCTCGCCGGATGCGCGGCGCTCGCGATCGCCGGCAGCTTCGCCTGGGGCGGCCGGTACGACGTACCGCTCTACGAGAACCCGCTCGTGCGGCTCGGCGAGTTCGCGCTGGGCGTCGCGCTCGGGCTCGCGTTGCGCGACGGATGGGTGCCGCGGGTGCGGCGCCGTACGGCGTGGTCGGCGGCGGCGCTCGCCGCGGCGACGGCACTCGCGCTCGGCTGGGCGCGCGGCTGGCCGGTGCCGCGCGGCGTCTCGGACGTGCTCGCGATCGGGCCGCTGTCGCTGGTGCTGCTCGCGTACGCCGGCCGCGACCTGCGCGGCCGCGGGTCGTGGATGGGCCGGCGCGCGATGGTCTATCTCGGCCAGCTGTCGTTCGCGTTCTATCTCGTGCACCAGCTCGTCATGGACACCGTGTTGAAGCGGATCGCGCCGCTCACCGACGGCAGCGTCACCGGCGCGCTGTGGCGCACGGCGTTCGCGTTCGGCCTCAGCATCGCCGGCGCCGTCGCGCTGCACCACCTCGTCGAGCTGCCCGGGCAGCGGCTCTTCACCCGCCGCCGGCGGCCGGCTGCGGTGCTGCCGTTGCCGTATCCCGAGCAGCCGCGGAGCACTGCGCGGGTGACCGCCGGGGTGCGCTGAATCGTGGTCGTGTCGATGCCGGCGCGCCGGCCGTCGCGGCTCGACGCGCTGACCGGTCTCCGGTTCTGGTTCGCGTTCCTCGTGGTCGCGCATCACAGCCTCGAACGCTGGTTCGGCAGGGGTGTCCACGTCGTCGCCGACTTCGGTTACATCGGCGTCGATTTCTTCTTCGTGCTGTCCGGCTTCGTGCTGGCGTGGTCGGCGCGGCCCGGCGTCGGCCCGCTGCGGTTCTGGTGGAACCGGGTGGCGCGCATCTGGCCGCTGCACCTGTCGACGCTGGTCCTCGCGATCGCGCTCGGCTTCGGCGGCTCCCTGATCCAGAGTCTGCTGCTGGTGCAGGCCTGGTGGCCGCAGCAGCACGTGTACTTCGGGTTCAACGCGGTGTCGTGGTCGCTGTCCTGCGAGGTGTTCTTCTACCTCTGTTTCCCGGTGCTGTTCCGGTGGCTCTCGCGGCTGACTCCGGTCCGCCGGGCGCAGGTCGTCGTCGCCGTCGTCGCCGCACTGGCCGTCTATCCGGGCCTGTTCAGCCTCACCGTCGCGCCCCGGGATCCGGCCGGCTGGGAGTGGACGACGTACGTGCTGCCGTTGTGGCGGCTCGGCGAGTTCGTGGTCGGGATCGTCGCGGCGCTCGCGGTCCGTGACGGGTGGCGACCGCAGATCTCCGGCCGGCTGTCCCTCGCCGGCGCCGTCGCCGTCGCGACCGCCTACGTCGGGTTCGGGCAGTGGCGCGGCGCGCTGCCGAACCGGCCGCTGACCGAAACGGTCGCGATGTTGCTCGTCGGGTTCGTGCTCAGCGCGCTGGCCGCCGACGAGATCGCCGGCCGCCGCGGCTGGATGTGCTCGCGGCTCATGGTGCGGCTCGGCGCGGCGTCGTACGCGCTCTATCTCTGTCACGCGCTGCTCTACGGTTGGCTGGTCGCGCGCTGGCCCGCGACCGGGGAGGGTGCGATGCGAGCCGTCGGTTGGTCCGCGTACGTAGCCGCCGCCCTCGGCGCCGCGCTGGTGCTGCACTACGCCGTCGAGGTGCCCGCCGAGCGGGCGCTGCGCCGGCTCGCGGATCGCCGGCGGCCGGCCGACGTCGTGCCGTACCCCGCCGCGCCGGCCGAGCAGTACGCCGCCGCCTCCGCCAAGTGAACGTCGTCGTCGCGGCGGCGATCGTGGCACCCGGGCCGCCGCCGCGGGTGCTCGCCGCGCAACGCAGCCACCCGGATGCGCTCGCCGGCAAGTGGGAGTTTCCCGGCGGGAAGGTGGAGCCGGGGGAGACCGACGTCGCGGCGCTCGTCCGCGAGTGCCGGGAAGAGCTCGGCGTGACGATCGACGTGCGGGATCGCGCCGGGACCGACCTGGTGGTGGCCGATCCGGGGTTCGTGCTGCGGTTGTGGTGGGCCGGGATCGTCGCCGGCGAGCCGCAGCCGCACGAGCATCGGGCGCTGCGCTGGATCGCCGCCGACGAGCTCGACGGCCTCGACTGGCTGCCGACCAACTGGCCGCTGCTCGCCTCGTTGCGCGCCGGTCTCGTAGATTGGCCGGGATGAACGACGACCGGCGGCTGTTGCTCGTGCACGCCCACCCCGACGACGAAGTGATCGTGACCGGCGCGACGATGGCGAAGTACGCCGCCGAAGGCGCGCAGGTCACGCTGGTCACCTGCACGCTGGGCGAGGAGGGCGAGATCCTCGTCCCCGACCTCGTGCACCTCGCGAGCGACAAGGAAGACGGTCTCGGCGAGCACCGGATCAGCGAGCTCGCGGACGCGATGAAGGCGCTCGGCGTCACCGACCACCGGTTCCTCGGCGGACCCGGGCGCTGGCGGGACAGCGGGATGATGGGCACCCCGTCCAACGACCGCCCGGACTGCTTCTGGCAGGCGGACATGGACGAGGCGGTCGGCGACCTCGTGCCGATCATCCGCGAGGTGCGCCCGCAGGTCGTCGTCACCTACAACGAGAACGGCGGCTACGGCCACCCCGACCACATCCAGGCGCACCGCGTCGCGGTGGCGGCGTACGACGCGGCGGCGGACCCGTCGCGCTACCCCGACGCCGGGCCGGCGTGGCAGGCGTCGAAGCTGTACTACATCGCGGTGCCGAAGTCGTTCCTGCGCCAGGGCTTCGAGATGATGAAGCAGGCCGGCGAGGACATGCCGTTCGGCGTCAGCTCGCCGGACGACCTGCCGTTCGGCGACGACGACGAGACGGTGACGACGCAGATCGACGCGCGCGACCACCTCGAGGCCAAGCTGGACGCGATGCGGGCGCACGCCACGCAGATCTCGGTCGACGGGCCGCTGTTCGCGCTGTCCAACAACATCGGCCAGCGGGCGTTCGGCTTCGAGCACTTCCGGCTCATGAGGGGCCAGCTGGGCGCCGGTGGCGGCGATCCGTGGCGGGAAACCGACCTGTTCGCTGGGCTCTGAGGCGGTCCCGGGGCCCATTGGGCCAACCGGGTGATTCGGTCACTCTCCGTAGCCAGCGGCGGCTATCGGTGCCAGACTTCGGGTAGATGCAGGTTCGCCTGGAGCAGTACTTCGGCACCGTCGACCCGGCACTTGAGCATTTCCGGGAAAAATTGTTCGAGGAGCGGCCGTCATGGAGCACAACGACACCACCGCCTCGGGGGGCCTCGTCGCCAACCCGCTGCTCGCGCCGGCCGGCAACGGCCTCGTCGCCCTGGCCGGCGCCGACGTCGGGCGCAACCGCGAAGACCTCCGCCGGCAGCGGCTGTGGCGGGTCGCGAAGTGGGTCGGCGTGCCGACGGCCGTGCTGTGGTGGCGCATCCTCGCCGGGCACGGCATCAACTTCTTCCAGATCCCGTCCATCGACCCGATGTGGGTCTTCATCATCGCGATGGTCGTGGTGCTGGTCGGCGCGACGGTGCTGCCGTTCCTGTTCTTCGGCCGCTCTCCGCACGTGATGTACCGGCCCGAGCAGCTCGACGTCGCTCTCGACGACGTCGTCGGCATCGACGGCGTGAAGGACGAGGTCGTCCGCTCGCTCAACCTGTTCCTGTCGCACAAGACGTTCGCCGGCACGATGGGCGGCACGCCGCGCCGCGGCCTGCTGTTCGAGGGCGCGCCCGGCACCGGCAAGACCTATACCGCGAAGGCGATGGCCCGCGAGGCCGGCGTGCCGTTCCTGTTCGTGTCCGGCACCTCGTTCCAGTCGATGATGTACGGCGCGACCGCGATGAAGATCCGCAAGTACTTCAAGGCGGTGCGCAAGGCGGCGCTGGCCGAGGGCGGCGCGATCGCGTTCATCGAGGAGATCGACGCGATCGGTACGACGCGCCGCGGTCTCGCGATGACGGCGAACCCGGCGACCGGTGTCAACGACCTCGCGAAGTCGGTGCAGTGCTGCGGTGGCGTCACGACGCTGCCGTCGTCGTTCCTCACCCTCCCGGCGTCGTCGGGGACGGTCACCAACGGCTTCATGAGCGAAGGCGTCGGCGGTGTCGTCAACGAGCTGCTCGTGCAGATGCAGTCGTTCGACCAGCCGAGCGGCGCGCAGAAGCTGGTCAGCAAGATCGTCGACGGCGTCAACCTGCTGCTGCCGATGAGCCGGCAGCTGAAGAAGCGCGTCCCGCCGCGGCCGAACGTTCTCGTGATCGCGGCGACCAACCGCGCCGACTCGCTCGACCCGGCGCTGCTGCGCCCGGGCCGGTTCGACCGCGCGCTCACGTTCGAGCGTCCCGACATGCGGGGCCGCCGCGCGCTGCTCGACTTCTACCTCGGCCGCAAGGCGCACGAGGCCGAGCTGGACGACGAAGAGCACCGCAACGCGCTCGCCTCGATCACGCACGGCTACACGCCGGTGATGATCGAGCACCTGCTCGACGAGGCGCTCATCAACGCCGTACGGCGGGGTGCGCCGGCGATGAGCTGGCGGGACGTCGAGCAGGCTCGGCTGGTCGAGGAGATCGGGATGGGCCAGCCGGTCGGCTACACCGTGCACGAGAAGCGACTCATCGCGACGCACGAGGCCGGGCACGCCACCGCGGCGTACCTCGTCGCGCCGGCGCGACGGCTCGAGGTGCTGTCGATCATCAAGCGGCGCGAGGCGCTCGGCATGCTCGCGCACGGCGACGCCGAAGAGGTCTACACCCGCTCCCGCAAGGAGATGCTCGCGCTGATCCAGATCGCGATGGCCGGCCAGGTCGCCGAGGAGCTCTTCTTCGACGACATCTCGACCGGCCCTGGCGGCGACCTGCTCTACGCGACCAACGTCGCGGCGCAGATGGTCGGCGCCGCGGGCATGGCCGGCACGCTGGTGTCCTTCGTCGCGGTGCAGAACGGCGCGATGAACGACACGAACATCGTCGGCCGGGTGCTCTCTGACAACGACGGCCGGCGCCGCGTCGAGGAGTTGCTGCAGGAGCAGAAGACTCTGATCAAGGGCAAGCTCGAAGCCAACCAGCACCTCGTCGCCGCGTTGCGGGACGCATTGCTGGAACGCAACGAGCTCATCGGCCGCGAGATCACCGACGTCCTGCGCGCCGCGGAGGAGACCCCGCAGGTGATCGACCTGCGCGACCAGGCGGACGTCCGCACCTCGCACTGAACGTGACGTGACGTGATGCGCGGTCGTTAACCGGCCGCGCCGCGGGGTACGGGCCTGGCGATGACCCGTAAATCGGATGCTCCGCTCGGCTTGGACCGCGCGCTGCATCTGGAGCTCGCGGGCCGCGACGGCCAGGTGTGGGGACGGCGGGCGGCGTTGCTCGCCGTGCTCGCCATCCCGGTCGTCGCTCTCGTCGGTGTCTTCGGCCAGCGGGCCGTCGTCACGAGTGCCAGCGCGCCTCGTGCGTCGTTGACGGTGAACTCCCCGGCGCACGTGCGCGGCGGGCTCGTCTTCACGACCGAGATCACCGTGCATGCGCGGACGCCGTTGCACGACATGCAATTGCACCTCGATCGCGGTTGGTTCGCCGGAATGTTGTTCAACGGCATCGCGCCGCAGCCGTCGGACGAGGAGTCGAAGGACGGGCGGGTCGTCTACGACTACGGCTCGGTCGACGCCGGCACGTTCACGATCTGGATCTCGTGGCAGGCCAACCCCACCAATGTCGGCAGCCAATCGCAGAACCTCGCGCTGTACGACGGGTCGGAGCGGCTGGCCGGTGTCCAACGAGACATGACGGTGTTCCCGTAGCCATGGATCTCGTCCTGCGGGCCCTCGCCATCTACGTGGCCATCCTTGTGTTCACGAGGATCCTCGGCCGCCGTGAGCTGTCGACGATGCAACCCTTCGACCTGATCCTGCTGATCGTGATCGGCGACCTCGTCCAGCAGGGCGTCACGCAGAACGACCTGTCGATCACCGGTGCGCTCATCGTCATCGCCACGATCGGCATCGCGCAGGTCGCGACGTCGTACGTGAGCTTCCGATCCCGGCGGATGCGATCGCTGCTCGAAGGCGAACCGCTCGTGCTGGTGGAAAACGGCAACGTGATCGAGCGCAACCTGTCACGCGAACGGCTCACGATGGACGACCTGACCGAGCAGGCGCGGAAGTCCGAGATCGAGTCGCTCGACCAGGTGAAGTGGGCGGTGCTCGAGACCAACGGCGAGATCAGCTTCATCAAGCAACAGTGAGCTTCCGGGCCACCGCGATCAGCCGTCGTACCGGTGCGTCGTCGCTCTCGTCGAGGAAGTCGTCGAACCGCGCGACCGTCAGCCCGGACAGTCCGGCCCGCGCCTCGTCGGGAGTCAACGGCCACGGGAAGTCGCCGCGCGGATCCTCGGGTTCGCGCAACCGGCAGTGCACGAACAGCAGCCCGCCGGGCCGCAGCGCGCCGCGAAGCGCGGCGAACGCCCGGTCGCGCAGGTCCTCGTCCGGCAGCACCTGCAACGTGAAGATCTCCACGACGAGGTCGTACGCCGACTCCCACTCGCCGGGCAGTGCGAGCAGATCGGCGGTCGCGAACTCGATGTCCGTGCCGGCGAACCGGTCGGCCGCCGCGCGCACCGCCGATGGCGCGATGTCGAACGCCGTGACCGACCATCCGCGGGACGCGAGCCACGCGGCGTCGTCGCCGTACCCGCAGCCGACGACCAGCGCGCGGCCGGACCCGGACTGCAGCTCCGGTTGCCGGACCAGCCACCGGTTCGGCGCCAGCTCGGCCCACGGGACGTCCTCGGGATCCGCCGCCTCGGAGTAGAGCTGCTCGAACCACTCCAGCGGCCGCCCGGCCTCGCGGGCTTCGACCGCGAGCCGTACGGCGCGGGTCCGGTCGGGATCGCGGGAGCGTGCCACGCCTTCTTCCTAGCGGACCACCGCGTGGCGCGTCACTACGCTCGCCAGCATGGAGCGCGACCGGTGGCTCACGGTGGCGACGCAGGTCGCGCTCTTCGTCGCCGGGCTCACCGTCGGCTGCTGGTCGGTTTTCCTTGTCCCGCTGCGGCTTCCGGGCGGGATCGAGGGCATGTCCGACGTGCTGGTGGTGATCCTCGGTGCCGGCCTCGGAGTGCTCGGCACGTGGGGGACCCGCACGCTCGTCGCGTCGGTCCTGCCCGGTCTCGGCATCCTCGCGGTGGTCGCCGTCGCGACCGTGACCGGACCCGGCGGCGACGTGCTGCTCGCGGGCGGGGTGAAGGGCGATCCGGGCCTGGGCACCGTCGGCGAGCTGATCCTTCTTGCCGCTCTCGTCGCCCCGCTGCTCGCGCTCGTGGTCGCGACCCGCCTGCTGCGCCGGCTCCCGCCGGAGGAGTAGGCCGCTTCACTTCCGGCCGGTTCGCGCCGAGGACTCAGAGCGTGACCGAGCAGCCCGAGACTGACGCCGGCGAGGCGGTCGTCGTACGGCTCGGTTCCGGGCGGTTCGCCGTCTCGCTCGCCAGCGTCGCCGAGGTTGGGCGGGTCCCGGGGGTGACCCGGATTCCGGGCGGGCCCGACTGGCTGGCCGGCGTCGCGAACTGGCGCGGCCGGCTGATGCCGGTGCTCGACCTGCGCGGCCTCCTCGGCGCCGACCGGACCCCGTTCACCTCCTCCGCCCGGCTCGTCGTCGTGGTCGACGACGGCATCAGCGCCGGCGTCGTGGTCGATGCGGTCGAAGGCACCGGCAGCCTCGGCGCTCAGGTCGACGAGTTCCCGGCCGCGCTGGCCGGTCCGGGCGCGGCGTTGCTGCGCGGGCAGGTCCCGCGCGACGACGGCCCGGTCGCGGTCATCGACCCGGCTGCCGTACTCCGGCTGCGTGAGTCGATGCCGCGCGCCCGGCGTACGGCGTAGAACCCGGCCGCAGCACTTCAGCGCGGAGAGAAATGACCCGAAAGACCTAGTGCTGGCTTCGAGCAGGAGGGGCTCGGTGGACTTTTCCAAACGGCTGTCCCGAGTTGCGGCGATCGCGACGTGGGGCGGCATCGTGCTGGCCCTGGTCGGCGCGGTCGTGCTGCACCAACGCCACGACACTGGCGTCCACCTGCACTTCGTGCCGTTCCTCGCCTGGCAGGGCTTGGCCGTCGTCAACGCACTCGCGCTGACCGCGTTGCCGACGCTGCACGGTTTGAGCGCACACGTACGGCGGCGCATCACGACCTACCGCGTGCTGTTGCTGCTCTCCATCATGGTCGCGATCACCGGCGCCGCCTCGGTGAGCGGCGGCATCCGCGGCCCGTTCTGGGTGCTCTACCTGCCCAACGTGCTGTTCGCCGCGTCGACGATGCGGCAATGGCAGTCGGTGCTGCTCGGCATGGTGGCCGGCGCCGGCGTCGTCGGGTCGTCCGCGATCGCGCACACGCTCGACATGAGCACCGCGGCCTGGTTCGTCCTCGTCGTACCGGTGTATCCGGCGATCGCGTGGTTCAACGGAACGCTCGCGTCGTCGGTGTGGGCCATGCGTTCGCATGCCAAGCAGGAACGCGACGAGCTGCAGGCTCGCGTCGCCGAGCTGTCCCGCGAGCTCGCGAAGGCCGCCGAGGGCGACCTCACCGTGCAGCTCGGCGACCCGGACGGTGACCACGCGGCGCTCGAGTTGCTGACCGGCGCGTTCGGGCACACGTTGACGAACCTGCGTTCGCTGGTGGGTCAGATCCGGTCCGGCGGCGAGCAGATCGGCGCGGCTGCCGGGGAGCTGCTGGCGACCGCCGAGGAGCACGCCGCGTCCGCGACCCAGCAGTCGTCGGCCGTCTCCGAGACCACGTCGACCATCGAAGAGCTCGCCGCGACCGCAGCGCAGATCGCGGAGACCGCCGAGGCGGTCGCGCGGTATGCCGCGGAGACGTTGCGGCACGCCGAAGAGGGCCGGTCGGCCGTCGGCGCGTCGGTCTCGGCGATGGACACGATCGCCGAGCGGGTGGACTCGATCGCCGCGCGGACGCTGAGCCTCGGCGAGAAATCCCAGGAAATCGGCCGAATTCTGGAGGTCATCAACGACCTCGCCGACCAGACGAACCTGCTCGCGCTGAACGCCGCGATCGAAGCAGCTCGTGCCGGCGAGCACGGCCGCGGCTTCGCGGTCGTCGCGTCCGAGGTGCGCAAGCTGGCCGAGCGGGCGCAGGAGTCGACCGGTCAGATCGCGGCGATCGTCGGCGAGATCCAGGCCGAGACCAACGCGACCATCATCGCGTCCGAAGAGGGCGCGAAGGAGGTGCGCACCGGCAGCGACCTCGCGCGTGGCGTCGTCGAGGCGTTGGAGCGCATCTCCGGCATGGTCGACGAGACCACGACCGCGGCCAAGGAGATCTCGATCGCGACCCAGCAGCAGCGCTCGGCGTCCGATCAGGTCGTCGCCGCGATGACCCAGGTCTCCGACGTGTCGCGGCAGTACGCCGTAGGCTCGAAGCAAGCCGCAGCGGCGGCGGCCCAGCTGAACGTGCTCGCGGCCGAGCTGCGCGCGAGCATCGCGCAGTTCAAAGTCGCCTAGCGCGTCGAGTGCGACGTTGTGTGTCGATCCGAGGGGTCGCACTGACACACAACGTCACAGTCAACGAGAGATGGCGGCCGGATGGCGTACGGCCGGCTCGGCCGATCGCTCTAGTTGTACGCCGATGAAGCCGATATGTGCATAGGGGCCGGCGCCTGCCTGCCCGCAGTTCGGAGGGTGTGGTGAAGGTGTTGCGCGCGTCAGCGGCGGACATCGTCGGCGCGTTGCTGCTCCCTTCGCCCCGCGACGGCCAGCACGACGAGATGCAGTACGACGAGACGCGGTACGACGACCACGCAACGTCGGTCGAGGCCAAGCTCGCGCGCCTCAGCGGCGTCGACGAGCCCGTCGCCGCCGCGAATGCCGACGCAGACGACTTCGTCGACGCACCGACGTCGGTCTCGCTCGACTACACCCACGGGCTGCTCCGCGTCGCCCAGCTCGCCTCCGTCGGCGTACTGGTGCTGATCAGCGTCGCCGCGATCCTTTCCGCGCGCTACGGCGCCGGCGGCCTCGCCGTGCACGAGCTGCCGCTCGCCGGCTGGGGTCTCGGCATGGCGCTGTCCGCCGTGGCGCTCGCGTCGTTCGCGACCGACCCGACGTCCGGCGCGGTCGCGTCGACACGCCGCCGCGTCGCGGGCACGTTCCTCATGCTCGTACTGCTCGTCAGCGTCTCCGGCGTGGTCGCCAGCGCCGGCGGTGTCGCCGGCCCCGCCTGGGTGCTGGTGTTCCCGGTCGTGCTGCTCGCCGGGAACACCAGCACCC